>LNFM01011561.1_pt1 | contig 11940 bp, 14 predicted proteins | sample 596031 | NCBI WGS metagenome assembly LNFM01 (sample SAMN04254537, study PRJNA301005) | activated carbon metagenome | isolation source: dual media filters at the Ann Arbor, Michigan drinking water treatment plant | place: USA: Ann Arbor | reverse complement strand
CGCGCCTGAAACCCTGCCCGTCGGCGAGACCGGGGTAGCAAGGGCCAGGGCGGACCGGCCGGAGGGGGATCGCCCGACCTGCACAAGCCTGACCTCGATCGGACCCTTTCCATCCCTCGCCGGCGCGGAAGGTCGGGGAGACCGGCCGGTCCGGCGGCGGAGCCGCTGCACCCTGGCCCGCGCGAGGGCGGAGCCCTTAGCTCTGAACCGGAAGCGGCGTGAGACTGTGCGCCAGCGCTTGCTTTTCGCCGTCGTCGGCGTAGCCTTGGTTCAACGCCGTCAACGTCGGCGTGGCCGCTGCCTTGGCGAAGGACTCCTGGTCCAACGAGACATGACCCTACCCTTTCACGACCGCATCCTCCTGCCGGCCGCGAGAGACGAGCAGCAGTTTCGATTTGGCCGAGAGAGAAGGATTGCGTGTATTCCACCCTTGAAGGCGCGAAAGCTCGCGCCAAAGAGCTGAAGCGGCTGTTCGACGACAGCAGCTTCCATGTCCCGCTGAACAAATGCCAGGCCGCCGTCGCCGTCGCCGGCGGCTACCAAGACTGGCACGACCTGCAGGCCAATCTCCGCGCACGGAGCCAGCCGGTCGATACGGACGCCTACCGGCGGCGTCTGAGGGCCGCGCTGCCGCCAGCCTGCAATGGCCCGCTCGCGGAGGCCTGGAACCCGGACCCCGACGCGGAAGAACCGCCGGGCGAAGGCATCCCGCCGAACTTTTTCCGGGACGCCTGGCCCTACGTCATGGCCGCGGAGGTGCTGCACCGAACCCGCACGGACTTGATCCGCCCGGGTTCCGGAAAAGGTCAGAAGCTGCGTCAGGCCATGGTTTGCGGCGTGCTCCTGAATATCCACGGCGGGCTGCAGTCCATTCCCACGCTCGACCCGGACACCTTGGCGCTCGACTACCCGGGCGACCTGAAGTCGGTTTTCCGGGACGAAGCCGAGCATCCCCGCTTCACCGAGGAACTGGCAGCTCTCACCGAGGCCGGCGTGATCGCCGTCGTTGAAGACCGCAACCGCAGGGCTCTTGTTCGCATTCTGGCGCCGGTGGGACTGCCCGACGAGATCGCCCGTCGGGCGGTTCTGGACGTGGAGTACGCCGCCCAGGTCAACGCGTCCGAATCCGACGACTACACTGATCGGCGTCTGACGCGCGCCATCCACGAAGCGCTGGTCGCTCTGGGCGTCGACGACACGGTCAGGGTCTCCGAGGCGATCCGGGACCAACATGCTTCCAAATACGTCACGCCCTCCGGCGCGATGCTCGCTCTGCTCGGCGATTTCGCTCGCGATGGCCGAATTCGAGCCCTCGCCCACGGCTACCGACTGTTCAGCGTCATCCACCGGCTGAACGCAACCTTCGTCGCCGCTCAGACGCCGGCGATGATCGGGCGCTACATGGCAGCGCATCACGGCATATCCGACGCGATCTGGTCCCTGTGGCTGCAACGCAATCCGGACTGGAGCGTCCGGATGCGCGGCGCTCTGGAAGACCCTCTGAGGTTCGAGGGCTTCATATCCGCGACCGCCGCCGCGCTGGGCGAGGATGAGACACGGGCGGCTTGACGGGATGGGATGCAGACCTGACCGCCTTCGGCAGCGAAGGCGGTCAGAGCGTCCGCGCCACCGCCGCCAGCTTCGAGAAGGGGATGATGTCTGCCGCATCGTCCAGCACAGGGAAGCGACTGACGACGTAGTGTCGGATGCTCTCAAGTCCAAGCCGCGTCTTCAGAAGCTGCTCGCGGGCGACCTCTTTGCGGATCGCCCGGCGATAGCTTCGGATCATCGCCCTGTTTATCCGCGCATAACGGGCCGGGTCGCTCTCGATCAGCCGGGTGTCGATGAAGGTGTTCTTGCACTGGAAATTGTGGATCACGCCCGCCTTGGTCGTCACCACGTCGAACTCGCTTCGATCAACGCGGGTGATGCCGGTAACCGCGAATCCGGCCGCCTTGAGAACCGCGCAGACCTTCTTTTCGAAGATGAAGCCCGAGCGGATTTGAAACCGCTTCTGAGGGCTCAGGGCGGCGGTCTTGTAGTCGTTGAGGAAGCGGGTGAGCAGGTTCACGTTGGAGACCAGCCGATCGTCGATCCGAACGAACGGCTGGTAGCTGTTGATGGCCGTCGAATAGTCCTCGCTCTCGTGGATCAAGAGGGCGCGCCGGCGCGCCGGCGCCATTCCGCCAGGCGCTTCGATCGCGCGAAGGAAAGCTTCCGCAGGGACCGAGACCACATAATCCTCCGGCCCAATCAGCAGGGGCGAGATGAGGCGCTGGATTTCCCCGAAGCTCGTGTCGGCCAGGCCGAACTCCGCGAAGGCGGACTCGAGATATTCGATCTGCATCCGCACTTCCGCCTTGCAGAGAAGGCGACGGGGCGCGGGCACATTCGCGCTCGACACGACGGTCTTGGCGCCGAATTCGATCATGTCCAGGAGAGACACCCGTTCGCTGTCGAACCCTCCTTCGTCGAGCAGATCGACCTCGCGGTTCGCGAGGACGCCGACGCCGTCGCTGGTCACCGAATAGTCGTCGAACACCCGGCTCATCATCGCCATCTGGGCGAGGTTGGTCATCGGCCCACCAGCGAACTCCATCAGGGTCACCAGCGGAAAGATATCGTGGAGGGTGCGAGCCACGGTCTGGCCCCGACAGGCCTTCGGCATAATGTAAAGAAACGCGACCATGCGTCGCCGCCGGGTCTGGAAGTAGCCTGCCGCTTCGGCCACCGTACCCAGGAGCAGCGGATAGCCGTGGGCGAGGCAGGCCGAGGACAGGGACGCCGCTAGATCCAGGACCTCGAGGACGCGATCTTCGACGCCGCCTTCGTAAAGGGCGCTGACCTCTTGGCGAATCCAGTTGCGTCCGCCGGTGACGGCGAACGCGAGCGGCATGCCGACCAGCCGATCGTGGAGGGTTTCGTCGTCGAAAGGCTCGGTCGCCAGGTTGAACAGTTCTTCGGCGCCCTGAAGCACGCGATGCCAGGTGATCGGCGTCTGGACCGGATCGAACGGCGCCAGTCCGTCGGCCAATCCCTGATTGGTTCTGGCGATCTCGACGTCGAGCGCGTCGATCAGGTCCTGGCCCGTGAGCGTTCCGGTGAACATGTCTTCTCCAGGTCAGCGCCATGACAGACCGGACACCGGGGACAGGAAGTTCCCGGTGTCTGCCTGATGCTTGTCGGCGCAAAAAAGGCGAGCCGAAAGAGCGACATGCCCCGAGTCACGCCAGCGTCCAGAAGGTGATCGAATAGCGCAGTGCCGTCATAGGCGCGATCGAATGCTCCCTGTGACACCGGGTCGTTTCGCGGCGCGAAGCTGATTGGTCTAGGGTGTCCGTGTTCGCCGCAGCCTCAGGACCGCCGCCCATGACCCGTCCTTCCCGCCGCGCCCTGCTGCTCGGCTTCTCCCTGACCGCCGTGGCCGGCCCGGCCCTCGCCGCGCCGCCGAAGCGGATGACCGCCTACAAGACCCCCTGGTGTGGCTGTTGCGGCGGGTGGATCGCCCACATGCGCCAGGCCGGCTGGACCGTCGAGGTCGTCGAGCGCGAGGACCTCGCGCCGATCCGGGCCTAGCACGGGATTCCCGACCGGCTGGCCTCCTGCCACACGGCGGTGGTCGGCGCCTACGCCATCGAGGGCCATGTTCCGGCCGGCGACGTGGACCGGCTGCTCAGCGAACGCCCCGCCGCCCGGGCGCTGTGCGCGCCCGGCATGCCCGCGGGCTCGCCGGGGATGGAGGCCGCCGGGCGCGAACCCTATACGACCGTCTTGATCCTCAACGACGGCTCAACCCGGGTGTTCGGCCGGCACAACGGCGCCTGACGCGGACGCAGGACCCGGCGCCGCCTCTCCGGCGGCCCGTCGCACGCGCGGGGGATTGAGCCAGGTCTGGACGGGGCGGTCGAAGCCGTAGCGGAACACCGCCGCCGCCACGAAGGCGCCGGCGAAGCCGATCGACCACAGCGCCCAACGAGGACCTGACGACAGGGCGTCCTGGCCCAGGGCGTCGAGCAGGCCGAACCAGACGATGCGGCTCACCTCATTGGTGAGGAACATCGAGAACGACATCAGGGCCAGATGTTCGATCAGGCGCGAGGGCTTGAGCACCGGGACGGCGCCGGCGGCCCAGATGATCGCGGTCATCAGGCCAAGGGACAGCAGGCTGAAGGCGCCGAAGGCCTGAAGCAGGACAAGCGCGGCGGCGGCGCCGACGCCGACCGCCCCGGCCAGGCGCGGCGCGATATAGACGCGCGCGCCGTAGTAAGCCGCCGCGACCCCGAGCAGGAAGAGCGGCAGGGCGCGGAGGATGCCGTAGCGCATAGGCAGGCGGTAGATCGGATCGCCGAGCCAGAGCGAGGCCGCGACATCGGCGACGACGACGAGGACGGCCGCGCCGATCACCACGACGACCGGCGGCCAGCGCCAAAGGGCGCGGCAGATCCACGGCAGCAGGAGATAGCAGCCGATCAGGGCCGAGAGCGTCCAGGTCGGGGCGTTCCACCCCTGTCCGCCCGGCACGCCATAGGCCTGGACCAGCAGCACCTGGGCCGGCAGCTGGGACCAGTCGAACCAGCGCGGATTGCTGGGCGCGACCCCCGCCAAAGCGGCGCCGCCGACGATCGTCACGAGGATGAGGCTGACGACGAGGTGGGCCGGGATAACGCGCAACAGCCGCTGGCGCGCGTAGGCACGCAGCGACGCCTGACCGGACGCGAGGCGGTCGCCATAGATGCGAGCCAGGACGTAGCCGGAGTCGATGATGAAAAAGTCGGTGAGCAGATAGCCGCGGTCGAACACCGGATGCAGTTGCGGCAGCGGGACCGGCGAGGCCTCGCGAAAATGGTAGAGGATGATCAGCGACCCGACGATGAAGCGGAGCGCATCCAGCCAGCCGCCGCGGGCGATGCGCGGCGGCGTCCGATTATCAGGCATGGCGGCGTCCTGGACCATGCCCCTGGATAATCCAGGACCGGGCAAGGAAAGGTTATCGTCGTCCCGCCCGACAAGGGTTGTCCCGCCTCTTCCCCGTTACGGTCGTAACTCTACGGGATGGGCGCGTGAGGGTTTGTGCATCATAGTCGTTAAGTCGCCAGTTTTGACGACTTATTGCGGATTATCGGCCCCATCTCGCCACAAGCGGCGAATTACCGCTATTCACGACGATACTTATAAGTCGCCATTATTGACGACTTAACCTCTTATGGCTATATAAGTCGTCGAAAGTGACGAATTATGAAGATTACCAACCTTACCACTGATGACGCCGCCCTGGCTGAGTTTGGCCGCAGGATCGCTGAAGCGCGGCTGGCGCGACGGATGACCCAGGCCCAGTTCGCTCAAGCCGCAGGCGTGTCCAAGCGAACCGTCGAACGGCTCGAGGATGGAGCCTCGACCCAGTTCGGCAACCTCATCCGCTGCCTTCGGGCCCTGGACAGGCTGGACGGTCTCGACCGGCTTCTGCCCGAGACCCCGCCCAATCCCATCGCCCTGCTCGAACGTCACGGCAAGACGCGTCAACGCGCCCGCCCGGCCGAGGGTCAGGAACCGGCCGCGCCCTGGACCTGGGGTGACGACCAGTGACGAGCGTCGCCGAGGTCCGCCTGTGGGGCCGGCGCATCGGCGCCGTGTCCCTGGAGGACGGCGCAACCGTCGCCGCCTTCGCCTACGATCCCGCCTTCATCACCAGCGGCATCCAGCCGGCGCCGCTGATGATGCCCCTGGGTCCCGAGATCCATAGCTTCCCCGACCTCAACCCGCGCAGTTTCCACGGCCTGCCGGGCATGCTGGCCGACGCCCTGCCCGACAAGTACGGCAACACGCTGATCGACGCCTGGCTCGCGACCCAAGGCCGGACGCCGGAGAGTTTCAACGCCGTCGAACGGCTTTGCTACACCGGCGCGCGCGGCATGGGCGCGCTCGAGTTCGCCCCGGCCAAGGGGCCGCGCCGCAAGGCCGCGACCAGGATCAAGCTCGACGCCCTGGTCGAACTGGCGTCGGAAGTCCTGACCCACCGCAACGATCTCCGGTCCTCTTTCGCCGACGAGAAGAAGGCCGAGGCGTTGCGCGACATTCTGCGGGTCGGCACCTCCGCCGGCGGCGCGCGGGCCAAGGCGGTGATCGCCTGGAACGCCCGGACCAACGAGGTTCGTTCCGGCCAGGTCGAGGCCGGGGACGGATTCGACTACTGGCTGCTCAAATTCGACGGGGTGAAGGGCAACAAGGACAAGGAACTGACCGACCCGCAAGGCTATGGCGCGGTGGAATACGCCTATGCCCGGATGGCGCGGGCCGCCGGCGTCGCCGTCGCCGAATGCCGCCTGCTCGAAGAGGGCGGCCGGCGCCATTTCATGACCAAGCGGTTCGACCGCCTCCCCGGCGGCGGCAAGCTGCACATGCAGTCCCTGGCCGCCCTCGCCCACTTCGATTTCAACGACCAGAACGCCTATTCCTACGAACAGGCGCTGTTCGTCATGCGTCGTCTCGGCCTGCCGATGGAGGCGCTCGAAGAGCAGTTCCGGCGCATGGCCTTCAACATCGTCGCTCGTAATCAGGACGACCACGTCAAGAACATCGCCTTCCTGATGGACAAGACCGGCGCCTGGAGCCTGTCGCCGGCCTTCGACATCACCTGGAGCTACAATCCCGACGGCGATTGGACGGCGCGCCACCAGATGTCGATGAACGGCAAACGCGACGGCTTCACCTTGGCGGACTTCGACGAATGCGCCCGCACCGCCTCGATCAACGCCCGTCGCGCCCGAACCATCGTCCAGGAGGTTCGCGACGCGGTCGCCCGCTGGCCGGAGTTCGCCGACGCCGCCCGCGTCGGCGACGACTGGCGCAGATCCATCGACCCTTCCCTCAGAACGGTCCTCTAGACCCGCGGCGGCCTATTGGGCGGCGATGGCGATGGACGAGAGGTCGGACGCGCCATCGACCGGAATCCCGGTCGCCTTGCGTTCGGAATAGCGATCCACGAGTTGGGCGGCATGGGGCCGGGTGAGGATGGTGAAACGCACAAGCTCCTCCATCACATCGACGATGCGCTCATAGTAGGCCGACGGCTTCATCCGACCGGCCTCGTCGAACTCCTGGAAGGCCTTGGCCACGCTCGACTGGTTGGGGATCGTGACCATCCGCATCCAGCGGCCCAGAAGGCGCAGGGTGTTGACGGCGTTGAAGCTCTGGGACCCGCCCGACACCTGCATGACGGCGAGCGTCCAGCCCTGCGTCGGGCGCATGCCGCCCAGGCTCAACGGCAGGTGATCGATCTGCAGCTTCATCACGCCGGAGACCTGGCCGTGCCGTTCCGGACTGCACCAGACCATGCCCTCCGACCAGAAGGCGTGCTCGCGCAACTCGCGCACCGCCGGGTGGTCGTCGTCGCCGGGCGCGCCCGGCAGGGGGAGGTCGGAGGGGTCGAAGATGCGGGTCTCGCATCCCATTCGCTGCAGCAGGCGGGCCGCTTCCTCGACGCAGAGCCGCGAATACGACCGCTCGCGCAGCGATCCGTACAAGAGAAGGATACGCGGCGCCGGGTCGGTCGGTCCCAGTCCACGGGCGGGCTCGGCGGACAGATAGGCCTCCTCCAGAGCCGGCAGGTGATCCGGATCCGGCAGCGAACGCAGGTGGGCGAAGGTCATCAGAGGTCCTTGGTCAGATAGGCGGCCGACGCCGGGCAGACGTCCGCGAACTCGCGGGTTCGCCGGATCGCGGGCGGTGCAGACGCCCGATCGGCGACGACGAAGCCTTGCCGAGTGAAGAAGCGCTCGGCCGTCGTGGTGAGCAGGTGCAGACGTACAGCGCCCAGGTCGCCGGCGGCGGTCTCGGCGGCGGCGGTCTCCGCGGCGGCCAGCACCCGACTTCCCAGGCCGCGGGACTTCTGGTCGGCAAGTACGACCAGGGAGCGCAGCAGCAGGTCGCGCCCCTCCCCTTCCAGCCCGACGTAGCCGATGACCGCGCCGTAGTGATCGGCGCTGAAGTAGCGACCGCCGCCGGGCTCGGGCAGACCTGCGCCGCGCAGGGTCGCGATCAGACCGGCGTCATCCGCGTCCAGGAGATGCAGGACGACCATCAGGCGGCGTCCGCCGGGGGGGCGGTGTCCGGGAACCAGCGGCGACCCATCCACAGCGCGACGGATACCAGCAGGATCAGCACCGGCACCTCGACCAGGGGACCGATGACGGCCGCGAAGGCGACGGGCGAGGTCAGCCCGAAGGCTGCGATGGCCACCGCGATGGCCAGCTCGAAATTGTTCGAGGCCGCGGTGAAGGCCAGGGCGGTTGTGCGCGGATAGTCGGCCTCGATCAGCTTGCCCATGAGGAAGCTGATCACGAACATGACGAGGAAGTAGATCGTCAGGGGAATGGCGATGCGCAGGGCGTCCAGCGGCAGGGCCACCACCTCGCCGCCCTTGAGGCTGAACATGACCACGATCGTGAACAGCAGGGCGATCAGGGTGATCGGTCCGATGCGCGGCAGAAAGCGCCGCTCGTACCAGTCGGCGCCACGGCGGGCTATCAGGCTGCGACGCGTCAGGAAGCCGGCCAGGAACGGCAGGCCGAGGTAGACGAGCACCGCGCCTGCGATGGTCCAGACGCTGACGTCCACCACGCTGCCCTGCAGGCCGAACAGGGGCGGCAGGACGGTGAGGAAGATCCAGGCGTAGAGGCTGAAGAACAGGATCTGGAAGATCGAGTTGAAGGCGACGAGGCCGGCGACATACTGATTGTCGCCCCGCGCCAGCTGGTTCCACACCAGCACCATGGCGATGCAGCGCGCCAGGCCGATCAGGATGACGCCGGTCATGTATTCCGGCTGATCGCGCAGGAAGATGACCGCCAGGGCGAACATCAGCACCGGGCCCAGCACCCAGTTCTGGAACAGCGACAGGGCCAGGACCCGCTTGTCGGCGAAGACGCGCGGCAGTTCCTCGTACCGGACCTTGGCCAGCGGCGGGTACATCATCAGGATCAGGCCGATGGCGATCGGGATGTTGGTCGTGCCGATCGAGAGGCTGTCGACCCAAGTGGGCAGGCCGGGCGCCAGCGTCCCCACAGCCACGCCGAGACCCATGGCCACGAAGATCCACAGCGTCAGCCAGCGGTCGAGGAAGGACAGGCGACGCGGCGAAGCGGTGATCACGGGGGTGTCGATCATCGCCTCACCCGTTGGCCGGCGGCGTCGATGACGACCTCGCCGTCCTCCTTGGTGAAGGGCTTGAGATCGTCGGCGGGCAGGAGGTCCAGAATGGCCTCGGACGGTCGGCACAGACCGACGCCGAGAGGACTGACGACGATCGGGCGATTGAGCAGGATCGGATGGGCCTCGATCGCATCGAACAACTGATCGTCCGTCAGGCCCGGGTCCCCGAGGCCCAGTTCGGCGAAGGGCGTGCCCTTCTCGCGCAACAGATCGCGCAGCGGCTTGCCGGCCCGTTCGGCCAGCCAGGCGACCATGGCCCGCGACGGGGGCATCTTCAGATATTCGACGACGTGCGGCTCGATGCCGACGTGGCGAATGAGCTCCAGCGCGTTGCGCGACGTCCCGCAGGCGGGGTTGTGATAGATGACGATGTCCACGGGATCCTCAGGGGCAGCAGGGCGCGAGTTCGGCCAGCAGGGGCTCGCAGAGGTCCGCCCTGCCCCCGCAGCAGTCCTTGAGCAGGAACAGGACCAGGTCGCGGAACCGGTCCAGGTCGGCCCGGTAGATGATCGACCGGCTGCGACGCTCCGACCTCGTCAGCCCCGCCCGGGACAGCACGCCGAGATGGGACGACAGGGTGTTGGCCGGGATCGCCAGATGGTTGGAGATGTCACCGGCCGGCAGACCATCGGGTTCGTGACGCACGAGGAGGCGAAACGCTTCCAGTCGGGTCGATTGCGCCAGGGCGGCGAGAGCGAGGATTGCGGGCTCGGTTTCCATAGTTCTGAATTAGTCGAACTATGGAAATGTTCAAGCCCCCTCGCCCGTTCGCGCCGTAAGCCTACGGTGGAGAGGTTGCGGCTAGGCCTTCCGCAGTCTTTCGAGTTCGATTCCCCACAGCAACGTGGAGATACTCGATGGCCCAAGCCGACCCGCCGCTGAGGCGCACGATCAAGAAGCCGCAACTCCGTCAGATGGTGCCGCTGGCCGACAGCACCATCTGGGAGATGGAGCAGCGCGGCCAATTTCCCAGGCGGTTCCTGTTGACGCCGCGTTGCGTCGTCTGGGACCTCGCCGAGGTGGAGGCCTGGCTGGCCCTTCGCCGGGCCAAGCCCATCCGTCGGGCGCCGCCGCCCGACGTCCGGAAGCGGATCACCCGCCCGGTCAGAGCCGCGGATCGAAACGAGGACCGCCCGTCTCCGGGATGACCAGCACGGGCGTGAAAGCTCGTCCGGCCTCCCAGGCGTCCACGGCGTTCGACCACTCCTGGCCCATATGCCGGCGCTGGGCCTCGAACTCGGCCTTGTTGTAGACGCCGCGGGACGACCGCTCTTCGTGGGCGAGACATTTCTCGATCCAGTCCGAGTTGAAGCCCATCTCGTGCAACAGCGTCGAGGCCGTCCGCCGCAGGTCGTGAACCGTGAACGGCTCCAGCGGCAGGTCCCGCTCCCGGGCCCGTTCGGCGATCGCCGTGGTCACCCGGTTGAAGGTCGCCCGCGACATCGGCGCGTCGGCGTCATAGCGGGAGGGCAGGATGTAGCGGGAGTTTCCGGCGCAGGTCTTCAGCGCGATCAGGATGTCGAGCATCTGGGTCGAGAGGTAGACGTTGTGCGGCCGCGACCGCTTCATCCGCTCCTTGGGGATGGACCAGACCGCGTTGGCGAAATCGACCTCGTCCCAGACCCCGTCCTGGAGCTCGCTCTTGCGGACCATGCTCAGCAGGATGAACTTCAGGCCGAGGCGGATCGTCGGCAGGGTCGCCACCTCCCCCAGCAGGTTCAGCGCGATCCGGATCTCGGTCGGCGACAGCGAACGGTCCCGCGGGCGGAAGGTGGCGATCGACGCAGGCCCGACCCCGTCGGCCGGGTTCTCGATCTTCTCCCCGTGCAGGATGGCGTAGGCGTAGATCTGTTTGACGATGTCGCGGACGTGGACGGCGGTCGCCGGCGCGCCGCGATCGACGATGGTCTTGCAGTGGGCGCGGAGGTCGTTGGGCGTGATTTCGTTCAGCAACCGGTTGCGCCATTGCGGCAGGATTTCCCGGTTGAAGATGGACCGCCGCATGTTGCGGGTGCTGTCCGCCATCGGCGCATGGTCCATCCAGCGCTGGGCCACATGCTCGAAGCTCCGGGCGTGTTGCAGGCGCCGTTTGGCCCGCTGCTTCTCCAGCGCGGGTGAGACGCCCTCGGCGATCAGCCGCTTGGCGTCGATGACCTTCTCGCGCGCCTTCGCAAGCGACAGGCCGGCCGGTCCATAGGAGCCCAGCGTCACGGACTCCCGCCGCCCGTTGAAGCGATAGTCGTACTTGAAAGCGATGCCGCCCTTGGGCGAGATCAGCAGGTACAGACCGTCCCTGTCGGTCATTTTATAAGACTTTGATTTCGGGCGAATATTTCGCAATGCGGCGTCGGTTAGCATGCCGTTTTGACTCCAAAAGACCGTCAGGCGCTTTCGAGGTCTTTCGAGATCATTTTCTTTAGACAAGTCAGTAGCTTGCTTAAAAAAAGACCGTCAGGACGCTCTCGGCCCCCCTGACGGTATGGAGCGGAGTCCTAGCGGGCAATGGCTGCGGGACCGTCATAGGGACCGACGCAGACGAAAGCAGCCCCTCGAATGGTACCGAGAGGCTGCGAAAGCATTTATCTTATAACTCAGTGTTTTAGAGCGATAATCCGAAGCGCTCTGGAAAGATTCAGAAGGCTCTGAATCATTCCCACTCGATCGTCCCCGGCGGCTTCGACGTCACGTCATAGACCACCCGGTTCACGCCCCGGACCTCGTTGACGATGCGCG
>LNFM01011560.1_pt1 | contig 11941 bp, 13 predicted proteins | sample 596031 | NCBI WGS metagenome assembly LNFM01 (sample SAMN04254537, study PRJNA301005) | activated carbon metagenome | isolation source: dual media filters at the Ann Arbor, Michigan drinking water treatment plant | place: USA: Ann Arbor | reverse complement strand
ATGTTTTTGATATGCAACTTGAATATTTTCATAACTCAACCCGATGGGGTTTAAGGACCAAAAAGAATGACATGGGAAGTTTTGTTATCCTCTCAGAACTTGAGAATAGGAAACAAACATGCAATGCTTGCTATTAACTCGTAGCAAGTAGAGGCCATGAGTCGAATGACTTAAATAAGGAAAGTGCAGAAAAGAATACAAATACGTTGGCCGACCTTTCCGTCAGGCGGGCCATTGGAGTGGTGATCGTAGGTGGAGACAACCTGCAATCCTTTAAAAGACTTTCCCTTGAAAATATCCGGAAGGGTAAAAGTGCTGATTAATTTAAAAGCTTCGGCATGAATCAGCGAACCCAGGGTGGCTCCAGAAGAACTAACAAGTGAGGAATAGAACTGCTGGGTGATGTCATCGCAACAGTCTTCTGCCTCATTACCATGGTCATGCTTATCATCTGTGTGGCTGTGGGAGTTCTGATTGTGACCTGCGGTTGCTGAACTTCCATGGTGCCCCTGCTCACTTTCATGACTATGATTATGGGAAGTAGTGGTGACAACGGTAGGCGGAGTAGGCGAAAATGAAATGATGCCCAAGTCGCACAAAAGATCACATCCGAATACTAAAGCAAACGATACGATGACGCAAAGCGCCATCGGGCATTTGATCTTTCGTATGGCTGAGAAACTTATCATTGCTCAATTGTTAAAACAAACTAACTATAAAGCCAATCAATGCCCTATGACTTCCATTACTTCAAGATATGACAAAAATCAGGAATCTGGTATAAAGTTATAAAATTTTGGCGCCTAAAACCTGGAGGGTGCATTTCAAATTGACGCTTTTAAAGCCTCACCCTATCTAAACTTGTGCGAGAGGAAAGTTTATCTACCCCTCTCCGCTGGCCGCTGGAGAGGGGAACTTCTGAAACTGGCCTATAGCAATGCCTCCGGATGGGGTGAGGCCTGAAAGGGCAATATTTGTTTGATAAATCTGATGACAATAGTCGCGACAATTTGAAATGCACCCAATCAGGATTATCTTTTCCATTCCAAATCCGGTTGAAATATGTATTGTGATAAATACTCTTTACTTATTGTACTCGGTTGCTGATAGGCAAGCCCAAGCAATAAATTTTTATTAATCCTGATCTTCGCCCCAACAAGTGGGTTAAGAATAAATTCTCCATCAGGCATTCGGCTACCTAGAATTTCTGTCACAAGAAATATATTTTTAGTGATCTTATAAACCAATGAAATGCTGCCGTCCAACATATCTTCACGGGGATTGTAATGGATTACCTGATTTAAAGCAAATCGCGCCTTGACGTATGCGCTGGAAAAACCGACAAGCGTATTAATACGACTTGCTCCCTTCTGTGTTGGTATCTCAAATTCTATTATTGGAGAAAACCCACTCATACCGTCTTTGCTTTTAACCGCTGCAAACTGAAACATAACTTCCGTATAGGCATTAGCTAAGAACCTATCGTTTCTTATGTGAAGGCCTACGAATTTTGAAAGACCCGTTTCAAAGTGAAATCCAAAATCCGCTTTTGTTTTCGCGTTACCTGAAAGGGTGCCGTTCATTTCAGCGCCATCCATTCGGGTTGCTAATGCGGCAAGTCGCAGACTATAGGTGCCTACGGCTTCCGGCATACCCATATGTGTAAAGAATGGATGAGCTATTTCGTCATCGTCACTCATTTGTCCTTTTTCCTCTTGTATACGTGGCTTTATGACTTTTACTGAATCCAGATATGCTTTTGGCATTTGTTGGCCATAGGTTTTGATGCGCCAACCATGCAAACCAAAATACAAATCAGATAGATCTGTGTTGCCTTGTGGAGCGAACTTGTAATAAGTCTTTTCATTTTGCGTCATTTATAATACTTGCGACTAATCCGGTCTGCCCAGAGTGTCGCTGATTTGCTATGTCGTGTCCCAAAATGAAATAGCGAATGTTTAAAACACCGAGGTGGTTTTCAAAACGAATTAACTCAGTCAAATCCTTGGAGTGAAGGATCCAACAGAGAAAACTATTGAGTTACCTGTTGAATATCATTCCTTTGGCTTCTTTGTGTGTATCTTCCCAGACATATCCATATGATCGCCTTCTTTCATTTTCATTTTAGCGCCATCTTTTTTGATACACGTTCCATCAACCAGCATTTTGGTGCCATTGCTCATCGTCATTGGTTTTGACATGGACGACATTTTTCCGTTTTTTATCATCATCATTTTCCCATTCATCATCATACAACCATCTGTTTTTGACATGTCCGTTTGGTCGTGTTTCATCGTTTTATCATGATCCATCTTTTTCATGGTGGTGTCTGTTTGGGCGAAGGAAGCAAGGGAAAGAGCCAGCGCTGCGAATACAAAAATTAGTTTTTTCATTGTTAGTTTCAGTTTGAATTTTTAGTGGAGTAAAAAAGAACCCTGCATTATGCAAGGGTCTTTGGTGTTCTACGCGTGTTGAAGTGCCATGTTTTTGCATTCTTCGGCACAGGCACGACAGGCTTCAGCGCATTTCTTGCAATGTTCGGAATGGGAATGCTTTTCACATTCTGCTGCACACGCATCACAGATTTCTGCGCACAGGTTACAAAACTTGTTTACAAATGCAATGGTATGTTCATCAGACCTTGCCATAAATGCTGCTGCTGTTCTGCACATGTCCGCACAATAACGGTCAAGTTCAATACACTTTGCATACATCTGCGCATCTTTCTCGTGCAAGCATGCAGTAGCACAATGTTCGCATTCTGCCGCGCAATCATTGCAGGCAGCAATACCGGCTTTAAATTTTTCGTGACTCATAATTTTTGGTTTTTTTAATTGTTAATGAATTTTATAGAATGTAGATGTGGGAGTCTTCATCTGATTACAAAATTTCAGATGGGACTTAATCATTCGCATTTTCACTGAAAAACAGCAATATACAGGCCACGCTGTATTGGCATTAATTTGATTAAAACGATTGTTTAATCAATTGAGATTGGGGGGATGTTACTACTGAGTGTGGATAAATATGCCCAATAAATAATCGTTACAAAGTAAACAGAATCGCAGAACAGGGTGGAGTGTCAGACAATCTGATTCTTAGATTTGTGATCAACTTTTTACTTGCGCATAAAAAAACCCTTAAGAAAAAGGGATTTTTTGAGGTCACTGCGGGAGTTAGAGTGTTATAGTATTGTTAATGCTGAATATTTTCGTCTATCTCTTTAGCATCCTCACTTTCGGAGCTAAAAAAGCAGTGAACCACACAGCCGTGGTCTTTTCTGTACTTATAGCCGTGTTCTACTTTGGCAACTTCCTTTCCTTGTACTTTTAGTACGCCATCTTCATCGGTTACCACGTAGCCCTTGTTGGATTTGAAACTGCCGTCTTTCTGCATTGTGCCGATTATGCCTTTCCCATTACCCGAGGTAACCTCACCTGATTTGGAAATAATACCAATCACTTTTCCGGTCACATCGCATATTTTACCTTTCTTGGTAATGTAGCCAAGTTGTTTCCCACTTTCATCGTACACTTTTCCATCAGCCTTTAAAACAGGATGCATTCCTCTGTGTTTAGGGGGAAGTTCCTGAGCTTTTAAGTGCAAAGAAGCAACTGTAAATAGCATTAGAAATAAGATCAAGGTTGTCTTCATATTCAATTTGATGTTTAGTTAGTTTCTGGACATTTCCAGCAAATGATTGACCTTCGATTTTTTATGAAAGCTATCAAATGCGGCTAGTTCTGCATCGTTCTTAAATTGCGCGGTCAGGGCATCGTGAAATTTATGATTGTTGGGAAATGCTTTCTTCAGGTTCTCAATAGTAAGAACTATAGGTTTTTCACCAGCAACGCTAAAGAAATTTAGATTCGGTTCTGGTGATCCTTTGGGCGATTTTACCATCAACTTCTTATAGAGCCACACATCCCCTTTTTCAGTCAAGTGATAATCTGTGTTATCTACAAAACGTACAAAATTTCCGTCACAAAGTTGGTAACCAAAAACGCTGTCTTTGGCCATTTGGTGTGGTTTGCCATCGTGTATTACCGTAATGAATGATTTGTTTGGAAATTCGTTTAACTTGATTTTATGCTTTTCGGTTTTGCAATCAATACCGAAAGTGATTTTTTGGTTAGTATAGTCATTATAGGTTTTATACACTCCACTGATAATGGTTTGCGCAAATCCGGGGAGACTTAGTGTAAGGAAAAGAGAGGCAAGCAAGAGGTTTTTCGTTTTCATAATAGTCAAAAGTTTAAGGTTTAAGGTTGATTTAAAAATGTTCATTGGTAAGTGCGAGTCAATATGCTATGTCCATGCTACTTATATAATCTTGGCAATGTTTTATACTTAATTGGTAATACTTCAGTCAACTTGTTGATCAAGCAAGTCACTGAATAAAACAAGGTATTCAACCTGTGGTAAAAATCAAGCCATATTGTTGTAAATATCTACGGAATCGATTTAGATACGGTTAAAAAATACCCATATGCTATAAAGATTGTGTAGTTTTTAAAAATGTTACACTCGAAATTGATCGGTATTTGGAGCACATATCCTTAGGGGTAGTCATACTCTTTTGAATCTTATTTAACACGCTGGATATTGTAATACTCACGGAGCTAAAATTTTGGTAAGGACAAATAACCTTACGAAACTTTCAAAGGTTGCTGAATGTCAACAATACACTTGACAACAATCATGAAATACTAATCTGTAAAGTGAAAACTTTCGAGCCGAGCATGACGTATTAAAAGTAGATCTAAAATGAATACATTTCTCTCCATATTGCTTTTTGCTATATACGTTCCCTTCAGCACGGGAGTACTCATCAACTATCGATATTGTAACGGTTCTTCAGACGATATAGCATTGTTCAAATCGGTCAGAAACTGCAGTCCTGACGACTTACTTGAGAATCGCTGCTGCAGACACGTTACCCTGTTGGCGAAAATCAACGCCAATTATGAGTCGTCCGTTCCATCTTTTTCTATTCCACCATCATCAGCGGGATTGAATGGAGAAATTGCTTTACGAAACCACTCAATGCGTGCCGGTTTAGTCGGATCAATTGTTGATCACCGGTCAAAGATCAGGGACAGGAATCCAATCTATCTCATCAATCGGGTTTTCATTATTTAGACTGCCCTTCAAAGTCTGGCAATCTTCAGACTTCAAATTTCTTATTAAGCAAACTTGGTTGATGTTCAATCATCCGAGTATTACTAAATTTTAAAAACTAGAAATCATGAAAGCATCAAATAAAATTTTTATGGCGGTCGCTTTTTCACTCGCCAGTATATTCGCCTTTTCACAAAATCATCCAGCCAATCGCACAACGCAGGGATGGGTGATATCAAAAGATGTGCAGCGGTTTAGCAATAAGGATTTGCTTACCCGTAAAACAGGGATCAATATCAAGTCAGTTGATCAGCCTGCTTATGTAATTTCCAAAGGCTTACAATCTATTGGAAAATCTGTGACCACAGAAAAGGGTAACGTAGTGTCGCAAGGATATCCAGCCTGGATCATTTCAAAAGAGGTACAAAAAATTGGAAGGATCAATTAAACTAAGAAAGGTTTTCAGGAATTCCTGAGAGCCTTCTCTTTTTTAAAACTTCATCCGCTGAATCCTCACCGCATTTAAAATGGCAAGCAAGGCCACGCCAACATCAGCAAACACAGCTTCCCACATAGTAGCCAATCCACCGGCACCGAGAGCCATCACAATTACTTTTACTCCAAAAGCCAGTGCGATGTTTTGCCAAACGATTTGGTTAGTCGCCTTACCAATCTTGATCGCTATTACGATTTTGGATGGCTGATCGGTCTGAATAACCACATCGGCTGTTTCAATGGCATTTGTGCTGCTATCCTTGCTCATTCATTATTGGTTGATACCTGAATCTTGATCATGCTTGTTAGCAAAGGTTCCCATCAATTCAAATCCTTTTTGAGACGATAAAGTAACATCAACGAAACGCCTTGTGGAACAAGCTTTATCCCACCTGATGCTGGTGTTTTTGTATGGTAAAACTGAAATTCTCCATCAAGAATAGATTTCCAGTGCCTTGAATATTGAAACGCTAAATCAAGTCGCTTCGACATTGTCACCTTCATGTAAACTTTTCCGAATCCTGAAAAAACGCCAGCGTCTGACGATTCTATATATGAGTCGAACACTTTAACTCCTGAACCTTGGTACATTACGAATACACTCATGGTTGTAAACGGAAATACAAGGTAGTAGCTAATACCCCCTCCAATTCCAACAAAAAATCTTCCTTTCCCAAGGTGAAATACTTTTCCAGGGGTAAGTTCCAGCCTGCTTACAAAAATACCATAGTCGACAAACGGAGAACGGTCGCCAGATGGACCAAGTGAATCGCTCATGACCGGAATCAGTTGATACCCCGCAATCCCAGCCTGACCTCCGAGAATTACTGAAAAATCTGAGTGAAAACTCTTTTGATAGGAATAAACGAGAGTAGGGGTAAACGATTTTCGTTTCAAAAGCAGGTTCGGGTAATTTGGAGTGAACGTAAGTCTATCCCCATAATTAATAGACAATCCAATTGAACTCTGCGCAGTCGAATCAAGGTTTACAAACGAAATGAATGCAATAAATAGAGTGATAGTATTTTTGGACTTCATAGGTTAATAGGAAATTTAAATAGCCACCAATCCATTGGGGGTTGGAAATGTATAGCTGTAGCCGGACTAGACAAGGGCTAAAATTTCATTCTCTGTATTCTAACTGCATTAAATATAGCAAGTAAAGCCACACCTACATCAGCGAATACTGCCTCCCACATGGTAGCCAATCCTCCCGCACTTAATGCAAGTACAATCACCTTAACGCCAAAAGCCAAACTGATATTCTGCCAAACAATTTTTTTCGTAGCCTTGCCGATTTTGATGGCCGTTACAATTTTAGAAGGTTGATCGGTTTGAATGACTACATCGGCAGTTTCGATGGCTGCATCGCTGCCCAAGCCTCCCATAGCAATGCCTACATCGCTCAATGCCAGCACGGGTGCATCGTTGATACCATCGCCTACAAAGGCAATCACTTTTGCTTTGTCTGTTTGGAGTTCTTCTACTTTCAATACTTTTTGCTCGGGAAGTAAATCGCCAAAGGCTGTATCAATGCCAACTATTTTTGCTACTTGTTGTGTGATGGAGTCTTTATCTCCAGATAACATTACGGTTTGTTTGATGCCAATAGCGTGCATTGACTGAACGGCTTGCTGTGCATCTTCCTTAATTTCATCGGCAATGGTAATGTAGCCTGCATACTTTCCATCGATGGCAGTGACTACAATCGTATCGACTACTTCATCGACTGATTTATCATAGGGAATGTTAAACTTCTTCAACAGTTTCGTATTTCCAGCTAATATTTGTTTGCCCTTTACTTCTCCCTTCAAACCATGCCCTGAAATTTCTTCTACGTTGGTTGCCTGAAGGTTTGAGTATTCGACATGTGAAGTGATGGCTTTGGCAATCGGATGTGTGGAGTTACTCTCTAATGTGGCTATGAGTTGGGTAAACTCGTCTTTGTTTAAGTCTGTTACTACTTGCTGAACTTTGAACACGCCCTTAGTAAGTGTGCCTGTTTTATCCATCACAACTGTATTCACTTTCGTCATCAGGTCTAAGTAGTTGGAACCTTTAAACAGAATGCCGTTGCGCGATGCTGCACCTATGCCACCGAAATATCCTAAGGGAATGGATATGACTAAGGCACAGGGACATGATACGACTAAAAATATCAAGGCACGGTAAAGCCAATCGTTAAATACATAGTCTTGTACAAAAAAGAAAGGGACAAATGTGAGAGCTACCGCCAAGAATGAAACAATGGGCGTATATATTTTTGCAAATTTTCGTATGAACAATTCTGTTTGTGCTTTGCGTGAGGCAGCATTTTGCACTAACTCCAAAATTCGTGCGATAGAACTATCGGCAAACTTTTTAGTGACTTCCATCTCGATTACTTTGTCGAGGTTGAGCATACCTGCCAACACTTGCTCTCCCGCTTCAATGGTTTTTGGTTTGCTTTCGCCTGTAAGCGCTGCCGTATTGAAACTGCTATTGGCACTTATCATTTTTCCATCTAAGGGTACTTTCTCGCCCACTTTTACCTGAATGGTTTCTTCGATCTGAACGGTTTCGGGTTTAACGGATGCGTATTGATCGTTTCGTTTTACGAAGGCAACATCCGGACGAATGTCGAGCAACGCTTTGATATTTCTTTTCGCTCTGTTAACTGCCGCGCTTTGAAATAATTCACCGACTGCGTAGAACAACATGACAGCCACTCCTTCGGGATACTCGCCAATGTAGAATGCACCGAGGGTAGCGATTGACATCAGAAAAAATTCTGTAAACACTTCACCTTTTCTAATCGCGAAAAAGGCATCTTTCATTACCGGCCATCCGACAGGCAGGTAAGTCACTGCGTACCATGCCAATCGTATGTAGCCTTGAAAGAAAGTGGGTTTGAAATAGTAATCTAGTCCTAAACCAATCATTAACATGGTGAAACTTATAATTGCAGGTAAATAAGCTTTCCATGCAGGGCGTTCCTTGGCTTCACTGGCGTGGTCGTGTTCTTCCTGTGTATCGGGAATTGGTTTTAGCAACCCTTCGGCATGTGCTTTCTTGTACACTTTTTCTTCCAACGAACAACAAGTCATGTTGCCTTGCGCATCGTAAGTGTGCTGGTGATTGGGATCTTTATTAATCATGGTTGTTATGATAGGGTATTAAGATAGCACGTAAGTCCTCGGGAATCTCCATGGGTTGTAAGGGTGGAACGTTGGCTCCGCCTGTGTTACCGATTGGTATTTTCCCCACAAATGATTTAACCCCACCGACTATCAAGCGAGGTATTTGCCCGAGAATCTCTCTCGCGTCTTTTATACGGAAGCCAAACTGTAGCATGATCCAATGGATATAGGAATGCTCGTGCGGCCAAGGCTGACCAAGAATGTGCGCACGCTCCAGGTGTCGCCATCCCACCTGGAGGTCCCCTTTATCCAGTTCAGCTTTATAGAGATCAAGTTCCTTACGGTAGTGAACTTTTAATCCATCGGGCATCGTCCAGTAGAGTTTCATTGTTGAATCTTAATGTGCATGTCCTTCTCCTTCGCTGTTTTTCATTTTCGAAAGGATGGCATAGGCGCCTTTTATCGCAACCTCATTTTCGTTGCTCCATCCTTCATTTAAAGTTATTTCGGTATAACCTGATTCGCTATTGCCAACGGTTATCTCCTGTATCATAAAGTGCAGCCCTTCTTCTTTATGTTCTGCACCTTCTTTCGGTTCTTCTGCATGTTCGTGACCTTCTTTAATTTTAACGAAGACATACTTCTTGCCCTGATAGTCAATAATAGCTTCATCCTTTAATGCAGTTACTGCTGCACCTCCTGTTTCTACAATAGCTTTCAGGTACATACCGGGTAATAAGTCTTTATCTTCTTTATCAATATGACAGTGAATACGAATAGTTCTGTCAGAACTAATCTCTCTTCCAATCAGGTACACGGTTGCCATACGTTCATTAGTTTCATTGGCAAGTGTAAATCGTACCTTCTGACCGATTTTAATCTTGCGAACATCTTTTTCAAAAATAATCAGTTCCGCATGAAGGTGTTCGGTGTCCACAATTTCAAAAAGTATATCGCTGGGATTAACAAATTTGCCGATGTTGACATTCACCACCGTTACGAAGCCGCTAATTGTCGAATAGATGTTTGATGTACTGGAGATATTCCCAGCCTCCAGGCTGGGAATATCTACGTTTATGAGTTTGAGCTTAGCAAGCAGACCGTTCTTTTTAGATAACCAACTTTGATAGGTTGTCTTCGCCTGTTGCAATGTTTTTTGTGCATTTACATTTTCTTTGGCCAGCTCCTGCTGCCGCTCAAAATCAGCCTGGGCAAACTCAAACTGGTTTTTAGCTTCCAGGTAATCCTGTTGCAATTGAATGTATTCAGGGTTTTCAACTACAGCAATTAATTGTCCTTTGGTAACTCTGGCGCCTTGAAGGAGTACGGTGCTTTTGAGAAATCCACCCAGAGGAGCAGATACGCTTACCAATTGTTGTGGTGGAACATCCAGCACACCATTAACCTTGATGGTTCCGCTGATTTGTTTTTGTTCGACTTTGCCTAATTCAATACCTGCAGTCTTTAGCTGCTCAGGTGTGAGTTCAACAGTATTCTCCTCTTCTTCATGATGTTCTTCAGCTGCGGCTTCTGTATTGGTGTTGCCGCATGAGATCAACAAGGCTGGAATGTAAAATAGTATTAGGAGACTGAAAAGTTTATAAATGGTTTTCATTTTGTTCTTTTATTTATTGCCCGACAAAAATTCTATGTAAATAACAGATTGGTTGTAATCACTCAGCGTCTGGAGGTATCCTTCTTTAATGGCGATTGCCTTTTGAACACCTAATAAATATTCAGCATAACCAATTTCTCCGTTTCTAAAAGCGGTTTGCGAATGCTTTAGAATAAGTTCTGCATTGGGTAAAGCTGAGGTAGTGTAATAGACCAGACTGTTTTTGTTTTTGGTGTATTCCTGATGAGCTTGCTGATATTGCCCTTGCAGCTTTTTGTGGTAGTACTGATAATTACTTTCTGCCGATTGACGATTGTATTCGGCAGCCTTCACTCTTCCCTGATGTGGAACGAACCATAACGGAATAGCAAGCCCAACCTGAAAGCCCGTGAAGCGATCACTTGAAGTGGCAATTGCACCTGATCCGGATTCCGTGTCTTGCACGCCAATCAATGTTTGTGTAAAGAAGCCAAGCAGAATTTCAGGAGCTGCTTTAGCCGACTCTACTTTCTTCTCATCTTTTGCAATCTGCACTTGCTGGCGCATGTACGCAGCCGATGGATTGGATTGAACAGCCAAACTATCGGGTGTGTTGGAAAAAGTAATTTTGTTCAATTCGGTATCGGCAATGTCTGGCAGCTCAACGGTATTGACAAGCGTTTTCAGTTGAGTGCGAACCACCACCTGATCCGCCAGGTTTTTTGCCAACAAGTTTCTGACTTCATTGCGCTGCGATTCGGCAGTAGTTTGTTCCAGCAAATTTGCTTCACCTGTTTTATAACGAAGCGATGCCGATTTCAGAAAGCCTTCATAGATGCTGTCCTGTTGCTGAAGCATTTTTTGCCTTGCCCTCAAAAATGCCAACTGATAATAGACCTGCTTCACCTGGAAAACTAATTCGTTCTCGGTGGCAGCCTTCTTCAATTCAGTCGATGCCATAAGGGAGCGGTTCAGCGCGCCCTGACTTCCAAACACAGTAAAGGGGATAGTCTGCGTAACGGTCAGGTTGTTATCCTTTTTGGAAAAACCATTGTACTGGCCGTAAAGCAGCGAAACATTTGTTTTCGGAAGATCAAATCCCGTTTTCTTCAACGCCCTTTGTGATGCCACGTTATAGGTTTCGGCCTGAACACCTCCATTATTCTTCAAGGCTGTTTCAATAGCTTGTTCCAGTGTAAGCAATTGTTGCGACCTTCCTGATAAGGTAATGAGCAAGCACAGTGTTACTAAAAAGTATTTTTTCATAGCTTAAAGATTTGAATCACAATAGAGTTTATTGAGCAACACCATACCCGTTGACTTATCTTCTAAATAGAGAGACGGATAATAGGATTTAAAAACTGACCTTACATTCTGAATAAACTTGGGTTTATCGTTAAAGTCGTTCCGAATGGGTTTCATCCAAAGGTGCTGAATGGATGAATGCAAATCTTTACTGTAGTAGTAGTTCAACCCACGTCCGGTTTTGTAGTTATAGACTCGTTTTGAATAAGTAACTAAGCACGAATCGTCCAGTACTTTGTAGTAGCCGTATGATTTGAAAAAGCCCTTCTCCCCAAAAGCCCTGTAGCGATCTGACCCAACACTATAT
>LNFM01011559.1_pt1 | contig 11941 bp, 11 predicted proteins | sample 596031 | NCBI WGS metagenome assembly LNFM01 (sample SAMN04254537, study PRJNA301005) | activated carbon metagenome | isolation source: dual media filters at the Ann Arbor, Michigan drinking water treatment plant | place: USA: Ann Arbor | reverse complement strand
GCAGGAGATTCTGCAGACGATGGGGCTGCGAGCGTTTACGCCCCTGGTCACGGCTTGCCCGGGATGCGGGCGCACCAGCAGCACTTTTTTCCAGGAACTCGCCGACCGCATCCAAACCTATCTTCGGGCGCAGATGCCTGTCTGGCGCGAGCACTATCCGGGCGTGGAAAACATGCAGGTGGCCGTCATGGGCTGCGTGGTCAACGGTCCGGGCGAAAGCAAGCATGCCAATATCGGGATCAGCCTTCCGGGATCGGGAGAGAATCCGGTGGCGCCGGTGTTCGTCGATGGGGAAAAGACCGTCACGTTGAAGGGCGATCGCATCGCGGAGGAGTTCCAGGCGATGGTGGATGCTTATGTTCGAAGCCACTACGGGCGCTCCGCAAGAGATACGGCCGATTCGGCGCAGGATCAGCGGCCTTAGGCTTTCGGCGCCAAGACAGCGGGGACGTTTATCCCGATCTGCACATGAATCCCGGCATCTTCGCCCGTCTGCCCAGGGTCCGGGTGTCTCGGGCGCTCAACTTCACTTTCATCGATTATGACCAACACTTCGATTACGGCGATCAGGGGTATGAACGACGTGTTGCCCGAGGCGGGCGACGCTTGGGATTTCCTCGAGAGCACGGTGCTGCGCTGCCTGCGTCAATACGGGTATCGGCCGATCAGAATGCCGCTGGTCGAGCGGACCGACTTGTTCGTGCGTTCGATCGGAGAGGTGACCGACATCGTCGAGAAGGAGATGTACACCTTCACGGACCGGCTCAACGGGGACAGCCTCACGTTGCGCCCGGAGGGCACGGCGTCGTGCGTTCGGGCAGTGCTCGAGCACAATTTGCTTTACGCGGGGCCGCAACGACTCTACTACCTGGGCCCAATGTTCAGGCATGAGCGCCCGCAGAAGGGGCGCTATCGACAATTTCATCAGATCGGCGTGGAGGCTTTGGGGTTCACCGGGCCGGATATCGACGCGGAAGTCATCGTCATGTGCGCGCGGATATGGCGGGCACTGGGCATCTCGGATGTCGCGCTGCAGATCAATACCCTCGGCGACCCGGACGCTCGTGCGCGCTACCGGGCGCGACTCGTGGCTTATCTGCAGCGGCATCTGGATGCCTTGGATGAAGACTCTCGCCGTCGCCTGACGACGAACCCGTTGCGGGTGTTGGACAGCAAGAATCCGGCTATGCAACCCCTCATCGAGGCGGCGCCGAAGCTGATCGATGATCTGGACGAACCGTCGCTGCAGCATTTTGAACAGGTGCAGGCGGCTTTGCGCGGGGCCAATGTCAGTTTCGAGATCAATCCCCGGCTGGTTCGAGGCCTCGATTACTACAACCGCACCGTCTTCGAATGGGTGACGACCAAACTCGGCGCTCAAGCCACGGTTTGTGCCGGGGGACGGTACGACGGACTGGTCGCACAATTGGGCGGCAAGCCGGCCCCGGCCTGCGGCTTTGCGCTCGGCGTGGAGAGATTGCTCGCATTGCTCGAGACCGAGCAGGCGCCTGTTCCGTCTCGGGTGCCCGATGTCTATCTCGTGCACCAAGGCGAGGAAGCCGCGGCGTTCGCCTGGATCGCGGCGGAACAATTGCGCGAGCAGGAACTCGATGTGGTCATGCACTGCGGGGGCGGCAGTTTCAAATCGCAGTTGCGCAAGGCGGATACGAGCGGTGCTCGGTTCGCTGTGGTTATCGGTGACGACGAAGCGCGCGAGAAGAAGGTGAGCTTGAAGCCACTGCGCGAGGCCGCTGCGCAGGTATTGCTCGACCTTCTCGAAGCGGCCGCACTCGTCAAACGCTCGCGATCCTGAATGGAATTAGGACAGACCGGTTCATCCCGGTAAACTAGCGCCGATCACGGACTTGGATGCAAAAATGGCCTATTACGATCATGAAGAGCAAGAACATCTCGATTCGCTGAAATCGTGGTGGGGGCAGTATGGCACCCTGGTCCTTATCGGCGTTGCGCTTCTGTTTGCCGGGATTGCTGGCTTCCAGATCTGGAACTGGTACAAGGGAGAGCAGGCGGTCAAGGCCTCTGCCATCTACGCTGAGCTGCAGAAGCTCACCGAGTCCGGCGAGCCGAAGAAGGCGCGCGAGGCCGCGGCGATGTTGACGAAGGAGTATCCGCGCAGCGGTTACGCCGCCCTGGGTTCCCTGGCCGCCGCCCGACTGAGCTTCGAAGCGGGCGACCTCTCCGCCGCCAAGGAGAACCTGCAATGGGTCATCGATCAGTCCAGAGACGAGGACATGAAGGCGCTGGCCCGCTTTCGACTGGCGGGCGTGCTGCTGGACGAGAAGAAGTTCGACGAGGCGCTGGGATTGCTGGACGCGAAGCCCGAGGACTCGATGGCAAACCTGTTCGCTGATTTGCGCGGGGACGTCTTGGTCGCGAAGGGCTCCGAGGCTGAGGCACGCGCTGCTTATCAGATGGCACTTGAGAAGACCGATGCGCAAAGCCCCTACCGCAACCTGATTCAGATCAAGCTCGATGCGTTAGGTCAGGCCAAATGAGGATGCGTACGGCCGCGGCACTTTGTCTACTGCTTGCGGTGAGCGGCTGCGCGACGGTGGGTGGCTACTACGATCGTTGGTTCGGCCGCGACTCGGGTAGTAAAGTCGCGGAATTGCCGGTGTTTTCGGCCACGGCCGATGCGAGGGTCGCGTGGCAGGCGAACGTCGGCAATGCAGAGCGCTTTGCTTTCGCCCCGCTGGTGCGTGGCGGTGCGGTACTCGCCGCCAGCGCGGCCGGCGAGGTAACGAAGCTCGACTTGGCATCAGGCAAGCAAGTGTGGCGCACGGCGACGGGCGCAAGGCTGTCGGCCGGGCCAGGCAGCGATGGCCGTCTGGCTGTGGTCGGAACCGCTCGCGGCGAAGTGATCGCCGTGGACGACAGCGGCCGCCTCGCGTGGAAAGCGCAGCTTTCGGGCGAGATCTTGAGTTCTCCCGAAATCCATGAAGATATTGTCGTCGTCCGAAGCGGGGATGGCCGGATTTTCGGTTTGGCGGCCACGGACGGTCGTCGCCGATGGACGTATCAGCGCGCATTGCCGGCGTTGACCGTGCGAAGTCCCGCTGGCGTCAGTGTCGTGCATGGAGGCGTGTTCTCGGGTTTTCCAGGGGGCAAGCTGGTGGCGCTGGTGCTCAACAGCGGAACGATCGCCTGGGAGGGTACCGTATCGACGCCGCGCGGATCCACCGAACTTGAACGGATGACCGATATCGTCGGCGCTCCGCTTGTCGACGGACGCGTCGTTTGCGCTGTTGCATACCAGGGGCGAGTGGCTTGTTTCGATGCCGTCAACGGCACGCAGTTGTGGGTTCGCGAAATGTCGAGCATCATGCCGCTCGCCGCTGACGCCCGCTACATCTATGCCACCGACGACAAGGGTAACGTGCACGCGCTGGACAAGACTTCAGGCGCGAGCATATGGAAGCAGGAACGGCTGCTCGGGCGGTTGCCCACAGGCGCGACTGTCATCGGGAACTACGTCGCCGTCGGTGACTACCAAGGGTACGTTCACTTTTTGAACCGATCCGACGGTTCCCTTGCAGCACGTGTTGCGACCGATGGCAGTGCCATCCTGTTGCCAGCAGTATCCGCTCGGGATTCTGTCCTGGTGCAGACGCGCAACGGCGGGCTTTACAACATTACCGTACGTTGAGCGACCAGAGGTCGCTTACACCGAGTTCTATTCGGAGAAAGGTATTCGGGTCATGCTGCCCACGATCGTTCTGGTCGGGCGCCCCAACGTCGGTAAATCGACGCTGTTCAATCGACTGACACGCAGTCGGACCGCCATCGTCGTCGATACGCCTGGGGTGACTCGGGACCGTCACTACGGTCGAGGCCGGGTGGGCGAACAGCCCTTCCTCGTCGTCGACACGGGCGGTTTCGAGCCTGCAGCCACCGACGGTATCGTTCAGGCGATGGCCCGTCAAACGCTGCTGGCCGTGACCGAGGCCGACGCGGTGGTCTTCCTGGTCGATGCACGGGGCGGACTCAATCCGCAAGATCATGTCGTGGCTCAGCGCCTGCGCGAGAGCGGACAGCGGGTGTGGCTGACCGTCAACAAGGCTGAGGGACTCGATCGCGCGATCGCGGCGGCGGAGTTTCACGAACTCGGGCTCGGACAACCCTGGCCGATATCCGCCGCGCACGGCGACGGTATCGCCGCCCTGGTCGAAAGCATCCTGGAGTCTTTGCCCAAGGCGGAAGAGGAGCAGGCTCCCACCGACGAGCGGCCCAGAATCGCGGTGGTCGGTCGCCCGAATGCCGGCAAGTCCACATTGGTCAATGCGCTACTCGGTCAGGATCGTCTGATCACGTCGCCCGTGCCGGGAACGACCCGCGACAGCATCACTGTCGATTTCGAGCATAAGGGACGCTCTTATCAGCTGATCGATACGGCTGGGATGCGACGCCGCGCACGCGTCTCCGAGGTGGTGGAGAAATTTTCCGTCATACGGGCGATGCAGTCGATCGAAGACGCCAATGTGGCAATTTTGGTGATCGATGCGACCGAGGGCGTCAGCGATCAGGATGCGAACATCGCCGGCTTCGTCATCGAGGCCGGCCGCGCCACCGTCATCGCCGCCAACAAGTGCGATCTGCTCGACACGCGCGAGCGGGCGAACCTGAAGGCGGAAATCGAACGACGCTTCGGGTTCCTGGATTTCGCGCGGTTGCATTTCATATCGGCGAAGGATGCGCAGGGGCTCGATGCGTTGATGCGCTCCGTCGACGAAGCGTATCGCGCCGCCTTCCTGAAGATGTCGACGCCGCGCCTCACGCGCGTCATTCGCGACGCGATCGAGGCATATCCGCCGCCGCGCAAAGGGCTGACGCGGCCGAAGCTTCGGTACGCCCATCAGGGAGGCAGCAACCCGCCGATCGTCGTCGCGCACGGCAGCGGGGTCGACAATCTGCCCGAAAGCTATAGGCGCTACCTCGAGGGCAGGGTGCGTGGCACCTTCAAGCTGCACGGTACCCCGCTGCGCATCGAGTATCGGCAAGGGGACAATCCTTACGCGCGCAATGGTCGTCGCGCGCGGCGTTGAGTTCCAGGCTGGTGCTTGTCCCGCTTTCGCAATGACGCCGAGATAGCTGCCCGCGAGTCGGGCAAGCTGATTGCGGCGCACGGTCCGTTTTCAGGAACTGATTGGCTGTGACAGGCTCTGAGCAACTGGGTCAGAGTAGAGTGATGCGCGCGTTTTTGTCCGACGCCCTTTCGTTCGGTCTGCGTTGCGCGGAATCTGCGGCAGGTAAGTGCCTCTGTTCGAGGCGTTGGTTTATGGTGTTCAAAACAAAATTCGCGTACAGTCCCAAGTTGGGGATCCGACTAAGAATGGAGTCAAAATGAGCGGAAAAGGCCAGTTACTACAAGACCCATTCCTCAACGCGCTGCGCAAGGAACATGTTCCCGTATCGATCTATCTGGTCAACGGCATCAAGCTGCAGGGCCAGATCGAATCGTTCGACCAATACGTCGTTCTACTGCGTAACACGGTCACTCAGATGGTATACAAGCACGCCATATCCACTGTGGTGCCGTCACGGCCGGTCAATCTGCAAGCGGAAAACGCTCAAGAAAGCTGATGCTGGAGCGTCCGGATTACGGCCAGCGTGCCATCCTCGTCGGCCTCGATTTCGGCGAATCCGACCATGCCGAAAGCGTAGATGAGTTGCGGCAGCTTTCCAGTAGTGCAGGCGTGACGGCGTTGTCCATGGTGGGCGGTCGCCGTGAACGACCGGATCCCGCGTTTTTTGCGGGTACCGGAAAGGTGGGTGAGATCGAGCGACTTGTCGCCGATCTCAATGCAGATGTAGTGATCTTCAACCACGACCTTGCTCCGGCGCAGCAGCGGAATCTCGAAGTCAGATTGCAGCGCCGGGTCGTCGACAGGACCAGCCTGATTCTGGATATTTTCGCCCAGCGAGCGCGCAGTCACGAAGGCAAGCTTCAGGTCGAGCTTGCTCAACTGCAGCATCTTGCAACCCGACTCAAGCACGGCTGGACGCACTTGGAGCGGCAAAAGGGCGGCATCGGGCTGCGTGGGCCGGGCGAAACGCAGCTCGAGACCGATCGACGCCTCATCGGTCATCGGATGAAGGTGCTGCGCGAGAAGCTCGATCGCGTGCGCTCCCAGCGCCGTGTGCAGCGGCGGGCGAGGCAGCGCGCCTCGGTGTTCAGCGTGTCGCTCGTCGGGTATACCAATGCGGGCAAGTCGACGCTGTTCAATGCATTGACCCGGGCATCCGCTTATGCTGCCGACAAGCTGTTCGCGACTTTGGACCCCACCTCGCGGCGCCTCAACGTCGGTGCCGGTATCCAGGTCGTGCTGTCGGATACCGTGGGCTTCATTCGGCGGCTTCCGCATGGCCTGGTTGCTGCATTTCGAGCCACGTTGGAAGAAACCGTTCAGGCCGATCTATTGCTGCATGTCGTCGACGCCGCACATCCGGATCACGACCAGCAGATTATCGAGGTGGACAAGGTGCTCAAGGAAATCGGGGCCGGGGAGATCCCCCAAATTCTGATCTTGAACAAGATCGACCGTTGCGGCGGCGAGCCAGCATTTGCTCGGGACGAGTGTGGTAATATTTCTCGGATTTGGGTCAGCGCGCTCGACGGGCGCGGGCTCGAATTCATTCGCACTGCGATTAAAGAGCGTGGGTGTCCGGCCGAGAGTTCCGGGCTAGCCATGACCGCAGCCATCTAAGTAAGAACGATCCCAGAACACCGAGCATGTCGCTGAACGATCCGCAATGGGGCAAGCGTGGTAACGACGGTCCGCCCGACCTCGACGAGCTTTTGCGTAATCTCAACGCCAAACTGAACGGTCTGTTCGGGCGCAAAGGGGGTGGTCAGCCTCCGGTGCGTGGAAACGACGGGGGCCCGAAAGTCAGCAGCGGGGGCGCCTGGTTGTTGATCGGGTTGGTGTTTCTCATCTGGTTGGCAAGTGGTTTCTATATCGTGGATGCGAGCAACCGGGGCGTGGTGCTTCGATTCGGCAAGTTTCACGAGACGACCCAGCCTGGGCCGCGATGGCATCTCCCCTATCCGATCGAGACCGTCGAGATCGTCAACTTGTCGCAAGTGCGCACGGTCGAAGTGGGCTATCGCACTACCGTCAAGAGCAAGGTTCTCAAGGAATCCCTGATGCTCACGGACGACGAGAACATCATCGACATCCAGTTCGCGGTTCAGTACATCCTGAAGAGCCCCGAGGATTTTCTGTTTAATAATCGCGATACCGACGATTCGGTATTGCAGGCGGCGGAAACCTCGGTCCGGGAAATCGTCGGCAAGAGCAAGATGGATTTCGTGTTGTACGAAGGTCGCGAGCAGGTCGCCGCGCAGGCAACAAAGCTCATGCAGGAGATCCTCGATCGGTACAAGACGGGGATTCTCGTCAGCAAGGTCACGATGCAGAACGCGCAGCCGCCCGAGCAGGTGCAGGCTGCGTTTGACGACGCGGTCAAGGCGGGGCAGGACCGCGAGCGTTTGAAGAACGAGGGTCAGGCCTATGCCAACGACGTGATACCGAAAGCGAAGGGCGCAGCTGCTCGCTTGATCGAGGAGGCCAGTGGTTATCGGCAGCGCGTGGTCGCGAATTCGGAAGGCGAGGCGGCTCGCTTCGAGCAAGTGCTCGTCGAGTATCAGAAGGCGCCCAACGTCACTCGCGAGCGTCTATATCTGGAGACCATGCAGCAAGTGCTTGAATCGACCAGCAAGATCATCGTCGATCAGAAGGCGGGGGGCAGCTTGCTGTACCTGCCGCTGGACAAGATCATGCAGGGAAACCCGCCTGCAACTCAAGGGGCCGCTCAACCGCGTGCCGAAGCGCCTGCGGATCCCGCTGCTGCGCAAGTCCAGCGTTCCCGAGAGGCGTTCCGGTCGCGTGAAAGGGAGGCTCGTTGATGCGACAGAAGCTCGGAGCAGTGCTGGTTGGATTCGTCGCGCTCGTGGTATTGGCTGGCTTGTCCTTGTTCGTAGTCGACCAGCGGCAGAACGCGATCGTCTTCCGACTTGGGGAAATCGTCGACATCAAGACCGAGGCCGGTCTCTACTTCAAGTTGCCCGTTATCGATAACGTACGCTATTTCGACACACGGATTTTGACGCTCGATACGCCCGAACCGGAGCGCTTCATCACCTCCGAGAAGAAGAACGTCCTGGTGGATCTGTTCGTCAAGTGGCGGATCGTGGATGTCAGGCAGTACTACATCAGCGTGGGCGGCGACGAGATGAGGGCGCAGACCCGGCTGTCGCAGACAATCAATTCGAGTTTGCGCGACGAGTTCGGTAACCGGACAGTTCACGATGTCGTCTCCGGAGAGCGCGACAAGATCATGGATCTGATGCGCGAGAAGGCCAACGAGGACGCAAGCAAGATCGGCGTGCAGGTGCTTGACGTGCGCCTGCGGCGCGTCGATCTGCCGCAGGAAGTCAGCGAGTCGGTTTACCGACGCATGGAGGCTGAGCGCAAGCGGGTGGCGAACGAATTGCGTTCGACGGGTTCGGCGGAATCGGAGAAGATCCGCGCCGATGCCGATCGCCAGCGCGAAGTCATCATTGCCGAAGCGTATAGCGAGGCGCAGCGCATCAAGGGTGAAGGCGATGCCAAGGCATCCGCGATCTATGCGCGTGCCTACGAACGGAATCCGGAGTTCTTCTCGTACTACCGCAGTTTGGAAGCGTATCGCGCGAGCTTTCGCAGTCGCAGCGACATGCTGGTGCTCGATCCAAGTTCTGAGTTCTTCAAGTATTTGAAGAACCCGGGTCGGCCGGCCAGGTAGCGCTCGAGCGCGCGTACGCAGCCAATCGACCAGGAAGGTTCCGGCACGCGATGTCGAAGACGCTGCTTACGGCGTTCGCCCTGGTGCTGGTCATCGAAGGGCTACTCCCCTTCCTGCTGCCGGCAATGTGGCGCGAAGCCTTCCGGCGACTTACGGAGATGAGCGACGGGCAGGTGCGCTTCATCGGACTCAGTTCGATGGTGGCAGGCGTTCTGCTGCTCTACCTGATTCGGTAGCCGGCAAGTTCACGACAATGAAACCGAGCGTGCCGGTAGCGGCTTGCAGCACCGGCAAAGAACTACGCTTGTGGACGACGCTATGATTCCGCGGTGGGCACTGCCCGAATACGTTGAAGATGTGCTGCCGGTCGAGGCCCTGCGGGTGGAGCGCTTGCGGCGCCGGATTCTCGATCTCTTCGTTGCCCATGGATACGAGTACGTCATTCCGCCGCTGATCGAGTATCTCGATTCGCTGCTGACAGGCACGGGCAGCGATCTCGGCCTGCGCACGTTCAAGCTCGTCGATCAGTTGAGCGGGCGCACGCTCGGGGTGCGAGCCGACATCACGCCTCAAGCGGCGCGCATCGACGCGCATTTGCTCAACAGGAAGGGTGTGGCGCGTCTGTGCTATGCGGGACATGTGTTGCATACCCTGCCCACGGCAGAGAGCCGTGCCCGCGAATCGATGCAGGTGGGCGCCGAACTGTTCGGCCATGCGGGGTTGGAGAGCGATGTAGAAGTTCAGCGGTTGATGCTCTGCGCGTTGAGTGCGGCCGGCATACGGCGCCCGCAGGTGGATCTGGGGCATGTAGGCATCCTGCGGATTCTGCTCTCTCGCTCCGGCATCGGGGGAGAGCGTGAACAGGTGCTGTTCGAGGCGCTGCAGCGCAAGGATCTGCCGGAGTTGCGCGGCATACTCCAGTCTGCGGAGCCGCGCTACAGGGACGCGTTGCTTTTGTTGCCGCAACTGTACGGTGATGACAGCGTGTTGCGCCAGGCTGGCCGGTATCTGCCTAAGCTTCCGGAAATTGCTGCAGCCCTGCGTACTCTGAAGCGTCTTGCGGGCGCGGCAACCGACCTCGCGCACGCCATTCGGTTCGACCTTGGGGAACTGCGCGGGTATCGCTACCACAGCGGCGTGGTGTTCGCCGCTTACGCACCGGGCTGGCGCAGCGCCGTGGCTCGTGGGGGACGCTACGACGAGGTGGGGCTGGCATTCGGGCGTGCCCGGCCAGCGACGGGCTTCAGCTTGGATCTGAGGGAACTGGCCGCAGCCGTTCCCGATGTGAAACAGCGGCGCATACTGGCCCCGCTGCGCGATGACGATGCCCTTGCCAGGCTCGTGCAGCGTTTGCGCGATAAGGGTGATGTCGTGGTCAACGAACTCCCCGGTCACGCGGAGCATCGCGCCGAGCTAGGCTGCAGCCACACCATCGTACGTGTCGGCGGACGTTGGTGTTTGCGCCCGCTGGATTAGGATTTTGGGACGGGGCGCTGGCACGGTCTTGCCGGCGTTTCGTCGAACGCGTCGGGCGCATGGACGAAGCCCGAAACAAGCGACGAACTAGGTGAGGTTCCCCGTATGGGCAAGAATGTTGTAGTGATCGGCACTCAGTGGGGTGACGAGGGCAAGGGCAAGATCGTCGACTGGCTGACCGACCGCGCGCAAGGGGTCGTGCGTTTCCAGGGAGGGCATAACGCCGGCCACACCTTGGTGATTGGTGGGCGCAAGACGGTTCTTCACCTCATACCATCGGGCATTTTGCGCGGTGCCGTCGCCTGTTACATCGGCAACGGTGTGGTGCTTTCGCCTCCGGATTTGCTCGAAGAGATCACGACGCTCGAGGCTGCCGGCGTCGATGTCTGCTCCAGATTGCACATCAGCGAGGCTTGTCCGCTGATTTTGCCCTACCATGGCGCCGTGGATCGTGCACGGGAGGCCGCCAAGGGGGCCGGGAAGATCGGCACCACGGGGCGCGGCATCGGGCCGGCCTACGAGGACAAGGTCGCGCGCAGAGCCATCAGGGTGCAGGACCTGCTCGCCCGCGAGCGTTTCGCGGCGAAGCTCGGTGAGGTTCTGGATTACCACAACTTCATGCTCAAGAACTACTTCAACACCGATATCGTGGACTTCCAACAGACGCTCGATCAGGCGATGGCCCATGCCGAACGCATTCGGCCGCTGGTCGGCGACGTGCCGCGGATGCTCTACGAGGCCAATCGGGCGGGTCACAATTTGCTCTTCGAAGGGGCTCAAGGCACTTTGCTCGACGTGGACCATGGCACGTACCCCTATGTGACGTCCAGCAACTGTCTGGCTGGGGCGGCATCCGCCGGCGCCGGTATCGGGCCGCAGGCTTTGCATTACGTTCTGGGGATCACCAAGGCCTATACCACGCGTGTCGGTTCCGGGCCCTTCCCGACGGAACTGGACGACGATATCGGCCGGCATCTGGCGAGCCGAGGCAACGAGTTCGGATCGACCACGGGGCGAGCGCGTCGAGTCGGGTGGTTCGATGCCGCTGCGCTGAAGCGGGCGATTCAGTTGAACGGCGTCTCCGGGCTGTGCGTCACGAAGCTCGACGTTCTCGATGGGATGGAAACCCTGCGGCTGTCGGTCGGCTACCGGATCGGCGATCAAGTCAGCGACATCCTGCCCGTGGGCGCGGAGGCGCTGGAGAGTTGCGAGCCGATCTACGAGGACATCGCAGGCTGGAACGAAAGCACGGTGGGCGTGAGGGAGTTCGATCGCTTGCCGGGCAACGCCCAGCGCTATCTGAAGCGGATCGAGGAAGTGTGCGGCGTGCCGATTGACGTCATCTCGACCGGGCCCGATCGTGATGAGACGATCGTGTTGCGGCATCCGTTCGATTGAGGGCTTGGCGTTTCAAGCCCCGAATCGACATAGGGAATCGCGCCGCGGCTCTTGAGCAGAGCCGCGGGTGGCGGCATTTGCGATTTTGGTCGGGGTCGAATCGTTCGACCCAAGCGCCTCGCGATACAAAAGCTAGTATCGCAAAGGCGCAACAACGGGGGGGTGTATCTGGTGCCGAGAAGAGGACTCGAACCTCCACGGTGTTGCCACCGCCAGGACCTGAACCTGGTGCGTCTACCAATTCCGCCATCTCGGCAAGGCG
>LNFM01011558.1_pt1 | contig 11941 bp, 10 predicted proteins | sample 596031 | NCBI WGS metagenome assembly LNFM01 (sample SAMN04254537, study PRJNA301005) | activated carbon metagenome | isolation source: dual media filters at the Ann Arbor, Michigan drinking water treatment plant | place: USA: Ann Arbor | reverse complement strand
CGACCACGCGGATACGGCCCAGGACCACCAGGGTGTCCAGCAAAGTAGGCAGTCGGTCCCGCCAACGCCCACGGGCGCTGAAATGAGCTGCAAGCTCATCGAGGTCGAGGCTGCGGCCAGCGTTGCTCATCACCTCGGCCACCGCCTTGATTTGCTCTGTCAGACCGGCGGGCCATGGGCGCTGCACGATTGCCAGCTTGGTGGGTGGAGGTTCGTCCGAGCCACCGGCGGCATCGGCCTCTGCCTCTGTTTCCATCCCCACCTGTTCGCCCTGCCCGGCCTGCCGCTGGAACTCGGGACGTAGCCAGCGCACCGTGCCTGCTGCTTCCTCGATGGCACGCTTGGCGTTCAGCTCGACCAGGCGCACCAGCAGCGTGTCGGTATCGGCGGGCAGGGTCAGGTCGGCCCACCCGTAAGCCTGCAGCACGGCCGCGTCCAGCTCGTCATGCAGGCTTTTGAGCACACCCACCAGCCCATGCTCGTGGATGACCTTCTCCATGTCGGACAGCGGTTCGCCGCTACGCAGCTTCTCCAGCACGTTGTACGTGGCCGTTAGGGTCGCGTCGGCGTGGGCGGCCTGCTGGACCTTGCGGTGAGTGTCGATTTGCTCGGCCAGAGCGCGGATGCGCTCGGCCAGTTCAGGAGTCAGGCCAGAGTCGGCAGAGGGGAAGGGAAAAGTCTCGAAGCAGGCTGTCTTGATGTACCTCGGCCTGTCCTCCAACGTACTACCGGTAGCCAGAGCCCACAGAATATGCACCGTACTCGAAAGGACGCCCAAGTTCAGCGCCTCATCACTTGCTATGCAAATAAGGGCATCGTCCGCCAGAACCTTTGCTTCCATGAACTGGAAGACACGATGCTTTGCTGTAACAGTGGTTGCGATGTATCTACGCAGGCCTGCCAAGGCAGGCCGCAAGTCTTTGCGAGGCTCACCGAACAGCCACCAGTTGTTGCGGTAAGTCGCACGGTTGTTTTGGTCTCGCTCCGGCTTCACCCGTTCATAAACCCACTGATACAAAGATGGGAAACGCGCACGCACTTGATCGACGGTCAACCCGAATAGGTCAATCACCAGCACATCGCGTGGCGTAGCGGTGAGGTCACGGCCATTGCGGTACTCGCGTACATGGCGCTCCATCCCTGACACAGTCCCCAACCCAAGCGCTTGTGCTTCTTCTCGCCTAACGATGAAACCTGCACCGTGAAGCTTGACTCCGGGGGATGAAACTCCTGTCATCGCCCGTAAGGCCTTCGCACTCGATACGTTTGCACCGACTGACAAATCAGCATGAAGCATTCCTTTACGCTCGACTAGGCCCACTGCAATCTCGCCATACTCGCCCTCTGCCTCTGTCTGCACTTCATACAGCCGCCCCTCGAGTTCGCCTGCGGCGACCACCGTCATGGCAATACGAACGGCCGCGCCGTTGGCGCTATCCACCCAAGGGTGGTCCGGTACGGCATATACCAACGACAGTCGCATGTCCTCAATCGCCTGCTGGACCACGCGGCGGTTGAAGGTCTGGCGCACGCTGTTGGTTGTGATGAAACCGAAGCGCTCGACCTGCCCCGCACGCACTTGCTCCGCTGCACGGAACCACCAATACATGACGAAGTCTGCGCTTTCGGGCACTGCAGGCCAAGCCTCTCGCAAAGCATCAGCGTAGCCATCCCCCAAGGCAGACCGCAGATACTTTGCCCCGATGAACGGGGGGTTGCCCACGATGAAGTCCGCCTGCGGCCACTGCGCCTGTCGGGGGTTCAGGTAGCCCCACTGCACCACTTGGGCGGACTCATCGGGCACCGGCTGCCCAGTCACAGGGTGGGTCTTTGTGGTCACACCATCCCAGCGCGTGAGCACCTGGCCACCGGCATCGGTTATGTGCTCTCTTCGGTCATAAGCCAGCAAAGCGTCGCGATGCTCGATGTTTCCGTAATCGTGCACTACGGGCTCGGCCACGCTGGCGTGGCCGTTGGTGCGGATTTGCCACTGCAAGAAACCAATCCACAGCACCAGCTCAGCGAGAGCAGCGGCACGCTCGTTCAACTCCACGCCGCGCAACTGCTGCAGAGTCACGGTTTCGCGGCCCAGGTCCAGCGCGTCCTGAGTGTCGCCGAGGGCGCTGAGCTGGTTTAGCACCTCGCCCTCCAGCCTCTTCAAGTGCTCGAGGGTGACATACAGGAAGTTGGCACTGCCGCAGGCGGGGTCCAGCACGCGCAGGGTGCACAGGCGGTGCAAAAAGTCCTTCACCTGCTGGCGGGCCTCGGTCCACTTGGCACGCACGGCGGAATTGTGGCGGTCCAGTGCGGCGAAGTCCTTCTTGGTCTTGACGGTGGGAGGGTGGGCCTCGAGTTCGGCTGCTTCGTGCGCCAGCAGCAGCGCAGCAGCCTGAGCATTGGCCCACTCGCCACGCAGGGGCTCGATGACCGTCGGCAGCACCAGCCGTTCCACGTATGCGCGGGGCGTGTAGTGTGCCCCCAAGGCGTGGCGCTCATCGGGGTCCAGCGCACGCTCCAGCAAGGTTCCGAAAATGGCGGGCTCGACCTCTCGCCAGTTGGACTTTGCAGCCTGGATGAGCAGGTCGATTTGTTCGCCGGTGAGCAGAATGCTGTAGCCGTCTTCTGCCTCCCCTTTGAAAAGCTTGCCGTTGAAGCGCAACACGGGCTTGACCAGAGCAGCTGAGAAGCCGCCCCTGTCCATGTCGGCCCACAGAATGCGCAACATCTGCTGCACCGTCTGCGGGCTGTCTCGGTGTTGCTGCAACAGCGCCAGAAACGAGCCCTTCGGCAGGAGCTCTACGTCCTCGGAAAACATGGAAAACAGGCAGCGCGAGAGGTAAGCGGCGACGGAGTGGGGCGAGTGTCCGGCCTTCTCCAGCGAGCGGGCCAGTAGGGCCAATTTGTTTGACACATCCCGGGTCACCTTTGCGGCGATCAACGCTGGGTTCAGGTCATCCGGTTGTTTCCAAATCTTGTACAGCCGCTCCAATACCTCGGGCTTCGCCAAGTCCACCAACAGAATGCGATGACTGCGCGGGTCGGGGAACGGCGTGTAGGTTCCACCAGTGCGGCTGAACTCGGCGTACACCTCGATCACGGTGCCAACGTCCACCACCATTACGAACGGCGGCCGACCTTCTTCTGCGGGAAGCGCACGCGCGTAGTTTTCCCCCTGGCTGCGGGCGCGCAACAAGCCGTCGTCGAAGCCCTTGGTGTGGGCTCCTGCCTTCAACTTCTTGGCCTCCAAGACGAAGTGGCCGCGCCGGTAACAGTCGATGCGGCCCGCGCTGCTTGAGCCGTCCCCGTGGCTAAAGGTGACGGGGCGCTCGAACATGTAGTCCTGTGCGGGCGTAGCGTGCGGCTTGGGCACGCCGAGTAAGTCGCACAGTTCCAAGACGAACGACTGTGCGGTAGCCAGTTCGCTTGCGTTAACCCCCTGCCAGCGGGCAATAAACGCCTGCGCCGTTGTCGTTTTTGTATCCATGCGCTCCATCATATGGGGCGCATGTACCCTGGCAGCAGCTCGCTCATCTGCTGCGTACCAAGTTGCGTACCTCGCCATTTGCGTACCACCGGTTCTGTACGAAACACATAGCTTGGCGGTCACGACGCACCCGCAGCGCGCGGTCGTTTTTAGCGAAACATTGCTGTCAACATTGAAGGTGGAAACAATGGCGTCGGCCTTGGCGGAGGGGTGGTTTTGGCGTAACCATGGGCGTAACCATCGTCTGCGAAACAATCGAGTTGCGTGGATACCTGCCTGGATACTGGCTTGGTGGATACCTTGCTGTCTTCTTGTTCGGGTGCGACAAGAGACTGGTGAGTGCAGGTTTTTTTAAGTTTTTCTTGAGGTTTTTTGAGGTTTTTACGGTCGCTCACACTCATTTGCAGCGACCCAAGTTCCGGCCGGCAAGTCAGGTGTGGCCCAAGCAGCGCTCACCATAACCGCCTTGCCAGGCCTACACACTCCCTTGCCCTCGTTGAGGCCGTCAAGAACAGTACCCACCGCATAGTAGAGCGCTCGATTCGCCGGGGTGCTTGCGTCCCGCATGTTGTGAGCCTGCCAAGCGATTACTGCCGACCATGCATCAGGCTGATTGAGTTTTGGATACTGCCTGGCTCGCCGTTCGATGTCGGCAACTGAATCGAATTGATCAAACAGATTTTCAGACCAATTTACGGCGGCGTTGTTCGTGGGCGACTTGCCAGGTGGAGTAACACCGGCTGCTGATCGAACGTCAGTTTTCGCAGCTACAGGCGACTCATGGGAAACAACATTTTCTGTGGTGTTCGACGCGGCAGAGCGGCCCCTGATCGTGTTGTACTCATTCCACCCCCCCAACACCCAAAGTACCGCCAAAACCCATGCGATCCTGATGAAACTCGCCGGCCAGGATTTCTTTGCTCTCACCGTAAAGAACAGCGCGTACAAAGCATTGATACCCGCCGCGATCACCACCAGTGCAAGGAAGGTGGAAGCCCATAAAGTGAAGATGCCCGACTCGTAGTAAAGAAGCGGATTTGTCCACATGACAAGCCCCATCCCAACGACATGACGAGCTAGCCCGAGTGCGGCGGGCGTCTGAGGACTTGAGATCACCTCCATGCATTCCTCCGTTTTGTTTCACGCAAATGTGCCTGAAATTCTGCGGGATGGCTCTACTCTCGTCCGAACAAGGTTTTGGGCTCTACTGACCACTGAAAGGCCATTGGACTCGACCGCAAATTGCTCTCGAACCTTGGTTTGCGCGCTAACCGACACACTAACCATCGACACGCAAACCTTGACTTGGGGCCCGACGTAAATCGATAGGCCTGCCGGTTTGGGCTTTCCAAGCGCCGCCCTCGCCTCAGGCGGGCACCGGCGGCCATGCCTTGCTGAGCCATGAGTTCATCTGCTTCGGCTTGCGTCAGGGAGGACCCGTCCGCTACATTTGCAACGCTTTGACCTGCTGGGATCGTGACCGCCTCACCAGCATCTTGGGGCGGGACAGCAAGCGGGGCCTGCCCGCTGGTGGCAGGTTGAGACGGCTGGGCCCGGCCCTCCCAAGGCACCTCTTTTTCTTTGCGCCGCTCGGGCCAAGGGTGCAGTCAGACAACACGAACGCGCCGAGCCTGCGTTGCGTTCTTCCGTTTCGAGGACTGGTTGACCGTTCTTGACCGTGTATACCTTCCCGTCCTTGCCCGTCAGCCGCGTGCCATCCGGGTAGGGTGAAGCTGCAGGCTGTGCGCGGCCCTGTTGGGCGCCCAGGTCCACGAGTCGCCCGGTGGAGTTGTCCAGCACCATGCTCGGGCGGGTTACGACTCCAATGGGGAAGCCCTTGGCGTCGTACTCCATCTCTGAGCCACCAGGAACCACCGTGTACCGGTTCTGCTGCTCCTTGCCGGTGAGGGCCTGCAGCTTCTTCGTCAGCGAGGGAGGATTGACGAAGAGCTGTAAATCGGCAGGCACTGCCGAATTAGGTGCGGGCGGCTGAACAGCGGGCGCGGCGGCGCCGTTCATAGACCACTGAACCGCCGAAGTGCGGCGACTACCGTCCTTGCGTATCGCAATCGCAAGCCCTCTGATGCCGATGAGTTCAGTAGGACGTTTGACGTTTGCAAAATCTGCAATGTTCGAGTTCATCATGGATGTTGGGCTGGAAGATGGGATGGGTTTGACGGGCGCACCAGGCCGCAGGATTTATGGAGCCTTGGGTTGTTGACGGATGGTGTTTCGTTCAAGCTGTAGGGCGCCAGGCATTTCGCATCTGGGCTGCTTTCTGCGCCTTCCTCGGTATCCACCCCCTCCACGTCGTCAGTGCTTATGAGGTGATCCGAGCCTGCTTTGCGCCCTGTGCGCTTTGTGCGCTTTCCCCCCACACCCCCCACGCAGGAAGGCGCGCAAGGCGCACCCTCTGCGTTTTGTGCGCTTTGTTCGTTGGAATCGGAGGAAGGCGCGGAAAGCGCAGAAGGCGCGGTCAGGTCAGCAAATGCCCGACCTTCTGGCGTGAGCGTCCACCGCTCACGGGTCTTTCGGTCAACAGTTCGGTACTCGGCGACTTCGATCCATTTGGCGCGCTGACACTGGTTCACGATTCGCTTGCAGGCATCGGCGTTTAGCTTCAACGCTTGGAATGCAGGCTCACTCTTGAGCGTGGCAAACACGTTGTTTCGGGCGGTGGCCACCGGACTGCAGTACTGCTCCCGGCTTTCAAACTCAGCTACGATGCGCAGCAAAGCAGCGGCCTTGTCATCATTCAGCCGCCCCTCCACTCGATTGCCAAAGGCAGAGAGGCCTCCTTGTTGTGCGAGCTCAGGTAAGCCACCATCAGGCCAGTGCAGGGACAGCGGGTCCTGCAACTTGCCCAGGTTGCTTTTCTGGTGCTCAAGGGTCAGGGCGCCATCCTCGGCGCGGCTCAAGAATAAGCGGCTGCGTGCGGAGTTGTGCCAAGCGGTCGAGCCCGAATAGCCTTCGGCCCCTTCGCTTTTGCGTGCCCGGCTGGTGTTCTTGTCCACATGGGCCAACAGCAAAACAGCGGCATCGGTCTCGCGGGCAATCTCAACGAGGCTGCGCATGAAAGCCCGTACCTGTCGGCGCTGGATCTCATCGCCTCCGAAAGCATCGCTCGCGTTGTCCACCACCACCAGGCCGGCGCCCACCTTTTGCAGAAGGTCGCGCAACTCAGCAAAGGTGCGTGTCGTGTCACCGGCTACACGCGTCTCAGCAGTGAACAGCTCGGGATATTCGGTTCCATCAACGATGTGCAGGCGACCTTCCAGCTCGCGCGGATTGATGCCCCAGCATCGGCAGATGTGTGCCAGGCGGTGGCGCACGATGCTCGGGCCATCCTCAAGGCTCACAAACACAGCCGGCCCGGGCTGCACTGCAACGCCGAAAAGATGACGGCCCGTGACAGCCGCCACTACCAGCATGAGCGCCACCGTCGATTTACCTGTGCCACCGTGTGCACTCAGCAGGGAGACCGTGCTCAGAGGGAGCAAGCCCTCCCACGCAAACAAGGGCGCGGGCGAAGGGTTGGTGAAAACATCCCCCACGCTGATCGGTTTCAGCCTTGGCATTGGCTTGGCGTCCTCGGGCGGCCACCCTATGGCGCCCATCAACACGCCGTCCATCACTTCTTGCTCGGGGCTCATGACAGGGCCTCGCACAGTGCGTCGTTGAGGTCGTTCGCGGCCTGCTGGGTGATGCGCACGGCGACACCTGCAGCGGTCCACCGCTCGGCGCATGTGTGCGCAGCGGTCAGTCCGGCGGGGTCGTTGTCTGCACCGATCACCAGGCATTCAACGCCAGGCAGCACAGGCAGCGCCGAAAGGTTGCCGGCATCGATGCAGGCCCACACGGGTTGGTAGGCATGCGCAAGGCTCAGGGCGGTCTCGACGCCTTCGGCGACTGCCAGGCCGTGAGTGAGGTACTCATCGGGCCAAAGACGGATCACGCCCCCCTGCTTGCGGTGGTTGCCCAGCAGCATGCGAGGTGGATCGAGATCGGCCTTCCCCATGGGCGTGATCCATGTGCGGTGCAGCGTCAAGGGCGTGCCGGTGACGGCATCGGTCACCAGCGCCACCAACGCAGGGCCACTGGTGCCGCTCGGCTTGTGCGGCAGGTGCGGGTGAAAGCGCAGATCACCGGGAGGAACCACGCAGCGGCGATGGACGAGGTAGCGCTCGCCAATCGTGCCAGGCAAGGCCAGGCAGGCCGTCCACAATGCTTTGCCGTAGTCGCTCAGAGTCTCATAACTGACTGCGGCAGGCTTCGAGAGCACTGGGGCGCGGCGCACTTCGCTGCGCTCATTGCGGTGAGTCTCGACGTAGCTGCAGCGGAAGCAGTGTGCAACTCCCTTGCCGTCCTGAATCGTGAGGCCCAGGGTCTTGTCGCGTTTGCCACGGCCACATGCTGGGCACGCGGTCCGATGGCTGCCTTCGGTGAGATCGTGCCAATGGATCATGCTGCCCCCACCACGTGCGGCTCGGCGTCGAGGACATAAAGCGCCGAACGCGGGTGCGCATACCCATCCTGGTCCCAAAGGGTCACGCGCTCTGTACGAATCGCGTATCCAAACCAATCGCGCAACTCCTTCACGCGTGCAGCACATGAGTACGCACCGAGTCGCCGGAGCTCGTACAAGGTTTTGGGGCCGGTGCGCAGTGCGTCAAGAATGCGCTGGCGCTGGGCTCCCGAAGTCGTGCTCTTCGCACTACACTCAGCCTTGATCGTTTTCGTGTTTCCTTGAAAGCCCCCGGCCTGGCCGCCTGGGGCTTTTGCTTTTTTGGGTCGGTCGTTCCGGCTCATGGATGTCCTCCGATCTGTGCCAAGAACTCCAAAACGCCTGGCCAGTTGTCGAAGGACCGGGAGTGACCCCAGCGACTGACCACCCACGAGTCTTTACCGTCGGCGCTGCGGCCGCTGGCGATCAGCGCGTGGCCAAGCAGCGCGTACTTGGCGCGTGTGTTTGCAAAAGATTTTTGGCTGGGAAAGTTGCCGTCCGAGGTCTCAGAAGGCTGGAGGTCAGCGCGGGCGCACACAGTGAGCTCAGCAGGCTTGGGCAGAAAGATGGCGTCCATCACTCCACTCCCAGTGCGCGCTTGATGCCAGCGGTCGGCCAGGCCAAACGACCGTTCACCCGCAGGGGCGTAATGACCTTACCGGTCATAGCCCAGCCTCGAAGAGTTTGAGGTCTACGGTCGAGGTAGTACGCGGCCTGCTCAGTCGGAACCGTCGGGCGGTTCACCAGTTCGAGCGGAGGGAATTTCTCGGGATTGTGGACAGCGCGGCGTGCTTCCGAGCTGTGCTGAGGTACTTGGAGGTCCATCTGTTCGCATCTCAAAAAGTTGAAGTGCGTTGATGTTCTGGCGAGGGGTATCCTCCCCCGCAAGTGTCCCCCTATCCTCCAGTTTGGGGGACACCCGTCTATGGCTGGTCGTCGATCTCACCCCGACTGCGGAGTCGGTCCCAAGTCTTATCAAACACCTTCGATCCCTTCTGGAAAAGCGGATGCCTTCCTACCAACGTATCTCGGATAGAGCGCTTCACACCAATCTTTCCCGGGTTCCATTTGGGCACCTTCATAGGGTCGTGACCCATGGAACGAATGGCGGACAAGACCGCCTCGTCCTGTGCAGCCCCACGCTGCAGCGGTGCGTCTCGGCTGCCAGCGCCTGCTTTTTGAACGTTCTCATCAACGCCAAGGACACTGTCCCTAGCAGGCCCTGTTACATCGAACCCCTCCATGACCAGGAGTGTGAGCTCGTCGGACGGGATGAAGGGATCGAAGTCAAGCTCGGACTCTCCATCTGAGTCAACCTCGGACTCCTTGTTTCTGGTGATCCACTCATCCTCATTGGTGGAGCTAAACCGACCGACTGTCTCGGCGTCTGGGCCATGTGTGGCCCAGAAGCGCGGTTCAAATTCATCGCGCCAGACGAACGCACCCGCAGGAAGGCATTCAAGTGACCCCGCTCTCCACTGGTTGGGCCCATCGACGTGGGTAACTTGCCTGTCTTTGATGCGATCTGACAAAGCGTCGATGTCACTCACCACAGAGTTTTTCCAGAAAGCTGTGGGTATGGGTTTTGTAGACCCCTGCTCCACGCGATGCGCGGTCAGCCCATTGAAGAGGCGGAAATACTCTGAGTCACCGGCCAGGACTTCTGCCACCACAGCAGGGCTCAGAACGTCCCCGTTGGTGAGAAAAGGAATCGCTCGAACAGGAATGGCTTCACGACCATCGATCACAAGCAGCACGTTCATTGCACACCCTCAGTGCAGCCCTGAAATCAGGAGCCCCAGCAGGCGGGTCAGGGAAACCCGCTCTTCGGTTCGCGGGCCTAGCTGGGGCAAAAAATCAGCGTATCAGTTAGGGCGGAACACCCTCGACGAAACGACGGCCGTGACCACTTGAACGCCGAAGCTGGGCAGGATTTCGCTGCGCTCAATCGCGTGCGTGGTGGATCGATCTAACGACATCACGGTGATGCTGTTGCGCCCGGCGGTGATGAGCTCCTGCAGCATGGTCCTTCCATCTTTGAACGCGATCACCACATGGTCTGTGGGCGCTGCTTTCAAGTGCGGCTCAACCACGATGTATTGGCCATTACGAGCAACCGGGAACCCCGCATCGCCGCAGACGCGCATCGCATATGCACCCTTGTCCTGGGCAATCTTGGCGCAGTCAAACATTCCATCGTCCTGCTCGATGCCTGCACAGTCAATAATTCTTCCAGCCATTTTCAAAGCTCCGTTTTGATGATGGTCAGCCGGTCGTGGTGCTCGATACACTTCGGCCGGCGCCTTGCTGCCCCGCAAGATCCGCCGCGGGGCTTGGCGGTTGTTCAAATCCTCACGCCACAGCGCGCAGTGCCCCCGGTTCCTGTGTCGCATCGAACTTCACACCGGCCAGCGCGAGGATGTGGGTTTCGATCTGCTCCAAGAAGGGGCGTAGCGCGTCAATGCTGCGTGGCCGGTAGCCTTCCGCAGTGGCGGATGGCTTGTGCCCCATCACCTGGGCGATCGCTCCGGCGGGCGCACCTGCAGCTTCCCCCAGCAGCGAGAACGATCGGCGCAGGCCGTGAATCGTCAACCCATCGATCGCTGCGCTTTGCAAAACCTTGGTATGGCTGGCTCGCGCATCAGCGATCCGGCCAGCCTTTCCCGTGCTGGCGAACACAAATTCGTTGCTGCGAGGCAGTGACGCCAGCAAGTGCGCTAGGTACGGTGTCAGGGGGATGGTCCGCGTGTCGTCCACCTTGTCGGCGATGGTCAGCTTGCGCCACTGAAAATCGAGATTGCTCCACATCAGCCCCGCCAACTCTTCGCGCCGCGCTCCGGTCAACAGCAACGCACGCAGGTAGGCGCCAGCGGTCCTGTTGCTCAACTGATCGGCACCGGCCCACCAGCCCGCAACCTGCGCGGCTTCGAGTGCGTCAGTTCTACGAGTGGAACCCGGCAGGCTTTCAAGGATGGCGGCGGCTTTGCCGGCATCACGGTCGGTCAGGTCGCGGTACTCCACCCGGGCACTGCACCAGCGAAGGAAGCCCCGGAACATCATCAGCGCGCGCGCAGCTTGGTGCTTGCCCTTTTTCGCTTCGCCGTCGTACCAGCTTTTCAGGCTGTCCTCGTTCACTTTTGCCAACGGCAACGACAGCAGAGGAAACAACGGACCGGGACGAGTCAGGCCCTTGCCCCGCTTCTTCTCGACACCGCCCGGGGAAGCCATGGCCTCAAGGTCAGCGCGATATCCGGGCTTCCACGCATCGCGGCGCTTCGGGCGGCCGTTCTCGAGGTACAGCGGCCAGACCTCACCCACCGTCAGCTTGCGGGCAGCGTCCCCAGCGGCCAAAGCCTTCGCGGCTTCACGCTGCTGGCGCTCGGCCTCTCGTGGATCTGCGCCCTGCTCGGTGATGCCGCGCAGTTCGTGGGCGGCGCGGCGCGCCTGCTCGATCGAGATCGTGGGCCACTCGCCAAGGGCGCGCGTGAACAGCTTCCCGCTGCGCAGGCGCGTCTCGAACTGCCAGTGCTTGCCTCCTACAGCAGTGACGCGCAGGCGCAGCCCCTTCTTGTCCGCGTCCCTCACCAGCACGAACCGCCGACCAGGCGGGCACGCCGCGCGCTCCAGCAAGCCATGGGACAGGTCGTGCGCCTGGGTGTAGTCGATCTCTGCGGTCTTGCTGGGTCTTGCCACGAGGCACCTCTGCTGATTTACAGACTTTTTACAGACTTAATGTCTGCATTTCGTCGAATTTAGATCAACACAGGGCTGTGACTTCATCCAGTCGTTTGCCGCGTAAGCTGTTGATTTACATAGATTATACAGATGAAGATCAACACAGGCAAACACTATTATCCGGTCATTCGTAATGAGAAGGTCGGGTGTTCGATTCATCTCTCCGGCACCAACGTACACATCAAAAGCCCGCTATCTGATCGATAGCGGGCTTTTTT
>LNFM01046998.1_pt1 | contig 11942 bp, 8 predicted proteins | sample 596031 | NCBI WGS metagenome assembly LNFM01 (sample SAMN04254537, study PRJNA301005) | activated carbon metagenome | isolation source: dual media filters at the Ann Arbor, Michigan drinking water treatment plant | place: USA: Ann Arbor | reverse complement strand
TGCTCGGCAAGATCATGTGTTACGCCATCTGCGCGCTGGCCATGGATTTGATCTGGGGCTACACCGGCATCCTGAGCCTGGGCCATGGCCTGTTTTTCGCGCTCGGTGGGTATGTGATGGGCATGTACCTCATGCGCCAGATCGGGCTGGACGGCAACTACAAGAGTGAGTTGCCCGACTTCATGGTCTTCCTCGACTGGAAAGAACTGCCCTGGCACTGGGCGCTGAGTGACAGCTTCATCGCCACGCTGTTGCTGATCGTGCTGGTGCCGGGTGTGGTGGCGTTCGTGTTCGGCTACTTTGCCTTCCGCTCGCGCATCAAGGGCGTGTATTTCTCGATCATCACGCAGGCGCTCACCTTCGCCGCGCTGCTGCTCTTCTTTCGCAACGAGACCGGATTTGGTGGCAACAACGGCTTCACCGATTTCAAGCGCATCCTGGGCATTCCGCTGGCCACACCCAGCATGCGCATGACGCTGTTCATCATCACCGGTCTCACGCTGCTGGGCTTCTTCTTGTGGGCACGCTGGCTGGTCAACAGCAAGTTTGGCCGCGTGCTGCAGGCCGTGCGCGATGCTGAGAGCCGCGTCATGTTTTGCGGCTACAACCCGCTGCCCTACAAGCTCACCATCTGGACCATCTCGGCGGTGATGTGCGGCATTGCCGGCGCACTCTATGTGCCGCAGGTCGGCATCATCAACCCCGGTGAGATGAGCACGGCCAACAGCATCGAGATCGCAATCTGGGCCGCGGTGGGTGGCCGCGCCACGCTGATCGGCCCCATCGTCGGTGCCTTCATCGTCAACGGCGCCAAGAGTTGGCTCACCGTGAGCTTTCCCGAGTACTGGCTGTATTTCCTGGGCGTGCTGTTCATCGTGGTCACGCTCTTCATGCCCCAAGGGGTGGTGGGCCTGGTCAAGAAACTTCGTGGCGCCAAGGGAGAACGAGCATGACGCCCGACCTGATGGAAGAGGGCGCGCAGCGTCTGCAGAAAATTGCGCCTGTTGGCCCCGTTGGCAACACCGAATCGGGTGGCCGCGCAGCCGGCTTCTCGCGGCTGGTGACGCCCGGCGAAGTGGACACCACGCACGGCCGCATCCTGTACCTGGAGGGCGTGAACGTCAGCTTCGACGGCTTCAAGGCCATCAACAACCTCAGCCTGGACATCGCCCCCGGTGAACTGCGCTGCATCATCGGCCCCAACGGCGCGGGCAAGACCACGATGATGGACATCATCACCGGCAAGACCCGGCCCGATTCCGGGCATGTGTTCTTCGGCAGCACCATCGACCTGTTGCGCTACCGCGAAGCCGAGATCGCGGCCATGGGCATCGGCCGCAAGTTCCAGAAGCCCACGGTGTTCGAACACCTCACCGTGTTTGAGAACCTTGAACTGGCCCTGGCCACCGACAAGGGCGTGCGCCGCTCCATGGTGTTCCGCCTCACCGGGCAGGAGAAAGACCGCCTGGGCGAGGTGCTGCAAACCATCCACCTTGCCGACAGCGCGGCCCGCCTGGCCGGCAACCTGAGCCATGGGCAAAAGCAGTGGCTGGAGATTGGCATGTTGCTGATGCAGGACCCGAAGCTGCTGCTGCTCGACGAGCCCGTGGCCGGCATGACCGACGAAGAAACCGAGCGCACAGCGCAGCTGTTTTTGACCCTCAAGGGCAAACATTCGCTGATGGTGGTGGAGCACGACATGAGCTTCATCCGCACGATTTCGGAGAAAGTCACTGTGTTGTGCGATGGGGCTGTGTTGGCGGAGGGGACTCTTGACGAAGTTCAGGCGGATGAGCGGGTGATCGAGGTTTACCTTGGGCGCTGATCTCGCTTCTTCGGTTTGTTTTTGCTTGCGTGGCGAGCCGGGTCTCGGCCCGGCGGCCGACTCACTTTTCTTTGCTTCGCCAAAGAAAAGCAAGCAAAAGAAAGGCGAGCTGAAGTCCGGGGCCCTGCGGGCTTCCTTGCGCTGCTCGGTTCGCGGGGGATGTCCGCAAACTTGTCCGCTTCGCGGCCTTCGGACATGCGGACCTCTGATCCCCGCGCCCCTGCGCTGCTCAGCCCGGCCACACGGCAACAAGCGGGATCGGGATCGGACTACCCCTCCGGCTAGCCACTTGAACAAGCCCCACCGAGGAAGAGAAGAATGAGCCTGCTCGAAGTCAAAGACATCAACCAGTACTACGGCGGCAGCCACATCCTGCGCAACGTCAACCTCACGGCCGAGCTGGGACAAGTGACCGTGGTGCTGGGCCGCAACGGCGTGGGCAAGACCACGCTGCTCAAATCGCTCATGGGTCTGGTGCCCATCAAGAGCGGCAGCATCACGCTGGATGGCGTGTCCATTGCCGGCGCCACACCCTACGAACGTGCCCGGATGGGCATGGGTTTTGTGCCGCAGGGGCGTGAGATCTTCGGGCGCCTCACCGTGCAGGAAAACCTGCTCATGGGCCTGGCCTACAAAAAGGGCAACACGCCCATTCCGCCCGAGCTGTTCGAGTTGTTCCCGGTGCTCAAACAAATGCTCGGTCGGCGCGGCGGAGACTTGTCGGGCGGGCAGCAGCAGCAGTTGGCGATTGCACGCGCGCTGGCCGCCGGCCAACATCATCAAGGACATCGGCCGCGTCATCCGCATGCTGGCCGACCGCGGCAACATGGCCATCGTGCTGGTGGAGCAGTACTACGACTTCGCCGAAGCCCTGGCCGACCGCTATGTGGTCATGGAGCGCGGCGAGGTCATTGCCAGCGGCCCCGGCAGCGAAATGCAGGCCAAGGGCGTGCGCCAGCTGGTGGCCATCTGAGGGCACATGCCCTCAGGCTTGGGCCGTTTCCAGGGCAAGGGCTTTGGCAGGCGCATGGCCAGCCCAGGGCTCGAGCAGATGCAGGCAGACCTGGGCCACCGAATCGGCTCCCAGCCCCAACTGGGTGAGCACGTCGAAGAGGTTCTTCAGCGCTCCCTCCATCGCAGCGATGGTCATGTCGGGCTTCAGCTTGTGCCCGTTCTCCTGTGCAAACGCCAGCAGCCAGTCGCCATCGCGGGCGCCCAAGCCGATGCAACCAAAGCGTTTCCCCTCATCCAGCCAGTGCGCGAGCAGGCTGAAGGGCACCCAGCCGGGGCCAAAACGCGCCTGCGCGCGCGCCAGGGCGTGCAGCCTGTCGCGGGTCAGGCCTTTGGGCTTCGATGGCTCGTTGAACACCGTCAACCCCATCTCGACGCCGACCCGCAGCCAGTGCGCTGGAGGGCATTGTTTCGCCACCTCTTCGACCAGGCAGTGGTGAACGTGGGCCGTGGCGTGCAGGTGCTGCATCGGCCGCAGCAGGCGCGAGAGACCGGGCTGCGTCGCCAGGCAGCTGCGCACCACGCCCGGCAACCACACCGCGGGCTCGATCTGTGCATCGAGCAGGGTGTGCAGTGCCAGCAATGGGCTCAGCTCGAACGAGGGCAGCAGCAGCAGGTCGAACACCGTGTGCTGCGGCGACGGGCTTGACGGGTGACCATGGTGTCCGGAGCGGTCTGGCGCCAGCCACTCCAGCACGTCGGACCATGCGTGCGCTTCTGCGTCGAGCGTTTGCACGATGCGGTGGATCTGCGCCAACACCAGGCAAGGGTGGCGGCGGCTCGGGCGCAACAGCGGCAGCCGTGCGGCGTGCGTGTACTGGTAGAGCATCTGGCGGCGAAGCCGGCGCGCGGCGCCGGCTTCGAGGTAGGTGCAGAGATGGAGCACGCGCTCCAGCGTGGCGTGGCCGAGCGGGGTGAGCAGCCAGTGGTCGTCACATGCCATGTTGCCCACGCACACCAGCGCCGGGTGCTGGTGCGAGAACCACACCAGGGCTTCGTCGTCTCCGGGGGGCATTTCAACCATGCGAGCGAGACCCGCCGTGGGGGACTGTTCCAGCGCGAGCAGACCGAGGTCGCCGATCAGTTGCTCCAGGCCGCGGGGGTCCGGGTCTTGCTCCAGCCGCTGCAGCCGCTTGGCCACCTGTGCCGGTGTGAGTTCGTCCAGCCTTGCACGCAACAACTCACGCGCCTTCTGCTGTGCGCCCGGGAGCTCCAGCGACGGCCCCGAGAGCGGCAGCAGCTGCAACACGTGCGACAACCAGAACGGCAGTGGTGCCGCTTCCGAGGCCAGGATGTCGACCAGTTGGACCACCAGTTTCGCCGGGTCGCGCGGCACCACGCAGGTCCAGGCCGACACCAGCGCATGGGCCACTCGGTCGTGGTTGGCGTAGTGCACGCGCAGCGCGTGCGACATGTGTTCCAGCACCGTCTCTTCAACCGTGTGGTGCAGCGCATGCGCGAGGTGAAGGATCTGAACGAACGATTCGTGGAAACGACCTGGCAGCTGCGTGTCGGCGTCGTCGATGGGGAGCAACTGCAGCTCGTCCAGCGCCTGCAGCAACAGGCCCTGCGCCTGGAGCAAAGGCATGTCGTGTCGCGCTGCCGCACGGATGTCGGTGCGCAGCAGCGGCTGGGTTGTTGAGGGGCTGCGAAGGGCTTGAATCCGTTGGATGGGGGCGGCAGAAGTGCGCATGGCGGGTCACGTAGTGGATGGATGGGACGGTCATCGTGCCCAGCCAGGCGCTGTTTTTAACTCCATCCGACACCCCAGCCTGTCGAGTTGGCTGACAGGCGATCGAGCCGAGGTTCCCTCAAGCCGAGATGGGCGAGGCGGCACCGCCCGGCAAGCCTTCGCCCGTGGGTGGCTTGTAGCCGGCGGGCAGCGACACGCCGCCGGGCGAGGCCGCTGCCCCTGTGTGTTCGCCCAGACGGGAATGCTGCGCAGTGGTGCGGTAGCGCTCGCGCAGCGCGTTGGTGCGCTCGTTCAGCGCGGCATGGTCGGCAATGCGCACGGTGTAGCGCTGCAGCACCTGGTGGGCCGATTCGATCAGCTTGGCGTTGAGCGTGCGTTCGCCGTCTTCGAGCAGCTTCATCACCGTGCCTTGTGGGTCGCCCTTGACTGTGTGCGCTGCGCACCCGGTCGGCAAAGCCCTGCACGCCCGAGGCGGCGCAGGCCATCAGCTCGCTCATGGCCTTGCTGGTGCAAAAGCGCAAGGCAAGCGTGTCCACCGCCGCTTCCGATTCGTTGAGCGCGATCGAGCGCATCTGCAGCCGGCTCAGGAGCGCGAGCAGGTTGCAGGCGGTCTCGAAGTCGAAGTCGGGGCTCAGCGTGTCGTTGGCGAGGCGGCGCACGTCGTCGAGCGCGCGCGCCGTGTTGTTGTGTTGCAGCGCGAGCAGGCTTTCGGCCATGCCGAGCAGGCGGTGGGGTCGGGCGGGTGCATGGCTGCGGTCGCGCAGGCGGGTGAGCTGGTCCACGGTGCGGGCCAGGCCGCGCTGGTCGTTGTTGTCCAGCCGGGCAAAGGCCAGCAGCAGCAGGGCCTGCGCGTCGAACATCTTGGAGTCCAGGCCCAGGCGCGTGGCGCGGTCGAGCAGTTCCACGCCTTCGCTTTTCTCGCCGGTGTAGTAGGCCAGCATGCCGTGCTTGAGCAGCCGGCTGATGGAAGAAGGCGTGAGCTTGGTGGCCATCTGGTAGGTGGTCAGCGCGCTCTGGAAATTGCCCAGCTCGAACTGCGCGCGGCCCATCACGTCGTAGGCATCGGCGTAGGTGTTGTCGTCCTGGATCAGGCTCTCCAGCGTGGTCACGGCCTTGGCCTGCTGCCCGCCTTCAAGCTGCGCGCGCGCCACACCCAGGCGCGCCCAGGGCAGGGTCTTGGCGGCGATCACCGCCTCGTAGAGTTTCTGTGCCTCGCCCACCTTGCCGTTGCGCAACAGCAGCTCGGCACCGATGCGCGCAGCGTAGAGCCAGTAGGTGCTCCGGTTTTCAAAGCGCTCCAGGCACAGCGCGGCGGCGTGGTCGAACTGCTCGGCGTCGATGGCGGTGAAGATGTCTTCCAGCGCTTTCTTGCGCTGGCGCGCCATCATGATGCGGTCGAACAGGCGCGCGCCGGTGTGGGGTTTGAGCAGGTAGGCGTCGAGCGCGGACTCCGCCGCTTCGGCCACCTTCGCGTAAGACGCCTCGGCCGTGACCATGATGAACACGGTGTAGAACGGCAGCAGCTGGTTGCGCCGCAGGTCGTCCAGCAGGTCCTGGCCCGACATCGAATCGCGGTCGAAGTGTTGTTCGCAGATCACCACGTCGTAGCGGTTGACCTCCAGCTTGCGACGGGCCTCCACCAGCCGCGAGCACTGCGAGACTGTGCCCACCCCGAGTTCGCGCAGTTGCGACACCAGGATCGAGCGTGACTGCAGGTTGCCTTCGATCACGAGTGCGTGGGCGTCCTGCAGGTGGTTGGCAGCAATGGGCATGGGTGGTTCCGGGCGGGCGTCTTGCTCGCCCATCAATGGCTGCTCCATTGTGGGCACAGCGACTGCGCGGTGGTGCACCGATCAGCGGGGGCTTTCCAGCCCAATTCGGGGCCGCTCAGACTTTCCAGATGCGCGGCGGTGTGTTGTTCAGGCCCCAGGCGTGCGTGCGCAAGGTGGCCCAGACCTGCTGGAACAACGCCATGAGAGGCTCCACCAGCGGGGCCACGGCGCGCACCACCAGCATGCGCGGATTGGGGCAGGTGGCGCCGACCTGCACGCCGTGTCCGTTGTCCAGCAGTGCGCGCACGGCCTCCAGCAGATGTTCGCGGCGTTCGCGCTCGAGCGGTGTGCCGCACGCCAGCCAGAGCGTGCCCATGCATTTGTGGCCCCCCAGGCCCAGGGGCGAGTCCAGCAGCCGCACGTCGGTGGCGTTGATGTGTGAGCGCTCCAGCCACAGGCCCGGTATCTCCAGGTGCTGGGTGAGGCTGCCCCGGTCAAAGGGTTGCCCGGCGGTGGGCAGGCCGAGTGCACACACGTCCCAGCCGATCATCTCGGCGCCCTCGGCCAGCGTGGCGCGCAGCGTGTTGTGGGCCAGGCAGCCGGGGTAGGCGATGGCTTCCAGTGGTAGCCATTCGAGTCGGGCGCCTTCGTCCAGCGTGAGCGAAACCCGCTGCCCCGTGGCGGGGCCGTCGGATCTGTAGAAGCGTGTGGCCCCGGGGGTGGCCAGCAGACCATGCGCATGCGCTGCCGCATGCACGTTGACTTCCAGCACATCGCCACCCACCAGTCCGCCGGGCGGGTGGACGATGACGTTGTGGCAGATGCCGTGGCCCTCGGGGTAGAGGCTCTTGAGGATGCGCAGCGGGCCGGTGTGGTTGTGCTGAAGCACGGTGCGCTGGTCGTCGCGGCGGTAGTGGAGGTCGAGTTGGGCGTGCCAGGGCATGCCATGAGTTTAGGGGTTGGGTGACCTCAATTCCTCGGCGCACCCGTGGCCGCAGCCAGTGCCGTCATGTTGAGCACACGCCGCACCGTGGCTGCCGGCGTGAGGATGTGCACCGTGCCCGCTGCACCCATGAGGATGGGCCCCACCGTCACACCGCCGCTGGCGGTGGTCTTCATCACGTTGTAGAGGATGTTGGCGGCGTCCAGGTTGGGGCAGATCAACAGGTTGGCCGATCCCTTGAGCGTGGTCTCCGTGAGGTAGGCGGCACGGATCTCGGGCTGCAACGCAGCGTCGCCGTGGAGCTCGCCGTCGCACTCGATGTCGGGGTGTGCGGCCACGAACAGGTCACGCGCCTGGGCCATCTTGCGGGCCGACGCGCGCTTGCTGGAGCCGTAGCTCGAATGCGAGAGAAACGCGATCTTGGGCGGCAGTCCGAAGCGCTGCACTTCCTGCGCCGCCATACAGGCGATCTCGGCCAGTTCTTCGGCGCTGGGCAGCTCGTTGACATACGTGTCGGCAATGAAGATCGGGCCACGGTCGGTCATGAGCGCGTTCACCGAGGCGTACAGGCCGGCACCCTTGCGCCGGCCGAGCACGTGGTCGATGCGCTCCAGGTGCGTCATGTAGCCGCCGACCAGACCGCAGATGAGCGCATCCGCATCTGATGGTGTTGGAGCGGCGCACGGCGGCCTTGGCCACTTCGGGTGTTGCGCCCTCGCGCCCCATGAGCTGGTGGTAGTGCTCCCAGTACTGGCGGAAACGCGGGTCGTCTTCGGGGTTCACGTTCTGCACGTCCTGCCCCAGCTTCATGCGCAGACCGGCCTTGGCAATGCGCGCCTCGATCACCGCCGGACGCCCGATCAGGATCGGCACGGCGAGCTGGTCGTCGATCGCCATTTGCGCAGCACGCAGCGCACGCTCGTCTTCGCCGTCGGCGTAGGCCACGCGCGCCTTGTTCGGCGAGGCCTTGGCCGCGTGAAAGATCGGCTGCATCAGGATGCCGGTCTGGTAGACAAACCGGCTGAGCTCCTGCCGGTAGGCCTCCATGTCCTGGATCGGCCGCGTGGCCACGCCGGAGTCGGCGGCGGCTTGCGCCACGGCGGGCGCGATGCGCAGGATCAGGCGCGAATCGAACGGCTTGGGAATGATGTAGTCGGGGCCGAAGCTGAGGTCTTGCCCGGCGTAGGCGTTGGCGACCTCTTCGCTGGTTTCGCTTTTGACCAGGTCGGCGATCTGGCGCACACAGGCCAGCTTCATCTCTTCGGTGATCTTGGTCGCGCCGCAGTCCAGTGCGCCGCGGAAGATGTAGGGGAAACACAGGACGTTGTTGACCTGGTTGGGGTAGTCGCTGCGGCCGGTGGCGATGATGCAGTCGGGCCTCACGGCCTTGGCCAGTTCGGGCCGGATCTCGGGCTCGGGGTTGGCCAGCGCGAGCACGATGGGTTTGGGGCCCATGGTCTTCATCATCTCGGCGGTGAGCACGCCCGGGGCCGAGCAGCCGAGGAACACGTCGGCACCGTCGACCGCATCGGCCAGCGTGCGCTTGTCGGTCTTCTGCGCGAAGCGCGCCTTCGATTCGTCATAGCCGCCGGGGCGGCCCTCGTACACCACACCTTTGGAGTCGCACACAAAGATGTTTTCGCGCGCCACGCCCAGGCCGACCATCACGTCCAGGCAGGCGATGGCCGCAGCGCCCGCACCGCTCACGGCCAGCTTCACCTCACCGATGTTCTTGCCCACCAGCTCCAGCCCGTTGAGCAAGGCGGCGGCCGAGATGATGGCGGTGCCGTGCTGGTCGTCGTGGAACACCGGAATGCCCATGCGCTCGCGCAGCTTTTTCTCGATGTAGAAGCACTCGGGTGCCTTGATGTCTTCGAGGTTGATGCCGCCCAGCGTGGGCTCCAGCGCGGCAATGATCTCCACCAGTTTGTCCGGGTCTTTTTCATCAAGCTCGATGTCGAACACATCGATGCCGGCGAACTTCTTGAACAGGCAGCCTTTGCCCTCCATCACCGGTTTGCTGGCCAGCGGGCCGATGTCGCCCAGACCGAGCACGGCGGTGCCGTTGGTGATCACCCCAACCAGGTTGCCCCGGCTGGTGTACTCGGCCGCGAGCCTGGGGTCGGCCTCGATGGCCAGACACGGATAAGCCACGCCGGGCGAGTAGGCCAGCGACAGATCGCGCTGGTTGGACAGGGGCTTGGTGGGCGTGATGGAAATCTTGCCCCGGCGCGGCAGGCGGTGGTACTCGAATGCGGCGTCGCGCAGGGCTTCTTCGGCGGGTGTCATGGTGTCTCCAGTGGCCAATGTTGTGAAGTCGATTTTCCCCCTGGTCAGGGCTCGCGCAATCGGGGTTTCAGCTGGGTTGCAGAAGTTCGTGCAGCGTGCGCGCAATCACTTTGGTGGCGCGCTGCAGATCTTGCAGTACCAGGTGCTCGTCGGCGCGTTTGGCGTTGGACTCGCGCACGCTGCGCGGGCCGGCGCCATAGATCACGCCGGGAATGCCGCGCTCGGCGTAGAGGCGGACGTCGGTGTAGAGCGGTGTGCCCACGGCGGGAATGGCTTCGCCGAACACCGCCAGTCCGTGCTTCTGGATCGCCTGCACCAGCGGCTGGTTGCCGGGCAGGGGCTTCATGGCGCGTGCGAGCAGGATGCGGCGCACGTCCACCTGGAGCCGTCTGCCGCCGCGCGGTGGCGAAAAGCTGGCCGCTGCCCGCGCGATGGTGTGGCGCAACGCCGCTTCCACCTCGGCGGGGTCTTCTTCGGGGATCATGCGGCGGTCGATCTTGAGCACCACCTTGCCGGGGATCACGTTGGTGTTGGTGCCGCCGCTGATCTGGCCCACGTTGAGGTAGGGGTGGGTGATGCCCTCGACGCTGGAGGTGACGTTCAGGTACCCGGCATTCAGCGCATAGAGTGCGTTCAGGATGTCGGGAATGGCGGCGTGCGCCATGTCGCCGTGCACCGTCACCTCCAGCTGCAGGCAGCCGTTGTGCGCCACCACCACCTGGTAGCTGAAGCCGGCAGCGATCATCAGGTCGGGCTGGGTGAGGCCCTTGTCCAGCAGCCATGCGGGGCCAACCTCACCACCGAACTCCTCGTCGTAGGTCACGTGCAGTTCCACACCGCCGGCCAGCGTAGCATTCAACGATTCGAGCGCGCGGATGGCGAAGGTGAAGCTGGCGATGTCGCCCTTGCTCACGGCCGTGGCGCGGCCGTAGATCTTGCCGTCGACGACCTCGCCGCCGTAGGGGTCGTGTGTCCAGCCTTCACCGGGCGGTACCACGTCACCGTGGGCGTTGAGCGCGATGGTCTTGCCGGCGCCGTAGGAGCGGCGCACGATCAGGTTGGTGATGCTCTGCAGACCCACGGCCTGCGCTTCGCTCGCGGGCACGGCGTGCTTCTCGGCGGTCAGGCCCATGGCCGCGAGCAGCTCGGCGGTGCGTTCGGCGTGTGGCGCGTTGTTGCCGGGCGGCGTGTCGGTGGGCACGCGCACGAGTTCCTGCAGGAAGCGCACTTCCTCGTCGAAGTGGGCGTCGATCCAGGCGTCGAGTTGATGTTCAGGCGTCATGGGTTCGGTCGGTGTGTTCGGAGGCGAGCTGGTCGAGCAGGTGTGGTGGTGGATTCGAGCGGGTTGTGGCTGATGCCGCTGTTGAGGCCGCGCACGAACAGCATGGCTTGGGGCATCACCTCGTGCAGCTTCATGGCATCGTGGCCGGCGCCGCTGGGCATGCGGTGCAACGGCACGCCCAGGGCGGCCACTGCGTTTTCCCAGCGCGCTTGCCAGGCGGGTGCGCTGGGGGCTGCGCAGGCGCGCATGACTTCTTCGGTGGTGACGGTGATGCCGCGCCGCTCACCGATGGCACGCAATTGCGCGAGGATGTCGCGCTCAAGGGCATCGCGCTGCGCATTGCTCGGCGCTCGCAAATCGAGCGAAAAGCGGCAGCGGCCAGGCACCACGTTGATCGAACCACCCGGCACCTGCAGCATGCCGATGGTGGCAACCGAATCGCCGTCGTCCCGTGCACGCTGTTCCATGAAGAGCGCGAGTTCGGCCACGGCGCTGACCGCGTCGCGCCGGCGGGTCATGGGCGTGGTGCCGGCGTGGCTGGCCATGCCGATGGCCTCGCATTGGTGACGCACGCTGGCGTTGATGGAAGTGACCACACCCAGCGGCAGGTCCGACTCAACGAGCACCGGGCCTTGTTCGATGTGCACCTCGACAAAGCCGAGGTATTTCGATGGATCGCGCTCCAATGCAGCGATGGCCTCCATCGCGGCCGGCAACCCGGCGTGCTGCATGGCCGCGCGCATGGTCACACCGTCGGCGTCCTGCTGGTCGAGCCAGGCGGGGTTGAAGTGGCCGGTGAGCGCGCCCGAACCGAGAAAGGTGGCCTTGTAGCGCTGGCCTTCTTCTTCGGCAAAGCCCACCACTTCAATGGCGAACGGCAGGCGCTTGCCAGCCGCATGCAGCTGTTTCACGCAGGCCATGGGCACGAAGATGCCCAGGCGGCCGTCGTACTTGCCGCCGTTGCGCACGGTGTCGAAGTGGCTGCCGGTGAGCAGTGTCTTGGCGCCCTCTCCCTCTGGGAGAGGGTTGGGGTGAGGGCCAGCGCGGTACAGGCCCACGACATTCCCTACCGCGTCGATGTGCACTTCATCAAACCCACATGCCTTCATGCCCGCCACCAGATCCGC
>LNFM01011557.1_pt1 | contig 11942 bp, 12 predicted proteins | sample 596031 | NCBI WGS metagenome assembly LNFM01 (sample SAMN04254537, study PRJNA301005) | activated carbon metagenome | isolation source: dual media filters at the Ann Arbor, Michigan drinking water treatment plant | place: USA: Ann Arbor | reverse complement strand
CTGACAGCGTCGATCACGGGCGCGGTGGGGTTGTGGCTCATAGCAGGGTCTCCAGGGTTTTCTTCAGAGGCTCGGGCAGGGGCACAGGCCGGCGCGTGTGCCGATCCACATAGACGTGCACAAAGTGACCGCACGCAGCAGCCAGGTCTTCACCTTCGGCAAACAGGCCCACCTCATACCGGACACTGGATTTGCCCAGGTGCGCCACGCGAAGACCCGCCCACACGGTTTGTGGAAAGGCCAGCGGAGCAAAGTAATTGCACTGCGTCTCGATGACGAGGCCGATCGACGGGCCGTGGTGGATGTCGAGCGCGCCCTGCTCGATCAGGTGCGCGTTGACTGCTGTATCAAACCAGCTGTAGTACACCACGTTGTTCACGTGGCCATAGACATCGTTGTCGGCCCAGCGGGTTTGAATATTAGTGAAGTGCTTGTAGTGTGACTTTGACAGAGAGAGAACACGGCTTTTCTCTACCGCTTGACTATCTACTGAATTGACCATCAGACCCCTCAACTTCAAGAAAAACTTGCAAAATGTCCACCAGATTGACCACTGACCCACTAGGACGAGCTATGAGCGATCAAAAATTGACCATTGAGCCCAAGCCTACACCAGCCAAGAAACCAGCCCCCAGCAGGAGGGCAAGGCTTCCTAGTGGGATCAGCTACCACCCTACCCCCTCAGGTCTCAAATATCGTATCAGGATACGAAGTGAGAAGAAGCTCAAAGCTCTGGGAGCAGATAAAGCAATTGATGAAATCTTTGACACTCTTCAACTTGCAGAGCAAAGACTTATAAAGCTGAAATACAAGAAAGAAGATGTTCAGCTTGAGTTTATTAAAAAAGCAATTGAAGAAATCAACAAAATCAAACTTGAAGACTTGTTTGAAGTTCACTTTGAAAAGTATTATTCAAAACTAAAATCAGCAAAAGAACACAAGAGTCGAATGAATGTCATTTCAAAGACCATGATAAGAAGTGAAGACCCACAACTTATCAGGTTTGCAGGGACAAACTTTTCAATGGCCGAACTTGTAAAAGATGAAATACCTTTTGGTCAAATCACAGTAACAGACTATAAAAAGTATCTTCAAGCTTTTATAGAAAAAAGAAAAGAGAAAGTCAAAAATCAAACGATTGTCAATGACTTGATGTTCATTCACACAGCCATCAAGAATGCAAACGTTTACTTTAGAGACATTCCCAAGTTTCATCACCCCCTTGAAGATGTTGACTTCAAGACATTAAAAGACCAAGTCACATATACAGATAAGCGACTTAAACCAGAGACAAGGGCACAGATTGAAACCATACTGATTGAGAAAAGCAGGCTTCCACACTATGCCAATATGTTCATTTTTTTGAGTGAAACGGGAGTAAGGATTTCCGAGGCTTTGAGCATTCAAAAGAATGATTGTGACCTTGACAAAGGCATCATTTTCCTAGTTTCCAAGAAGAATGGAAAACCCCGATATCTTGGAATTACTGAAAAACTCAAAGCAGTATTGACAGAGCAAACCAAGGGAAAGAAGTTGACAGACAGACTTTTTCCATACTCAAAAGAGACCTATCAAACCAAGCTTAAAAATATCAGGCCATACCTGGAAGAAGCAGGCATCAAGTTCAACTGGCATATGTTAAGACATACCTTCATCTCAAATTCAATGGAGACAAAAACAGTCTCAAAGCTTATGAGCGAAGTAGATATCAACAACTACCAGCACTTCCAAGAGAAGTATTTGAACCCTAGAAATGCCGAACTTTCAGCTATGAAGGTTGCCAATGCTCAACAGCTAACACCTGACGAGATCAAGACAGTGGCAGGTCATACAGACTTGCAGATGACCATAGGCACTTACACACACACAAGAGAAACAACAAAGGAAGAAAGACTTTTGAAAGAGAATGAAGAACTCAAAAGCATTCTTGCTTTTTTGACAAAGAAGCTTCAAAAAGAAGACTGACTTAACTTCTTTACTTTGCAAAAATACAACGCAAATTTGAAAAAATCTAGATATAATTAAAGTTCTCTTCAACCACTCACGGAGCTTTTTTCATGTCTCTCATTCCTGGAACCGCTGACTATTCTTCTCTTTCTGCCGCTCAAATTCTTGAACAAAAACGAAAGATTGCAGAAGAAACCAAGAAGCTTGATGAAGTCCTGAAGATGAAGATGGAAGAGCAAAGAGCTGGCTTTGTCCAGAATGTTGCCGAACAAGTTCAAGCCCTTGAAATTCAGCCTCATGAGTTCATTACCTCTTTTAAAGCTGCTATGAATTTGGGTTCAGGTGCAGCATTCACAGCAAAAGAGGTCTTTGATACGATCCCTGAAAAGCAGCTTGATCAGTGGTTCTCTGATTTCAATGAGTTGAAAAATGCAAAGCTTCGAGCGAGTAAAACCCCGTTTTTCAAGCTTCCCAAGATGACAAGGACTGGTGTCTCTGCTGACAAGTTCTCAACCATTTACTTTGAAGACATTAAAGGTGGTGAGAAGGGAATTCAAGCGATTGCAAAGAAGATTGCAAACACTCGTGAAGAAGCGAAAGCGAAGCTCTTTGACACGATCCAACCTGACGATCCCCGCATTGAAACCGTCCTTGACATGCTCTACCCTGTCAAAGCAACTACCCCAGCCAAGAAGACCGCCAAGGCTTAAAGCACACACAAAAAAGCCAGTCAACGACTGGCTTTCTTTTTACAGATCCAACAAATCTATTTGATTGGCTTTTGTTCTTTTCGGAATCTTCGGTATTTCATATTTATCAGATCCATCATGCATCCAAACAACAGAGCCATGCTCTAGAACATACTTGAGCGGCACTTTTGGGTTATTGATATCTTTTCCACCATCTGCATTCCACTTCGCTTCCCAAGCCTGATAGTAAGGCTCCATAGCTTGGGGAGTCATTTTATAAATGCATTGAAGTTCAATGCTTTTATAAACTGCAAAATACCAATCCACAACACGATACTTCTTGATGATGACCGGATTCATATGATGATGAGTTGAGAACGATTTTGTCAACTCAACATTGACAGTTTTTATTTCAAACTCAACACCATTTTCATCAAATGCATCGTTACCCTCTCTTTTTCCGCTTGTTCTCAATCCAAGAAGAATAAGAAGCTGAACATACTTTCCACCGTTATCTTGAAAAATATCAGCAATGTTGTATTTTTTTGCTAGTGCTTGATATTCTTGAATTGCAGGAAAAAGACGAAGATATTCTTGATAGTCAGGATTAGTTGTCGTCATGGTTGCTAAGTAGCTGGGTGATGGGTACACCCAAAGCAACAGCTAACCGCTCCATGTTGTCTACGGCGATGTTTCTTTCACCTCTTTCAACCGAACTAACATAAGTTCTATGAAGGTCACACAGTTCAGCAAGCTTCTCTTGAGAGAGGCCTCTTTGTGTTCTGAACAACCGTAGATTTTTAGCGAAGGTGAGTCTGGCTGACATGCTGTGGATGTGCGAATGCAACCAGATACTCGACGCTTGACGACTTTACGTCTACAGACTATAAGTTTCGACTTGACCCAACACACTAGAATGCTCCCCATGTCCCACACCTTCAAACAGTCCCCTCTGTATAGAACAGAGCACGGGGCAGCTTATGTAGCCGACTCTCTAGAGATGCTGGCCCAGCTACCTGACAACTCCGTCAACCTGGTCATGACCTCTCCACCCTTTGCACTCCAGAGACAGAAGGAGTATGGGAACAAAGACGAGTACGAATATATCGACTGGCTTGCACAGTTTGCAAGCTTGGTCTTCAAGAAGTTAAAAGATGACGGTTCATTCGTATTGGACCTAGGGGGAGCCTATAGAAAAGGAGTTCCCGTCAGAAGTCTTTATAACTATCGCGTTTTAATTAAATTTTGCGATGAGATTGGCTTTCATCTTGCAGAAGAATTTTTTTGGTTCAATCCTTCAAAGCTACCAAGCCCGATTGAATGGGTGAACAAAAGAAAAATTAGAGCCAAAGACTCTGTAAATACAGTTTGGTGGCTATCAAAGTCAGAATGGCCAAAAGCTGATGTTTCAAAAGTTCTTTCAGAATATTCCGAAAGAATGAAAAGACTCATCAAAGACCCAGAAGCTTATTACACACCAGCAAAAAGACCTTCTGGACACGATATAGGTTCAAGTTTTGGAAAAGACAACGGAGGTTCAATTCCGTCAAACCTTCTTCAAATCTCAAATTCAGAAGCAAGTTCAAAGTATTTAAAACTTTGCAAAGAAGCTGGATTAACTGCACACCCTGCAAGATTTCCAGCCAAACTTCCTGAATTTTTCATAAAGTTCTTGACTGAACCTGGAGATCTTGTCATCGATATTTTTGCAGGTTCAAACACAACAGGTTATGTTGCAGAGCTACAGAACAGAAAATGGCTCTCATTTGAAGAAAGACTAGATTACCTTTCGGCCTCTCTATTCAGGTTCATGCAAGAAGAAGAGTTCTCTACAATCAAGGCTGCACTAGACAACCTAGAACAGGGAAAAACAGCAACTATCAAGCCCATCAGGCAACCTGAACTAATTTAAGAGAAGTCTTAAAACCCATACAAAACCAGCTTTTTAGCTGGTTTTTTTTCGTCCAGATTATCTTGGTTCTAAACCATTTAGAAAGTGGTTCTAAAAGTGGTTCTAATTTCTCATAGGAGAAAAGTCGAAGTTTGGTTCTAAATTTGGTTTCGAGGTTTTGAAAATGGTTCTAGTTTCTCATAGGAGAAAAGTCGAAATTTGGTTCTAGTTTTGACACTGTTGATATTAATAGTGAGAGGTTTTACATCGAATTCGTATCTATGAATTGAAACAAACAGATAAAACACTTAAAAGGGAAGAAGAAATAAAAATCGCAACGGGCGACAAATTCATCAAAACTTGATTTTTAGTTTTATTGTGATATATGTATATCACAGGGCATAAAAATGACAAATCAACTTTTTACAAAAACCACAACAGACAGATACATCGCAGTAAACAACGAGACTTTAAACAAACTAACAAAGCTGGCTTGTTTAAAGTCTTGGCACTTGTATTTTAATCTTGCAAAAAAGCAAAGCTTTAAAAATGGATTGGTTGGAGTTTTTGAGGCTTTGAGTATTTATGACTTGATGAAAGAACTGAACGAACAACTCAGTTTAAATTTCAACACACAGAAGATTGAAAGACTTCTGACAAAGCTTGAAAAAGCTGAGCTTTTAAAAATCATCAATAGAAGACCATTGATATTGATTTTGACAAGTGCAGAGCAAGCAGAGACTTTAAATAGCCTTGATGAAGTTCTGAACTATGTGCAACACAACGAAGCAGAGTTCAACTTTCACATGATGAAGAAGAGAGCAGAAGAATTCTTCTCATTCTTCAAGATTGACCGAATACAGCAGATTGCCAAAGCCGACCTTAAAGCCATAGCTCTGGACGAGCTGGTAAGAGCCAGACCCAGCAGACAGGCACTACAGACACAGCAGGCACCCCATAGCAAGCCTACAGACCCCCAGAGGGACACCAGAGAGCAAGAGCTAGCTTCTGCCTGGCAGGAGGCAATCGACAAGGGGGACGAATCCTATTTCGACCCATTCAAGAATTTTCAAAACTAAAAAAGGAGACTATGAAAATGACAGACCTAAATCTAACAGGAATAACAATTGATGACCTAGAAGCACTTAAAGACTACATCGTTCAAGAACGAATAGGAGATATAGCTTTAGAAAGTTTTATTGAATTTTCAATAAGAAATGATGTTGATATAAACTCAAATCACATCTTCTTTCTTGAGATAACAGAATTTTGTATTCTGTTCAGTATCATAATGAGAAACATTGAACTTTTCACTAACTTCTATCAAACAACGGAAAGCAAAGAAGTCAAGGCAATAATCTTGACCTCAATAAAAAATGAGAAAATTAGAAGATTAAGACAAAAACTCGAAGACACATTAAAATACAAGAACCAGAAAATTGACATTCGATTTAAGTTGTGATAGAAGTATATAACATCAATAACAAAGGAGAATAAATGATGGAACACCAAAATACAAAAGAACAACTAGAAGAATTAAGAAGCAAATCAAAAAGCTCTTATAAATATTTCGCTTATACAGTGATCGGCTTATCAGTTTTTATCGGATCAATGTATTGGACTATTGAAGATGGAAAACAAAAAGTTGCTCAATTAAAGAACGAAAAAGAGGATCTTATCTACAGTCAACAAAGTGAATGCAGAAATTTAAAATGGGAACTTGAAGGCCTAGTTCGTAAAGACACCTTCCAAGAGTTGTACAAAAATCAGCAGGCGAATACACAGGAAGGTGTTTTTATGTACTCAATAAATGAGTCTAATACTGCAACAAGACAGCTAGAAATAACAAATTCACTCGATGCAGTTTGCACAAAAAACAATAAGCGAATTGAAGAAATCGAAAGTGAACTCAATAGAATTGCAAGTTCATTTGCACATTAAAAGGAGAAACAAAAATGAAAAGACAAGAAAACAGAAAAGATTTTGTGAGCCTCACATTGAGACTTCCGAAATCAATTTTTCACGAAATCAAAGTCGAAGCCAACAGACTGGACACATCAAGAAGCTTCTACATTGTCGAAGCGATCAAGCAAAGTTTAAGAAAGGAAGAGAAATGAAAGACAACAAAGAAAGATTAGAGCAAGCGAAAGTTATCACTGAAATACTCAACACAAATTTAAAGGGATTGGGATGTTTAACGATTGATGAAATAAAAGTTCTTGAAAAATTCAGACAGGTTTTAATATTCAGCTTGAAAGAAAACGAAATAGTTTGAAGGAAACGAAATGCAAACACCACCAGGAAGACCAGTCAATGACTGGTTTTTTTTCGTCCAGAATTTCACTTTTCAGAAACCACAATTCGGGTTCAGATTTTTACAGACATAGTGCAACCCTATCGGTTCGCAATTCGCCTCGTTTCACTCGTATTTTTGGTTTTTAACCGTACTTTAAAAGCGAATTTCCAACAGCTTTCTTTTGAAGAGTTTTCACTATGAAAACAAATGAATTTCAAACACTTTAAAGCTGAATTGTTGACATTGCTTAAAAAAATGCTTTAATAAAAGTGTGTTATATCACAAATTAAGAACAAGAAAGGAAAACACATTATGAAAAAAGAGGCAATGACAATCCACATCGAACCCATTTTAAAGTATGCATTGACAGAAGAAGCAGTCAAAAGAAACTTCAAAAACGTCAATACTTTGATCGCAGAAATCTTAAAAGAACACATCGCAAAGAAACAGAATGACGAAAAAATTCAATCAACTTTGAGTTCAATTGAAGATCAACTTGCGACAATTTCACAAGCTCTTGAACTGATGACAAAGTAAAAGGAGCAAGAGAAATGAAGAAAGTTGTCACAATTTCAAGTCCAAGAATGGACTACTTGCTTGGTCCAGCAGTTTACAGAAGATATTCAAATCACATTATGGGCTGGAATATTTTTCTAACAAGTGCAATCTTTTATGTGCTTGCGCCGTTTCTATTCCCAGAAATTCCATACTTTGAATATGTGGTTCACATCTTCAAAAACGAAACAAGATACATTGAAGATTTAAATTTCTTTGCTTTTTATCTAAAAACTGCGATTGCATTTTCAATTTCTTTTTTCACTTCTTGGAAGATTACCGCGAAAATTACAAGGCCAGTGAATCGAGTTAAAGTCATTGAAGGAAATTTTTTAGATGACAGTGCAGATGTTTTCAAGAACATAGCGAGCGACTTCAAAAGCGCAAATCAAGAAAACAATATCAAACTTATTGAAAAAAACGAAGCCGACATAAATGCGAGCAAGCCCCCATTCAAAAGACTTTCAAAGATTGCGAATGACATAGTTATACCGTCTTCAATTCTTGAACTATCTTTTATTATTAGGGGAGAGGCCGGTTCAGGTAAGACAGTCTTTGCTGATCGCATCATCAAAGAAACCATCAAAGCCGGTCATAAAGTCGTCCTCCACAACATCAAAGGCGATGAGTTTAAAAAGCTGAACGGCTTTTGTTCATTCTATTTAATTGAACCATGGAATGAGAAAGGAGGATATGCAATCAATTTTCTTGCACTTGTTGCAAGGGGAAAAGAGCAAGCCCGAAATGCATATATATATAGTCTTGTGAGGTCGTTTGTTGGAAAACAATCGAAGCAAGACCCATTTTTTGAGCCCTCTGCCGTTGAGGTCCTATTCGCAGTAGTTAAAAAAGTAGTAGAAGATGAAATGAAAAAGCCAGTTTATAAAGCCGGCCTCATCGACATTGTTAATTTATGGGTGAGCTTCCAGGCAACGACAGAAGAAAAAGATATCGACCTTACAAATCCTATTGCAATGAAAAAAGCAATGGAAAACAAGATTGAGAGTTTAGAGAAGATTAAGAAGATTTTGCTCGAAAAGAATCCAACACAAGCAGACCTTATCGATTCTAATAATGCAAAAACGTCTCTTTGCATTCTTGCAACTTGCACCAAAACAATCAAGAAGTTTGAAGTTCTAGCTAAATTTTGGGGAAATAGAGAACAAACAAAATCTCTTGATTTAGTCAAGTGGCTGGCAACCAAGAAAGATAGACCTGTTTTAATGCTATCAAACTCTAATCTTTATGTCGCAGAAGCTGAAGCTTACATTTCAGCAGTTGTCAACCTTTTGACAATGTTTGTCATCAATACCGAGTATGAGCCTGTAAGCGAACTTCATTTCATACTTGATGAATTCGTTCAATTGTCAAGCATTGATTTAAAACAGTTTATGAAATTGCCTGATGTTGGAAGAGGCAAACTTGTGAGAACAAAAGTCATTTTTCAGCGAACTTCACAAATTAAAGAAGTCTTTGATGTTGACCCTGCAAGTTTCAGCGGAGCTTTTCAAAACAAGATATGGGCAAGAATGTCAACAGATGACTTCTCAATATTGAATGCAGAGCTTGGAAAACAAAAAGTAGATATCACAAAAAGTTCAGTAAATCACAACAAAGATGGGATGAGTTCAAACACTTCAACAGAAACAAAGCTTGAAGATGTTTGCAATCCTGCTGAACTACAAAAAGAACTCGGACCAGTCAAAGACTATCAAGGCAATTTTCTAGGGGTCAGAATTCTTCTCAACTTCTCCCAATTCAGAAGAATTTCAATTGCTACTTTTCCCCCTGTCGACTTTCCCAAGTCAAGAGTCAAAAGATACAAGTTCAAGTCAACAGCAGGCAACTCCCCTTCCATTCCTGCTGGCTCGCAGACAGCAGAGGACAGGGAACAGGTAGAGCCTCAATTCCTCGATATTGATGTCACTGACACCACAGTGATAGCCACAGACCACCAGGAACACGGCCAAGAGCACCCAGAAGAGCCACTAGGGGGAGTCTTGAACCATGCAGCCACACCAGAGCCGATAGCCATAGCTCTGCAAGTTGCCGAGCTTGTAGAACACATAGAGAACCCAACAAAGAACAAAAACATTGTCCAAGTCACTACAACAACATTGACAGACGAAAAAAAAGAGCTTGTCAAAGCTCTGCTAAATAAGAACAAGAAGAAAAATAAGGAGATGGAAATATGATGAGCATTGCAAAAATAGAAGCAGATAATCAAGATTATCTGTTCAAACATTCCACACACGAATATATGGAAGAACAAACAGATGAAAAAGGCACATTTTTAGGGAAAATGGCTGAATTTCATAAAATCAAGGACAAGGAAGTAACTAAAAAACTCTTTGACAAATATATGAGTTTTGGAGAACCAGATTTTAAAGGTGTTGAGATTGACCCAAGTCCTGCAAAAGATTGGACTGTTCTATACAACAGAGCAGATGAGGAAACCAGAAAAGAAATGAATAAAATCTGGGACAATGCTATGCAAGAAGTTGCAAAGTCAATTGAGCAAAACACATATTACAGAGAAACTAAGGACGGCAAAACTGAATACAAGCTTGCAAAAGCCGTCTTGATTGCAAAGTTCGATCATCACACAGCAAGGCCAGTTAATGGAGTTGTTGACTGTCAAGAGCATTCACACCTTGTCATTTTTCCAAAAGTTTTAGGACAAGACAACAAATTTCACAGTCACACCTTAATGGACTTGAAATATGAAAAAAATGGCCACGAAACTTTAAGACTTCTTGACAGTGTAATGAACTACCATTTAGCAAAGGGCCTAAACTCTCTTGGTATCTCCGTAAGCCCTTCTAAAAATGGTTTCACAATTGACGGACTTGACAGCAACATTGCGAAAGAGTTCTCAAAGAGAACTAATCAAATCAATGAAATTGCGGGTGAAGAAGCAACTTATGCAGAGAAGAAAAAAGTCTCTTTGAGAGTGAGAGAGAACAAAACCAAGAACAACATTAATGAGCTTCGAAAAGGTTGGCAGTCCACAATGGACCGCTTGGGCTTTAAAGATATCAATCATTTAAAATCAACACAAAAAGATTTTGACAAGACATTGAGTGATATTTCAAAAGAGAAAAACAAGCTTGTTTTTTCCAACAAAGAGCTTAAAACACTTGCTTATCAAGAAGCTACTTTCTCAAACAAATCTTTTGAAGAGAAATTGACTGAATTCAAGACAGACAAACATCTTGAAAAAGTATCAAGTCATCAAAACATTTTTGCAAAGACTTTTGCAATGAAAGTGTTTTCAAAGGCGGTGAAGTCCTTGAAAATAAAGGGTTCGCTTGCGAAAAACAACTCTTCGAAGAGTGCAAAACCAAGCCAAGCAAAACCCAGCAAGACCAAATCAATCAAAGCAAAACCCAACCAAATCAACACACTTTCTTCAAGAGAAAGTGACACAATTCAAGAGTGTTTAAGTGAGATTAAAAGCCTTGAAAATCAGCTTTTAAGCCTCAGGCTTGATGATCCCCGAAGGATAAAAATTGAGGGAAAAATTGGAGACTTAAAAGAGAGAATGAAAAGTATTGAAAGAGAGAACAAAGCTTCTCTTTCTGCAAAAGCCAACATTAGTAAGAATTCAAGAGACTCTTCAAGTCTTAAAAATGAAGAAAAAGATGAAGAGCAAGAAGACAAGAAAAAACCAAAATCTCTTGAAGAAGAGAAAACAAAAGGGCTTAAAAGTGATGAAGAACTAGCAGAAGAGTTCTCCCAAGAGCTTGATAATAAAGAACATTTAGGCAATCCAAAGCTTAATTCTTTATCTCAACAAGCTTCACAAAATGCAATCAAGCAGAACTTACAACAAGTTCAAACCAATCAAATCAATATTGCACCAGCAAGATAAATCAAAATAAAAAGGCCAGACATTCAAATAATGCTGGCCTTTTTTCTTTTTCTGTTATATAATTACATCACTTCTTAAACAAACGAAAGAGGTATAACTAACAGAAAGGCTTTTTTATGAACAACAGAGAAATTTCAAGTAAAATTCACTTTTTAAACAAGTGTACTGCAAATATTATTTTGCAAGTTCCAGAAGAACAAGATCATCTTCTTGCAGAATATAATGAAAACATTTGTTCAGTAATTACTCATTACTTAACAAACACTTCAAAAAGCAATCTTGAATTGCTTTATAAAAATCAATTCGAATTTAAACTTGTAATGGTTAACCCGAAGATGTTTCGTCTGAAATTTGACTACTTTCATTGATTGAAAAAGAAAAAAGGCTCATCAAGAGCCTTTTTCTATGGTGATTAAGAAAACCACTAACCCCCCTGCCCCCTCTACACGAGGGGGAGGAACAGCCCTGTTTATCAATGAGGAAGAGAGGGGACAGCTTCCGCTTCGCTGTCATGGTGCAAAGCACCATCAAAACCAGTGCATTTTGTCCATCATTTTGACCATCACCCCCCTGGAACCCGCATAGAATGCGGCTTCACATCGTTGTCGGCCCAGCGGGTGGTGATGGGGCGCAGCACGCGGTAGGCGCTGCGCGGCAAGGCTTGCGGGCGCGTGGCCGGTGCGGGGTTGT
>LNFM01016834.1_pt1 | contig 11944 bp, 14 predicted proteins | sample 596031 | NCBI WGS metagenome assembly LNFM01 (sample SAMN04254537, study PRJNA301005) | activated carbon metagenome | isolation source: dual media filters at the Ann Arbor, Michigan drinking water treatment plant | place: USA: Ann Arbor | reverse complement strand
TGCCGGGCTGGTTCAGGCCCGTGACCCCGTCCATGCCGTTGGGCAGGCGCTGGCCGTGCCAGTGGATGCTGGTCAGCTCGCCGAGCTTGTTGGTCACGAAGATGCGCACGCGGTCGCCTTCGACGACCTCGATCGTCGGCCCGGGGCTCTGGCCGTTGTAGCCCCACAGGTGGGCCTTGAAGCCGGGGCTCATTTCTCGCACCACGGGCTCGGCCACCAAGTGGAACTCCTTGACCCCGTTGTTCATGCGCCAGGGCAGCGTCCAGCCGTTGAGCGTGACGACGGGGTTGTAGGGCCGCCCGGTGTTGGGCACCAGCGGCGGCATGGTGTCGGGCTTGGTCTGGATGACGGGCTCGGGGAGCGCAGCCATCGCCACCTTGCTGACGGAGGCGGCGGCAGCGGCGGCGGTGATGGCCCCGGCACCGCCGAGCATCTTGCGTCTGGAAAGCATGTGAGATTCCTTCATGTTCAATGTCCTGGGCCGGCGGCTTCGGCCGCCATCGCGGGGCCGGCAGCGGCGCTGAGGCTGGGCTTGCCGATGAGGGCCATGTCGAGGTCGGCCTGCGCGATCCAGAAGTCGCGCAACGCCTCGATGGAGGCGTTGACGCTGGCGATCTGGGTGCGCGCGTCAGCCAGCAGCTCGAAAACGCCGATGAACATGCCGTTGTAGCGAAGCACGTTCTCCTCAGCGATGCGCTGGTTGAGCGGCACGAGTTCGTCACGGTGGTGCCGTGCGATGTCGTAGGCCGAGCGGTAGCCGGTGTAGGCCTCGCGCACCTCGGAGCGCGCGTTGATCGCGGTCTCGGCAGCGCGGTGCAGCGTCTGCATGTAGATGGCCTCGGCACGGGCGACGCGCGCGCCGCCCCAGTCGAACAGCGGCAGCTCGAAGCCGATCTCCCAGCCTCGCTGGGTCGGCGCCTCGTTCGAGCTGTTGCGCGCCAGGCCCAGCTCCAGCACGTTGACGAAGCGCGTGGTCCGCGTCAGGCCCAGGTTGCTGGCTGTCATCTCGGCGGCCTGCCTGGCACCCTGCACGTCCAGCCGCTGGGCCAGCGCCACCTGCTCGACGTCGGGCAGTTCCAGTGGCGAGGGCGGCAAATCGGGCAGCCGCTCGGGCAGGGCGAACTGGGTCTGCGCACCCCACAGGCCCAACAGCCGCACCAGACGCTCGCGCGTGGAGCGCTGCGCCTGCTCGGCCCGGGCCAGCTGGAGGGCAGCGTTGGCGTAGAACGACTGCTCGCGCGCACGCTGCAGCTTGTTGAAGTTGCCGACCTGCTCCATGCGCCGGGCCAGCTCGGCGCTGGCGTCAGCCGCCTGCTTCACCTGCCGCATGTAGCGGACGGTCTCTTCCGCCGCCAGCGCTGTGAAATAGGCCTTGCGCGTGTCGGCGGCCAGCGAGAGCACGTTCATCGACACGCGGGCCTGCACCTGCTCGAAGCGGCGAGCCTCCATGCGCCCGATCAAGGGCATCGCCACCAGGCGCGCCAAGTTGAAGTGCAGGCCGCGCTCGATCTCTCGTTCGTCGCCCTGGCTCATGCGACCGAAGCTGAAACCCGGGTTCGGCAGACGTCCGGCCTGCACGACCTCGGCCTCGGTGATGCCGAGTTCCTGGAAGTCAGCCTGCAGGCCGCGGTTGTTGAGCAGGGCAACCTGCACGGCGGCGTCCACGGTCAGTGGCTTGGACAACAGCTCGTCGACCCGCTTGCTGATGCTGTCCTGGTCGGCGTCCGAGCGTGCCCATTGCACGTCCTTGCCCAGGCGGTCCTTGGTGGTCTTCTCAACCGTTGCAAAGCCACCGTCGGGGGTGAAGCTGGCGCAGCCGCCGAGCACGGCGGCGCTGGCAAGCATGGCAAGCAGGCGCAGTCGAGGCGACCTGGATGTCGGAAAGTTCATGGTGCGGGCCTTCATGGCGTCTTGTGGCCACCATGCCCAGCAGGCATGGGCATGGGCATGGGCATGGGCATGGGTTTGGCTGCTGGCGGCGTGGCCGTCGGCTTGACGGCCGGTGCGGAGACGGGTGCCGGAATGGGCGCCGGATCAGGCTGCTGTGCCTCGCGGGCGTAGACACGCCAGCCACCGATCCGCGTGACGGTGTCGTTCGCGTCGCGCCAGGAGACAGGCTTCTCTTCACCGAGAGGTCGGTACCGCGCGAACGATGATTCGTAGCGCAGCGTCGTCACGCTGGCCTTCGGATCGAGCGGGTCGGGCCTGGCGGCCTTGGCAGTGGGTTGCGCCTGGGCCGCTGTCAGCGAGGCAAACAACGCGGTTGCCAGCAGTACGGCGGGCACCGCGCGCAGCAGGCGCCGGCGCCTAGCCACGACAGAAACAAAAATTGGAAAGGAGTGGACCATGGTGTCCTCGCGTCAAAGTCTGAGTGTTCCGATGCCGCATGCGCAGCACGGAAGAGACAGGACCTGGCGAGGACCCGCGTGTCAGCGCACGCGGCGAGCCTCCGCCAGCTAGGCGAGAACGAATCGAGGGGGGCGGTCGGGGCCGTCAGCGGCGAACGCGTCGACGCTCGGCACCACGGTGGAGAACACCGCGGGCATGAAGACCGGTGCCGGCACAGCCAGCACCGTGTTCAGCATCGCGCTGACCGAGCAGCAAGAAGCGCAGGCGCTGCACTTGTGCTTGCTGGCATCCCCCACCTTGGCAGAAGCTGCTGCAACGGCTGGGGTGACCGACTCTTCGTCCGCCAGGGCCGCAGTTTGGTGATGCTCATGCCCTTGCGCAGCGACGCCGTCTTGATGTGCGTGACCAGCCGCTGCGGCGGGCTGCATCTGGGCGGCTGCCCCGCCGCCATGGTGATTGGGTCCGCAAAACGCCATGGTCGCGGCAGCAGCACCCTGCGCGGGTACTGCCAGCACCAACAACCAAATCAACAGCGCTCGGATCAACAAACTCATCCTTCTACTTTAGCGCAGTGCGCGCGCCCCGCGCCGACAACGGTTGTGTGGTCGCCGTGACGCGGGTAACGGCACACCAATGTACAAACCTGAGGGCGACAGAACCCCGACGCCAAGATGACAGGTTTGTCATGTTCAAGCTCCCAGCGCGGTGCCCGAATGCACTTCAGAGCCCGAGGTTGTTCGGAGATCAGCGGCCGGTGTTGAAGGGGCCGCGCAGAGGGTCAGCCCGATCGACGTGACACCCCCATCGGAGCGCGCCAAGGTCCGGCCACCGTGCATGCGCGCGATGGCCGCCACGATGGCCAAGCCCAGGCCATGGTGGGAGCCAGCATCGCTGCGTGCGCTGTCGCCGCGGAAGAACCGGTCGAACAGGCGCGGCAACTGCTCAGCCGGGATGGTCGCACCTTGATTGATGACAGCGATGCGCAACTGCCTGCCGGGCTGTTCGGCGATTTCCACTTTCACGGTGGAGCCGCGGCTCGCGTAGCGCGTTGCGTTGCCCACCAGGTTCGACAAGGCGCGGCGGACCAGTGCAATATCGACCTCGCATGGAGCGTCGCCGATGATCTGCACATCAAGCCGTGCCTCTTCAAGCGCGGCCTCGTGATACTCGATGACGGCAGCGGCTACAGCGGCAAGGCTAGGTGCGGCTTCACGTCGAGCTATGGCCCCACGATCGGCGTGAGACAGGAAGAGCATGTCGTGCACGATGCCTGACAGGCGCCTCAGCTCTTCCAGATTCGAGCCCAGAAACTCACGCAGATCATCGGCGCTTCGGGTTTTGCGCAACGCCAACTCGGTGGCGCTGATCAGGGTGGTCAACGGCGTGCACAGTTCATGCGCCACGTCGGCGTTGAACCCCTCCAACTGCTCGTAGGCCTGGTTCAGCCGGTGCAAGAGCGCGTTGAACTGTTCTACCAACGGCTGCAACTCATCAGGCTGGGCCGTCCCGTCCAGGCGTTGGCGCAGGCTGTCGGCCGCCAACTGCCGGGTCTGCTCGACGAGGTCGCGGACGGGGGCCAGGCCACGCCTGACCAGCTGGAACCCGCCCAGCGAGACGAGCAGGGCACCGACCGCGGCAGCAGCAAACAGCGTGAACGCCAGCCGCTGCAAAAGGCGCTGATCGGATCGCGTGTCCAGGATCAAGGTCGCGGTGACTAACCGTGCTCCCTGAGGCGCACCACGCAGCGAGAATGGCAAGTCGAATTGAGAGCTGCGTTCGGCTGTCGGCTTGGCAGCCCCGCCCGAGCGGTACAGCGGCTCGTCGGCACCTGCCTGGAGTGTCAGCGAAAGATCCTCGTGCCCGAGCAGGAAGTCGTCGAGTCGGTGTTTGAGTACAGCCATGTCGCCATCGACCGCGGCCTCGTCAAGCACGTGCCGGATCAGTGCCTGCTTCTGAATCAACGATTCAGTCTGGCGCGCAGACAGGCTCATCGCGGCGACGACGTAGACGACGGCGCAGACTGCGCCCAGGCCTGCCAGCGTTTGCAGCGCAAGCCAGCAGGACAACCTTCGTCCGAGCGAGCCGACCGGACGGTGATTCACGGTTGGCGGTCCTCAAGCACGTAGCCCATGCCACGAACGGTGTGCAGCAGCACGCGCTCGAAGGGTGCATCGAGCTTGTTGCGCAGCCGGCGTATGGCGACCTCGACGACATTGGTCTCGCTGTCGTAGTTCATGTCCCAGACCTGGGCTGCCAGTTCCGTGCGCGACAGGACCTCACCTCGACGACGCAGCATCAGCGCAAGCAGGTTGAACTCCTTGGCCGTGAGGTCGAGCCGCTGGCCAGCGCGCGTGGCCTTCCGGCGGAGCAGGTCAACTTCCAGATCGCCCACCCGATACACGGTGGGTTCCGCAGACGCTTGGGCAGGCGCAGCACGGCGCAGCAAAACCTGAATGCGCGCGGTCAGTTCGGAGAACGCAAAGGGTTTGGTCAGGTAGTCGTCGGCGCCACCCTGCAGGCCCCGCACCCGATCATCGACGTGAACCCGCGCCGTCAGCATCAAGACCGGGGTCTGTTTCGATTTGCGCAAGGCTGCCAGCAGCGTGAGGCCGTCGATGCCGGGCAGCATGCTGTCGAGCACGAGCAGGTCGTATCCGCCTTCCATCGCCAAGTGCAAACCATCGATGCCGTCATGGGCCACATCAACGACGTAGCCTGACTCAGTCAGGCCCTTGCGCAGGTACTCGGCCAGTTTGACCTCGTCTTCAATCACGAGCAGTTTCATATTCACATTTTGAGCTTTGGGGGCGTCGGCCGAGATGACGAATTTGTCATCTCGACGTTGGTGCCTCGTCGGTGCGGAATTTCTAAGGTTGCGTTGTGCCCATCGGCACAGCCCTGACGAACAGCCAGGGTCGACACCCCCGAAAGGAACCCTACCGTGAACACCCACAAGACGCTTACTCTTCTTGCGATGGCGGTTGCACTGACCACGCCCGGCTTCGTATCGGCCACTTCGTTGTGGCATGAACCGTCCCACGGTGACGGGGGCGCGATCTTCCATCCCGAGCACTTCAAGAGCACCAAGACCCGCGCGGACGTTCTTCGTGAACTGGAAGCGGCGCGCAAGGATGGATCGCTTTGGTACCTGGAGCGCAGCTTGCCGGTTCCGGTCAAGAACGCGGGGCCTGGGCGGACCCGAGAGGAGGTCAGGAACGAGGTTCTCAACCTGACCTTGGAAGAGCGCCGGGAGCTTCAGATGATTGGCGGTCGTTGATCGCGAATGGCAGACCGCATTCATTCAGGCAGGTGTTCAGCGGGATTTGGTCGCTGGACCGGCAGGGATACCTCAGGTTCCTTATGCAGTTCAGCAACCCTGATTTCGCACTCTGGCAGCTTGGGTACGCGGACCAGGCCGCCGAGCACGCCGTTCAAGGAGGAGGGTCAGCGACACGGGGGGCGAGATGGTTATGCGCCCGGCAAGCTCGGCGCGTGCGCGGCGCATGGCCAACAGCGTCTGCTCCGTGTCCTGCAGCACGCGCCGGCAGTAGGTATAGAAGCGGTCGCAGGCCTCGGTGAGCTGCATGGCGTGCATGGTGCGCTCGAGCACCCCCCTGGCCGTCCACTCCTCCAGGTCCTGGATGGTGCGCGTGACCACCGAACGGGCCACATATCGAGATCGCTCGCGGCGGCGGCGAAGCTGCCGGTTTCCACGACACGAAAAAAACGCTGCATGGCGTGATGGTCCATCGGGCCCCATCTTCCTCGGCTGCGGTGATTGGCACTGTCTTGGAGGGCCGTGTTGCCGTGGCGACAACACAGTGCTGCCGCCGCCGCGCTGTCTGGTGGCGAAGTCGCTGCCCATGATGTTTCGGCGAGGAGCCTGCCAATGGAAGAGATGACGACACCGCGCAACGCGGCCTGGATGCCGCATCCGTCGCGGCGCCGAGGTCGCAGCGGTGATGCTGGCATCCGCCACCGCACTGCTGGCCGGCTGCCAGACCACGCCGGCAACGGGGCGCGAACTTGTGGGCGATGTCGTCGCGGTGCCCCGCACGCGCGCGGAACTGACGCAAGGCGCCAGCCACGCCAACCTGCACGCAGCCGTGAGAGCAGGCGTCGGCCCTGCCAATGCGAGAGCCCAGCGCCTGGTGCTGGCCAGCCGCGCCTTGCCCGACCCCAGTTCGTCCAATGGAGCGTGGCTTCACACCATCACCCCCCTTTTTTGGCTGCGGGCACGCGGCCGGCACCGGGCTTGCGGCTGGTCTTGCGGGCGCCGGGCGATCCCTTCGCCGGACCGCGGATGCTCGTGCGCCTGCGTTCAGGCGCAGACAAAAGCTCGCTGCAGGCAGGGCCACCTGGCGAGGTGCTGGGCCGCGTCGAGACCCCATCCGCCCTCGATGCGGTCGGCCTGCCATCAGTGATCTCTGCCAGGGGCCAAGGAAACGCTTGACCTTGCCCCCGTGGGAAGGTGAACACTGGTGCGACTGGCCCCACTCAACCCGGAGAACCCATGAACAGCAGCATGAACATCGGCGAGGCGGCGAAGACAGCGGGCGTCTCGGCGAAGATGATCCGTCACTACGAGCAGATCGGCCTCTTGCCTGAGGCGGAGCGGACCGACGCCGGCTACCGTCAGTACGGCGAGCGTGACGTGTCCGTGCTGCGCTTCATCCGGCAGTCCCGGAGCCTGGGCTTCTCGATCCCGCAGATCGCCGATCTGCTCGGCCTGTGGACCAACCGGCGCCGCGCGAGCCGCGAGGTCAAGGAGGTGGCCAGACGGCACCTGGACGACCTGGCCGAGAAGATGCGCGAGATGGCCGCAATGAAGGCCGCGCTCGAACGCCTTGTGATGTCCTGCCACGGCAGCGACGATCCGCATTGCGCGATCCTCGCGGAACTGGCGGCCGACAGTCCGGCCACGCCCGAACCCGGGCGCGTGGGCCAGCAACCGCTGCGCAAGACGCCAGCACGACAGACTCGTCAGGTGACCGAGGCAGGCGCCGCGTCGTCGCCACATGCCGACCTGATGGTCTGGACCCGCAACGTCCACAGCGCGCACGGCTCGCACTGAAGAGCGCTCGGGTTGCGAGGCGGCAGCAGCCCACCTGGCAGCAGGCTCAGGCCCTCGCACTGCCCGTCTCCATTCCTGGCGAATCCAGGATGACTTGACCTTTCCACAGTGACAAGGCCAATCATCAACACATCGTCAACCCAAGGAGTAATCGAAATGCAAGTCTTTCGCGTGAATGACATGACCTGCGGTCATTGCGTCAGCACCATCACCAAGGTCATCAAGGCCACCGACAAGGATGCGAAGGTCACCATCGATCTGGCGCAGCACCTCGTCATGGTGGAGCCGACCGAAGCGGACGCACAGGACCTGACCGACGCCATCACCGAGGCCGGCTACACGCCGGTGTCGGTGCAGGCCACCACCCTGGTGGCAGAGCCCGTCAAGACGGGCGGCTGCTGCAGCCGCACCTGATCATGATGCGCGGAGTCCCTTGAGGCACATCAAGCCGGGGCGACCGATGCGGCGCGCATACTGGCTGGCGCCTTCAAAGGAGATCAGCATGAAGCTTGCCCTGGCAGTACTCGGCACCTCGTTCGTACTGGCCGGTTGTGCCGCTGGCCCCAAGGAACCTGACCACGCCGCCCATCACCCGCCGGGGGCTGCTGCGGCAGCTTCAGCCGCACCGACACCCGGCCAGATGGACTCGATGATGAAGTCGATGCAGGAAATGCACGACAGGATGATGGCCGCCAAGACCCCGGATGAGCGAACGAGGCTGATGCAGGAGCACATGAAGCTCATGCAAGACCACATGGCCATGATGGGCCGAATGCGCGGCGGCAAGGGTGGGATGGGGATGGGTGGCGGCATGCCGATGAGCCCCGAGATGATGGGCAAGCGCATGGACATGATGGAAATGATGATGAAGATGATGATGGACCACGAGGCGATGAAGGCGCCAGCGGCCAGGTAGGTCGAGGCGGGTCATCGCGCTGGCGTTCGCCGTTGGGCATCTTCATGCTCGTCGCGGGCGCGGTCGGCATCTATTACCTGCTCACCGAGCATCTGACGCACGTGACGCAGGCCATTCCCTACCTGTTCCTGCTGGCATGCCCGCTGATGCACTTCTTCCATGGGCACGGGCACCATGGCCATCGCGACCACGGGCAGCCCAAGGACCGCACACCGCCGCCATGACATGAAGCTCGGGCCTCGCGGTCACGTGAAGGCCGCCGAGTTGGTCTCGGGGATGGGAGCCATCGTTCTGGGCGCCGGCGCGGCGTTGATGCTGCCGGAGTGGCTCCGCGCCTATGCCCTGCCGCTGCTGGCTGGTGGGGCACTCGTCCACGGCCTCGGCATGACCCTGAAGGTCCGCCTCGAACTTCGGGACGGTCCACCCCTCTGGTGGGAGCGGGCATTGTTCTGGCTATGCTGGCTTGGCCTGGCCGCGCTCGGCCTGTGGATTGCAGTCGTCTTCGCCGCTCGATAGCGCGCCCTTGACCTTCCCACCGGGACAAGGTCGAGACTGCCAGCAACAACAGGAGAGCGCCATGCCCGACCGCAGCAGCACGACCCACGATCACGCGCATCACGCCCATCACGCGGATGAGGCCGAGGGCACCCACGTGATGCCCGACGGCACGGTCATGAGGGGCGGGCACCACGACCACGCGGCGCACGGCCACCACGACCACGGGCATCACGTCCACACACCATCGCAGCCGAAGCCCGTCCCTGGAGGCGACCCAGGCCAGGTCGAGTACACCTGCCCGATGCATCCGCAGGTGCGCCAGATGGGACCGGGGAGCTGCCCCATCTGCGGCATGGCGCTCGAGCCCGTGCTGGCGACGGCCGAGCAAGGCGAGAGCCCCGAGCTGCGCGACATGACGAAGCGCTTCCCGGTCTTTGCGCTGGAGATGGGCGGCCACCTGACGAACCTGAGTCACTTGCTCGGCCAGCAGATGTCGAACTGGATCCAGCTGCTGCTGGGCACGCCGGTGGTGCTCTGGGCGGGCTGGCCCTTCTTCGTGCGCGCCGTCGCGTCGGTAAAGAACCGCAGCCTGAACATGTTCTCGCTCATCGCGCTAGGCACGGGTGCGGCCTGGCTCTACAGCATCGTCGGGACCGTTGCGCCGCAGCTGTTCCCCGCGAACCTGCGCATGGCCGATGGCGCCGTCGCGATCTACTTCGAGGCGGCGGCGGTGATCACCGTGCTCGTGCTGCTCGGCCAGGTGCTGGAGCTGCGCGCACGGGAGAAGACCTCGGGCGCCATCAAGGCCCTGCTCGGCCTGGCGCCGAAGACGGCGGTGAAGGTGAAGGCCGACGGCAGCGACGAGACCGTCCAGGTCGACGCCATCCAGGTGGGTGACCTGCTGCGCGTGCGCCCCGGCGAAAAGGTGCCCGTCGACGGCGAACTGACTGAGGGCAAGGGCAACGTCGACGAATCGATGGTGACCGGCGAGCCGATTCCGGTGGCCAAGGCCACCGGCTCCAAGGTCACGGCCGGCACGCTGAACCAGACCGGCGGCTTCGTGATGCGTGCCGAGAAGGTCGGCGCCGACACCCTGCTGGCGCAGATCGTGCACATGGTCGCGGCCGCCCAGCGCAGCCGGGCACCCATCCAGCGCATGGCCGACGAGGTGGCCGGCTGGTTCGTCCCCGTCGTGATCGGCGTGGCCGCACTGACCTTCGTCGCGTGGCTGGTCTGGGGGCCGTCGCCCGCGTTCAGCTACGCGCTGATCACCGCGGTGGCCGTGCTGATCATCGCCTGCCCCTGTGCGTTGGGGCTGGCCACGCCGATGTCGATCATGGTCGGTGTCGGCCGCGGCGCGCAGCACGGCGTACTCATCCGCGACGCTGAGGCACTCGAACGCATGGAGAAGGTCGACACGCTGGTCGTCGACAAGACCGGGACGCTGACCGAGGGCCGGCCCAAGGTCGTCCACATCGAACCCACGCCGGGCTTCACCGCCGACGCCGTGCTGCAGAAGCTCGCGAGCGTCGAGCGTGCCAGCGAGCATCCGCTGGCGATGGCCATCGTGATGGACGCGCAGGAGCGCAAGCTGCCGCTGTCGCCCGTCACGGACTTCGACTCGCCCGTCGGCAAGGGTGTCATCGGCACTGTCGAGGGTCAGGTCATCGTTTCGGGCAGCGCGAAGTTCCTGGCCGAGCACGGCGTCGACACGGCGAACCAGGTTGCCGCCGCGGAGGCGCAGCGCCAGAAGGCAGCGACGGTCATCTTCGTCGGCGTGGGCGGCGCGCTGGCGGGCTTCGTGGCGATTGCCGACCCGATCAAGGCGACGACGGGCCAGGCCCTGCGGGCGCTCAAGGCCGCGGGCGTGCGCATCGTCATGCTGACCGGCGACGGCAAGACCACGGCCGAGGCAGTCGGCCGCGAACTCGGCATCGACGAGGTGGTGGCCGAGGTCTTCCCCGAGGACAAGGCCTCGGTCGTGCAGCGGCTGAAGGCCGAGGGCCGCGTGGTCGCGATGGCCGGCGATGGCGTGAACGATGCGCCCGCGCTGGCCGCAGCCGACGTCGGCATCGCGATGGGCACCGGCACCGACGTGGCGATGGAGAGTTCGGGCATCACCCTGCTCCAGGGCGACCTGATGGGCATCGTGCGGGCGCGCACGCTGTCGCACGCGACGATGAAGAACATTCGGCAGAACCTGTTCCTGAGCTTCGCCTACAACGTGGCCGGCATTCCGCTCGCCGCCGGCGTGCTGTACCCCTTCTTCGGGCTGCTGTTGTCCCCGGTGGTCGCCGCGGCGGCGATGGCGCTGTCGTCGGTCAGCGTGATCGGCAACGCCCTGCGCCTGCGGACGGCGAAGGTGGACTGACGGCAGCGGGGCTACAGCCGGCCAGGGCTCCGACCAGGTGGTGACGCTGCTCGAAGCGGCCAAACGCCAGGGCCAGTATTAGCCGCTGCTGGAAGCGGTGCTGCAGGCGCAGCCGACCTGGGCCGACCACGGGCGCCCGAACCCCGACCTCACATTCGAGATCGCGAAGTCCGCCGGCCTGGATATCGAGCGGGCGCGGGAGGACATGGCCCGGCCCGAGATGCAGGCGCTGCTGGCTCACGATGTCGAGGACCTCACCGCGCTGCAGGTGAGCCGGACGCCTACCTTCTTCGTCAACGGCTGCAGCCTGCCCAGCTTTGGGCCGGACCAGCTCGCCGCCCTCGTGGCAGAGGAAGTTGCGAAGGCGAAGCGATAGGCCGACGGCGGCTGGTGATCCGGCAGCCCACCGCCGGTCGTACTCACGCCGCTGACGTCACCGGGTCCGGCATCGAGGCATCGCCGCGATCGGCAGGCGCTTCGCCTGCAGCAGCACGCTTGCGACTTCGCATCAGCCGGTAGATGGCGGGAACGACGAACATCGACAGCAGCGGCGCTGTGACCATGCCGCCGACCATGGGCGCGGCGATGCGTTGCATCACTTCGGAGCCGGTGCCACCGCCGAACATGATCGGCACTAGGCCGGCGATGATGACGGCCACCGTCATGGCCTTGGGCCGCACGCGCAGCACGGCGCCTTCGCGGATGGCATCGAGCAGGTCGGCGTCACCGCCCTGCC
>LNFM01014839.1_pt1 | contig 11944 bp, 9 predicted proteins | sample 596031 | NCBI WGS metagenome assembly LNFM01 (sample SAMN04254537, study PRJNA301005) | activated carbon metagenome | isolation source: dual media filters at the Ann Arbor, Michigan drinking water treatment plant | place: USA: Ann Arbor | reverse complement strand
GTCGTTCTCGTCGACCTGAATACGGCCAACAACGCCACCTGGCCCCTACGTCATACCCGGGAGGTGACTCCCGGAGCCTGTTGCACGATCCGGGTTAGCCACTCGTAGGGGTTCTCGAGCGCGACCGAGACGCCGAGGTCAGCGAGGATCTGCCTGAGCCGCCAGAAGGTCCAGGGGTGCGTCGAGCGGGTGGTCAGCGCTCCCGCGCGGTTCGGCGTGAGCGGTGGATTGAGGCTCGTGAAGCCGTTCTCGGGGACGACCACGCGACCTGCGCCGATGCCCGCCGCGACCGCGACCGCGAGACCCACGAAGAGGAACGATCGGCTGCGGGTACTCGGCTCGGGCCGTGCGGCCGTCCAGAGTCGCGCGGTGAGCTGACGCAAATCGGGGGCGACATGCGATCTGAGCCACGGAACGGTCCGCAACTGGGATGCGGCCACGGGGCGACTGTCGGAGTGGCTGAGGAACAGCCTGTCACCCGCGTCGCAGGCGGCGAGTTCGAGAACCGCACCGCAGAAGGAGTCGAGGCCACCGCTCAGCAGGACAACGGCACCTGCTGTATCGAGACTCCCGGTTGGATCTCGCGGGGCGAGAGTGTCCGGGGCCAACGAGAGCGTCCAGATGTCCCCGGTGAGATATCCCAGGAGCTCTTCGGTGCTGGTCAGTAGCCCAGTTCCGTCCCACAACGCCGGCTCCCGAAGCTGAAGCACGACCGACAGCCTGCGCGAGAAGGTGGTCGGCCGTGGCGAGGCGCAGTCGGTCGCGTAGACGGATGCAGCGACGCGAGCGAGGTCCTCTGCAGCGGGCGGGATCACGCCGACGCCCGCCAGGAGCTGATCGAGGGCCGAGAGTGTCGCGGCCTGCGCAGCGTGAATCGGGGAGGTGCTCATGCCCCGGCCTTGCACATCATGTCGACCGCGGTGGCGGTCAGCGTCTGCGTAGTTGCCGAGAGGGCCGAGAGGTCTATCCGCCCGCCGCGAACCCCGAGGTCCGCAGCGGGCAGTCGCGCCTCCAGCCACTCCTTCAGGATCTTCTCCGCGCGCTCGGCATCACGGCGCGTGAGACGGTTCGCCTGCAGTCCCTCGGTCAGTGGCACGACGGCCATCTCGAAGATCAGAGCGCCGGCGAACTCGCGCACGACCGCGGCCGGGTCTGGGGCGACCTCGGCCGTCAGGATCCGCTCCAGGAAGTCGTCAGCCGCTCGTCTGACGGCAGCATCATCGGGATGGTTGGGCCGCCCGAGGAACTCATCGAGCAGCCGCAGCTTCTGCTCGACAGGGCGCAGGCCGCCGAAGTCGGCCAGATCGAGCCCGAGTTCACGCAGCGCAGCGGCATCACCGCCGCGCAGGGCATAGGCACCGGCGATCGCGCGGCCTGCAGACGCAGCCCTTCCGCCGACATCACGCCGCGGGCGCCGTCCAGAACCACCCTGGCTGCCGCCGCTTGAGCCGGCTCCGCCGGACCCACCTCCCCCGCTGCCCCGGAGCGAGGGATCACCACGCCGAAGCGCGCGCCCGACGCCCCGGATGAACTGGTCAGGTCGGGGCCTGGCCGGTGCCTCCGGCCGATTCCCGTTGTCAGCGGCAGGGCCATCGCCGTCGGCCGGAGGGGCGGCGTCGCCGGCGAGGAAGGCGTTCAGCGCATCAGCCGCCGCATTCCAGGGTCGCCCGCCTGCCCCGCCGTAGCTGCCCGAGGTGCCCATCAGGACGCCAGAGCCTCATCCAGGGCGACCTTCGACATGGCGGGCAGATCCGGATCATCGACCAGGGAGCCGGCGTGCTCGACCAGCACCTGGACAGGCGACTGGGCGAGCGTGATCACCGCGGCCGGGCTGAGAGCAGACGTCGGCACGCGCCTGATCGCCTCCACGATCTCCGTCACCAACGTCGAGTCCGCTACGGCGAGGTGCGCGAGCGCCCGAAGAAAGGCATCCGGTTCGTCGCTGCGGCGCAGGCGCTCGGCGATCTCATTCGTCAGCCGCTGGCGGTCAGCGCCACCGATCTCGCCGACCCGCCCCTGGGCAGCCTCCCGGACCGAGGCCGTCGTCGAGCACAGGTCGTTGACGATCTCGAGCAGCTCGGCCGGCAGCGAGACCACGGACGTCGCACCGGCGAGGGTTGCCGCGAGCGTCAGGTACGAGGTCAGTTCGACGCCGACGAGCGTGGGGTCGCGACGGGCCCAGTCGTGGGTCCCCGCAAGGTCGGCGTGCGGGACGGCCGCGTCCGCGGGGCCGGCACCCCACTTCTCCCACGCCTCGAGCAGGCTCGCCTGCTCCGCGGGCCCGCGGCTCACCAGATGCTCGAACGCGGGGCGGTGGCGGTCCTCGAGGAGCAGAAGCTTGACCAGGACAGACGCCTCGATCGAGACCGATCGGGCCGTCGCGATGCTCTGGCGAACACCGAAGATGTTGAGGAACCGCTTGAGATCCCTGGGGTTCGCGGCGCGCTCGGGCCCCAATCCGTGCACCACCTGGGCGGCGAGCCGCGCCGCTGCCTGCGGAAGCCCCGCTTCCTCGGCTCCCGCGAGGGGTGTCTTCCCCTCCCCGCGCCTGTCCCGACAGTGACCCTGGAGGGCCTCCATCGTGGGCGCGTTGAGATCATGGCCGGCGATCAACAGGGCCACGTACGCCTCGGCGTCGTGGGCAGGGATCCTCGGCAGAAGGATCGGGATCTGAATGATCTTGTCGAGGTAGTGCCGCGCCACGTCGTCGACGTCGCGTCCTCCCGCTAGATGCAGGGAGATCGCCCGACGAACCGCTTCTTGGTCCGCCGCGAGCACGAAGGCGATCTTCTCCACCGACAGGAAGAGCTTGATCGCCTCGAGGCTCTGGACGACCGCAGGGGGAAGGCAGCGGTCCAGGTCATCGACGAGGACTACGACCCGGTCGATCTCGGTCAGCTCGGCAAGAAAGCGGGCGAAGTCGGTCCGGAAGCCAGCGAGCGTGAGCGGCTGCTCCTCGGACGGCGTGAGGCTGTCGACGAGAGCACCGATGTCGGGGGTCATGGTGACCGCGCTCCGCAGCAGGACCTGGCCGGCGCGCGCCCAGCTCACCCGCCTCAGGAGGCCGCCGATGTTCTTGAGGGCCTCAGTGAAGGCTCCTTGGTCCTCGCTGAGCTTCGTACGCAGCCCTGCGAGGACCGCGTCGATGAGCGCGCCCTTGACGTCGGCGCTGTCCTCGAACTCCCAGGGGTTGATCCGGACGACGATGTAGCGGTCGCCGTCGCTGAGGTGCCGGTCCAGGAGCTCGAGGACGGTGGACTTTCCCCCGCCCCAGGCGGCGTGAAGGCCGATCGCTATCGGATCGAGTCCTCTGGTTTCGAGGATCTCGACCACGGGAGCGACGACGGCATCAAAGCCTAGGAGGTCGATGGATGCCGGGTTGTCGTCGAAGAGCTTCGCCCGAGCGGCTGGGTTACCGGTCACGGGGAGTAAGTATGAACGCGGCGGCGGACACGTCGCCACGGTCCTCGCGTATGAGCGGAGGCCATGCCCTGAGGTAAGAAGACCTGGTGGCGCTGGATCTACTGGGCCAGCCCGGTGGTCGGTGCGCCGCGGCCTTCGGCGGATGCGAGGTCCTCTGCAGAGGAGGCCCCCGTCGACGATGAAGACACGGGGGCACCGTGTTGCGGCGGGTCGACCCCGCGGATGTGCAGACTTCCGGTTGAAAAGTCTGCAAGTGTCCGGTTAATTATTCTGCTATCTTCCGGTCAAGAGTTCTGTTGTTGTCCGGTTGGAGTGTCTTTTGCCTGCATATAGCCCGCGGATTGCCGACGCAGAGCTGAGCCGCAAACTGGCGGCAAATGGTGCCGTTCTGATTGAGGGGCCGAAGGCGTGCGGAAAAACCGAGACTGCACGCAGGCAGGCTGCGAGCGAGGTTCGCCTCGACGTCGACACCAACGCTCGCCAGGCCGTGGCCATCGACCCCTCCCTGGTCCTTAATCGCCCGACGCCCCTGCTGATCGACGAGTGGCAGCACGAGCCATCGATCTGGAACCACGTCCGACGCGCCGTCGATGACCGGGGCGCGGCGGGCCAGTTCATCCTCACGGGCTCCGCGGTTCCGCCCGACGACGCCACCCGCCACACCGGGGCCGGGCGGATCACCCGCATGCAGATGCGGCCGATGAGCCTCTTCGAGCTTGGCCGCAGCAGTGGCGAGGTCTCCCTCGCGGGCCTTCTGTCGGGCGAGCCAACGCGGGCGGACGACACCGGCCTCACCGTGCCGGACCTCAGCGAACTCGTCTCGCGCGGGGGCTGGCCGGGCTTTCGGGATCGTCCTCTTGCGGATGCTCTCCAGGCGCTCCGGGATTACCTGACCGAGGTGTGCCGGGTCGACATCACGCGCGTGGACGGCGTCAAGAGGGATCCCGGCCGCGTCGAGCGACTCGTGAGGAGCCTTGCCCGCAACACAGCGGGCTATGCCGCGGCCCGCACCCTCGCCTCAGATGCCGAGGAGCCCAGCATCCCCCTCTCGGACGAATCCGTTGCGGCCTACCTCGATTCTCTCTCCCGCCTGATGATCGTCGAGGATCAGCCGGCGTGGGCGCCGCACCTGCGCTCGAGGTACCGCCTCCGCCAGGTTCCGAAGCGTCACTTCGTCGACCCCGCCCTCGCTGTCGCGGCCCTGCGGGCCGATCCGCCACGCCTCCTACGGGATCTCAACTTCTTCGGTCTTCTGTTCGAGTCTCTGGTTGTGCGTGATCTTCGCGTCTACGCCCAGCCGCTCGATGCCCACGTTCTCCAGTACCGCGACAGCAACGGACTCGAGGTGGATGCCATCGTTGAGGCGGTGGACGGGCGCTGGGCAGCGTTCGAGGTCAAGCTCGGCCAGGCGCAGGCCGACGAGGCCGCCGAGAGTCTCCTCACCTTCTCGCGGAGGATCGACACGGCAAAGTGCGGTGAGCCCTCCTGCCTCGCGGTCATCGTTGCCACCGGCTTTGGCTACCTGCGTCCAGACGGCGTCGCCGTGATCCCGATCGGAACTCTCGGTCCGTAGCGCTCCGGCGGCACGACACGCGCCCAGCTCATGTCATCGGGTCTCCCTGCTGTCGCATCGCTCGATGAACGCTTCCGTCCGTGGGTGCATTGGACCGGGCGGTTCAGCGCGGCGCGCGCAGTGCTCGTCGTCCTCTCTTCGGCTCGCAAAGACCAGGACGACGTCGTCTATCGGCCTCCCGTCGCGGAAGCAGTCGCCCTTGACGATGGTCCTCGCAGAAGAGGGCCAAATCGAGCTTGCCGAGCAGCGCGAGCAGATTGCGGCGCGACACTGCCCAGGCTACCTCCGCCCCCGGACTCGCTGGGTCTCATCCGCCAGGTGAGACCGGGCCGGCAAGAGCGCGACGAGATCACTTGCGGCGGGCCCTCGGCGAACGGGACGACGCGGTGCGTGGACTCGGGTACGCCGGCCACGTGTCGCAGCTCTGCGTGCCGGTCGTGTGCCCGAGGTGCGTCGATTGTGCGTCGGCCCAGTCATCTCGCGGGGCGTAGTCCTTTCGACAGGCTGAGCGGCGATACGGTTCTCACCGTGAAGGACGATCTGACCAACGAGTCGCAGCGACTCGCGAAGTTGTCGCGGGCGATGGATGCTGCCGAAAGGCACCGTGACGCGCGCATTCGCGAACGCGACAGGCTCGATGCTCGAGACCGGTCGATCGTTGGCGCCGTGCGCGCCGGCGCACTCTTATCGGAGATCGCGGCGGCGGCACAGATCACTCGGGCCGCCGCATCGCTCGCCGCCAGGCGGACTCTTCCTCCTCGCGCGGGAAGAGGCGGTCCCTACTCGCGTCGCCGCGGTACCGCCGCCGCCGTCAGATCGGTAGCCGAAGCAGCCCTTCGCCTAGGCGAGGCGAAGGCGGAGAGCCGCATGACCAAGCAGCAGAGGGACCGTGCCATTGCCGCCGCGGTCGCGGGCGGGACGGGAGTGGGTGCTACCGCGCGCGCCCTCGGGATGACGACTCCCGCGGTGTCACTGATCGCTCGTGGCAGCACGAAGGAAGACGCCACGAAGACGCCCGACGGCGCAGTTGCATCTCAGCAGAGATCGGCGTAGAAGCTGTAAAGAGACCTTGACGAAATCGGCATCGCGGCGATAACGTCCGATCGACACTCAAAGAGGCCCGGCGGCGCGCCAACGCCCCGGGCCGTGGCAACCGAAGGAGGCCTTCGGATGCGTTACGACCGTACCAACGGGGCCGCCGCCGCGCTCGCGCGCGCCGCCGCCCGCCCTCACCGAGGAAGTGGGGCAGGCCATGCCCGCTGACCTCAATACCGTCGGGCTCGTTGGCCGACTGACCCGCGATCCCGAGTTGCGCTACACGGCGGCCGGCGAAGCCGTCTGCGCGATGCGCCTTGCCGTCGCCACGCGCACCCGCATCGACGAGGCATGGGAGGACCGGCCGAACTTCTTCGACGTGACGGTCTTCGGCCGAAACGGCGAGGCAGCCGCCGAGCGCCTGGCCAAGGGACGGCGCATCGGCGTGTCCGGGCGCCTGGCCTGGCGCGAGTGGCAGGCCGACGACGGCTCGCGCCGGGAGGCGGTGCAGGTGATCGCGTCATCGGTGCAATACCTGGACGCCCCTCGCCCCGCCGAGTCCGAGGCCGCCCTCGTTGGCGCGGGCGCGAACGGAAAGGGGGCACCCGGTGGCGACGACGCAACCCTCTGAGCGCCCCGCGCTCACCCTCGCGCCCGACACCGCCGACGAGGTCGCGGGCGCACCCATCGACGAGGCCGCGGCCGACCGCCTCTACGCCGAGGCGATGGCCGCTGCCCGACGCGCCGCGCGCGTCGCGGCAGAGCTGGAGCGCGCTGCCGCCCAGGCCCCGCAGCCCGGCTGGCAGCTCGCGGCTGCCTCCTGTCGCCGCGCCGAGGGCAACCTCCGTAGCGCCGCCGAGGCGGTCCCCGAGGTGCCGGTCGACGCTGCCGCCGAGCCCCGCCGGGCGCTGGTGGTCGACCGGCTGTCGCTCGATCGGCTTCGTCGCATCGCCTTCTGGGAGGGCCGACCCCTCACCCTCACCCGCATGGAGTTCGACCTCCTGGTCGCCCTGGCCGAGCGAGCAGGGGAGGTCCTGCACAAGGAGGATCTGCTCCGCCAGGTGTGGGGCTACGCTGGCCGGGCGCGCACCCGCACCGTCGACTCGCACGCCTCGCGCCTTCGCCGCTCCCTGATCGGAGTGGGAGCGCCCGGCACGATCATCGTCAACGTCTGGGGTATTGGCTACCGCCTGGTCGTCCCGGACGCGGAGCGGGCGGCGTGAACGGGCACGGAGACGACGCCAGCGCCCTGCGCGCCGCCGTCCGCGCGGCCCTCGAGGCCGACGACCTCGAGCCCGCGGTGCAGGCGCTGCTCGAGCTTCGCTTCCCCGCAGAGGGGCCGGGAGCGAGCCTCGACGACACAGGGGCTGCCCTGTCGATGAGCCCCGCGATGGTCGCCCACATCGAGTTCGCCGCTCTCTGCGCCATCGCCGCCCGAGCGCGGCCCGGCGCGAGCGCCGCCATCCAGATCGCCAGCGCAGCCGCCACCTCGGCTGGCCGCTCGCACGCCGAGAGGAAGAGCGCATGACCACCGAGACCAATGACGCGACGACGGGCACGCTCGCCGTGCTCGACATCGACTCGATCACTCAGCGCGAGGGATGGAACCCGCGCACCCACCACGACGAGGCCGAGCACGAGGCGCTCACGGCATCGGTGCGCGTCCAGGGCATCCTGCAGCCGCTCCTGGTCGAGCGCACCGACGTCGGCCCGGTCCTGATCGACGGCCACCGCCGCCTTGCCGCCGCGCGCGCGGCGGGGCTCACCGCCGTGCCGGTGATCGAGCGCACCGGCGATGAGGGAGAGGCGGCCCAGCTCGCCGCCGCCCTCGCGGCAAACCTGCGCCGTCGCGGCCTGGATCCGATCGAGGAGGCGCGCGCCTACGCACGCGCCACCGAAGCCGGTTGGCCGCAACGGCGGATCGCCGAGGCGGTCGGCTGCTCGCGAGGCCACGTCTCCGAGCGCCTTCGCCTGCTGCGCCTGCCCGAGGCGGTCACCGAGGCGATCGCCGATGGCGTCCTGACCCTCGCGAGCGTCCCGCGCATCGAGGCTGTGGCCGCCGTCTCGGTCCCCGTTGCCGAAGCGCTGGTAGCCGTGCTGAGAGACGGAGCGGCGACGTCCGCCGAGCTCACCGAGCGGCCCGACGCCGTCCTTGCCGAGCTCGCGGAGCATCACGGGGACGGGCTGGTCATCGCATCGCTGCCCGGCTACCTCGACCTCTCCGGGCTGCTCGACCCGGAGGCCGACGCCGGGCTTTGGGCGCGTGCTGAGGCAGCCGGGGTGAGCGGCGTCCACCTGACCACCGAGGACCTTGACGCCGCGCGCGCGTACGGCTGCCTGATCGAGTTCACCGAGCGCGAGGACACCTACTGGCGACGGGGCTGGGTGGCCGACGCCGCCTGGCTGACCGACCGGGTGCGCCTCCACGTCGAGCGCGCCGAGGGAGGCGCGGCAGAGCGCGAGCGCGAGGACGTCGAGCGACGAGCCGCCGACGGGCTGGCGCGCGCCGAGCGCGCCGCCCGCGAGGCAGGGGCGCGCGGTGAGGACCCCGAGGCTGCGGCCGCCTCGGTGGCCGCCGAGTCGGAGGACGAGCGACGGGCGCGCGAGCGTGCCGAGGCGGTCGAGGATCGACGCAGCGCGCGCCTCGCGAACCTCGACCTCGGCCGCCGGGCGCTCCTTGCCTACGACGAGCCGCAGGCGATCACGATCGAGATGGCGCGCGCACTGGCGCTCGCTGCCCTGCACCACCACCAGGCCGAGGCGGCGCGCGGACTGGCGCTCTGCCACGAGCGCCTCCAGACCACCGAGACGACAACCACCAAGGCCGGAGCGATGCGGGAGAAGGTCGCCTACGCCCAGCCCGACGAGGCCGAGCGGGCGCTCATCGAGTGGATCGAGGGAGCCCGCACCCCCGAGCAGGTGATCGGGCGCGCCCTCCAGGCGCTCGCGCTCGGGTGGTTCGCCGACCGGGCTGCGCTACCGCGGAGCGAGCGTCGGCCGGCCGTCGTGCCGGGGCGTTGGGGCGGCGGCATCGCCGCCGGCCTGCCGGCCCTCGCCGCCGACCTTGCGCGCCCGGTGCTGCCCGAGCGCATCGCGGCGCAGCTACGCGAGTCCCACGACTCCGAGGCGCTCGCCGCCTAGGGGCGCGACACCGACCGGGACGGGCGCGGCGCGGCTGCCGGGTCGCGCGCGGCGGGCACCCGTCCCGGTCTTCGCTCCGTGTCGCGCTGGCCGGAGCGCCCGCCGGGCTATCAGGGCCCGTCGGGCTGCGCTCGCCGCATCGGACAGACGAAACGCACGGCGAAGGCACGCTCGCAGCCACCAGGGCCACACACGCCCGCGCTGGCGACCCGGACGGCACCGCCCTGGATCAGTTCGCCTCGTGGTCACAACAGACCCGTAAAGATGGCGGGCGCACTTGCATCATGTGATGCTCGGCTCCGAGATGCTCACGATCCGCGCCGCCAAAGGGCCCGACTACTACGAGCGCGCGGAGTTCGCCCGCGACGACTACTACGAGGAGCGCGGGCAGGTGCGGGGCAGCTGGGAGGGGACGGGCGCCGAGTCTTTGGGCCTCAGTGGCGCACCCGGGGACGGTGTCCTTGGCGAGCTGCTCGAGGGTCGGGATCCGACGTCGGGGACGGAGCTCGCGGGCGCCGGGCGCCGACGCGGTGGGAACGTCGCCTTCGATCTCACCTTCACCGCGCCCAAGAGCGTCAGCGTCCTCGCGGCCGTCGGCGACGAGTCGATTCGGCGAGCCGTCCTCGCCGCCCAGGCGGCCGGCGCTCGCGCGGGCCTCGACTACCTCGAGCGCCGCGCCTGCTTCGTGCGCCGTGGGCGCAACGGGATCACGGTGCTTCCGGGCCAGGGCTTCGCCGGGGCGATGTACCTGCACGAGATGGCCCGCTCGGGAGATCCCCACCTGCACGCGCATCTGGTGATCGCCAACCGGGTGAAGGGCCCCGACGGGCGCTGGAGCGCCCCCGACATGCGCCCGGTCTTCGCCGAGGCCAAGACCGCCGGCACGATCGCCGAGGCGGTGATGCGCGATGCGCTCACGCGATCCCTCGGCGTCGAGTGGGGGCCGGTGCGCAACGGGATCGCCGAGCTTGCCGGTGTTCCGACCACGGTCTGCGAGCACTTTTCGCGGCGTCACGCCGAGATCGTCGACGAGGCGACGGCGCGTGGGTATGCGAGCGCCCGCGGCATCGATGTCATCCAGCGCGAGACGCGCGATCGAAAGCGCGTCATCTCACGGGATCGGGCGGCCGGCGAATGGCGCGCCCGAGCGGCCGAGCACGGGTTCGGCGCGCGGGAGCTCGCCGCTCTGATCGGACGATCGCGAGGTGGGGATGCCGGGCAACGACAGGCCGAACTCGACGCCTGTCGGTCAAGGATGCTCGGTCCGGCTGGCCTCACCCAGCGCAGCGCCCACTTCACACGCCGCGAGGTGATCCAGGCTCTTGCCGAAGCCCATCCCGCAGGCGCATCCGCTGGCGTCCTCGAAGCCCTGGCCGACGACTTCCTCACGACCTCGTGCGTGCCGCTCGTCGCCGCTCGCGTCGAGCCGAATCGCGGGCATCAGGAGGCGCTCTTCTCGACGCCCGACATGCTCCGCTGCGAGGTTCGCCTGCTCGAGACGGCAGCCGGGGTCGACCCACACGGCGGACTCGTCGCTGCGGGGGATGCAGTCGAACGAGCGATCGCCGCCCGACCGACGCTCGGCGCGGATCAGGCCGCTGCTGTGCGGCACCTCTGCTCGGGGGATGCCCGGGTACGCGTCATGGAGGCGCGGGCGGGGACGGGCAAGACCTTCGCTCTCGAGGCGGTACGGGAGGCCTACGAGGGCTCGAACATTTCGGTGATGGGAGTCTCCTGGCAGGGCCAGGCCGCCGACGTCCTGCAGCGCGACGCCGGCATCCCGTCGCAGACGGCGGCGCTTCTCCTCGATCGCATCGCGCGCGGAGACGAGGAGGCGATTCCCGCCGGTGCGGTGATCGTCTGCGACGAGGCCTCGATGATGCCGACCCGCGCGCTCGAGCGGCTCGCGAGCGAGGCAGCTCGGCGCTGCGCCCGGTTGATCCTGGTTGGCGACCGCGCCCAGCTGCCGGCGATCGACGCGGCTGGGGGCTTCGCCGCGCTCGGCGATCGCCTGGGATCCGCCGGGCTCACAGAGAACCGTCGCCAGCGCACTGATTTGCAGCGTCAGGTCGCCGGGCGGTTGGCCGAGGGGCATCCCGGCGAGGCGCTCGCCCTTCTCGCCGAGCACGGGTGCCTCATCGGGTTCGACGACGCGCGCGATGCCCGCTCGGCTCTTGTGGAGGCGTGGGCGGAGACGTCGCTCTTCGACCCCGCGAGCGGGCTGATCCTCGCCCACGATCGCCACGAGGTCGCCGTCCTCAACCAGATGGCGCGCGAGGCACTGGACGGCGCGGGTCTGCTTGGGCCCTCGCGACTCGTCGCCTCTGGCCGCGAATGGGCCCCGGGGGATCGTCTCGTCTGCCGGCGCAACGACTATCGACTGGGGGTCCGCAACGGCACCCGCGGGACGGTCCTCGAAATCGATGCGGCGAGCCGTGCGCTCATCGTGCGCACCGATGAGGGCGCGGCAGTCCGACTGCCCGAGCAGTACCTCGGCGATGTCCACCACGGCTACGCCCTCACCGGCCACATCAGCCAGGGCGCAACCGTCGAGCGCACCTACCTGCTCGCGACACCCGAACGCGGAGGCAAGGAATGGGCCTATGTCGCGGCCAGCCGCCAGCGCGTCGACCTCTCGCTCTTTGCCGTGCACCACGAGCCTGAACGCCTCGAGGCGACTCTCATCCGATCCTGGGAGCGCTCCGACGCGAAGCACCTCGCCCTCGACATTGTCGACACCGGCGATCGTCTCGCCGTCGTCTCTGCAGCTCG
>LNFM01028848.1_pt1 | contig 11945 bp, 11 predicted proteins | sample 596031 | NCBI WGS metagenome assembly LNFM01 (sample SAMN04254537, study PRJNA301005) | activated carbon metagenome | isolation source: dual media filters at the Ann Arbor, Michigan drinking water treatment plant | place: USA: Ann Arbor | reverse complement strand
CGCGCGCGCACCTCCTGCATGTTGCTCTTGAGTTTCTCCAGCAGGGTGTCGTTGGGCGCCACGGTGACCACCGGCATGGCCGCGGTCACCAGCGCCAGCGGACCGTGTTTGAGCTCACCGGCCGGGTAGGCCTCGGCGTGGATGTAGCTGATCTCCTTGAGCTTCAAGGCGCCTTCGAGCGCAATGGGGTAGTGCAGACCACGGCCGAGAAAGAGCGCGTTGTCCATGCGAGCGAAGTCTTCGGCCCAGCTGATGACCTGCGGCTCCAGCGCCAGCACGGCTTGCAGCGCCACGGGCAAATGGCGCATGGCCTTGAGGTGGCTGGCTTCGTCTTCTTCGCTCAAATGACCGCGCACCTGGGCGAGCGCGAGCGTGAGCAGGAACAGGCCCGCTAGCTGGGTGGTGAAGGCCTTGGTGGAGGCCACGCCGATTTCAACGCCGGCGCGGGTGATGTAGGCCAGTTCACATTCGCGCACCATGGCAGAGGTAGCCACGTTGCAGATGGTCAGTGTGTGTTTCATGCCCAGGCCTTGCGCGTGGCGCAGCGCGGCCAGAGTGTCGGCGGTCTCGCCGCTTTGCGTGATCGTCACCACCAGGGTGCGCGGGTTGGGCACGCTGGTTCGGTAGCGGTATTCGCTGGCCACTTCCACCTGCGTGGGAATCTTCCCAATGCTCTCCAGCCAGTACTTGGCGGTGCAGCCGCTGTAGTAGCTGGTGCCGCAAGCCAGGATGAGCACGTTGTCGATGTCCTTGAAGATGCGGTACGCGCCGTCGCCAAAGAGTTCGGGCGTGATGCCTTCCAGGCCTTCGAGCGTGTCGCCGATGGCGCGCGGCTGTTCGAAGATCTCTTTCTGCATGTAGTGGCGGTAGGGGCCGAGTTCGGCCGCACCGCTGTGGGCCTGCACGGTTTTCACGGGGCGCTTGGCTGCGTCAAGCGCCCGGCCCTGGGCGTCGAGCACCCAGTAGCGGCCGAGTTGCAGATCCACCAGGTCGCCCTCTTCCAGATAAACGATCTGGTCGGTCACGCCGGCCAGGGCCATGGCGTCGCTGGCGAGGAAGTGCTCCGCACCCAGCACTCCGTCGACCGTGCCCACGCCCAGCACCAGCGGCGAGCCGGCGCGCGCGCCCACCACGCGGTGGGGTTCGTCCTTGTGGAACACGGCCAGCGCGTAGGCACCGTGCAGTTGCACCACCGCGGCCTGCAGCGCGGCGAACACGTCGCCTTCGTACAGCGAATCGATCAGGTGGGCGATGACCTCGGTGTCGGTCTGGCTCTCGAACACATAGCCTTTGGCCTGCAAGGCAGCGCGCAGTTCGTCGTGGTTTTCAATGATGCCGTTGTGCACCAGGGCCACGCGGCCCACCATGCCTTCTGCAGCACCAGGACCGTGGCTGAAGTGGGGGTGGGCGTTGTGCACCACGGGCGCACCGTGCGTGGCCCAGCGGGTGTGCGCGATGCCGGTGCCGCTGGCAATGCCGTCGGCCTGGACTTGCTGCATCAACTCGGCCACCCGGGCCGTGCTGCGGGCGCGCTGCAGGCCGCCAGTGTGCACCGCCACACCGCAGGAGTCGTAGCCGCGGTACCAGCACGGGCACCACATTGCGCCCCGAAACCCCTGCGACGATGCCACACATGCTGCTCTCCGAAAATTGGTGAAGTGCCGATGCTAGTGACTGACGGCTGAAATAAAAGACCAAAATGTCACGATTGATGGCGAATACTTTCCCATCCGCCGAATCAAGTTCATTACGATCACAGAGATGATGAATATGGAACAAATCGTCATTGACGAAGCCGATCTCCGCCTTCTCGACCTGCTGCAAACCGATGCCTCGCAGAGCAACCAGTCACTGGCCGAGCGGGCGCACCTCTCGCCGCCCACCAGCCTGCGCCGCACCAAACGGCTGCGCCAGCTGGGCCTGATCGAGCGCGAAGTGGCCATCCTGAGCGCCGACCGCCTGGCGCCGGTGCTGGGCCACGGGCTCACCGCGCTGGTGGAGATCACACTGGAGCGCCAGGGCGCCGAGCTGCTCGACGCGTTCGAGGCGCGCGTGCTGCCCGTGACACAAGTGCAACAGTGTTACCGCGTCAGCCCGGGTCCGGATTTTGTGCTGGTGGTGCATTGCCACGACATGCCGGACTACCTCGCCCTGGCCCAGCGCCTGTTCACCAGCGACACCAACGTGCGCAACATCAAGGCCTTCTTCAGTCTCAAGCGCGCCAAATTCGACCCTCGCCTTGCCTTGCCGGCCAAGCTGTCCGCGTGACTCGGATGCACCACATTGGTACTCAGGCGATCGGCAAAAATCGATACATAGCGCACGCTTGGCGCACTTCTTGCCGCTTTCATGAGTTGACGAACCAAACTTTATGTAACAACCTTCGCCTTTAGCCGAACTGAAAAGGCGGACCGAAATCAGGAGGGTTTGATGAACACGAGTTGGATTGCCGTGCTGGGCGTGCTGGCCGTGCTGGGCCTGGTGGCGCTGGTCGTCTGGCGCATTCGCGTCAGCCACGAGTCGTCCGGACGCGAAGACCGCTACAGCCCGGAACGCCTGATGACGCCCGAGCAAGCGCAGATGCTGGACTACCTGCAGGACACTTTCCCTGGTCAGGTGGTGCTGCCCAACCTGCTGCTCAAAGACTTGCTGTCGGTGCGCCGCGCTTCCAATCGCAAACGCGCCGAAGACCGCCTGAACAAACAGAAAGTGGACTTTGTGGTGTGCGGTGACGACGGCAAGCCGACCTTTGCCTTCGACATCGAGCAGCATCCCCTGAGCAACGCCCGGCACAAGGCCCACATGGTGAAGCTGAAGAACCGCATCCTCAAGAGCGCTGGCGTGCGCTTCGTCTTTCTCAAGAACGGCCTGCACCGCATGCCCTCACCGGCGGACTTTCGCAAGCAACTCAACCTGGCCGAGTTGCCCAAGCCCGTGGTGAAAGAAAAGGAAGACCCCAAGGACAGCCGCCGTCAGCAGCTGGAGAGCCAGTTCTCGGAATTCGACTCGCTCAACACCAACACGGCGTTTCGCGATTCCGAGGTCATGGGTCTGAGCGGCCTGATGGACCTGAACCAGGAAACCCGCCGCGGTGGCTTCAGCAGCGCCTACAGCAACAGCGGCTTCAACGCGCCGCGCTCCAAGGGCAACGGCCCCAACAGCAAGTCACCGGGCGAGAGCCGCTTCGATTCCATGGACGTGCGCGGCGGCCGTTGAACCGGCAGCCTCCCCTCCCGACCACTCGACAGGCTCCTCAGGGAGCCTGTTTCTTTTTCTGCGGACGCTGCCAGTTGGCAATGCCGACCTGTTTGCCCCGCGCCACCGACAGCGCGCCGGGCGCCGTGTCCTTGGTGATGGTGGAACCTCCGCCCACCGTGCCGCCTGCACCAATCGTCACGGGCGCCACCAGCACGCAGTTGCTGCCCACGTGCACGTCGGCCTCGATCACCGTGCGGTGCTTGTTGGCGCCGTCGTAGTTGGCGGTGATGCTGCCGGCACCGTAGTTGACCCGCTCGCCCACGGTCGCGTCGCCCAGGTAGGCCAGGTGGTTGGCCTTGGCACCCGCGGCCAGGGTGCTGTTTTTCACTTCCACGAAATTGCCGATGTGCACCTCGGCGCCCAGATCGGCACCGGGACGCAGCCGTGCGAACGGGCCCACCAGCGCGCCGGGCCCCACCTTCACACCGAGTTTTTCGCCGTCGATGTGGGAGAAGGGATGGATCACCGCACCGGCTTCGATCACGGCATTGGCCACCACGCAGTTCGCGCCGATGCGCACGCCGTTGCCCAAGTGCACGCGGCCTTCGAACACGCAGTTGACGTCGATCTCCACGTCCTGGCCACACACCAGTTCACCGCGCACATCCAGGCGCGCCGGGTCGGCCAGCCGGGTGCCTTCTTCCATCAGCGTATCGGCCACGCGCCGTTGATACGCGCGCTCCAGTTCGGCCAGCTGCACCGGGCTGTTGACGCCGGCGACCTGCACCGCGTCGCTGATGCGGTGCGCGGCCACGCCCAGGCCATCGGCCACGGCGAACTTCACCACGTCGGTGAGGTAGTACTCGCCCTGGACGTTGCGGTTGTCCAGCCGCGCCAGCCAGCCGCGCAGCAGTTGCGTGGGCACGGCCATGATGCCGCTGTAGATCTCGGTGATGGCGCGCTGCGCCTCGCTGGCGTCCTTGTGCTCCACGATGGCTTGTACCGACGCATCGGCCGAACGAACGATGCGCCCGTAGCCGGTGGGGTCGGGCATGTCGAGCGTGAGCAGGGCCAGACGGCTGCCGCCACACAGGTCGAGCAGCGCCTGCAGGGTCTCGGGGCGGGTCAGCGGCACGTCGCCCGAGAGCACCAGCGTGACGCCATCGTCGGGCAGCACCGGGGCGGCCTGCTGTACTGCGTGGCCGGTCCCCAGCTGAGGCTCCTGGCGCACGAAGCGCAGCGCAGTGGTGGCGGGCGCCTGCAAACCGGCCTCGACCTGCTCCGCAGCGTGGCCGGTGATCACCACCACCGAGCGCGCCGACAACCGCGCAGCACAGTCGATCACGTGCTGGGCCAGTGCGCGGCCGCCCAAACGGTGCAACACTTTGGGCCGCTGACTTCACCACATCCACAGGGAACGACATGAACACCTCTTTCGGGGAATCGTTGCGCGGCGTTCTTGCCGGGCCTCACGTGCGCCGGATTATCGCCCTGCGGGCCGCGCGGGTCTGTGCGCTGCTGGTGATGGCCACCTCCCTCACCGCCTGCACCGCCACGCGCCTGGCCTACAACCAGGCGCACAACGCCACCTACTGGTGGCTCGACAGCCACGTCGACTTCAACAACGGCCAGTCCACCCCGGTGCGAGGCGACATCAACGCCTTTTTCCAATGGCACCGTGCGAACGAGTTGCCGGTGTACGCCGGGCTGCTGCAGCGCTGGCAAACGCTGGCCTCGCAAGACATGACGGGTGAGCAGGTTTGCGCCGAGTTCGACGTGATCCGCACGCGCCTCGATCGCGCGGCCGACGCCAGCGTGCAACCCATGGCGCGGCTGGCGCTGCAGCTCGACGCGGCCCAACTGGAGCGCCTCAGGAGCCGCCAGGCCAAGAGCAATGCAGAGTTTGAAGACGACTTCCTTCAGGCATCCAGCGACAAGCGCGTGGACAAGCGCTTTGACCGGGCACTCAGCCGCAGCGAAATGCTCTACGGCAGTTTGAGCACGGCCCAGAAGGAACTGGTGCGCAACAACATCAAGGCATCGCCGTTCGACCCGCAGCGCACCCAAGCCGAGCGGCTGCGTCGCCAGGCCGATTTGCTGCAGACGGTGAAAGAGGCCCAGGCCGCGCCCGAGACCGCGGCCGAGCGCGTGCGTGGCCACATCGCGCGCATCAGCCAGTCACCAACGCCTGGCTACAAGACCTATTCAGACGAACTCGTGCGCCAGGGCTGTGCGCAGTTCGCCCAGCTGCACAACAGCACCACGCCCGAGCAGCGCGCCAACGCCGTGCGGGTTCTCAAAGGCTACGAAGACGATCTGCGCGTGCTCAGCGCGGGGCGCTGAAGCTCGCTCGGTTGCTCAGGCCACAAAGCCCATCCACAGCCACACCACGGCCAGCGACATCAAGGTCACCGGAATGCCGGTGATCGCATGCTTCTTCCAGTCGATCTCGATCCCCTGCTGGCGCGCGAGGTCGGCCACGATCAGGTTGGCAATGGAGCCCACCAGCAACAGGTTGCCGGCGAAGGTCGTCGCCAACGCGAGCATCACGCCGGCCTGCTCGCCACCGCCACCCAGGTGCGGCAACAACAGCATCACGGCCGGCACGTTGGACACCAGGTTGGAGAGCACCGCACTCGCCACCAGCAGCGGCCCTGGGTCGGTGAGAACCACGCCCTGCGCGCCCAGCCAGGCCACCGCCTGTGCGGCCAGGCCCGTGGATTCAAACGCGTGGTTCACCACGAACAGGCCCATGAACAAGATCAGCAGCGGCCAGTCGACCAGGCCCATGAAGTGCGAGGTGTGCAAACGCCGGCTCAACAGCAACACGCCAGCGCCCACCAGTGCCGCCACGTCGCGCGGCCAGTCGGTGAAGAGAAAGATCAGCATGAGCGCACCAGCAACCACAAGCCCCTTGGTGGTTTGCCAGATGTCGAACGCGGGCTCCGTGTTCACTCCCTCTCCCTCTGGGAGAGGGCAGGGGTGAGGGCTCCCCGTCCCCGCCCCCGCCCCCGGCCCATACGCCAACCACCCCCACAACACCACCAGCCCGATCAGCACCGGCGGCAGCGCCTGGCGCACATAACCCGCAAACGGCAGTTGCAGCACCGAGCCGATCAGCATGTTCTGCGGGTTGCCGATCAACGTGGCGGCCGAGCCGATGTTGGCCGCACAGGCCAGGCCGATCAGGAAAGGCATGGGGTTGATGCCGCGCTGCAGGCACAGCCGCGCCACCACCGGCGTCATGGCCAGGCACACGATGTCGTTGGAGAACACCGCAGACAACGCACCTGCCGCGAAGATCAGCACCGCCAGCAGGCCGCTGCGCGACAGCGGCATGGCGCCCACCCGCCGCGTGAGCGCCGCATAGAAGCCGCCCAGGCGCATCTGCGCCGACACCACCATGAAAGCAAACAGCAGCACGATGGTGGGCAGGTCGATCGCACGCGCCGCGTCTTCCACCGGAATGCCCGCCAGCGCAATGACCGCGATCGCACCCAGCAACGCCACGCCCGAGCGGTCCAGCTTCAGACGCGGCAGGCCGCCCAGGAACATGCCGAGGTAGACGGTGGCGAATACGGCGACGATGCCCCAGTCGGTGGCGGCGGGGTTCATGGCGTGTATGGGCATGGATGGAGGGCGAGGAGCCGCGGATCGTAGCGCGGCGCAACAAAAAGCCGCCCGAAGGCGGCTGGAGTGGCGACAGGCGCAGAGGCTCAGGCCTGCAGCGCGTTCCACATCTCCTGGTCCCGCTCGGCGGTCCAGATGCGCGGGTTTTTGATGCCCTTGGCTTCGTCGTAGGCGCGGCTCACGTCGAACGGCAGGCAATGTTCGTAGATGAACACGTGGCCGAACACAGGGTCCATGCTCTTGCGGGTGTGCGCCATGGCGGTCTTGAGGTCCATGCCGGCTGCTGCCGCTTCCTTGCCGGCCTGAAACAGCGTGGTGACCCAGCGCTGCGTGTAATCCAGCGCCTTGTTCACGTCGGCGTTGCCCTTCATGGCCTCGCCGCGGCCCGGCACGATGTATTCGGCCTTGAGCGCACGCAGCGCCTCCAGGGTGGCAGGCCATTCTTCGAGTTGCGCATCGCCGGTGTAAACGCCAGCCTCGTATTCCACGAGGTCGCCGCTGAACAGCACTTTTTCTTCTTCCACCCATGCGATGGTGTCGCCGCGCGTGTGCCCTGGGCCCGGGTGCCAGATGCTGACCTTCACGCCGCCCAGGTCCACTTCCAGGCTGCCCTGGCGGCCAGGCTGGCCGTCGCCGATGACCAGGGTGGGCCAGGTCAGGCCGGGCACGCTGTCGGCGCCGCGGAACAGGCGCGGGAAGCGCTCCATCTCGCTTTGCATGTCTTGTGCGCCGCGCTCCACGATGAGCTCATAGGTACCGCGGCTGGCGATCACTTCAGTGGCGCCCTCGGCCACGTAAGCGCTCGCACCCAGCACACGCACAGCGTGGTAGTGGGTCAGCAGCACGTACTTGATCGGCTTGTCAGAGACGGTGCGGATGTGTTTGATCAGGTCCTGTGCCATGGCCGGCGTGGCGGTGGCGTCGCTGACCATGATGAACTTCTCGCCAATGATCACACCCGAGTTCGGGTCGCCTTCGGCGGTGTAGGCCCAGCAGTGTTTGCTGAGCTGCTCAAAGGTGGTTTTCTTGTCGTCCAGGTCGGCCTGGGAGGCGAAGGCTTTGCTCATGGCGGTCTCCAAGTGGGGGAAGCGCTGGATTTTACCTAAACGAAATCAATTACGCATGGGTAAACCACAACACCGGTGAAATCAGCCGTTCAAACCGCGCTCGATGACGGCCACCACCTCGTCGGCAAAGGCGCTGTAGCTCATGGGACCGTCCGGGCGCAGCCAGGTGAAGGTCCAGTTGATCATGCCGAACAGCATCATGGTCAGCGCGGTCTGGTTGGTCGGGGTCACGCGCTCGGGGTAAGCGCGCTTGAGGAAGCGGGTGAAGGCGGCGACCACGTCGCGCTGGCGGTTGAGGATGAGTTCGCGCTGCAGCTCGCCCAGGAATTTGGTGTCGGACACCAGCGCCACGTGGCGCGTGGCCGAGGTCTCGTACTCGGCCAGAAAGGCACGCACCAGTTCGCTCAGGGCATCGCGCTCGCTCAGGTTCTTGCGCTGCGCGCGCGCCTCTGATTCACCAATGAGTGCGAGCAGGCGCTGGGTGTAGCGGTCGAGCAGGTCGAACAGGATCGCCTCCTTGCTCTCGTAGTAGTGGTAGAGCCTCGCCTTGCTGGTGCCGCAGGCCGCAGCGATGTCGTTCATGCTGGCGGCGGGGAAGCTCTGGCGCGCGAAACAGTTGGCAGCAACGTCGAGGATTTCGTCGCGTTTCAAGTCATGGGAAGCGGATTTGGGTCTGGCCATCGGCGCATTCTGCCGGAGGAGACTTCTAAGATTGCACCATGGTCAAACCGGTCGATCCTTTTGCGCTGCACGCCTGCGAGCTGTTATCGGGCGCAGGGCCTTGCATAGCCAGGCGCATGTTCGGCGGTTGGGGCATTTCCACCGACGGCATGAACATCGCCATCATTGCCTGGGACACGCTGTTCCTCAAGACCAACGCCGACACCGAGCCGCGTTGGCTCGCTGCCGGTGGGCGGCCCTTCGTCTATGAAGCCAAGGGCAAGGCCATGAAGCTGAACTACCACACGCCGCCTGATGAGGCGCTGGAATCGCCCGCGCTCATGCTGCCGTGGACACGGCTGGCGCTGGAGGCTGCGGTGGCCGCGCGAAAGCCGAAGCGGCGAACGCGCGGATAGTCCAGTTCACGGTGGGTTGGATTCGAAGGGCGTGAGCACCCGGCCCCGACCAGCCACCAGAAATTCGCTGTAGCCGAACAGCCCACGCACGAGGCGCGCGAACGCCAGACCGGCCTGGCCGAGCGCCACCACCAGCTCGCGCGAAGGCGCCACCACCTCGCGGCCAAACCGGCTGGCCTGTTCACGGGCGTGGGTCTCGGGTTCGGCATACCAGTCAAAGCGCACCGGTCCGGCACTGGGCTGCCAGGGCTCCATGACCAGGCGGGCACCGGCCGGCACCATCAGGCTTTCACCGGCGTTCAACACCAGGTCGCCCGACTCGTTGCCCGCACCTTCGTGCGCCTTGCCCAGCGTCACCCAGGCGCGGCCCTGGGTGATGTGAAGGCGGCTCGGCACTTGAGGGCGCAGGCTCATCGCACGGCGCGCATCCAGCCGCCAGCCGCGCGCGGGCAGGCGGTGCTTCAGGGCGGGGGCGTCGAGGGCAGAGAGGGCGTTCATGGTGGGACTCCGGAGAAGGGATGAAGCTCATCCTGGGGTCGTCCAATGAAAGCGCGCTAAGCTATTGATTCGATAACCGCATCAATGCTTCGGAGCACCTCCATGCAGCTCACCAGCAGCCACCCCCGCACCCGACCGATTGCCGCCGGGCACCTGCGTGCATTCGAAGCGGTGGCGCGCCACCTCAACTTCCGCGCCGCCGCCGAAGAACTTTCGCTGACGCAGAGCGCGGTCAGCCGACAGATCCAGGCGCTGGAAGATGAGGTCGGTACCGCCTTGTTTCTGCGCCACACACGCGCCGTCGAACTCACCAGCGCGGGCTCGCAGTTGCTGCGCGCCGCGGCCTCTGCGCTGGAGCGCATTGATGCGAGCGTGCGGCAAATTCGCCAGAGCGCCGGGCGCAAGAGCGTGGCCATCACGACCTGGGCGTCGTTCGCTTCCATGTGGTTGATTCCGCGGCTGGAGGCCTTTCAGCGCGACCACCCCGACATCGACATCCGCATCGATGCCACAGACAACGCTGTGGACCTCGCCACCTCCGACGTGGACCTCGCGCTGCGCTATGCCGTGCCGCAAGGCATTCCCGCCAGCGCGCAGCGTCTGTTTGGCGAACAGCTCACGCCCGTGGCCAGCCCCTGGCTGCTGAAGACCCATCCGATCAAGAGCATCGAAGACCTCTCCAAATGCGCCCTCATCGAAGCGGGCGACGCACACCGCACGCGCCACCTTGAATGGCTCACCTGGCAGCGCTGGCTCGACACCTTCGGCGCGCAGCCCGTGGCGGCCTCGGGCAAACGCACACGCGCCAGCGCGCCGGCCAAGCTCTCGCCGCAGCGCTGGATGTACTTCAACTACGCCAATCAGATCGTGCAAGCCGCGCTCACCGGCCAAGGGGTGGCACTCGCGCGCCTGCCGCTGGTGGCCGAGAGTCTGGCCAGCGGCGCGCTGGTGGAGCCGCTGCCCCACACGCGCCTGGACTCTCCGCTTGTCTACTGGCTCATGGTGGCACCGCGCAGCGCGCAGCGGCCCGAGGTCAAGGCGTTCTGCGACTGGTTGCTGGTGCAGGCCGCGGCCACACGCGAAGCCATCGGCGACGTGCCCGACCCTGATACGGTTGACCAGATGGACTGAGGCCGATGTCGACACCCCGCCACCACGCTGCCGGCAACCTGCGCAGCATCGTTTTCATGCTCGTCGCGGTAGGCTTTTTTGCGCTCATGGACGCGGTGCTCAAGACGCTGTCTGCGCACTACCCGGTGCTGCAGATCGCAGCCCTGCGCGGCATGACCGCCATGCCGCTGGTGCTGCTCTACATTGCGTGGCGCGGCGCCTGGCACACCGTCTTGCTGCGCGGCGTGCTCGGCATCGCCATGCTGTCGCTGTTCACGCTCGGCGTGCGCGAGCTGCCGCTGTCGGCCGCCTACACGCTGTTCTTCATTTCGCCGCTACTCATCACCATGCTCTCGGTGCCGGTGCTCAAAGAGCGCGTGCCCGCCGCGCACTGGTGGCTGATCGGAGTCGGGTTTGTCGGTGTGTTGATTGCCCTGCGGCCCAGCGGTGAGGACCTGCAAAGCGGCTTCGTCACCGTGGGTGGCCTGGCCACGCTGGGTGCGGCGCTGTGTTACGCCGTGGCCGCCGTCACCGGCCGCCTGGCGAGTCGCACCGACAGCAGCGAAAGCATGGTGCTATGGATGATGGTGCTGATGTCGGTGGGCGCGGGCGCCCTGGCCTGGCCTGACTGGGTGGCCATTCAGCGCAGCGACGCGCCGCTCCTGCTGGCCCTGGCCATCACCGGCTTCGGAGGCCAGCTCGCCATCACCGAAGCCTTTCGTCACGGCCAGGCCTCGGCGGTGGCGCCGTTCGAATACAGCGCGCTGGCCTGGGGTCTGGGGCTGGACTGGCTGATCTGGCAGACGCTGCCGGCCTCACACACCTGGTGGGGCGCGGCCATCATCATCGGCAGCGGGCTCTACCTGGTTCGGCGCGAGAAGCGCATCACCGAGGTGCACGCGAACGCGGAACATCCCTGAGCGAAGATTCGCCGCCGGGCCGCCCCAAGGCGAATCAGCCCCCTCGGGGGGCAGCGACCCGCGCAGCGGCGGAGCGTGGGGGCACTATCTTTCAGGCCACATGACGCCGGTGTCACTCAGAATGGCGTCGAGGGGAACGTCATGCGCCTCCGGAAGCAGATGCGGCAGGTAGGCGAAGTCATAGCCCAACCCCACCGTGAACGGCTTGGGATTCAAGCTCGCCAGCGTGCGGTCGTAGAAACCACCGCCGTAGCCGAGACGGAACCCACCCGGCCCATAGCCCACGCAAGGCACAAAGATCAGCGTGGGCACAACGATCTCGGTGTCCTTGGGTTTGGGGATGCCGTAGGCATCTTCTTCCATCGGGCAGCCCGGGTACCAGGTGTAGAAGGTCAGCGTCTTGTCGACCTTGTTGACCACCGGCAGGCCAATACGACGGTGCTGTT
>LNFM01011556.1_pt1 | contig 11945 bp, 8 predicted proteins | sample 596031 | NCBI WGS metagenome assembly LNFM01 (sample SAMN04254537, study PRJNA301005) | activated carbon metagenome | isolation source: dual media filters at the Ann Arbor, Michigan drinking water treatment plant | place: USA: Ann Arbor | reverse complement strand
CGTCGCGTCGTGGATGGTGGGGTTCGTGCGCGGGGCGAAGGTGCTCATCCACGACGCGACGTACACCACCGACGAGTACGATCACCACCGGGGCTGGGGGCACTCGACCTTCCAGGACTGCGTGGAGCTGGCGCTGGAGGCGGGCGTGGGGACGCTGGTGCTCTTCCACCACGAGCCGCGACGGACCGATGACCAGTTGGATGCCTGCCTGGCGGAGTGCCGGGCGATGGTGAAGGGCCGTGGCGGTGCACTCCAGGTGGTCGCCGCCGCGGAAGGTCTCACGCTGACTCTCTGACCCCTCCTAGGAGGAATGATGTTCAAGCAGATCGCTCGTACCGCGACCTTGATGGCGCTCGTGGCGGCCCCTGCCTTCGCGCAAGCCGACACCCGGCCCACCGTGGCCGTGCTGCCGTTCACCAACAGCGCGATCGGTGCGAGCAACGCGGAACTCGCCCCGCTCTCGCAGGGCATCGCCGACCTCCTCCTCAACGAGCTCGCGCAGAACACCGGCATCCGGGTGGTGGAGCGCGCGAACATCATGAACCTGCTCCGCGAGCAGGACCTCGCGCGCGACGGCCGCGTGGACGAGGCGACGGCGGCGAGGATCGGCAAGCTCCTCGGCGCGAAGCACATGGTCACCGGGACGTTCATCACGAACAACCGCGGGACGATGGTGCTGACGCTCAAGTCGATCGATTCCGAGACCGGGATCATCGAGTGGACGCACACCGGCACGGGCAAGACCGAGGAGTTCCTCGATCTCGTCACGAAGGTGGGGGCGGCGGCCAACGCCGGCCTCAAGCTCCCGGCGCTCACGCCGCAGGTGCGCCAGAGCAGCGAGGCGCGCACCGCCGAGCGCAAGAAGGTCCCGTTCCAGGCCGTGATGCTCTACTCGCGCGCGATCAGCGCGCAGGACGCCGGCAAGAAGGACGAGGCCATCGAGCTCTTCAACCAGACGATCGCGCGCTTCCCCGACTTCGAGGACGCGAAGGTCGCCCGCGCGCGCCTGCAGGGCGGCTCGCAGTGACGTCCGACTGGCGGCCTCCGGTCGCCCAGAGATAACCTTCGAACCGCCGGGGCCCGTTGACGGGCTCCGGCGGTTCGTTCTTCCGCCCTCACGCGCTCACCCGCCCGTGCAGCCACTCGTCTTCGCTCCCGCCGGTCGCGCCCTCGCCGCCTTCCCTGCCCTGGGCAGCGGCAATGCGCTCGATGTGCGCCGCGTGGACCGGTTGCCCGAGGCCGAGGAGCTCGACCCGGAGCGTCCGACGGTGGTGCTGCTCGACGAGGAGCTCGCCTCGCGCTCGGGAGGACCCGGCGTCCTGGGAGCGCTGGCGTCGTCCGTGGCGTTCGTCGGCATCGGCGCGAGTGGCGAGACCGAGCCGAGCGACCTCCTGCAGGCGGTGGCGCTCACGAGCTGGCTGCCCGTCACGGCGAGCCGAGGCCAGGGGAACGTCGCATTGCAGGGGGCGATGCGGCATGCGGGGAGCCTCATCGAGGCCTATCGCGCGTCGCGGCTCGAGCAGCAGAGCGCCTTCGACCTGCGCGAGCTCTCCCGCGTGGGCGCGGCGCTGAGCGAGGAACGCAACCTCGACACGCTGCTCGAGATGATCCTCTCCCAGTCGCTGCAGCTCTCGTCGGCCGATGCCGGCTCGCTCTACCTCATGGAGCGTGACGCCCAGAAGAACCCGGCCACGCTGCGGTTCAAGCTCTCGCAGAACATCACGCTGCCCGAGCTGCCGTTCACCGAGTTCACCATCCCGATCGACCACACCAGCCTCGCCGGCTACGTGGCGTCGACCGGCGACCCGCTCATGATCGCCGACGTCTACCTGCTCCCCGAGCAGGTGCCGTACCGGCTCAACCGCTCGTTCGACGAGAAGTTCGGCTATCGCACCAAGTCGATGCTCGTGCTCCCCATGCGGACGCACCGCGACGAGATCATCGGCGTGCTGCAGCTCATCAACCGCAAGCGCGACGGCGAGCAGCGGCTCACCTCGCCCGACCTGGTGCAGCAGCAGGTGCTGCCGTTCGACCAGCGCTCGGCCGACCTGGTCGCGGCCCTCGCGGCGCAGGCGGCGGTGGCGATCGAGAACAGCCGGCTCTACGAGGACATCGAGCGGCTCTTCGAGGGCTTCGTGACCGCGGCGGTCACGGCGATCGAGGCCCGCGACCCGACCACGTCGGGTCACTCGTTCCGCGTCGCGACGCTCACGACCAATCTCGCCGAGGCGGTGGACCGCGCCGGCGAGGGGCCGTACAGCGGCGTGAAGTTCTCGCGCGAGCAGCTGCGCGAGCTCCGGTATGCCGGCCTGCTGCACGACTTCGGCAAGGTGGGCGTGCGCGAGCAGGTGCTGGTGAAGCAGAAGAAGCTCTACGGGCACGACCTCACCATCCTGCGGCATCGCTTCCATTCGCTGCTGCAGCAGGCCGACCTGGAGTACGAGCGCGAGCGGGCCGAGCACCTGCTCGACCATGGCGCATCGGACTACCATGCGGTCGCCGCGCACCTCGACCTCATCCGCCGCGAACGCCGCGAGCAGCTCACGCGCTGGCTCGACGCGATCGTGCGCGCCAATGAACCGACGATCCTCCCCGAGGGGAGCTTCGAGGAGCTCGAGGAGATCGGCCAGCAGACCTATGTCGACTTCAACGGGGTGGAGCGCCCGCTCCTCGGCGAGGACGAACTGCGGTTCCTCATGATCAACAAGGGGAACCTCGACCCGCGCGAACGCCGCGAGATCGAGTCGCACGTGACGCACACGTACCGGTTCCTCGAGCAGATCCCGTGGACACGCGAGCTGAGCGGGATCCCGCGGATCGCGTTCGGGCACCATGAGAAGCTCGACGGCACCGGGTACCCGCGCGGCGTGGGGGAGCACGAGATCCCGGTGCAGACGCGCATGATGACGATCGCCGACATCTACGACGCGCTCACGGCGACCGACCGCCCGTACAAGCGCGCGGTGACGCCGGAGCGCGCGATCGACATCCTCGGGTTCGAGGCGAAGGACGGCCACATCGACCGCCACCTGCTCACCACGTTCGTGCAGGCGCAGGTCTTCTCGAAGGTCGCGCCGTCGGAGGGGACCAAGCGGCGCACGACCTTCGGTGCGCGCAGCTCGGCGGTCTCGCGTGCCGCGGCGGCCACGCCGGCGCAGTCGCACACGCCGCCGCACTCCCAGTCGGTGGATCCCATCCGCGATTGAGGCGCCGCGCTCAGCGCGGCGGAGCGCCCCAGCCGCCGCCGCCCGGCGTCCGGATCTCCACGACATCCCCGGGCCTGAGTTCTCGCCGGCACTTGGCTGGCAGTCGCTCGCCGTTGAGCAGGTTCTCGCCGGCCGTGCCGTCACTGCCACCGGCGGCCCCGCGCGGCGCGCGGCGCCGGCGCTCGGTGAGCAGCGTGACCGTGCATGGCGCCAGGACGCGATACGCGCGCACCACACCATCGCCGCCACGGTGCCTTCCCGCGCCACCCGACCCGCGGCGGACCGCGTACCGGTCGATCACGATCGGATAGGCCCGTTCGAGCGACTCGATGGGCGTGTTGCGCGTGTTGCTCATCCCGACATGCACCGCATCGGGCCCGGGCCCCTTCGCACTCGCGCCCTGTCCGCCGCCGAGCGTCTCGTAGAAGGTCCAGCCCGCGCCGCCGAAGGTGATGTTGTTCATGGTGCCCTGCCCCTGCGCCGGCACGTCCACGCCCGCGGCGGCGAATGCCGAGAAGAGCAGGTCGGTGATGCGCTGGCTCATCTCCACATTGCCGGCCGCGACCGCGGCCGGCGCACGCGCGGCGAGGCAGCAATCGTCGGGTGTGGAGATCACGATCGGCCGCGCGATGCCCTCGTTGGTCGGGACGTCGTCGGGGAGCAACGAGCGCAGCACGAAGAGCGCGGCGGCGCGCGTGACCTGGATGGGACAGTTCACGTTGCCGCGCACCATCGGCGAGGTGCCGGTGAAATCGAGATGGAGCCGCCCGTCACGCACGGCGAGCGCGACGCGCAGCGGCACGTCCTCCTCCGAGACGCCGTCCCCCTCGAGCGCATCCTCGGCGCGACCGGTCGCGCCATCGAGCGCCGCGAGCCGCGCGACGGCGCGCCGCTCGGCGTAGTCGAGCAGGCCGCCGGTCACGGCCGCGAGGCGCGGCGCCCCATGCTGCGCGAGCAGCGCGCGCCATCCGCGCGCGCCCACGTCACAGGCCGCGCGCTGCGCCGCGAGGTCGCCCCGGCGCTCCTGCGGGGTGCGCACGTTGGCGAGGATGAGCGTGAGCATCTCGTCCTGCGGCACGCCCGCGCGCTCGATCCGCACCGGCGGCAGGATGATGCCCTCCTGCACCAGCTCGGTCGCGCCCTGCGGCATGGAGCCCGGGCTCATCCCGCCGACGTCGGCGTGATGCGCGCGCACCACCGCATAGCCGGCGATCGCGCCCGCGCCGTCGTCGATCGCCTCGACCATGGTGAGGTCGGGGAGATGCGAGCCGCCCTGCCAGGGCGAGTTGAGCAGGAAGACGTCACCGGCGACCGGATGCGACTCGCGCACCGCGCGCACGGCTTCGGGGAGCGCGCCGAGGTGCACCGGGATGTGCGCCGCCTGCGCGACCATCCGTCCCTCGGCGTCGAAGAGGGCGCATGAGGCGTCGCGGCGCTCGCGGATGTTCGGCGAGAGCGCGCCGCGCACGAGCACCGAGCCCATCTCCTCGGCGATCATCGCCACGAGCGAGCTCCAGACGGAGAGCTCGAGCGGATCGAGGGCGGGCGCGGTCATGCGCCGCCCCGATCGAGGCGCCAGCCACCGATGTCGAGCGCGGTGGCGTGCCAACCCTCGGCGATCCAGAGCGTGGCGTCGGGGAGCGTCACGGCGCGCGGGCCACGCAGCGTGATGCCATCTGCCGGACCGCCGGCATCGATGTCGCGCACGGTGTCGTACGGCGCGGACGCGCGGTCGCGTGCGAAGGTCGCGTGCGCGCCGGGGTCGCTCGCGACGTGCCGCAGCGCGACGCACTCCACGCCGCGCGAGAGATCGAAGCCGTAGAGCGCACGGTGCGCCTCCTCGAAGCGCCTGGCGATCTCGACACCGGCATCGCCGGGCTTGGCGCGCACCTCGAGTTCATGTCCTTGTCCCTCGTATCGCACCCGCACGAGCCACTGCCGCTCACGGCCGGCCACGCGCGCGGCGAGCGCCTCGCACGCGGCGGAGAAGTCGGCCGCACTGAGGTCCGCCGTGCGCCTGAGCAGGCTCGCGGCGACCTCCCGGCGCTCGGGCGCGATGGCGAGCCCGACCGCGCTGAGCACGCCGGCGAAGGGCGGCACGAGCACGGTGGGCATGCGGAGCGCCTCGGCGAGCGCGCAGGCATGGAGCGGACCGCCGCCGCCGAACCCGACGAGCGCGCATCCGCGCGGATCGACGCCGCGGTCCACGCTGACGCGGCGGAGTGCGCGGGCCATCTCCGCGTCGGCCGCCGCGATGATCGCCGCGGCCGTGCGTTCCACCCCGGCACCAAGACGATCGGCGAGCCGCGCGATGGCGGCGGTCGCCGCGGCGACGTCGAGCGCGACGCCGCCGCTCCACCCGCCCAGCCCGATCCGTCCGAGCACGATCTGCGCGTCGGTGACGGTGGGCTCGACGCCGCCGCGTCCGAACGCGACCGGACCCGGGCGCGCTCCAGCACTGCGCGGTCCCACGCGCAGCGCGCCGCCCTCGTCCACCCACGCGATGCTGCCCCCACCCGCGGAGACGGTCTCGACGAGGACGCGCGGCAGCGCGATCGGAACGCCAGCGACGGTGCCGCCGGGCTCGACGAGCGGTTCGCCGTGCAGGATGAGGCCCGCGTCGGCACTGGTCCCGCCGATGTCGATGGTGAGCGCCTCGGTGATGCCGGCGGCGCGCAGGACCGCGGCCGCACCGACCACGCCGCCGGCCGGGCCGGAGAGCGCGAGTGAGGCGGCGTGCTGCGCGGCATCGGCCGCGGCGCGCATGCCGCCGCCCGAGGTCATCACGGCGGGCGCGGGGAAGCGCGCCGCACGCAGCCGCTCGCCCAGCCGCTCGAGGTACCGTTGCACGCCGGGACGGGCGTACCCCTCGGCCACCGCGGTGGCGGTGCGCTCGTACTCGCGGATCTCCGGGAGGACCTCGGTGGCGGTCACGACCGTCAGCGCGGGCGCCGCGGCACGGAACGCGTCGGCGAGCATCCGCTCGTGCGCGGGATCCGCGTAGGCGTGCAACAGCGAGATCACCACGACGTCCGGCGCGAGCGCGAGCACCTGCGTCACCACGCGCTGCGCCTCGGATGCCGTGAGCGCGCGTGTGACACCGGTCGTCTCTCGGCGCTCGTCCACCGCGACCACGTCCGTGTGCGCGACGAGCGGCGGCGGATGCTGGGCGGAGAGATCGTACAGCGAGACGCGGTCCTGGCGGCGCAGTTCGAGCAGGTCGGTCGCGCCGGCGGTGGCGCAGAGCACCACGCGCGCGCCCTTCCGCTCGAGCAGGAGGTTGGTCACCACCGTGGTGCCATGCACGAGTCGCGCGACGGCGCCTTCTGGTTCGCCGAGCGCCCGCAGCGACGCGGCGACGCCGATGCCCTGGTCCTCGGGGGTGGTGAGGACCTTCGTCGCGCGCACCACCCCGTCGGGAGCGACCGCCGCACAGTCGGTGAAGGTGCCGCCGACGTCGACGCCGGCCGCGAGCGCGCGAGCGGACATCAGGCCGGGACCGCGGCGTCGGCCGGTGTTCCCTCGCGCGTGTGCCGCCAATACGCGATCCCCAGTCCGAGGTGCGCCGGCAACAGCAACAGCAACGGTCCCGCGAGCCGTTGGGGACCGACGAGCGCCATGGGCAGCGCGAGCAGCGCCTGGAGCAGGATCGCGATCACCGCGACGCGCGCGAGCGTGCTGGCGCGTCCGCGCAGGATCGCGCGCGCCGCGGGCACCGCCGCGACGAGCCCGACGGGCGAGACGAGGAGCAGGTTCAGGTTGTCGTACCAGAAGACGTGCGCCGAGCCGACCCACATCCCGACGATGAGCAGGCCGACGAGTCCCGTGATCGCATACCAGAGCGCCGCCATCACCGCCGCCGGGATGCGCGTGCGCCCACGGCGCACCGCCCCGAACGGCGCCAGCAACAGCATCCAGACGCCGAGGATCGGGCCCCACGCACCGAGCGTGAGGCCGCGACGCTCGGCCGGCTCGGCGGGTCGCCTGGCCGCGTAGAGCACCTGCTCCCGCCGGACGATCGGCACCGGGGCACCGTCGGCGCCCGGCACGGTGACGTCGCGCAGGTAGTCGCGCAGGCGCATGGGGATGAACATCGCCTGCCAGGCCGTCATCGGCGCGTCGGCGCGGGGACCGAGCGCGAGTTCGATCCCCGACTGCGCCAGCGCGTCGGGCGTGGTGAGTCGCACCGACTCGGAACGGTAGGTCCAGGGCGTGGTCATCACGGTGAACCGACGTTCGAGCGACCCTCCGAGCACGGTGTCGAGCGCATCGCGCACGCGCGTGGAGCAGTTGTCCAGGAAGTAGTCGTAGCGGTAGTACTTGTTCTCGGGCATCGCATTGCGCTGCGCGAGCGCGGCGAGCGCGGCGCGCTGTGCGCCGGTGAGCGCGAGTTCCTGCTCGATCACCTCGCGGTCGGCCGCGATGTAGGTCTCGATGAGCCAGGTGGAGGGGAAGGCCTCCACCCAGTAGCGCGTGTCACCGCTGAGGAAGCGGCCGAGGAAGTTGGGCTCCCCGAACGAGAACATCCCCCAGTTGTAGGCGAGGTCGCTGCCGGTCGCCGTGTCGGTGATGCGGAGCGCGTTGTGGCCGAAGCGCTCGAACACGGCGCTTCCGGGCCCGATGGTGAGCACGGAGACCCGGAGCGTGCGCCCATCGCCGGACGCCACCGGTGCCGATTGCGCGCCGACCGCGCGCGCCGGGACCGCGAGCAGCGCGAGTGCGAGCGCCGCGAGTGCGACCAACGCCGCCACGCCCGCGCGCAGCGGGGCCGGCGCGAGGCGCTCCCGACTCACGGACGCAGCTCTTTCGCGTCGTCCGCGGCCTTGTAGATCATGTCGAGCAGCTTGTAGACGCGCACCTGGTCCAGCGGCGGCTCATAGGTGGCCTCCTCGCGCGCGACGGCCACGAAGTGCGCGAGCTCGGAACGGTAGCTCTGGATGAAGGCGGTGTCCTTCGTCGACGCGCCGGTCGGGGAGACATCCACCGGCGTGCCGTGGATCTCCTTGATGAGGCGGAGCGGGTTGAGCCGCGCCGAGCCCTGCGACCCGACGAGCTCGAACCACCAGCGCTGGTCCTCACCGATGTAGTTCGAGTGCACGTCGATGGTGACCGTGAAGCCACCCTGGCACTGGATGAAGACGACCGCCGAGTCCTCCACGGCGTTGGCCCCGCGTCCGCGCTCCATGGCCGCGCTCACGCGCTCGATGCGCGGGAAGTCGAGCAGCCAGCCCGCGAGGTCGAGGAGCGGGAGGCCGAGTTCGAGGAAGGCCCCGCCGCCCGCCTCGGCGCGCCGGAGCCGCCAAGGGGCCTGCTGCACGCGGCGTCGGTACGAACCGGCGCGCACCGAGCGCACCTTGCCGAGCTCGCCGCTGCGCACGAAGGCGTCGAGGGCCTGCGCGTCGTGACGGAAGCGATGGTTGTTCGCGACCATCACGATCCGCTTGGCCTTGCTCGCCGCCGCGATGATCCGCTCGACGGCGCGCGCGTTGAGGCCGAGCGGCCGCTCGCACATCACGTGCTTCCCGGCGCGGAGCGCCGAGAGCACATGCACCTCGTGCAGATGATTGGGTGTCGTGACGATGATCGCATCGAGGTCGGGGACCTCGAGCAGGTCGTCGATGTCGGTGCAGATGTCACGCACCGAGAAGCGCTGCGCGAGCGATCGCGCCTTGGCCGCGTCGTTGTCGCAGAGGGCGGCGAGTTGCACGCCGCGCATCTTGCTCAGGACGGGGAGATGGGCGGTCTGTGCGATGGCCCCGAGCCCGAGGACGCCGATGCGCAGCGGGGCGGTGGGGATACGCGGCGACGAAGTGGGAGTGGGCGGCACAGGATGGGGCTCCGACGCTACGGGTTGAGGAGCCCGGGGGGGACCGAGCCGACGGTGGTGCCGGGATAATAGGTGCGGAGGATCGTGCGGACGTCCTGCCCAGCGCGGGCGCGACCGATCGCGCCCCACTGGCACATCCCCACGCCGTGCCCGTACCCGTTGCCGCGGATCACCGCCCGGACCAAGCGCCCGTTGTCGCGCTCGGCCGTGACGGAAAAATAGGAGCTGTTCAAGAGCTCGCCACCACTTGACCGCAGGACGGAGCGTGAATCGTTGCCGCGCACGCGGTAGCTGCCGCGGTCGGTGCGGATGATGAGTGTCCCCACGCGGCCGCTTGGGGTGCGCTCGTCCACGACGAGGTCGGTGACCTTGCCGGGGCCGCCCGTTCCCACCTGGGCATACCCGCTGAGGTAGCGGCGCACCACCGCGTCGAGCTCGCTCGCGGTCCAGGCACGGGTCCAGGCGAAGCGCGGTGCGATGTCACAGTAGAAGCGATCACTGCCGGGGATCCGGTCGCTGACACGCCGCAGGTGCGGCTCCCCGTTCGTGCGCCAGACCTCCTCGGCGGCGGCCGTCTCGCCTCCGCAGGCCGAGAAGAAGGGCGCGTTCGCCACGCGCGGGCCGATCCGGAGCACGAGGCCCGTCGTCTCGCGCACGGCGGCGTCGGCGAGTGGGCGTTCCGCGCTCTGCCCGCCGTAGACCTGGTCGCCCACCGACGCGACCAGGTCGAAGTCGGGACTGCGGCCGTTGCCGACCTGCGCTGCGGCGAGGCGCGTGACCGTGTAGGAGCGCGCCGCGATCGCCTGCGCCTCCACCGCGGCGCGCTCGCCGGGGGTGCGCTCGCCGATCTCGAGCGGCACCACCCCTCGGAGGTACTCCTCGAGCGGCAGGTGGTTCACGGCGAGCACGCCGGTGTCCGTCGCGACCCAGCCGATCGCGCCGCGGTAGTTCTTGGCCGCCGAGCGGACGTGGCCGGCGTCGTCCGCGAACTGCATCAGGGGGCCGCGCGACCAGCCCGTGGCGATGCCATCGCCGCGGGCCGCGCGCAGCTCGGCGCCGCGGCGCTCGACGAACCACCGCTCTCCGGCGCGCGCGCGGACGAGGACACCACCCTGCGCGTCGAGCAGGCGCCAGGCGCCGGTGGCGTCGAGCATGGCGGTGTCGCGCGCGACGCGCAGTGCGATGCGGACCAGCGGCCCGGTGCCCGCGATGGGGCCGGGAGGCGCCGGGTCGCGCGGCAGCGATTCGACGGGCGCGGCGGCGGGGTCCTGCGCGGGCGCGGGCGCCGGGGCGCGCTCCGGTGTCTGGCGCGGCCGCGGGAACGGACTCCCTTCCTCCGGCAGCGGACGCGAGAAGCAGGCGCCGATGAACGTGAGCAGCGCCGCGAGCGCGAGCACGCGCCGGCGCAGTGCTGTCACCGGCCGAAGCTCCCCATGGACGCACCGGCCATCGGCAGGGCGCGTCCCTTGCGTTCCGCGGGCGCCGCCGCGGGGGGCGCGGCGATCAGTCGGAGGGCCCGGGCCTCGAAGTCGTAGTCGTCCACCACCTCGGTGACCTCGACCTCGACGAGACTCCCCGCGGCCGCCTCCGTGTCCACATGCGTCACGCCGTCGATGTCGTCGGCCTGCCAGGGCACGCGCGCCATGGCGGGCGCGCCGGCGGTGCCGGCCTCGAGGATGAGGGCGGGCACCACCTGACCGATCCGCGACTCGTAGCGCTCCGCCGTGATGTGCCGCTGCAGCTCCTGCACCGCTTCCAGCCGCTCGCGCTTGAGGATCTCCGGGACGTCGTCGCGGAGCGCCGCGCCGCGGGTCCCTTCCTGCGGCGAGTACGTGAAGACCCCCACGCGCTCGAACATCGTCTCCCGCAGGAACCCGAGCAGCTGCTGGAAGTCGTCCTCGGTCTCGCCGGGGAAGCCGACGATGCAGGTGGTGCGGATGGCGACGCCGGGCACCGCGTCGCGGAAGCGCGCGACCTTCTCCCGGATCGACTGCTGGCGCTCCGGTCGACGCATGCGCTCGAGCACCCGGTCGGACGCGTGCTGGATGGGCATGTCGAGATAGCGCAGGATGCGCGGCGCACCGGCGATGACCTCGAGCAGGCGCGGCGTGATCCCCGAGGAATAGAGGTACATGTTCCGCAGCCACGGCAGCGACGTCTCGCGCAGCAGCGCCTCGAGCAGCTCCGGCAGGCGCACGCCGTCGCGGAGGTCGCGGCCGTAGTGCGCGAGGTCCTGCGCCACGAGGTTCACCTCGCGCGCGCCCTGCAGCTCGAGCAGCTGCGCCTCGCGCACGATGTCGTCGAGGGCGAAGGAGCGATGCTTGCCGCGCATGAGCGGGATGGCGCAGAAGGCGCAGCCATGGTCGCACCCCTCACTCACCTTGAGGTACCGCACGAAGGGCGTCGCGCCGGCGTAGAGGCGCACGCCCGGATGCTGCGTCACCGGGTCGCCGATGAGCCCGCGCTCGTGCAGCATCGGGATGAGGCGATCGGACTCGGAGGCGCCGAGGAAGAGGTCCACCTCCGGGAGCGCCTCGGCGAGCTCCGACTTGTGGCGCTCGACCATGCAGCCGACCGCGACGACGGCGGTCGCGCTCCCCGTCCCCTTCATGCGGCCCGCGGCGACGATCGCGTCGATCGACTCCGCCTTCGCCGCATCGATGAAGCCGCAGGTATTGACGATGATGAGCTCGGCCTCGGACGAGTCGTCCACCGGCACGCCGCCATGATCCACGAGCTGCGCGAGATAGCGCTCGGAATCGACGGTGTTCTTGTCGCAGCCCAGGGTGAGGACGCGGAATCGCAAGGAGGAGGTCAGTTGGCGGTGGGCGGTGGGCCGTCGGTCAACGGTAGTTGCCGAAGCTCAGCTGGACGTCGAAGTCCTCGCTACGCAGGAAGGTCATAACCGTCTG
>LNFM01020295.1_pt1 | contig 11947 bp, 11 predicted proteins | sample 596031 | NCBI WGS metagenome assembly LNFM01 (sample SAMN04254537, study PRJNA301005) | activated carbon metagenome | isolation source: dual media filters at the Ann Arbor, Michigan drinking water treatment plant | place: USA: Ann Arbor | reverse complement strand
CGACCAGCGCCCACTTGCCGGCGACGGCGGCGATGGCGGCCGGCCCGTCCCACGGCTCCATGACGCCGTTCACGTAGTTGTACATGGCGCGATGCTCGGGAGGCACGTTGGGGTTCGTGGCCGAGGCCTCGGGAATCATCATCGTCTTGACCATCGGCAGGTTGCGATGGCCGCGCACCAGCAGCTCGAACACGTTGTCGAGCGCCGACGAATCCGACGCGCCGGGCTGCACGATCGGCTTCAGGTCCTCGATGAAGCGGCCGAAGTGCTCGTGCTCGAGGCGCGCCTCGTGGCTCTTCATCCAGTTGACGTTGCCCAGGATGGTATTGATCTCGCCGTTGTGGGCGAGCACGCGGAAGGGCTGCGCCAGCTTCCACTGCGGGAAGGTGTTGGTCGAATAGCGCTGGTGGAAGATCGCGAAGCGCGAAACGAAGCGCTCGTCGAGCAAATCGGGATAGAAGGCGCCGAGATGCTCGGCGAGGAACATGCCCTTGTAGACGACCGACCGGCAGGAGAGCGAGCAGACGTAGAACTCGGCGATGTTCTCGGCGAGCGCTGCCTTCTCCATGCGCCGGCGCAGGATGTAGAGCTGCTTCTCGAACTCGCGATTGTCGAGCTTGGCGTCGCCGCGGCCGATCAGGATCTGCTCGATCTCGGGCCGCGTCTCGTTGGCCTTGGCGCCGATGACCGAGATGTCGACCGGCACCTGCCGCCAGCCGAGGATCGTGTGGCCGAAGCGCAGGATCTCGGTCTCGACGATGGTGCGGCAGCGCTCCTGCGCACCGAGATCGGTGCGCGGCAGGAACACCATGCCGACCGCCAGCCGCCCGGCCTGCGGGACCTCGCCGCTCGAGTCGCGGACATATTCCTTGAAGAAGTCCTGCGGGATCTCGACGTGGAGGCCCGCGCCGTCACCTGTCTTGCCGTCGGCGTCCACAGCGCCGCGGTGCCACACGGCCTTCAGCGCATCGATGCCGGCCGCGACCACGTCGCGGCGTCGCTTGCCGTCCAGCGCCACGACAAGACCGACGCCGCAGGAATCGAGTCCCTCGGCGGGGTTGTAGCCATAGGCGGCGGTGAGCTTGGCGGTGCCGCTCTTGTAGTCGCGGACGAACTGCTCGGCATCGAAGGGACGTGTGGCGGACATGACGAAAAACTCCAGTTCAGGAGATCGGTGTCATCCCGAGCGCAGCGAGGGACCTTTGGGCGGCGCCCGACAAGGGTCCCTCGCTGCGCTCGGGATGACAGGTATTACGTATCCGAGAACAGCTTGCCGGCCTCGGCCCAGTTCTCCTTCTTGATGTCGGTCAGGATGATCTGCACGGCGTCGGGCGTGCAGCCCAGCGCGCGGCAGGTGCCTTCGGTCAGTTCCTTGGCCAGCGCGCGACGCTGTTCGATCGTGCGGCCCTCGAACATCTGGACGTTGATCATCGGCATCTTCTTCTCCCTTGGTCAGAACGTGTGATCGATCGCGACATGGCCGGGCTCTGCCTTCACGCGGGCCAGCCAGGCAGTGACGTTGGGATAGGTCGACAGGTCGAACCCGCCCTCGTCGGCGACATGCGTGTAGGCATAGAGCGCGATGTCGGCGAGGCCGTAGCGGTCGTCGACGAAGAAGGTACGGGTCGCGAGATGCTTCTCCATCACGTCGAGCGCGGCATGCCCCTTCTTCATGATGTCGGGCAGGTTGGCTTCCTGCTGCGGCGAGAGCCTGTCGAGGAAGTGCTTCCAGAAGCGCGCGACGGCGATGTAGGGCTCGTGGCTGTACTGCTCGAAGAACATCCACTGCAGCGTATTCGCACGCGACAGCCGGTCCGAAGGCCCAAACGGCGTGCCCTCGGCGAGATACCAGAGGATCGCGCCCGACTCGAAGAGGAAGGACCCGTCCTCCAGTTCGAGCGTGGGAATGCGACCGTTCGGGTTCTTGGCCAGGAACGCGGGCGTGCGCGTCTCGCCCTTCAGGATATCGCACTCGAGGCGCTCGAACGGCACGCCGAGCTGCGACATCAGCAGCCAGACCTTGTAGCCGTTGCCCGACCCGGTGAAGTCGTAGACCTTCAGCATGGTCTACTCCGCCGCGATGCGCTGGGCGGCCAGCGCCTTGGCGGTCAGGTGGGAGTGGATGCGCTCGGCGGCATCGCGGCCGTCGCGCACCGCCCACACGACCAGCGAGGCGCCGCGCACGATGTCGCCGGCGGCGAACACGCCGTCGAGGTTGGTCATCATGCTCTTCCAGTCGATCTTGAGCGTGTTCCAGCCGGTGACGCCGAGATCGGGCGCGTCCATCGCGGCCGGCAGGTCCTCGGGATCGAAGCCCAGCGCCATCAGCACGAGGTCGGCCTCGATGTTCACATGGCTGTTGGCAATCTCCTGCGGCGTCTGGCGGCCCGACGCATCGGGCATGCCGAGATGGATGCGCACGGTGCGGACGTGGCTCACCGTCTCCTTGCCGAGGAAGGCCTGCGGTGCGGCGAGCCACACGAACTCGACGCCTTCCTCCTCGGCGTGCTTCACCTCGCGCTGCGAGCCCGGCATGTTGGCGCGGTCGCGGCGATAGAGACACTTCACCGACCGGGCGCCCTGGCGCACGGCCGTGCGCACGCAATCCATCGCCGTGTCGCCGCCGCCGATCACCACGACGTTCTTGCCCGCGGCATTCAGCATTCCCGAGTCGAACGCCGGCACCGTGTCGCCTAGGCCCTGGCGGTTCGAGGCGGTGAGATAGTCGAGCGCCGGGGCGATGCCCGCGAGGCCGACGCCGGGGGCGGCGATGTCGCGCGCCTTGTAGACGCCGGTGGCGATCAGCACGGCGCCGTGACGCGCGCGCAGCTCCTCGAGCGAAACGTCGCGGCCGACGTCGCAGTTCAGGTGGAAGGTGACCTTCGAATCGCGCAGCAGCGTCTCGCGACGCTGCACGATCTCCTTCTCCAGCTTGAAGTTGGGGATGCCGTAGATCAGCAGCCCGCCGACCCGGTCGTAGCGATCGTAGACCGCGACCTGATAGCCCTTGCGACGAAGCTGCTCGGCGGCGGCGAGGCCCGCGGGGCCGGCGCCGACGATGCCGACGCTCTCGGGCCGCTCGCGCCGGGGCTGGATCGGCTTCACCCAGCCGCGCTGCCAGGCGGTGTCCGTGATGTATTTCTCGACCGAGCCGATCGTGACGGCTTCGAACCCCTTCTCGATGACGCAGTTGCCTTCGCAGAGCCGGTCCTGCGGGCAGATCCGCCCGCAGATCTCCGGGAAGTTGTTGGTCGCGGAGGAGAGTTCGTAGGCCTCTTCGAGCCGGCCCTCGGCGGTGAGCTTCAGCCAGTCGGGGATGTTGTTGTGGAGCGGACAATGGATCTGACAGAAGGGCACGCCGCATTGCGAGCAGCGGGCGGCCTGTTCCGCCGCCTTTTCTTTTGCGAAGCCCTCGTAGATCTCGTCGAAGTCGCGACGGCGTTCGGCTGCCGGCCGCTTGTCGGGCATGGCTTGCGGCGTTCCGACGAACTTCAGCATCCTCTCGGCCATCCCCGGCCTCCTCGGACAAAGTGTGAAATATTATTACGCAAAAAGCGCGCCGTTCGCGCATTTGCAGCGTTGTTGTGTGCCTTAAACCATGCGCCAGGCCGATAGTCAATAGTACTGACCTACTTTAGGTCTGAGTCAGAGATTTGAAATCACTTGGCTCTTTTGAAGATTCCTGATCAGAGAAATTGATACCGAAACGGGACCAATATCATCAGGCGAGCATAGACGTATTCGATGACGCCTCTATTGGCCTCTTTAGGCGGGGGCGTGCTGGTTGTAGCGGCCGCCGACCCTGTAGCGGTCGAGATACATCGGCAGGATGGCCTCGGCGGCGGTCGGCTCGATGCCGAGCTCGGCGAGTCCGGGGGCGCCCGGGCGGGCGACGTTGTCGGTCACCAGCAGGTCGACCTGGTCGTGGGTCAGCGGCGGGACGGGAAGGAATTCTGCGAAGAAGCCCATGATCTTCATCAGGCCGGCCGGAACGCCGACGATGCGCTTGTGGCGGTCGATCTCGCGCAGAACGAGGGCGGCGATCTCGCGATAGGTGTAGACGCGCGGGCCGCCCAGCTCGAACACGGACTTCGCGGTGTCGGGCCGCTCCAGGACGGCCACCACGGCCGCGCCGACATCGCCGACATAGACCGGCTGGACCTTGGCCGAGCCGTCGCCGACCACGGGCAGGAAAGGCGCCTGGCGGGCGATCTGGGCCATGCGGTTGAACATCGCGTCCTCGGGCCCGAAGACCACGCTCGGACGCAGCATGGTGGCGTTCGCGAAGCCCGAGACGATCGCATCCTCGGCGTCGACCTTGGAGCGGATGAACCTGTTCGTCGAATTGCGCTGGTCCGCGCCGATGCCTGAAATGTGCACCAGGCGCTGCACGCCGGCGGCTTTGGCCGCCTCCGCGATCGCCCTCGCGCCCTCGACATGAACGGTCTCGTAGCGCTGCCGTCCGCGCTGGAAGGCGATGCCGGAGGCGTTGATCACTGCCTGACTGCCGGAGACGGCGGCCGCGACCGAAGCGGGAATGCGCAAATTGGTTCGCAGAATGGTGATCTGGCCGACATCGCCTGCGGTCTTGATCCGCTCCGCGAGCTCGATGCGCCGGCAGGCCACGCGGACCTGGTAGCCCTCCTGCGCCAGCGCCCGCACGATGGCGCGGCCGACGAAGCCGCTGCCGCCAAAGACCGTGACCTGCTTGATGCTCATGGATGCTGCCTATAGCCCAATGCCGTGAAGGTTCAAGGGGCGAAGCGCGCCCGCGCCGCGAGGCGCGAACGTCCAGCGCGGTTGACATCGGCGCGGCCCGGCCCTAACTCAGCGTGCCCAGGTGGCGGAATTGGTAGACGCACTAGTTTCAGGTACTAGCGCCGCGAGGCGTGGAAGTTCGAGTCTTCTCCTGGGCACCATGCGGCTGGTTTCTCCCCGCCCGCAAAAAACCTGAACCGACCCAACCGGCTTGCGGCCGATCCGGCCCGATTCCCGGATCATCGCCTTATGAAAACGGCATAGACCATCAACAGGGCGAAGCCTGCCGCGCCGCCCGCGGCTGCATAAGCCAGGGTAATTGGAATCCGCCACTGGCGGTGCTTGCGGGCGAGAATGCGCAGATGGTCGCGCCGGCTCATGCCCCCCGGGAAATCATACTTGCCGGGAGGGTTCTCGATTCTCTCCGTCGCACGCCGCCACCCGACGATCGCGCCAGCGGCGGCAAACAACACGACGACAGCCAAAACTATGTAGTTCATTGCATCTGTTCTCTAGGCCTCGGTTCGATGCAGACGGTCCATTGTAGCAGTTTCTTCTCGCATGGATCGATGACGGTCTCCGCAACACCCAAAGGATGACGACCCGTTATGTAATCACTGTTACCGTCGTCTGGGCATGGACGCGCAATTGTCGTGCCGCGGCAAGCGCCGCTGTCGCGCGAGCACGAAGGTTGTCGTGGAATTCGAGAGACACCATGCGCGCGGACGATTGTGAGATCGCTCTCGACGTGGGTGCGCACCGCGCGTCGCCATCGTCCCAATATGGACGGCGCTCAGCGACTGGCGTACATACTTCTTCGCATGTCCACACCTTAGTGTGGAATATCAACAGTTTAGACGTTGCCTGAGCATTCTGCCTCCGGGCGACGTGCTGGCCAGCCGGAGCATTTCTAGATGGCGATCCGCCTTCACCGTGGCGACCTTCCCGCGGATATTTCGTTCGGCTCCGTCGTCGCCATCGACACCGAGACCATGGGCCTCAACCCGAATCGCGACCGGCTCTGCCTGGTTCAGCTTTCGGGAGGCGACGGCAACGCCCACCTGGTTCAGATCCCGCGGGGGGCGCCGAAGGGCGCGGCCAAGGCGCCGCGGCTGGCCGCCCTGATCGCCGATCCCAAGGTGCTGAAGCTCTTCCACTTCGGCCGCTTCGACATCGCCGTGCTCGAGCATTCGCTCGGCGTGCGCTGTGAGCCGGTCTATTGCACCAAGATCGCTGCCAAGCTGGTGCGCACCTTCACCGACCGCTTTGGGCTGAAGGACCTGTGCCGCGAGCTGCTGGGTGTCGATCTTTCCAAGCACCAGCAGACCTCGGACTGGGGTGCCGACAGCCTTACGGACGAGCAGCTTGCCTATGCCGCTTCCGACGTGCTGCATCTGCACGCCCTGAAGGCCAAGCTGGACGTGCTTCTGGAGCGCGAAGGCCGCCGTGAACTGGCAGATGCCGCCTTCGGCTTTCTCCCCACCCGCGCGCGGCTCGACATCGCGGGCTGGCCGGAAACGGATATTTTTGCTCACTGAGATTTCAGTCGGCCTAGCATTGGCACGGTTTTTGCGTTAGTTTCCCTACGGGGAGGTCAACAGACCTTCAGGGGTGGGGTGACATGCGTATCGGTCCGAGTTTAATCCTCGCGTCACGTCAGACGTTGGCGATGACGCCGCAGCTCCAGCAGGCCATCAAGCTGCTGCAGTTCTCCCACCTCGAACTCGCCGCCTACATTCAACAGGAACTGGAAAAGAATCCGCTGCTGAGCGAGGGTTCCCCGGAAGACGGCCCGTCGGCCGAGTACGAAGTCCCCGCCATCGAGGCGCCGCGCGATACGGCCGAGGCCCTTTCGGCAGCCGCGCCGGCCCTTGCCGAAGCCGACGATCGCTGGACCCGCGAACATGCCGACCGTGGCGGCGACGCCGCCGCGAGCCGTGTCGGCCAGCGCGAGGATGCGCCCGAGGCGCTCGATTTCGTGGCCGAACGTCCGCGGTCGCTGGCCGTCCATGTGCTCGAACAGATCGAGCTGATGTTCAAGGATCCGGCCGAACGCCGCATCGCCGTGAAGATCGCCGAAGGTCTCGACGAGGCCGGCTACTGCCGCCTCGAAGCGGCGGCCGTCGCCGAAGGCGTCGCCGCCGACATCGTGGTCGTCGAAAAGATCTGGGCGCGGCTGCGCCAGATGGAGCCGGCCGGTCTTTTTTCCCGCACCGTCGCCGAGTGCCTCGCCGCGCAGCTGGCCGAACGCAACCGCCTCGATCCGGCGATGAAGGCGCTGCTCGACAACCTCGAGCTCGTGGCTGCCGGTGAGCTCGGCCAGCTCCGCCGTCGCTGCGGTGTCGACGACGAGGATCTGCGCGAGATGCTGGCCGAGTTGCGCACGCTCGACCCGCGTCCCGGTCAGGGCTTCGAATTCGAGCCGATCCAGGCGGTGCAGCCCGATCTCTACCTGACGCCGGCCAAGGATCCCGACACCGGCGAGGATGGCTGGCACATCGAGCTCAATACCGATGCGTTGCCCAAGGTCCTGGTCGACCGCAACTATCACGCGACGCTGATGAAGGGCGCGCGCGCCAAACCCGATCGCGACTTCGTCGCCGAGCGATTCCAGTCGGCCAACTGGCTGGTCAAGACGCTGGAGCAGCGCGCCACCACGATCCTCAAGGTCGCGCGCGAGATCGTGCGCCAGCAGGACGGTTTCTTCCGCCACGGCGTCAGCGCGCTGAAGCCGCTGGTACTGCGCGACATCGCCATCGCCACCGAACTGCACGAGAGCACGGTGAGCCGCGTCACCTCGAACAAGTACATCAACACGCCGCGCGGCATCTTCGAGCTGAAGTACTTCTTCACGTCGTCGCTGCCGGCGCGAACGCCGGGTGTCGTCGTCTCCTCCGAATCGGTGCGCTCCCGTATCCGACTGCTCGTGGGCGGCGAGAATGCGCACCAGCCGCTCAGCGACGACCGCATCGTCGACCTGCTGAAGGGCGAGGGAATCGAGATCGCGCGCCGCACCGTCGCCAAGTATCGCGAGGCCATGCGCATACCGTCTTCGGCGGAACGTCGTCGTCTGGGCCGGTTGGGCATGAGCCGTCAGATGCCCTCGGGTCTGCCGCACGCCGCCGCCGTCGCCCAGGCGATGAGCGGCTCGGCCGACTGAGACGGGCCGCGCGGCGGGGCGCGGCGTGCGGGCGAACCACGGCTTGACCCGACCGGGGGACGCGCCTATAGGGGCGCACCCTTCGCAGGGGGGACCAAAGTTCGCGCTCGCTAACCCATTGGTGACATTGTGGAAATCGCCGATTTGCTGACCGGCCCGGATGCCGTTCTGGCCAGCGCCAAGGCGACCGGGAAGAAGGCGCTGCTGGCGGAACTCGCCAACCGTGCCTCCGGTCTTTTCGACGTCGACGAGCGCAAGCTGTTCGATCGCCTGCTCGAGCGGGAGCGCTTGGGCTCGACCGGAATCGGCGGCGGCATCGCCATCCCGCACGGCCGGCTGTCGAGCATGACCAGGCCCATGGGCGTCTTTGCCCGCATGGCCCACCCCGTCGATTTCGATGCGATCGACGAGCGTCCCGTGGACATCGTTTTCCTGCTGGTCACGCCCGAGGGCGCCGGTGCCGACCATCTCAAGGCATTGGCGCGCGTGTCGCGTCTGCTGCGCGACCGCAGCCTCGTGGAGAAGCTGCGGGCGACCGAGAATGCCGAGGCGCTCTACGCGCTGCTCGTCGAAACGGTGCAGGCGCAGAGCGCCGCCTGAACCGTCTTATCCAAGAGACTCTTCGGCCACACTTCCTCAGTGCACCAGCGCAGGCTCCAGCTCGTGCTGGCGGATCAGCGCCTGCGCGATCTCGATCGACGGAACCGAAGCCATCGGCTTGCCGTCGGCCGAGAAGATGCCGATGGCGTGCGCCCCGTCGGGAAGGCTGACTTCCTTCACATAGGCGATGTGCTCGGCGCCGAGGCTGAGAAACGCTTCTTCGGCGAGGGGGGTGAACATCACGACGTTGTTTTCGTTTTCCATGGCTACCTCCTTGGCAGCATCAACGCGCCCCGCCTCAACGGCTGCGACGTGCGGTGATATCGATCGTATGGTCCGCGTTGCCGGCGGCGTTGCCGGCGTCGATGCGGATGGTTCGAATGCGCGGCTCCAGGACCGGCCGCACCAGGTCGATCGACAACAGGCCATTGTCGAGACGGGCGCCGGTCACCTCGATTCCGTCGGCCAGCATGAAGGCCCGCTGGAACTGGCGCGCGGCGATGCCGCGATGGAGGTAGACCCGATCGCCCTCGTCGGTCTGTTTGCCGCGGACGGTGAGCTGGTTTTCGACGAGTTCAATCGCCAATTCGCTGCTCGTGAAGCCGGCGACCGCCAAGGTGATGCGCAGCCCGTTCTCGCCGATCCGCTCGATATTGTAAGGCGGGTAACCTTCGGCGTTCTTGGCCAGCCGGTCGAGCGTCCGCTCGAACTGGTCGAAACCCAGCAGCAACGGTGAACTAAACACAGAAACGCGACTCATTCTGAACCCCCCTCCGTGGAGCGAGTGGCGGGGAACCCCGTGCGGGCATTCCCTTGGAATGAATCTGGGGTGCAGCGGTCGCCGTTCAAGGCCCTCCCGGCCTGCCAACCCATCGCCACAGGGCTCCGGGTGGGGTAAGCTGTCCAAAACCCCTCCACCGCCCGGCCGCTCGAGCCTCCCGGGCCAAAGAACGAAAAGATGACGTTGGTCGCTGACACAAGACGGCCCGGGGAACCCTTGGTTTCCGGCGCCCGGCCCATACGTTCCGTTCCGACGCGCCCGTCTGCCGCGGCAAAGGGAGAGCGCCGCGCGTTCGGCCGCTGGTTCCTGGGCTCGTCGCTCTATTCCCTGACCCTGAGCCAGGCCACGCCGCGCAGTTTCTTCGCGGTGGCGGCCGATTCCTGGCCGGGCGATCCGGTGCTCGGGCAGCGGCTGCTGCTGGCCGGCGAATTCGCCGCCGGCGGGAGCACCGGCGTGGTGCTGCCCGATTCGGACGATCCGCCGTGGCAGCGCGCCGGCGCCGCGCCGCTCTGGCTCGATGCGCTGAACGGGTTCACCTGGCTGCGCGACCTGCGCGACAACGGCGATCCGCACGGCGCGCTGCTCGCCGCGAAACTGGTCGACGACTGGACCAACCGCGAATGGCGCTGGTCGCCGGTGGCGTGGAAGCGCGACGTGCTGGCGGCGCGCATGGTCGCCTGGATCCGGCACTATGAATGGATGGCCGCGGCGGCCGATTCCGGCTTCTCGGCCCGCTTCGTGTTCTCGCTCGGGCGCCAGCGGGTGCATCTGCGCCGCGTCGCGCGCCGTGGCATGGTCGGACACGAGGCCGTTTCCGTCTACAAGGCGCTGATCTTCGCCGACCTCGCGTTCATCCGCGACGGCAAGTACTTCGAGAAGAGCCTCGATCAGTCGCTGGCGCGGCTCTCGAAGTTCCTGAAGCGCTACGTGCTGCACGACGGCATCGTGTCGGAGCGCGCGCCGCACCTGCAGCTCACCGTTCTGCGCCACCTGATCGACGTGCGGGCCGCCCTGGCGTCCGCCGAGCGCCGCGCGCCGGCCGAGCTGGTCGCCGCGATCGACCGCATGGCGCCGATGCTGCGCTTCTTCCGCCATGGTGACGGCGGGTTGGCGCTGTTCAACGGCACATGGGAAGGCGACCGCCGCCTGATCGACCTCGTGCTGGCACGCACCGGCTCGGGCGAGGTTGCCCCGGCGATGGCGCTGGCCAGCGGCTTCCAGCGGCTGGCCGCCGGAACCTCGCTGGTGATCGCCGATGCCGGCAGCCCGCCCGGCCGCGGCATGGACGGCATCGCCCATGCCGGCACCCTGAGCTTCGAGATGAGCGCCGCGCACGAGCGGCTGGTCGTGAACTGCGGCACCTATCCCGGCGCGCCGCGCGACTGGCAGCATTTCATGCGCTTCACGGCCGCGCATTCGACGGCGGTGGTCGACGACGTCAATTCGACCGAGATCACCAACCATGGCGCGCTGGAGTATCGCGCCGGCAACGTGCTGATCGATCGGGCCGACGATGCCGGCGCCCAGTGGCTCGACATGTGCCATGACGGCTACCGCTCGCTCTACGGCATCATCCACCGCCGGCGCCTGTGGCTGTCACCCGATGGCGGCGACCTGCGCGGCGAGGATTCGTTCCTCGGCTACGAGGGCAGGCCGGTCACCGTGCCGGACCGGCGCTACATCGTGCGCTTCCATCTGCATCCGACGGTGAAGGCGACCCTGGCCCAGAGTGGACAGGCCGTGCTGATGCGGCTGCCGAGCGGCCGCGGCTGGCGGCTGCGCGCGACCGGTGCCGGCATCGGCCTGGCCGAGAGCATCTATCTCGGCGAGGCCGGGCGGGTGCGCCGTACCGAGCAGATCGTGCTGGTCGGACAGGTCCCGGCGGAGGGCACCACCGTGAAGTGGGCCCTCACGCGCATGGAAGGCTGACGGCTACGGCTTGAGGAAGCCCACCGCCCGGTAGACTTCGTCGAGGATCGGCGCGGCGACGGCGCGGGCGCGCTGGGCGCCGTTGCGCAGCACGCCGTCGACATGGCCGGGGTCCTTCATCAGCCGCTGCATCTCCGCGCCGACCGGGCCGAGCTTGGCGACCGCCAGCTCGGTCAGGGCCGTCTTGAACTCGGAGAACTGCCTGCCCGCGAACTGCGCGACCACGGCGTCCTTCTCCTGGTCGGCGAGGGCGGCGTAGATGCCCAGCAGATTGTCGGCATCCGGCCGCTTCTCGGCGTCGGCCAGCGTGTCGGGCATCGGCAGCGGATCGGTCTTGGCGCGCCGGATCTTCTGGGCGATCGCGTCGGCGTCGTCGGTGAGGTTGATGCGCGAATAATCCGACGGGTCGGACTTGCTCATCTTCTTGGTGCCGTCGCGCAGGCTCATGACCCGCGTCGCCGCGCCGAAGATCAGCGGCTCGGTGATCGGGAAGAAGTCAGGCTGGCCGAAATCGTTGTTGAACTTGATGGCGATGTCGCGCGTCAGCTCGAGATGCTGCTTCTGGTCCTCGCCGACCGGCACGTGCGTGGCCTTGTAGATCAGGATGTCGGCCGCCATCAGCGCCGGATAGGCGAACAGGCCCAGCGAGACGTTCTCGCGGTCCTTGCCGGCCTTCTCCTTGAACTGCGTCATGCGGCTCATCCAGCCCATGCGCGCCA
>LNFM01011555.1_pt1 | contig 11948 bp, 13 predicted proteins | sample 596031 | NCBI WGS metagenome assembly LNFM01 (sample SAMN04254537, study PRJNA301005) | activated carbon metagenome | isolation source: dual media filters at the Ann Arbor, Michigan drinking water treatment plant | place: USA: Ann Arbor | reverse complement strand
CCGGCCTTTGAAGGAATCACTCGAAGGCTCATTGAGGCTCACCGACGTCCGGGGAAAGTCTTTGACTCGATCTAGTGTTCGCTGAAAGGGGCCCCCAGCGTGCAGCGTCTACCGGGAACCTCTTCACTTCTGGATACGGATTCCCGCTGGAAAGTGTCGGACGCAGATCACCCGTATCGGGGTATCCATTTGTTCACCGCGGTTTCCGCGCTTCTTGCTTCATTAGGGACGATGTTTACTCGTTCCCTCGGAGAAGCGACGGGACTGGACGTGGCACTTGAAGCGGGAAAAGGTCTGCAGCGATGGGAGATCGCGGTCGCGAAGAAACTTGTGAGCGAGTACAGGCGCTGGTCGAGAACGCTCGAGCGCGAGGAGTTCGACGACTTGATGCAGGAGTGCCTCGCGCACTGGAGCGTAGTTCGACAGAAGCTCCTGCTCGACGCGGACGCGCCGCCTGTCGGTTACATGGCACGGGTCGTTCGGAACAAGCTCACTGATCTCATTCGCGAACAGGCGGCCGACAAGCGTGTGGGCGAACAGGCCGCGCTCTCGCTCGACGCGCCACTCGACGGTTCCGAGGACGGGATGACGCTCGCAGAGGCGTTGTCAAACGAAGATTCCCCTCCGCAGGATGACGTGTACGCCGTCGAGCACCACCATGCGCGCATCGACATAGCACGTGCCATGACGCTTCTGTCGCCTGCTCAACGGAGGGTATGCCAGCTGCTCGGCGAGGAGGGCCTCTCCATCAAGGAGGCTGCCGCGAGGCTCCACGTTCCTCGCGGCGCCGTGTATCAGGCGATCAAGCGCGTCCGAGAAGTGTTCGCAGCTGTTGGGCTGGACGATTATCTGAACCGCTGATCCGACACTTTCCAGCGCGATTCCGTATTCATGAATACAGACCTGAATCGGGACGGAATCGATGATCAAGTTCACGATCATAAGCACGAAAGGCGGCGTCGGAAAAACGACGCTCACGGCGAATCTGGGCGCGCTGCTGGCGGACATGGGTCTGCGCGTTCTGTTGGTCGACGCAGACGTGCAGCCATCGCTGTCGAAGTACTTTCCGCTCGCGACATCGCAGCCCTCGGTCGGTCTCACCGAGGTGATCGTTCGGGGGCAGGTCACGGCCGCGTCCATCACGGCGACGGTGTTTCCCAACCTCGACATCATCGTCTCGGACGACCCCGAGGGTCATCTGCCCAACTGGCTGCTCACCCGCATCGACCGAGGCGTGCGTCTTCGGCTCGCGCTGCAGGCCGCAGTGGTGGCAGATGCCTATGACTGCGTTCTGATCGATACCCAGGGTGCGATCGGGCCCCTCCAGGATGCGGCCGTCATGGCGGCAGACGTCCTCGTCTCGCCGATCACTCCCGAGATCCTGTCGGCGCGGGAGTTCAAGGATGGAACGATCGAGCTGCTCCATCGCCTTGAACCGGCAAGCGCGATCGGTGCCACGCCTGGTCCGGTGAAGGCGGTGATCTACCGCCAGGACCGCACCGCCGATGCGCGGCTGATTGCCAGCGGGATCCGGGAGTGCTTCGTCCGACCGAAGGATCGGGTGTCGGTGCTCGACACGGTGGTGCCTTATGCCAAGGCATACAAGGAAGCTGCCACCCTGCGCATTCCTGTACACCGGCATGAACGTCGGCGCGACGGTGTGATGCCGAGCGCGTGCGCGGTGATGCACGAGCTGGTCTGGGAACTGATGCCCAGCCTGCAGGGCGTCCACGCCGGCGAGACGCGTGGGGAGCAGTCGGCGTGAGCAGGGTTTCGCTTGACGAGCGTCGGCGGCAGGTTGCTGATGCGTTGCAGGTGGGAAACCCCGGGAACAACGCGCGTGATCTGATCTCTCAGACCGAGCTTGGCACGGAGTTCCAGATCGAACTCTCTATTGACGAAATCCGTCCTTACGAGAGCAATCCTCGCCGCGCGGTGAACGCGAAGTTCGAGGACATCAAGGAATCGATCCGGACGAGCGGTCTGCGGATTCCGCTCACCGTCACCCGGCGCCCCGGAGAGTCGCACTTCATCGTCGAGGCTGGCGGCAACACGCGGCTGCTGGCGCTGCGGCAACTGTGGGCAGAAACGCGCGATCCGCGCCTTCGGAAGCTGACCGTTCTGTTTCGGCCGTGGCGATCGGAGAGTCACGTGCTCACGGCCCATCTCATCGAGAACGAGCTGCGCGGGGAGATGACTTTTTGGGACAAGGCCTCGGGCGTCGTCGCGCTCAAGTCTCGGATCGAGGCCGAGCAGGGCCGAGTCCTTGCGCTGCGGCCTCTTGAAGATGCGCTCCACGCGCTTGGCTTGTCGGTCAACACTGCGACACTGGGCCTGCAGCTATTCGCGATCGAGCGCCTTCACACCCTTGGCGAGGCGGTGGCCAACCTCTCCGGACTGGACGTGAAGACGATTCAGCCACGCCTGAACGCGCTCAAGCGCCACGCGCAGGCGCGAATGTCGATTACCGAAGACGAGCTCTATGCACAGGTCTTCGAACCGGTCTTTCGGCGGATAGCGCAGGAGTACCCGCGTACCGGCGCGTTCAGTGTTGCTGCGACCTGTCATGCGTGCGAACTGGCCCTCGCTGCTCATCTGGGCGAACCAGTCGAAGTATTGCGCGAGGCTCTGGGAACGGGGGAGGGGCGGAGTGCTCAGAGCCAAGTCCAGAGTTTCGCCTCAGACACTGGTGAAGTTTCCGGCATGTCCGCCGGTCGTCGCCCGGAAGGGGGCGAGTCCCCGCCGATCACGGATGGCGAGGCGGGCGAACTGCTGAGCCGTGCAAGAGGCTTCGCGGACGCGGTGGGCCTGGGCGAAGTCGTGCGCCCCGAGCCACAGTCAGTTGCGGGCCTGCGACTTTCCTCGCTGTCCGCCGAACACGCTGTCCACCCAGAGCGGGCGCGCGCCTGGTGGCTGCTCGCCGGACTCCTGGATCAACTCCAGCCGGATACAGCTCCACCTGAGATGCCGGTGCCGGGCTTCGTGCGCTGGCTCATCGATCGGAACGACCCGTCAGCCGCGGCCTTCTGGGAGCTGCTCATGTGTGCGAGACGATCGGGCCGGCTGTTTCATGAACCTCGAGCGGTCACTCGATCGACGTCCGCGCCGGAGAGGGCCTGATGCTTCCGCTGCAAGACACGCAGGTGCGGCTTGTCCTGCTAAACCATGTGACCTTGCGACGGGGCGACGCGGCGCAGGATGAGCTTCACGCAGCCGGCATCGAGGACGAACTTCTGGTCCACCTTCGGCAGCTCTCCGCGGTCGATCTCGGCCGCCTCGCGGCGATGCGCAGCCTGACCATAGGCGTCGCCTTCGACAATGCAGCACTGAAGGCGGGACTGCGTGCGGTTGCGCTGGTCAACGAAGCCAAGGCGCTGGAGACCTACTTCATTCGCCATGGTGCATCCACGCAGTTGATGAGCGCGCTGTTCAAGGTGCGTCGCAACCTGACGCTGCAACGTCGTCGTGACCTGGGTGTACGTCGGCCGGCGGGTCGCGTCCGGCTGCCGGACCGTGTCACACGTGAGCGCATTCATCGCGCATGGTGGGCGATCAGCGATCCGGCGCCACGCGCTCGCTACTACCGCCTGCACCAGGAGTTTCAGGACATCCCGATCGCCGTGCTGGAGGCGGTCATTCGCGAGTTCGAGGCGGATGCATGAACGCGCGCATGGAAAGCCTTGGCATCACACCGCAGGTGCTGCTCGACGTCTTCGACGCTCCGGTGAGCTTTCATCGCTGCTTGGTGCCGGTTACCGGGGGTGTCACAGCGGCGCTGATGCTGTCGCAGGCGATCTGGACCACGCAGTCGCTTGACCCCTCTGCCGATGGCTGGTTCATCCGCTCTCAGGATCAGTGGGCGCAGGAGACCGGGCTGTCGCGGTGGGAGCAGGAGACTGCGCGCCGTGCGCTGCGGCGCGCAGGGCTGCTCGAAGAGCGTCGGTGGGGCATGCCGGCCAGGCTGTGGTTCCGCGTGTGTCCAGACGCCGTCTGGCGTGCGTTGCAGACGCATGCGAGGCTGTCGTGCCAGTAGCGATGCCGAGGCGCCTCGATGGCTAGCGGCCAGCACGGTGTGCACGAAGACTCGCGAGGCCGCTCATTGGCGTTCGAGACTGCTCCTCTGGCGGTGATCTGGCCGTTGCTGGGTCGGCACATCGCGTTTCACCGGCGGCTGGTGGACCTCACGTCCAGCGTGAAGGCGGCGCTCCTGCTGTCGCAGTCGATCTACTGGACACGCCACGGGCGGGACATCGCCCGCAACGGCGGCTGGTTTCACAAGACGACCGGGCAATGGGCGATGGAGACCGGCCTGTCCGCGAAGGAACAGTTGAGCGCGCGCGAGGTGCTGTGCCGCCTGGAACTGCTCGAGGACCAGCGCATCGGCGTTCCTGCCCGTCTGCAGTTCCGGCTGAATCTGGATCGGCTCGGAACGCGTCTCGCCGAGCGAATCGCCCGTCACCCGGACGCAGTGGATTGGAGCGACCGCCTCGTGCTCGCCGAGCTGCTCGGGCCGTCGGTGGCGTTCCACCGCAGCCTCGTGGGTGTTGCCGGTGGTGTGCACGGCGGCCTTCTGCTGTCCCGCGCCCTGCACCTGACTCGGCAGCAGTCCGGGCGCCGGATGGATGAATGGATCGCCAGCTCGGCCGCGCGCTGGATCGACGAGATCGGTCTCACGCGCCGCGAGCAGGAAACCGCGCGGCGCGACCTCGTCTGCGCCGGCCTGTGGGAGGAGTGCCTGCGTGGTATCCCGCCAAGCACGCTGGTGCGCATTCGGCTGGATGGTCTGCTGGCACTGCTGACCGACGACGTTCTCGTGGCGAAGCGCCGCTGCGCTGGCGACACCGATCCGGTGAGCGGTGTTGCCGCAGACAAGGTTTCACCAAAGGGCGAATCAAGAGTGTGGCATCCCCACAGCCTTGATTTGCCGAAACCGCCAAATCAGTTTCGCCCTTTCCGCACATACAGTTCAGCCGAAAGCGCCAAATTACTAATAGAAAGCAGTACAGGTGTTTCAGTACAACCACACACAGGCGCCACAGCCGGGAGTGCGCTGGACACGTCAGGTGGTGGTGGTGACCTGATCTTTCCCGAACAGATGTTGCCGGACGAACGCCAGGCGGCACGGCTGCTGCTGCGCGGTGCTGGGGATACAGCGCAGAGCCTGCTCGATGAGCTCGCCGGCCGCCTGCAGATGCGCGCTGTTCGCAGCAGCCCGGTCGCCTACCTGCGCGGGTTGATTGCGCGTGCGGCTGCCGGGTGCTTCGTGCCGGAGATGGGCCCGCGCGTGGCTGCCGCGCGCGCCCGGCAGCAGTCCGATGCCGTCCAGCGTCTGGCGTTCGAGAACGAAGAGAAGCGCCTCGCCGCCGAACGTGCCACGCCGGAACACCAGGCCACGGTCCTGGCCCAGAGGCAGCAGTTCAAGCAGTTGCTCGCCAAGCTTAAGGCTCGTGCCCGGACAGGAGGGCGGCCATGAAAGCCGCGTTCCCGCCTTTTCCACCAACCGATGAACAACCCTTCACGGAGTCTTCCATGACGACGCATGACATGCCCACGTCCCTCGATCTCGAACCTGCCACCGATCCTTCTGCTGTCGATCGCGATGCGTTGGCACCGGTCGGCCGCCGCGCGATGGGGCGGCTGGACGACGCGACGCCCGACGTGATGACGCTCCACACTCAGGATGCCTACCGGATGTTCACTGGCCGTGCCGCCGATGCGCTGACCAGAGCGTCGGCGATCCCGGGCGGGCGCCGTTTCGCGGCGATGCTCAAATCGATCTGGCACCTCTCGGCGAACGACAACCCCTACGCGGACTGGATCCTGATCCTCGTCTACCAGGCCCTGGGTGGCATCCGGTCGCAGATGGGTCAAGTCATCGCACTCCGGGAAGCGGAGTTCGAGCGGCTTCGTCTCAAGGGGCTCACCCTGTCCGTGCTCGGGTCACGCAGTCCTGTCACCGTGGAATTGGGGTTCCGAAGCCCTTATGGCTACGCCACGGCGGAGGCGATCGTCGAGTTCGACTACCACGTGCGGATGGTGAAGACCCTGGTGCTCAAGGACCGCATGAGCGACGAGGCGGGCAGGGCGGAGATCCGCGCCATCGGCCGCCGACTGCGCGCGCTGTTCCTGGAACCGATCCGCTGGGAACGCAACCTGCTGCGCGAGGAGTTTCTGCCATTGAGCCGGCACGATTTCCTGCCCGGCGCAGATCAGGCGGCGCGCCAGCGTGTCCATGCAGCCGTGGCGCTGTTTGGCGAAGTGCCGCGCAAGGTGTTCACAGGCGAAGAGGTGCCGCGACACTCGCAACGGCGCGTCACGCTTTCGGCTGCGGAGCTGCGGCTGATGCGCCAGGTCTCGCTCGGCGCGGATGCGGACTTCGAGGCGATCGCGGCAACGCAAGGGGAGTTGTTGTGAGCCCCGCACCGCGGCAGTTGACCCGGCATCCCAGTGCGCAGGAGTGGCGGATGCTGCGCCTGCTGGCCCGTGACGCACTTCTCGACGCTGCGGTGTGCGGCACCGGGCAGGTCTGCTTTCACACCTACCGCGTCGAGGCCCGGCGCCTCTGTCGCGTCGGCATGGACCGGGTGTTGTTCGAACTCACGCTCGACACCCGCGACGGCGCCGAACTGATGGATCGCGTTCGCATTGCAGTTGCATCCTCATCCGGACCCGGATCAGCATGGCGCATCGATCACATACCAGCGCCGGCGACTGTCGTGCGCCGGTCCTAGGTTCTCGCTGGCTGTGTCAGCCCGATTGATGCCCGTTAGGCATCGCCCGAAACCGGTCAGGTCTCCTGAGAGCCGGTGGCCGCAAGGTCCGGAGATTTCGTCAGTGCCTCTACCCAGCCGGGGAGTTCCATCCCCGACTGGGGATGGTCTCTCCATTTTCATGTGTGTCATGTCACAGGAGCCCATCATGTCGGAGTCATCGCAACCCAGCAATGCGTCGTCGTTCTTCAACCTGCACGTCGAAGGCGTCGGCTATCTCAATCGTGTGCGCACCGTGAAGCCGAAGAAGGGCCAGGAATTCCTGGCCTGTACTGTGGCGGCGCTTCGCGGCAGCGACAGTGACGTCTGCTACACGAAGTTCGACTGCCGTGTCAGCGGTGCTGACGCGCAGGCGATCGTCAAGCGCCTGGAGAACGATGTCGCGGCCGACAAGGCCGTGATCATCGGTTTCCGGATCGCCGACATCTACCCCGAACTCTTCACCTTCGAGAAAGGCGAAATGAAGGGGCGGGCGGGTGTCAGCATTAAGGGCCGACTGCTGCGCATCAAGTTCGCCAAGGTCAACGGCGAAGCCATCGACGTCCCGCAACCGGCGCGCGCGGAGGAACGCGAAAGCGTTCCTTTCTGACCGCCTGCACCGTCAGTCGTAATCCGTCCCCCGGGGAGCTCGCTCCCTGCGGGGAGGGGTTCCCCATTCGTCATGCGAAGGAGAACTCCATGAGTCGAACGATTGAATCGTTGTCGGACGCGGCCCTGCTCGGCACGCTGGTGGGTGTCCGAACGGCAACAAACCTGCTGAAAGACGCGAGCGGCAGCCTGTCCCGGCTGCTGATCGCAGACGTGGGACCGCAAGGCCCCTCTTCCTCTGCTGAAGCGAAGCTGATGGCAGCGAGGGAACTGGTCCGTCGTGCCCTGGTCGAGACGATGCAAGAGCGGGACGTGCTCGACTCACCGGCCCAGGTGCGCGAGTACCTGGGGATCATGCTGGGCAAGCGAGACCACGAAGTGTTCATGGCGTTGTTCCTTGATGCACAGCACCGGGTCATCGCACCCGAGGAAATGTTTCGAGGGACGCTCACGCAGACCAGTGTCTACCCGCGTGAGGTGGTCAAGCGTGCGCTGGCAATGAACGCTGCGGCGGTGATCTTCGCGCATAACCACCCATCGGGTATCGCCGAGCCCAGCCGGTCGGACGAGCTGCTGACCCAGGCGCTGAAGACTGCACTGGCCCTGGTCGACGTTCGTGTGCTCGACCACATCGTGATCGCTGGAAGCAACGCCATCTCGTTTGCAGAACGAGGTCTGTTGTAGGCAGCGAACCCTGCGCGACATCCGTCGCGCTTCCGAGCCCGACCGGGCGTTTCCGGTCCGGTTCTCCACCCCAGCGGGGATGTGCTTCCCCGCATGGCGGGGGGCCGTTTCCGCAATTTCCATGGAGCATCACCATGAAAAGCGGACGTTCTCTTGTTGATCTGGCCCACGAACTGCAGCGCCAGATCTCCTCCAAGCGCGACCTGGTCGTGCCTTCGTCGTTCCTGCAGTGCCGTACCGATGGGGATGGCAGCCTCAAGCTGATCGTCGACTCCGGCCAGGGAGACGGCGAGTACGGCGTCACGGGTCTGGCGCGTCGGCAGCTCGCCGACAAGCTCAAGATCCCGTTTGCCTACTTCGAGCGCATGCGTACCGAGCAGCCGCAGCTTCTCGACCGCAACGTAAACACGTGGCTGGAATCGGACGGTGACCGCCGGATGATCCGCACGCTGGACGGGCAGGTGAGGGCGGTGCTGTCGGACCGCTATCGCCGGCTGGACAACTTCGATCTTGCGGAGAACGTCCTGCCGATCCTGCAACGGCTGGAAGGTGCCCGCTTCGAATCGGTCGAACTGACCGAGACGAAGATGTACCTGAAGGTCATCACGCCGCGCGTCGAGTTCGAGGTCGCCCCCGGTGACATCGTGCAGGCCGGCATCGTCATCACCAACTCGGAGGTCGGGTGCGGCACGCTGTCGGTGCAGCCGCTGATCTACAGGCTGGTGTGCAGGAACGGTCTGATCGCATCGGACCATGCGCTACGCAAGACGCACGTGGGGCGGGCGCTGGCGACGGAAGCGGAGTCGGCGACTGTGTTCAGGGAAGACACCCTGGCTGCAGACGACCGCGCCTTCTTTCTGAAAGTGCGGGATGTGGTCGAGGCTGCGGTTTCCGAAGCCACGTTCCGCCAGGTCGCGCAGAAGTTGCAGAACACGCGCGACATCCGTCTGACCGGCGACCCGGTGAAGTCCGTCGAGGTGCTGGCCAACCGCTACACGCTCAACGACACCGAGCGGGCTGGCGTGTTGAGGCACCTCATCGTGGAAGGCGATCTCAGTGCCTATGGTCTGGTCAACGCAGTCACGCACTATTCGCAGGACGTCGAGGACTATGACCGTGCCACCGAGTTCGAGGCGCTGGGAGGCAAGCTCATCGAGCTGGCCCCGGGCGAGTGGAAGCAGTTGGCCCACGCCGCCTGAGAACCACCGAAGCACGGACACCACCAGCGTGCTTCGGACCTTCTGGCCTTGATCGAAGTTCCCTCTTGCCCGGCGCAGCCTCACGGTTGCCCGGGCGCTTCTTTCTCCAACGACGCTCTGTCGTGTTGGCTGTCGCAGCCCATCCTCACGAAGGACGATCCCACCCGAGCTGTTCCGCGATCATCCGCCGGTATGGTGTGTCAATCGCCGACGGGGCGCGGCGCACGTACGCCTCGGCGAGCCGGCGCTTGTCAACGTCGAGGTCCCTCAAGAACGCGACGACCTGTTCGCCTGTTGGTTTCGTTTCCTTCCCGTCGAACTTGCACGGGAGATTTGTCCAGACAACCGCTGCAAGGCCATTTGAAGTGGCCCATGCACCGATCGTTGCTACTTCTGGACCAGCTCCTGCATTGCCCCCATAGGCCCAGTAGCCGATGTCGGTCTCCCAACGCTTCGCGATGCCTTCGCGTCCCGCCAGCCGCTGGCGTGCCGTCGTAAGGTCGGGCACGTCGAGCAGCGTCCAGCACGTGCGCAGGCGCGGCGTGCCTGGGCAGATTACGAGTGTGATCTTGTCTTCTCGTTGGTTTGCCTGCGCACCTGACTCGCGTGCGAACTCAACAGGGAGTAGCGGCCCATCGTCTTGCCATGTTCCGCGCATTGGAAGGTCTCGCGGGTCCCAGATCAGCGAACCCCAACCAATGCAGGCGATGGTTCCCTGTGCAAAAGCACCCATGTGTTCGGCTCCTCTTTCCGCTAGAACTTCGTTCTCATATACGTCCCGTAGGTCCCGTAGCAGTCGTGGCCCCTCGGATTCTTGTGCGGTTTCAGTGTGCCGTCCATCGTTTTTCTGTTGAACGTCTTGCCGCACACGCTGCAGCGATAGACGTATGTGGGGCCGTCGCTGCGGGCAGGGGCGGCGCGGCGGACACGGGCTACTGGCGGTGCGCTCCATGCAGTACTTGCGAGGCTTGGCTGTGTCACTGCCGGAGCCACGGCCAGCGGCCCATCGGAGGTCAGTTCGACCAAGTAGCGAGGCGTGAACGCCTGCCCGGTCACAGATGCATCCTGCATGCGGTCCACGCGGTACGAGCGATGCTCGCCCGAATCGCTGCGGATGGCATGCAATATAAAGTTCCCTTCGGACGTCTGCCGCAGCGAGTACGGCTCGATGCGGCGGACACTGCCGTCGTAATTCAGGTCCACGCAAAGGTGGTTCGCGGCGGCGAAGCGGATGATTTCCAGTGGCGCGCGTGCGCGAAGTGGCACCCACATTGGCAGTACGCGGCTTCGGATGCTCGTCTCGGACGCGACGGGCTCGATACGCGCCAGCGGCGGTGCTTCTGTTCCGCTCAACAGCCAGTTGAATATCTCTGGGATAGCGGCCCAGAAATCCGCGACCGGCGGCAGGAATGGAAGCTGGTGAGCAAGCATGCTCGACCACATTGCTTCCAGAGCGACTTGATGCGGTTCGAGCGTTTCAACGCTCGGCAGCGCAATGCCCTTGTATTCGCACTTCTGCGCGAGCACGTCTCGCAACACCGATGCAGGCGGGCGGCTATCGCCGTGGCGGTATAGGTTCACCACGTCATAGAGATCGCGGGGCCGGGTGCGTTCGGCTAACGCGCGGATCTGCTCTCCGAACGCTTCTTCGTAGGCATAGCAATTGATCCACAGCCCTTCCTCGGGACGGTCGGAGTAGGGATGAAAGACCTCGCGCCGAACGGCGGGCAGCACCAGCTTTTCATCCGCCGTAAGATCGAGCTTGATCTTCGGCCATCCGCCAGACGCCGTGGTGGGCGACACCGGCCCGCGATAGCCGACCTTACCCTGGCAGGAGAGGCGACCACGTGGGTTTGTGTAGAGGTCAAAGCTCAACTGATCGGCGGGCAGCACAAGGCCTGATGCATCCGCCACCCAGCCGATAACCTCGCCCATGACACGGCGCAAGAAGCCGTCTTCAAGCTGCCCTTCATCTCGTAGCGTGAAGTCCAGGTCCTCGGAAAATCGATACCTCTCGAAGTAACACTTCTTGAGGCAGGTTCCGCCCTTGAACACCCACGAGTCGGCAAGCGCAGGATGTGCGTTTATTCCCGCCAGGAGCCAGCCGAGAACGTAGTCCTTCTCGATGACATTTGGCAGCAGTCCGAATGCGGAGGCGGCTTCGAGAACCTCGCGCTTGTCGATCATGGTGCTGCCTTCCTCCAGTGCTCCGGCACCCACAGCCGCCATGCCGTGAACAGATGATGGCCGGGCAGTGCGGGATCGAACTGCGCGTAGCCCTGCGTGAGGCGCGCTCGACAGGCGCTTGCAAGGCCCGCGTCATGCAGCTGCATCTCGGCCAGGAAGCCCAGCCTCTTGAAGACCGCGCCGTTCCCGAACTGCTCCCCGTATCGGACCAGCGATTCGCCGTCATAGGGTGGCGACTTTGCGTACGCGCGCAGGCACTCAGCGATTTGATCGATACCGCCACCGGTCTCCGGCATCGCCAGCATGTCGATCATCGTGCGCGCCGGGTCCGAGATGTTCACGCGCATCGAGCCGCGCCAGATAGTCTTGAGACCGAAGAAGCGCTTCTGCCCAACGTGATGGAGCTGGAAGGCGACGCCTTGCGCGGTCGCGCGCTTCTGGCTGATGCGCCTCTCCGTGAAGACAAGTGTCTCGTTGAAGAGCTGCTCGGTCAGGTCCCAGTGGTGAGCGGCGGTCCAGC
>LNFM01011553.1_pt1 | contig 11949 bp, 12 predicted proteins | sample 596031 | NCBI WGS metagenome assembly LNFM01 (sample SAMN04254537, study PRJNA301005) | activated carbon metagenome | isolation source: dual media filters at the Ann Arbor, Michigan drinking water treatment plant | place: USA: Ann Arbor | reverse complement strand
CGCCACGGGCTGGATCTTCGGCCACACCACCAAGGCCTTCCCGACCCCCTTCCAGAGCGATGGCCTGCTCTTTGGCGGGCTGGTCTCCGCGCATGAATTGGGCAGCACGGCGGTGACGCTGGCGGTGCTGATCCTGGTCTATCTCTTCTTCGCGCATACCTCGCTCGGGCTCGCCATGCGGGCGGCGGCTTATAACCCGCGCTCGGCGCGGCTGGTGGGCATTCGCGTCGGCTGGATGCTGGCGCTGGGCTGGGGGCTGGCGGCCGCCATCGGCTCGGTGGCGGGGATGATGGTGGCGCCCGCCGTCTTCCTCGACCCCAACATGATGCTGGGCATCCTGCTCTATGCCTTCGCCGGCGCCCTGCTGGGCGGCATCGACAATCCGGGCGGCGCGGTGGCGGGCGGCTTCCTGGTGGGCATCCTCGAGAACCTGGCCGGCGCCTATGTGGTGGGCACGGAACTGAAGCTCACGGTGGCGCTGGTCATCATCATCGGCGTGCTGGTCGTCAGGCCCTCGGGCCTGTTCGGCCGCGTCGTGTTCAGCCGGGTCTGAGGGGATGAAGCCACTTCTCATCGCTGGCGGCCTCGCTCTCGCCCTGGTGCCGATCTGGGCGCTGGAGAGCTTCCATCTGTTCCAGCTCACGCTCGCCGTCATCATGGCGCTGGCCGTGCTCGGGCTGAACATCGTCACCGGCTATAACGGCCAGATCTCGCTGGGCCATGGCGCCTTCTTCGCCGTCGGCGCCTATGCGACGGCGATCCCGATGTCGCTGCTCGACTGGTCCTTCTGGGCGACGCTGCCGGTCTCGGCCGTGGTGTGCGGCGTGGTGGGGTGGGGCGTGGGCTTTCCGGCGCTGCGGCTGGGCGGGCTGTATCTGGCGCTCACCACCTTCGCGCTCGCCGTCGCCGTGCCGCAGATCCTGAAGCACAAGGCGGTGGAGGCCTGGACAGGCGGCGTGCAGGGCCTCTTCCTGCTCAAGCCCGAGGCGCCCGCCTGGCTGGCGCTGAGTCCGGATCAGTACATGTATCTCGTGGCCCTGCTGGTCGCCGGCCTCTGCTACCTGCTGACGGCCAACCTGCTGCATGGCCGCATCGGCCGCGCCATGATGGCGATCCGCGACAACCCGACCGCGGCCGAGGCGATGGGCATGGACCTCGCCAGCCTCAAGACGCGCACCTTTGCGGTGAGCGCCATCGTCACCGGCATGGCGGGCTCGCTTTCGGCCGCGGTGGTGGAGTTCGTGGCGCCCGACAGCTTCACCTTCATCCTCTCCATCAGCCTGTTCGTGGGCATGGTGGTGGGGGGTGTCGGTTCCATCCTCGGCTCCATCTTCGGCGGGCTCTTCGTGCTGTTTGTGCCGAACCTGGCCGAGGCGATCAGCCGCTCGGCGCCCGGTGTGATCTACGGCGCCATCCTCATCCTGTTCCTCTTCGTCCTGCCGGACGGCGTGGCCGGGCTGGTCCGCCGCCTCACCACCAAGAAACGCGTCATTCCTGGGAGGGAACCATCATGACCACTCGTCGCACGCTGCTCATTGCTTCCGGTGCCACCTTGGCCGCGCCGAACATCGCCCCCGCGCAGGAAGCGCCGGGTGTCACGGCCACCGAGATCCGCATCGGCAGCACCAACTCGCTTTCGGGGCCGGCCTCGGCCTATTCGGTGATCTCCACCTGCCTGACCGCGATGTTCCGCCGGCTGAACGAGGAGGGCGGCGTGGGCGGCCGCCGCATCAACTTCACCGTCTATGACGATGCCTATTCGCCGCCCCGCACGCTGGAGCAGACGCGCCGCCTGGTTGAGCAGGATCGCGTGGCCTTCCTGTTCAACCAGCTTGGCACCCCCACCAACAACGCCGTGCACCGCTACGTGAACCAGCGCCGCGTGCCGCACCTGTTCCTGGCCACGGGCGCCGACAAATGGGCCAATCCGCGCGAGTTTCCCTGGACCATCGGCTGGCAGCCCAGCTACCGCGTGGAGGCGCAGATCTACGCGAAGCACGTGCTCGAGACGCGGCCCAATGCGCGTATCGCGCTGCTCTACCAGAATGACGATTTCGGGCGCGACTACCTGAACGGCGTGCGCGACGTGCTGGGCCCGCGCTTCGATTCCATGGTCCGCACCGCCACCAACGAGGCGACGGACCCGACGGTGGACAGCCAGATCGTCCAGCTCCAGGCGAGCGGCGCCGATGTGCTGATCTGCGGCGTCATCCCCCGCTTCGCCGCCCAGGCGATCCGGCGCGTGCATGACATCGGCTGGCGGCCGATGATGTTCATGACCAATGTCTCGGTCTCGGTCGGCGCGGTCATGCAGCCGGCGGGGCCCGAGCGGGGCGTGGGCCTCATCACCTCCGACTATCGCAAGGACCAGAGCGATCCGGCCTGGGCGAATGATCCGGGGATGAACGAATGGCGTGGCTTCATGCAGCGCTTCGTGCCGGGTGGGGACCTGACGGACAACAACTTCACCTATGGCTATGGCGTCGGCACCACCATGATCCAGGTGCTGCGGCAATGCGGCAATGATTTCTCGCGCGAGAACGTCATGCGCCAGGCCACGAACATCGCGGCGATGGACGTGGCCACCCTGCTGCCGGGCGTGAAGGTGCAGAGCCAGCCCACCAACTACAACGTGATCCGCCAGATGCAGCTGCAGCGCTGGAACGGCTCGGGCTGGGTGCGCTTCGGCAATGTGATCGAGGGGGCGGCGCTGTAGGGCGCGGCCCGCGCGTCTCAGCGCAAGGGCCGGCGGCAGAGGAGGAGCGGGATGATGATTCCCGCTGCCAGCGCCCCGAAAAGGTACCAGAGCATGTTTGCCTGGGCCTCCGGGGTGCCGAACTTCTCCAGAAAGATGCAGTAGATGACGGTGCAGCCGACAATCCCGAGGCCCAGGAATTTGCCGGCGATCGTCACCTCGCGCACCTCCTGCGCGGGCAGCTCCTGGCCCGGTTGCTTTTGGATCGTCCCGTGCTGCATGTCTCGCCCCATATCACCCGAACCGGTGATATGGGGCGGCAGATGCCTTTGGGAATGCCCAGGCTAAAGGCTTGCGCGCAGGATCAGGGGCATGGGCGCCATCTTGTCCTCCACGGCCACGACGCCCGGAATTGCGCGCGCCATGATGGCCAGGCCCTGGCGCATCGTGTCATTGCGCGCATAGCCGTGGAAGGTGACGGTGCCGGCCTGCACGGACGGATAGACCCAGTAGGTGTCCACCCAGGGCTGGGCGCGCATGGCCTTCACCAGCGCGGACTGGATGCCGTGGTCATCCTGCGTCTCCTGCGGGGTCACCTCGCCGCGCAGCAGCGCCCGCAGCAGGTCGGCCCGGCTGACGATGCCGACCAGATGGTTGCCCTGCATCACCAGGACGCGGCGGATGTTTTTCTGCTCCATGAGCTGCGCGATGTGCTCGACCGTCTCCGTCTCGCTGACCGTCACCAGCTCTTTCGTCATCACATCCTGCGCGGTCTTGCCATGCGCCTTGGCGAAGCGCTCGACCTGCGGCGCTGAACTGCCGAGGACCTTCAGGAACCAGCCGCGCGCCCCTGGCGGACGGTCAGCCAGGCGGCGGATCAGGTCGCCTTCCGTGACGATGCCCTGCGGCACGCCCTCCGAATCCACCACTGGCACGGCGGAAATGCCACGCGAGGCCAGCAGCTCCGCGATAGCGATAACCGGGGTTTCGGGGGCAATGACCAGCGGGTTGGGGGTCATCAGGTCTTTGGATTGCATCGTGTGGTTTCCTTCCGGCGTCGCGCGCCCCCCAACCGCTGCCAGTCGGCGGCGATGGGTGGGCGCTTGCCCCTTTGTAGGAAGCTTTGGCGCGTGGTGCATTGCGCCGAATCAATCTGCACCCTCCTGCCGCTCGCCGTGGCCCAATTCCGTGCCGCGCTGGAAGCGGCGGGCTTTGCAGGGGGGGCCGCTTGTCGCCCGGCCCGAGCAGCGACTACATCGCCGCAGAACAGGCGAAGTGGCGGCCCATCGTGGCGGCCTCCGGAGCCAAGCTCGAGTAGGGGGAAAACATGATCCGCTTCACACGCCGCGCCACGCTGGGCGCTGTCCTTGCCGCGCCCGCCATCGCCCAGGCCCAATCATGGCCCTCCGGCAGCATCCGCATCGTCGTGCCCTTCGCGCCCGGCGGCAGCACGGATGCGGTGGCGCGCCTGGCCGCCCCCGGCCTGTCGCAGCGCCTTGGCGTGCCGGTCGTGGTGGAGAATCGCAGTGGTGCCGCGGGCTCGCTCGGCACCCAGGTGGTGGCGACGGCGCGGCCCGATGGCCAGACCTGGCTGCTGACCTTCGACAGCCACGCGACGCTGCCCGCCCTGCTGCCCAACCTGCCCTTCAACGTGACGCGGGACCTCGATCCCGTCATGCTGATCGGCGGCGCGCCCTATGTCATCGCGACGCGGCCGGACAAGCCCTATCGCAACCTGGCCGATGTGGTTGCCGCCGCCCGCGCGCGGCCTGATGCGGTGAACTACGGCAGCACCGGCAATGGCACGATCGGCCATCTGACGATGATCATGCTGGGCGCGCGCGCCGGCATCCGCATGGCGCATCTGCCCTATCGCGGCGGCGGCCTGGCCGTGAATGACACGGTGGCCGGCCATGTCGAGATGATGATCGGCAGCGCCGCCGTCGTGGCGCCGCATATCGCGGGCGGCACGCTGCGCCCCATCGTGCAGTTCGGCCCCGAGCGCTTGCCCGCGCTCTCCCAGGTGCCGACCGCGATCGAGGGCGGCTTTGCCGGGCTTGAGGCCGAGGCCTGGTGGGGCGTCTTCGCGCCGCACGGTACGCCCGACGCCATCCAGGCGCGCATGTTCACCGCCCTCAGGGAGTCCTTCCAGGAGGAGCGGGTCACGCGCACCATGACGGAAACCCAGCAGGCCCGCGTGGTGCTGGGCGACAAATCCGTGCTCGGCCCCTTTCTGGAGCGGCAGATCGCCCAATGGGGTGGCCTGGTGCGGGAGTATCGCATCCAGGCGGACTGAGGGGGCGACTGAGGGGGCGCTGCCTTACCGCCGCTGCGGCCCCAGCTCGTTCAGCTGGATGTTCTGGGCGGCCAGGTCCGCCGCCATGCTGTCGGGCGCGATCTGGATGGCACGGAGCCAGTCATTGCGGGCGCCCGCCACATCGCCGCGCAATTGCCGCAGGATGCCGCGCTCCAGCAGGCCCTCGGCATTGTCGGGCGCCAGGATCAGGGCGCGTTCCACCGCCACGAAGGCCTGGTCCACCCGCTCCAGGTGGCGCAGTGCGGCGGCGCGCAGCACCCAGGCCTCGGCGCGTTCGGGCTCGAGCGCCAGGGCCGAATCCAGGTCCTCGATGGATTCGCGGTAGCGCCGCATGGCGGCCAACACGACCGAGCGATCCACCAGCAGCTCCACATCCTGCGGCGCGAGGGTGAGGGCGATGGTGGCCGCGGCGAAGGCCCGGTTCGGGTCGCCCGCCATCATCCAGGCCTGGGAGGCCTGGCCAAAGACGGCCGCCCGGGCCACGCCACCGGCGCGGCTGGCTGCACCCAGGCGCTCCAGCCGCTCGGCAGCGCGATCGGGCTCGCCCAGGCCCAGCATGGCGAGCGCGATGCAATGGCGCGCCCCCTCGCCACCGCCGGTCGCGTCCCAGGCCTGGGCGAAGCGCATCGCTTCGTCCGGGTCGTCGCGCAACAGGGAGAGGCAGCGGTCATAATCCGCCCCATCGGCGATGCGGGGCAATTCGGGCGGCAGGGGCAGGTTGTCCTGCCGCGGCGCGGTGGGCACGCCCATGCTCTCGGGGGCGGGTTCCCGCAAGAACCAGACGCCGCCGCCTACCGCCAGGGCGAGGCCGAGCCCCAGGAGGATCAGGAAGAACTTGCGCACGGCATGCAACCTACAGGAAAGGACGGGCGGGGGGAATCTGCCGCTTTGCGTGCAGGGAAAGCTTGCGCGTCATCAGAAATAGCCGCGCCACCAGGTGACGAAATGGCCCAGCCCCTCGCGCAGCCCCGTGCTGGGCTGCCAGCCGAAATCCCGCTGCATGGCGCTGATGTCGGCGTAGGTGTTGGGGACGTCGCCCGGCTGGTTCGGCACCAATTCGCGGATGGCGCGGCGGCCCAGCAGCTCCTCAAGGATGTCCAGGAAATCCATCAGCTGCTCGGGCTGGCTGTGACCGATATTGTAGAGCCTGTGGCCGGCCGCCGGCTGGTCCAGCGCGGCCGTCACGCCTGCCACGATGTCATCCACAAAGGTGAAGTCCCGCCGCATCCGCCCCTCGTTGAAGAGGCGCACCGGCTGGCCCTTCAGGATGGCGTCGGTGAAGAGCCAATAGGCCATGTCCGGCCGGCCCCATGGGCCATAGACGGTGAAGAAGCGCAGGCCGGTCAGCGGGATGCCGTAGAGATCGGCATAGGCGCTGCTCATCGCCTCATCGGCGATCTTGGTGGCGGCATAGAGCGAGGCGGGGCGGTTCACCGGGTCCGTCTCGCGGAAGGGGCCATCGGCCCGGCTGCCATAGACCGAGCTGGTGGAGGCATAGACCATGTGGCGCAGGGCAGGGGCGTGGCGGCGGGCGGCCTCCAGCACCGAGAGATGCCCCGTCACATTGGCGGCCGTATAGGCGAAGGGCGCCTCCAGCGACCAGCGCACCCCCGCCTGGGCGCCGAGATGCGCGATATGGGTAATGTCGGGTCGCGATCGCAGCAGGCCGGCCACGGCGTCGCTGTCGCCCAGATCCATCCGGTGGAAGGTGAAGCCGGCGGCGGGGCCGATCAGGCGGTCCAGCCGCGCCTGCTTCAGCGCCGGGTCGTAATAGGGGTTGAGGTTGTCGAGCCCGATCACCTCGTCGCCACGCGCCAGCAGCGCGCGCGTGAGGTGGGCGCCAATGAAGCCCGCAGCACCGGTGACCAGAACAACCGCCATGCGCCCCCCTATGGCCGGTTTTTGGTGGAACCGCCATGCGCCCTATAAGAAGGGAGTAACGCAGCAGCCACATGGCGGAAGCAGAAGGTCAAACCCACCCAGATGAATGGCCTCAAGCCCATATTGGCCCGCCTCGCCGCGGGGGAACGCCTGGCCGAGAGCGAGGCCGAGGCCGCCTTCGGCATCATCATGGCGGGCGAGGCGACGCCGGCGCAGATCGCCGGCATGCTCATGGCCATGCGGGTGCGCGGCGAGACGGTGGCCGAGATGACCGGCGCGGTGCGGGCGATGCGGGCGCGCATGATCGGCGTGGACGTGCCGGAGGGCGCGATGGATGTGGTCGGCACGGGCGGCGATGCCTCGGGCAGCCTGAACATCTCCACCACGGCGGCGATGGTGGTGGCCGGCGCCGGCGTGCCGGTGGCCAAGCACGGCAACCGGGCGCTCTCCTCGAAATCCGGCGCCGCGGATGCGCTGGCGGCACTGGGGGTCAACCTGGACGTTCCGCTCGACCGCCTCCCGGCCGTGATTCGCGAGGCGGGCATGGTCTTCCTCCTGGCGCCCCGCCACCATTCCGCCCTGCGCCATGCCGGCGGCGCGCGGGTGGAGCTCGGCACGCGGACCATCTTCAACCTGCTGGGGCCGCTGGCGAATCCGGGCCGGGTGAAGCGGCAGATGACCGGCGCCTTCTCGGCCGAATGGCTCCAGCCCATGGCCGAGGCGCTGGGTCGCCTCGGCACCGAGGCCGCCTGGGTGGTGCATGGCCAGGGCATGGATGAGCTCGCCATCTCCGGCCCTTCCGAGGTGGTGGAACTGGCCGAGGGCCGCACCCGCCGCTTCACCGTGGCGCCTGAGGAGGCCGGCCTGCCCATCTGGCCCATCGAGGCGATCAAGGGCGGCGAGCCGGCCGAGAATGCGGCCGCCCTGGTGGCCCTGCTGGAAGGCCAGCCCGGCGCCTACCGGGACATGGTGCTGCTGAACGCCGGGGCCGCCCTGGTGGTGGCCGGCCGCGCCGGCAACCTGCGCGAAGGTGCCGCGTTGGCGGCGGAGAGCATTGACAGCGGACGCGCTCTGGATGTTCTCATCCGGCTCCGTCGTGCGACTTCCGAGGCTGATTCCGAATGAACATTGATGTCCTCTCCGATACCTTGGCCCGCATCCTGCGGGACAAGGAAGAGGAAGTCGCCGCAGCCATGGCCGCGACGCCGCTGGCCGAGATGGAAAAGCGCGCCCTGGACCAGGACGCGCCGCGCGATTTCACCGGTGCGCTCTGCGCCAAGATCGGCGAAGGCCGGACCGGGCTGATCGCCGAGATCAAGCGCGCCTCGCCCTCCGGCGGCCTGATCCGCGACCCCTTCGAGCCCGCCGCCCTCGCCCGCGCCTACGAGAGCGCCGGCGCCGCCTGCCTCTCCGTGCTGACCGACGCCAAGTGGTTCCAGGGCCGGCCGGAGGATCTCATCGCAGCCCGCGGCGCCTGCCAGCTTCCGGTGCTGCGCAAGGATTTCATGATCCATCCCTTCCAGGTCTTCGAGGCGCGCGCCATGGGTGCCGATGCCATCCTGCTGATCATGGCCGCGCTGAGCGATGACCAGGCGAATGAGCTGGAGGATGTGGCCCGCAGCCTCGACATGGCGGTACTGGCGGAAGTGCATGACGCGCGCGAGATGGAGCGCGCGCTCGGCCTGCAGACGCGGCTGATCGGCGTGAACAACCGCAACCTGAAGACCCTGGTAACCGACCTCGCCACCAGCGAGGAACTCATCCCCATGGTCCCGGCCGACCGGATTCCGGTGGCGGAAAGCGGCCTGCGCAATCCGGCCGACCTCCGCCGCATGGCCGATGCCGGCGCCTATTGCGTGCTCGTGGGCGAGCACCTGATGCGCCAGCCCGATGTGGCGGAAGCGACGCGCGCGCTGCTGGGAACGTGACTCTTACCCATTTCGATGAGGCCGGCCGCGCCGCCATGGTGGATGTGGCCGGCAAGGCCGAGACGGAGCGCCTGGCCATTGCGCGCGGCCGCGTGGTCATGGCGCCCGCGACGCTCGCGCTGATCGCCGAGGGCAAGGCGGGGAAGGGCGATGTGCTGGGTGTCGCGCGGCTGGCCGGCATCATGGCGGCCAAGAAGACCAGCGACCTCATCCCGCTCTGCCACCCGCTGATGCTGACCAAGGTCCGCGTGGACCTCACCATCGCCGAACCCGATACAGTGGAGATCGAGGCGCAGGTGAGCGTCACCGGCCGCACCGGCGTGGAGATGGAGGCGTTGACGGCCGTCAGCGTCGCGGCGCTGACCGTCTATGACATGGTGAAGGCGGTGGATCGCGGCATGCGGATCGAGGGCATTCACCTGGCGCTCAAGGAAGGCGGCAAGTCGGGCCGCTTCGAAGCCACGCCATGATTGCGCCCCGATGATTAAACTGGACGAGGCGCGCCAGCGGATCCTGGACGGCATGCGCCCGACCGGGCCGGAGACGGTGGCGCTGGCCGCCGGCTGGAACCGCGTGTTGGCGCGGCCCGTGGTGTCGCGCCTGACCCAGCCGCCGGCCGATGTCTCTGCCATGGATGGCTATGCGGTGCGCGCCGCCGATACGGTGGCCGGCGCCCGGCTGAGCGTGACGGGCGCGGCCCCGGCCGGCCGGCCCTTCCTGGGCGAGGTCATGCCCGGTGCCGCCGTGCGCATCTTCACCGGCGGCTTTGTGCCGGCCGGCGCCGACGCCATCCTGATCCAGGAAAATGCACGGGCCGAAGGCGCCGCGCTGGAGGTGCTGGAGCCTGTCGCCCCCGGTCGCTGGATTCGCCGCAAGGGCCTGGATTTCGCCGAAGGCCAGGAACTCATCCCTGCCGGGCGGCGCCTGACGGCGCGCGATATCGGGCTGGCGGCGGCTTCCAACCAACCCTGGCTCACCGTGCATCGCCGCCCGCGGATCGGCATCCTCGCCACGGGCGATGAGATCGCCTTGCCGGGCGAGCCGCTGCCGCCGGGCGGCATCGTCAGCTCCAATGCGCATGCGCTGGCGGCGCTGGTCGCTTCCGCAGGCGGGGAAGCGATCATCCTGCCGATCGCGCCCGATGATGCACACAGTATCGCGGCCCTGGCCGGCTCCGGCGGCTATGACCTGCTGGTGACGACGGGCGGCGCGAGCGTAGGCGAGCATGACCTGGTGCAGAAGGCGCTGGGCCAGGACGGCTTCGCGCTGGATTTCTGGAAGATCGCGATGCGGCCGGGCAAGCCGCTGATCTGGGGCCGGCTCGGCGCCATGCCGGTGCTGGGGCTGCCGGGCAATCCGGTTTCGGCGCTGGTCTGCGGCGTGGTCTTCCTGCTGCCGGCCCTGGCGCGGATGCAGGGGCTGCCGGATACGGGCCCGCGGACGATCCAGGCACGGGCCGGGGTGGACCTGCCGGAGAACGATATCCGCGCCGACCATCTGCGCGCCACGCTGACGCGCGACGCCGATGGCGCCTGGGTGGCGACGCCGGCCAGCCGCCAGGACAGCTCCATGCTGGCCGTCCTGGCCTTGGCCGATGGGCTGATCCTGCGTGCGCCCTTCGCGCCGGCCCTGGCCAAGGGCGGGCTGGTCGAGGTGGTGCCGCTGGGCGCGCTCGGCGTGTGACGGCGCTGCGCCCCGCCGCCTTCCTGGACCGGGACGGCGTGCTCATCGAGGATACGGGCTGGCCGCACAAGCCGGCCGAGGTCCGCTGGATTTCCGGCGCGGCCGCCGCGGTCCGGCGGCTGAACCAGGCGGGTTACCTGGTCTTTGTGGTGACCAACCAGGCGGGCGTGGCGCGGGGCTATTACCCGGAATCGCAGATCGGCGTGATGCATGACTGGATGGCCGGCGAACTCGCCTGCGAGGGTGCCCATGTGGATGCCTGGGAGTATTGCCCGAACCATCCCGAGGCGGTGATTCCGCAATACCGGCTGGACTGTCCGCGCCGGAAGCCGCGGCCGGGCATGATCCTCGATCTGCTGGCGGCCTGGCCGGTGGACCGGGCGCGCTCCTTCCTGGTGGGGGACCGCGAGACGGATGTGGCGGCGGCGCGCGCGGCGGGCCTGCCGGGGCATCTTTTTCCGGGCGGCGACCTCGATGCCTTCATCCGTGGCGTGCTGCCGGGCTGAGAGGCCGCTGCGACATCAGCCGGCCATCAGCTCCAGATGCGCCTGGATGATTCCAGCCTCCTCGGGCGGCACCACCTCCCGCCAGGCCGAAACCCCCGGGAGCCGGCCCGGATTGCGCAGCACCAGCTCTGTCTTGAGATAGGGAAAGCCCATCCGCTCGACCAGCACGCGCCAGAGATGGTGGCAGGGGTTGAGCGGATAGCGGTCCAGCGCCTCGGCTTCGGCGAAGCGGGGGCCGAGGCTCAGGCGCGTCGCTTCATCCACCTCGGCCAGAAGGCGCGCATAGCCGAAGAGGGCCGCGCAGCGCACGCCGGCCGCCTGCATCCGGCGCGAGAGACCCAGCTCGCCCCGCTGCACCACGCGCCATTTGCTGCGGCTATCCACGAAGCCATCGAGATGGGTGCGGAGCATCGCCACCGCCGCCGCGCCGCGCGCGAGCAGCGCATAGGATTGCAGATGCGCGCCGCCGCCCAGGCTCTCGGTCAGGCCAAAGCAGCCCTCGCCGCCGGCGCGCCAGGCCTCCACCAGAGGCGCCAGCGGCAGGAAGGGGCCGAGGACGCTGTCATTGGCCAGGAGAAGCTCATCCGGCACGCCGAAACGCTCGACCGCAAGCGCCGCGCCATCGCGCCAGCCGCCGAAGTCGCGGCCGACATTGGTACGATGGATTCGGAGCACGCTCTGCTCCGCCACCGCCTGCCAATCCGGCTCCGGCGGGCGGCTCGTGGCATTGGTGATGAAGACCAGGTTGAAGCCTGACTCGCGCCATAGCCGCAATTGCCGGAGCACCATCGCGGAGACCCGCCCGCCGGGCGACCAGTGCAAATAGAGCGCGAGCGAGTTGCCTTGCTGCTGTGCCAGCCCGGGCGAGATTTCCAGGACGCGGCTTTCGAGCGGCGCCAGGCGGTCCAGCAATTCGGCCTGGCCCACCTCCATCACGAG
>LNFM01018996.1_pt1 | contig 11951 bp, 8 predicted proteins | sample 596031 | NCBI WGS metagenome assembly LNFM01 (sample SAMN04254537, study PRJNA301005) | activated carbon metagenome | isolation source: dual media filters at the Ann Arbor, Michigan drinking water treatment plant | place: USA: Ann Arbor | reverse complement strand
ATCGTGACCGTAGCTGGAACCGCCTTACCGATGAAGGATACGAAAGTATCAACCGGGTAGAACTGGATCATGTGTGGAGTGCCATGCGATTTGAGAAAGGCGAAACAGTTCGGGGCGAAGATGTTCCGCATACAAGGAAAAGGGAAGCTGCTCCATTAGCTGATTAAGGCCGGTATTACCCCAAAAAGTATTTAGGTTTGTTGCTAGCAACAAACCTTTTTTATTTTAAACATATGTCATTACTCAACGTAGAAATAAAAGCCCGATGCAACGATGCATCTTTAATCAGAAAATATTTACTCGACAACAACGCAGACTTTAAAGGTGTAGATGAACAAACAGATACTTACTTCAATGTGCAACACGGACGTTTAAAACTCCGGGAAGGAAATATTGAAAACAACCTCATCTTCTACGAACGAACAAACCAGGCCGGTCCAAAGAACTCACATTTCAATTTAGTAAAAGTAGAAGATGCCAAAGGATTGAAAGAAGCCTTGCAAAAATCAATTGGTATAAAAGTAGTTGTACAAAAGCGAAGAGAGATCTATTATATTGCCAATGTAAAATTTCATATTGATGAAGTGCCTGGCTTAGGTGAATTTGTAGAAATTGAAGCAGGAAATGTATTGGCTGATTTATCGCAGCAGCAATTAAATGAGCAGTGCAATTTTTATCTCAATGAATTTGGAATTAAAGAAGAAGATTTAATGGAACTATCGTACAGTGATATGTTGTTGGCAGAAATAAAATAAAGAAGTAAATTTAAGTATGAATGAATTGAGAGAGCCAATCCCTGTATACGGGATGAAGAAACTTACAATTGAAGAATACTTAGAGTTTGAAAGAAACGCTGAAGATAAGCATGAATATTACCAGGGTGAAGTATTTGCCATGTCCGGTGCAAAGCTTGCTCATAATATAGCTACAGGTAATTTGTATTTTGGCTTACGGAAAAGGTTAGAAGGGAAATCTTGCAACCCTTTTAACAGCGATCAAAGAATATACATCCCGGAAAACTCACTTTTTACCTATCCCGATATTTCAATTATTTGCGGAGATATTCTTACAAAAGATAACGATGAGTTGAATGCAATAAATCCAACCGTAATTGTAGAGGTGCTATCCTCATCAACCCGCAACTACGACATGGGTGGTAAGTTTGATCTGTACCGGGATATCCCAACATTGAAAGAGTATATATTGGTGGATTCAGAAGCAGTAAAAGCATATGCTTTTAGAATTAACGAAACCGGTCACTGGGAATTAGAAGAATACAAAAGGGCAGAAGATACACTGGAAATAAAAGTTCTTCAACTATCTATCCCACTTTCAGAAATTTACGAGGGAACTAAATTGATCACTACCGGATAATCACTGCACCCATCTTCTTCGTCAACTCCATTTCCATTTGTTTTAAATGCTCATGTGTCTGGTGCAGCATATTGTACTCATCCGCAGTGTGCTGCTTTTCCATATCTAACTGGTTTTCCAGCAGCATCCGTTTTATTTTACGCAGCTTCAAATAATTCACGGCTGATTCTACTTCCATATTGGTTTTATCTTCCCCCATTTTCAGGAAGCTCATCAAATGGTCGCCATTATCCCGGGCCAGTGTTTTAATGAAGTCTTCGTACGGTTGCTCAAAAAGTTTTTTCTGGTAGCCGTCTGACTGGCTGTATTCTTTTTTCCAATGGTCACTTTCTTCATAGGGGAAGTTGAGTAGCGAAACAGCCAAAGCACTCAGCTTGGTATCGGGGTGATGAATAAAATAACTTCTCGTAGCAGTAGCCGGACTATTTTGTAACAGTTCTTTAAAAGCTGCGATCAATCGTATCACATCTTTATTATCGATCAAACTTTCATCCACCATTTCTTCCAAAATATAATTGCCGACCAGTTTATCGTCATCATATTTTTTAATACCGTACTCCAGTAAAATTCTTGCTACTTCCCGTTCCTGCAACTCATCTTTAAACAATAGGTTAAACGTAGCATCATCATAATTGGTTTCTTCAGCCTGCTTTGCATTTTCTTCTATTTGCTTTGCATCATTAAAAGAATCTTTTCTTTCCTGTGTAGCAATCCGGTCACGGATAAATTTATTAACCAATGCATGTAAACCACCTTCTTCGATCCGTAATATCTCAGAACATTGCTTGATATAATCCTGCTGCTTGGTAAAATCTTCTACTTTGTTGATCTTGGAAATGGTTTCCGCCATCTTATTCACCACTTCCGATTTCTTAACCGAATCATTTCCCGCATCTTTCAATGCCACTTCTAATTGAAAAAGAATAAAATCTTTTTTATTCGCCTGCACAAAATCCCGGAAAGCAGATACACCAACTTTGTTTACATAACTATCCGGGTCTTCTTTATCCGGTATCAATACCAGTTTTACATTTAGCCCTTCTTCCAATGCAAGGTCCAGTCCCCGCAAGGCTGCTTTTATACCAGCGGCATCACCATCATAAATAATAGTAAGATTGTTGGTATATTTTTTTACCAAACGTAATTGATCCGGCGTTAATGATGTACCGCCACTCGCCACCACATTTTCAATACCAGCTTGATGTAATGATACCACATCGGTATAACCTTCTACTAATAAACATTCATCCGCTTTATCAATAGCCTGTCTTGCCTGGTAAGAGCCATAGAGAATTTTACTCTTAATGTAAATTTCATTCTCCGGTGTATTGATATACTTCGGTGCTTTGTCGTTGCTCTTTAAAATTCTTGCACCAAAGCCCAGCACTTTGCCACTATGATTGTGTACCGGGAAAATGATCCGGCCACGGTAATTATCCATCAACTGGTCGTTGCGGTTAGCTACCAAACCAGATTTAATTAATATCTCAGCAGTATATTGTTTCGCCAATGCTTCTTTGGTAAAAGCATCTCTTTGTTCGGGAGAATAACCGATTTGAAACTTCTTAATGATCTCTTCCCTAAATCCTCTTTCTTTCAAATAGCTTAAACCAATATCCTGTCCTTCTTCTGTTTCAAACAATGCTTTAGAAAAAAATTGCTGCGCAAAAGCATTCACGATGTACAAACTTTCCGCCACCTGCATTTGCTGCCGCTGCTCATCGTTCTGAAATGTTTCTTCGATCTCAATGCCATATCGGCCGGCCAGCCATTTCAGTGCATCCACATAGCTGTACTTTTCATGCTCCATGATGAAGCTGATGGTATTGCCGGCCTTCCCGCAACCAAAACATTTGTATAGTTCCTTGCTTGGGGAAACCGTAAACGAAGGAGTCTTTTCATTATGAAAAGGGCAGAGGCCCAGGTAATTACTGCCTCTTTTTTTCAGCTTTACAAAACTGCCCACCACATCCAATATATCCAGGCGGCCCAGTATCTGTTGTATCGTATTTTGCGAGATCATTCGGGCGGGCAAGTTATTGAAAAAAAGGCTGTTTCTCGCAAAGACGCAAAGACGCCACAGCCGTAAAATAGCATTGTATTCTTTGCGCCTTTGCGTCTTTGCGAGCCATGTATTCAATCTGTAACCTCCCCCGAACTTCGTTCCCAACCTTCGTACCTCGGTTGCCTCCAAGGAGGGGCTTCAAGTCGTTCATATTTAATAATTCAATCAAGTAGTAATTGCGTAAGCAAGTAACCCTTCCGCCGGCAGGCCAACTCCGAACCTGTCTGCCGACAGGCAGGCTCCAAACTCCAAACTCTCAACTCTCAACTTACTTGTGCATTTCTTTTTTATAAATACCTTCCACAAATGCTTTGATTTTTTAAAATTTGGGCTTACTTTACTAACGTTCCTTAACCGAACCTCCTGAGCATAATCCGTCACCTTACCGAAAAATAAAAGCCTCTTTTATTTTTTAACCTGTTTGCCTTTTGCAAACACAAAACTTAAACGACATGGTTCGGAGAGAGCAGCTTCGCCTTCATCGGGAAGAATTCACCACCGACGAAACAAAGCTACAGCAGGTAGCCGGTCGTCAACTCTCCAAAGAACAACTACAAGACGTAGAGCATTTACACAACCAGTTTCACATCCAGCTAATCAACATTCACGACCTTAAGCAATCTATCAAAGCCCATGAACGCAAAATGGAATTTGAACGGGTAGCTTTTAATGGAAAAGTGAATGAAGATAGTTTGATACGTCATGAAAGATTGCATGATGAGTACCAGGCCCTTCAACAAACCTTGCAGGATCTCCGTGCAGAATTCAGCAACTTTCTAAGCAGAACATAAAAGTTCTAAGTTCAAGGTTCTAAGTTTGAAGTCAACGAACTCCAAACTCCGAACTCTGAACTCCGAACTAGGAACTAAGAACTGTTTTCAACCCCATTGAATTCAAAGCATTAACCTCACACGTCAAAAATATTGTCTTGCTGGGCCATGCCGGCTCCGGTAAGACCACCTTAGCGGAGTGCATGTTGTTCGAAGCCGGACTCATCACCCGCAGGGGTTCCATCGCAGAGCGAAACACCACAGGAGATTACCACGAACTTGAACAAGACCGTGGTAATTCTATTTTTAGCAAGCTCCTCCACACCAAATGGAGAGGCTATAAAATAAATATCATTGATACTCCCGGCTATGATGATTTTGTTGGCGAAGTGATCTCCGCATTAAAAGTAGCCGATACCGGCGTAATGCTGCTCAATGCCATGATGGGAGTAGAAGTAGGCACCGATATCATTTGGGAATACACCGACAAGTTTAAAACGCCGATGATATTCGCCGTAAATAAACTCGATGATGATAAAGCCGACTTCGATAAAACAGTACGGGATGCCAAAGCACATTTCGGAAATAATGTAGTGGTAGTACAATACCCACGGCAAACAGGTGCCGGCTTTCATGAGATCATTGATGTGCTGCGCATGACCATGTATAAATTCAACAACACCGGCGGCAAGCCAGAAAAGCTGGCCATACCGGATGATGAAAAAGCAAAAGCAGATGAGCTCCACAAAGAATTAATAGAAGCCATTGCCAGCAACGATGAAAGCCTCATGGAAAAATATTTCGACCAAGGCGAACTCACAGAAGATGAAATGAAGAACGGCCTCAAAAAAGCAATGATCAATCATGATCTGTTTCCGCTTTTCTGTCTCTCTGCCGAACGCAATATGGGCAGCGGCCGCCTCATGGGCTTTATAGATAATGTATGCCCCAGTGCCAATGAAATGCCGCCGCAAAAAACAAAAAAAGGCGACACACTCACCTGCGATGCCAATGGCCCCGCATGTATTTTTATTTATAAAACTATTTCCGAACCGCATGTAGGAGAGTTATCCTTCTTTAAAGTATATAGCGGCACGGTAAAAAGTGGTATGGAACTCGAGAATGAGACCACCGGCGTTACCGAAAAGATCACCCAGTTATTTTTAGTAGAAGGAAATAAACGAACCGCCACCAATGAACTCGTAGCAGGCGATATTGGTGCAACGCTAAAACTAAAGAACACCCATGTAAACAATACCCTGCACACAAAAGGAAAAAATTACGAATTGCCACCCATAGAATTTCCATCGCCCAACATGACGGTGGCCATTGAAACACTTAAAAAAGGAGAGGAGGAAAAACTATCACAAGCCCTGCACCAGTTGCGGGAAGAAGATCCTACACTGCTGGTTGAAGTATCTTCCGAGTTAAAACAAACACTCATCCATTGCCAGGGCGATATGCATCTCGCCGTAGCCAAATGGAAAATAGAACACCAGCACAAGCTGGATGTAAAATTCAGTAAACCCAAAATTGCCTACCGGGAAACCATCCGCAAAATGGCCGATGCCAGTTACCGCCACAAAAAACAAAGTGGAGGTGCCGGGCAGTTTGGCGAAGTATATATGCGTATAGAACCCTGGTATGATGGTATGCCCGAGCCCACGGAGTTCAATGTGCGGGGGCGGGATACACATGATCTTGATTGGGGCGGCAAACTCGTTTTTTATAATTGCATTGTAGGTGGTGCTATAGATGCAAGGTTTCTGCCTTCTATCTTAAAAGGCGTTATGGAAAAAATGCACAACGGCCCACTCACCGGTTCCTATGCACGGGATATACGGGTATCGGTGTACGATGGTAAAATGCACCCGGTTGATAGTAACGATATATCATTTAAAATAGCAGGCCTCCAGGCATTTCGCACTGCCTTTCAGCAGGCCGACCCGCAAATACTGGAACCTATCTATCATGTAGAAGTGCTATGTCCCGATGATCTTACCGGTGCTGTAATGGGCGACCTGCAAAGCCGCCGTGCCATAGTAGAAGGTATAGATAGCGAAGGCCATTTTCAAAAAATACTGGCCCGGGTACCCTTGGCCGAAATGGATGGTTACTCATCCTCCCTGCGATCCATTACACAAGGCCGTGCAAGATTTACCATGAACTTTGTGGCGTATGAAGCAGTGCCTTTTGATCTGCAACGGAAGTTGATTGATGAGTATAGTAAAACAGCGAAGGAAGAGTATGCTTAATATACCCTGAGCTTGATGAAGGGATTAGTTACTATAAAGCTCCGGCAATAATTGCCGGAGTTTTTTTTATGATCTTTCTTAATTTTCTTTTTGCGTTGATGCAAAAAGATTGAGGCAAATGCAAATGTTTTGCTTTTATAGTTTGAATAAAACTTTTCTTGCTTTTCTTTTTGCCTTGATGCAAAAAGAAACAAAAAAATCAAGGCAAACGCCATTGCTCCGCAGGCTTTGCCATCCCTCGCCCCCTTTTCTGTTTTATCCCCGTCCTGTTATTTTTTGTTTTGTGATGATTGAAGCAAGGTGCAAGACTCCGCTGCGTGTTATGCGAAGAACATGAAGGCACTGTGTTCCGCCTGAAAGTGTTTAAAGGATTTAGTTTTTTTATAGTGTGGCGGAACAAGGTGCTGGAAGTGGTTGATTGGTTCTGGTTTTAATTATAAGAGCCGCCCGAAGGGCGGCTCTTTATTTTGTATTTGTGCTATACGGATTGATTACTTATGCAGGTGCTAATACCAATTCTACATCGAGGTTTGTTGTTTGCCCGAGTGTGATAACTATGCCGGGTATTGTTTGGGGTATGTAATCGGGTTTTGAAAATTTGATACTGTATGTGCCGGGTATGGGAATTTTTACACTGTATTCTCCATCGCCGTCTGAAGTGGCAGTATATGTTTGCCCGATCACTTCTACTAATACATCACTTAACTCATCGCCAGAACTACTGCTTGTGATAACGCCGGCAGCTTGTGTGGGTATGTTGCCCTGGTCTATAATTTCTCTTGCTGCTTTGTACGTATTGTAAAACTCTACATCGCTTAATTTAAAATTAAGCATTAATGTATCCAATGTGGTTCTGCAAAGTGTTCTTGTTTCTTTGATAAGCGTTTTTAATTGTTCTGTTAAGGCTACCTGCTGACTTTGTTTGGCTCTTGGTGCCGGTGCTTTTGCGGTGTAGCTATCTATTAATGTTTGATAGCTGGTGAGTGTGGCAGCAGTGATACCGAAAGGTGGTAATGCTGCAATGTGAGTGTTTGCATTGTCGTGGATGGTTTGTGCTCTTTCGGACAGATCATCATCTTTTAATGATTTTAAATCTGACATGGTGACTTTGGAAAGTGATTGCAGAATAATATCATTTACTGATACTGCATAGGCATACAAGAGACCTGCATTAATAACAGTGGTGTTGCGTAATGCATCTCTTGTAAAATTTTTGTCGGGAGTGATACCCGAGGTGACTGTTTGCTGTTGCTCGGATGTGTTACTGATGGCATCAATTTTTGCTTTAAGATTTGTTTGTGCGGTAACGAGTGCAGGAACTGTGGCTACTGCTACTGAATTAGCATCGAGTACTGCATCTACAACAGTAAACATGCTGTAGACGGCGTTTTGTTCATCTGTCATAATTGATAAGGTTTGTGCTTTGTGCCGTCCTTTTCTTTTTGGAAAAGAGATAGCGGCTTAAGCGGTTAATAAAAAAAACTGTTGCCGAGATATTTGAAAAGGCGACACTGTTGCTGAGCCTGTGCCAACCTTGCTTCTATTTTTAATTGTAGTGGCAGATTTTTTTGTGGTAGTATAATTTTCTGCCGAGGTAGTTGCCCAATCTGCTGAGCTGAGATGGCTTTCTGACGAGCCGAGAAGGCAATCTGCTGAGCCGAGATGGCTTTCTGACGAGCCGAGCAAGCAATCTGCTGAGCCGAGCAAGCAATCTGCTGAGCCGAGATGGCTTTCTGCTGAGCTGAGCAAGCAATCTGCTGAGCCGAGAAGGCTTTCTGACGAGCCGAGAAGGTAATCTGCTGAGCTGAGAGGACAATCTGGCAAGCCGAGCAAGCAATCTGCTGAGCCGAGATGGCAAACTTCTGCTGTTTTGCTTGTTTCTGTTTCCTTGCAATAACGAGATGCTATTGTAATTGCCTGTTCGTGAACCGGAAGTGATAAAACTGTTGATATGACAGATTGTGCCCTCATGAAAAGTGAAGGTAAAAATGGAAGTAACTACAAAAAATCCCACGTTAGTAGTACTTATAAGAGGAAACCTTTAGAATTTAAAGGATTTGATATACCTCATTAGTGGTATTTTTTTCTTTCTACCTGAAAAGTAGATTTTAAGGCTACTATTTTTTAGATACAAATCATTGAAAGTGCCTGAAACCAGCCTAATAAATACACCGGAAATCTTTTCCTATTTTCGGAGAATATACAACCACCATGTCCCTTTTCCAGAAATCGGTACTTAAGAAATATACCAACGACCTTAATAAAGAGAACCTTGAAAAAAAATGGGAACAGTTTAAAACTCATTTTCATAATCCAGAGGTTCAGGAAAATATTCGCAATGCTAAAGAGGAAGAATACCAGGCTGGCTTTGTGGATGACCTTTTTGTAAAAATACTTGGCTATACGGTTTACCCCAATCCCAACTTTAATTTCAGGCTTGAAAAGAAAACTGATGCCGATACTACAAAAAGCGACGGCGCAATATTAGTAAACGGAAAAGTGGCAGGTGTGCTTGAGTTAAAAGATACTAATACTACTGACCTTGGCAAAGTAGAAAAACAAGCCTTTGGTTATAAGCATAAGCACCCTGAATGTATTTATGTAATTACTTCCAACTTTCAAAAACTGCGGTTTTACATTAATGACTCCATTGAGTTTATAGAGTTTGACCTTTTTAAAATAACAAAAGAAGAATTTGTAACGCTGGTTATTTGTTTAGAACAGCAACATATATTTAAGAATATACCCTACTTAATAAAAAGAAACTCTCTAGATGAGGAAAAAGGAATAACCAATAAACTATATGCCGATTACTCTCAGTTTAAAAGAGTGTTGTTTAATAATATAGTGGCATTAAACCCACAATACAATAAACTAGAAATATTTAAAAAGACACAAAAGCTACTTGACCGTTTTCTATTTGTTCTTTTTGCAGAAGATAGGCTACTTGTGCCGCCCAATAGTGTAAGAGTGATATTGACAGATTGGGAAAAACTAAAAGAGCTTGATAATTATGTTCCCTTATTTGACCGATTTAAAAAATACTTTGGTTATTTAAATACCGGGCATGATGGGAAGCATCATGAAATATTTGCCTATAATGGTGGATTATTTGCGGCAGATGAAATACTAGATAATATAAAAATTGACGATGATATTCTTTACAACGGCACTACTACTTTAAGCAATTATGATTTTGAAAGTGAAGTTGATGTAAACATACTGGGACATATTTTTGAACATAGCCTTACAGAAATTGAAGAGGTACAAGCTGAACTTGAAGGAGCTGTAATTGAAAAGACAAAGACGAAAAGAAAAAAGGATGGGGTTTTCTACACACCCCGCTATATAACAAAGTATATAGTAGAAAATACTGTAGGAGAACTCTGCAGGCAAAAAAAAGAGGAACTAAAAATTACTGATGAGGAATTTGCTTATCGTAAGAGAAAGGATGCAAGAGGAACACTATTAAAAAGATTGGACGATTACCGTAACTGGCTATTTCAAATAACCATTTGCGACCCTGCCTGTGGTAGTGGTGCCTTTTTAAACCAGGCGTTGGAGTTTTTGATTGCAGAACACCATTATGTTGATGAATTAAAAGCTACTCTCTTTGGTGATGCAATGGTGTTAACAGAGGTGGAAACTACCATTTTGGAAAACAATCTATTTGGTGTAGATATAAATGAAGAAGCAATAGAAATTGCCAAGCTTAGTCTTTGGCTCCGTACTGCGAAAAAAGGGAGAAAGCTGAACGATCTTAGTAGCAATATTAAGTGTGGCAATAGTTTAATAGATGACACAAAAATTGCGGGAAACAAAGCTTTTAGCTGGCAAAATGAGTTTAAGGCAGTATTTAAAAATGGCGGCTTTGATGTTGTGGTAGGAAATCCTCCTTATGTTGATGTAAAAAATCTTAAGAAAGAAATTGGGGAATATATATACTCAACATATAATACATCTGAAAATCGAATCAACTTATACTCATCATTTGTAGAAAAAGGATTTGCCATTGTGAAAAGTAAGGGAATGCTCTCATACATCATTCCCAATTCAATATTATTAAATAGTTCATACAAAAAGCTTAGACATCTTATTTTAGACTCGATACTAGAGATTGTCAAATTACCAGACACAGTTTTTGAGGATGCAAAGGTTGAAACTATAATCATTAGAATTCAAAAAGATTCTAATTCTACTGAAGTTAGTGTAATAAAATATCCAAATGATGTGAGGATTAATTTTATTGACTTAAATATTAAAACTGTTGCGAATAAAAATGATTGGCGAAACTCAAGTGATTTAAACTTTAATTTATATTCTTCTTTTGATATTTATTCCTTATTAGGTAAAGTTGAAAATAATTCAGTTGAGCTTTTAACTTGTGCAGAATTTTCTTTGGGCATTACACCTTATGATAAATATAAAGGACACAGTGAGGAAGATATAAACAATAGAGTATTTCACTCTGACACTAAATTAAATGATGAATATAAACCATTGATATCAGGAGAAAATATTACTAGATATTATACTTCATCTCAAATCAAAGAGTTTTTAAAATATGGAGCTTGGTTAGGCAGGCCTAGAGAAGAAAGATTCTTTTTAAATGAACGAATTATAGTTCGACAAATTATTTCGGGAAATCCGCCTAGAATATATGCTTCATATGCCAATCAGCCATTCTATTATACTCACCATGGTTTCGGAATAATTCCAAAAAATACTTTATCTGTAAAATATATTTTGACTTTATTAAATTCGAGTCTTATTAATTTTTATCACAGTTTTAAATTTCTTGATTTGGAGAAAAAGCTTTTTCAAAAAATACTTATTGAAAATTGCAAGAAAATTCCAATAAAGATTATTGACAATAACCAACAATTGCCATTTATTGAAAAAGCAGACATTATGCTTGATAAAGGAATGAATTTAGTTCGAATTTGCGAGCAAACACAAAAGTTTTTAACTGGCAAATACGATAACCTTAAGCTGACAAAAAAATTAGAAGATTGGCCTTCGCTACTCTTTAAAGATTTTTTAAAAGAACTTTCTAAGCAAAAAATAAAACTAAGTCTGCATGAAGAAGCCGAATGGATGAAATATTTTGAAGAGCAAAAAGCTATTGCCAACGGAATACAAAAAGAAATAAACGAAACTGATAATGAAATTGACAAGATGGTTTATGAGTTGTATGAGTTGACGGAGAAGGAAATTAGGATTGTGGAAGGAGCGGCGAACTAATTTTTTATTTAACCGAAAGCCAAACTATGCGCCGAAAATGTATTGAATGTAAATATTCTCTTGAATGGGATGTCTTTAATTATTCTCTTGAAAATTTCGGTGTTCCTTTGTGCAGAAACCATCAGGATTGGTTAAGAGAAGTTGAAACTACTGAAGAAACCATTGAATTATATTTTGCTTTACGTAAAAGAGGTGTTCCAGCCCAGTTAGAAAAATTTGATGGCTTTAAAACAATTGATATAG
>LNFM01023732.1_pt1 | contig 11952 bp, 8 predicted proteins | sample 596031 | NCBI WGS metagenome assembly LNFM01 (sample SAMN04254537, study PRJNA301005) | activated carbon metagenome | isolation source: dual media filters at the Ann Arbor, Michigan drinking water treatment plant | place: USA: Ann Arbor | reverse complement strand
CAGCCGCCGTCGAGCACCCGCAGCAGCTCCGCCTTGCGCATCCCCGACGCCCCCCGGATGCCGCGCTCACGGGCGCGGTCCCGTAGCTCGGCGACGGTCGGGCCACCGCGGCCCGCCCGTGCGCCCTCGGGGGTGCTGGACTTCGCGAGCCGCTTCCCGAGGCCCGAGAGCTTCCTGAGGGCGGCGGTCTCCTGCGAGAGGTTCTCCCTGAGGAGCGTCTCGACCCGGCGCTCCCCCAGGGCGTTCGCCATGGCCACCAGCGATGTGTAGGCCGCGATCTCGTAGCCCTCCACGCGCGCGCCGGCGCCGGTGAGGAAGACGTCGCGGAGCTCCGGGGTGGGCTCCTCCTCCCGCATGAATTGGTCGTGCTCGGCGGTGATGCCCTCGATGCCGAGGCACCGCTCGGGTTTCGCGCGCTCCCCGAGCGCCTCGAAGACCCGCTTCAGGTTGCCCACCTGCTCGCGGGTCTCCTCCAGGTGGTGCTCGAACCCGGCGCGAAGCTCCCGGTCGGTCGCCTCCCGCGCCATCTTCGGCAGGGCCTTCTCCAGGAGCTGCTCCGCGTACAGGATGTCGCCCAGCTCGTGGATGAACATCTCGCGCGGGTCCGTCAGCTTGGCCGGCATGTGGATCCTCTCGTCGAGTCCGTTGGACGTCCGCCGCGTACCCCCTGGACGGGGTGCGAAACGGGCTGAGGCGGCGGAGGCGGCACGGATGTCGCGGCGACCCGCGGCGCGGGCCCCCGGTCCTCCTATGTTCAGGTGGGACCGGACCACCCGCCGCCATGGGGATGGACACCCGATGCATGTGACGCACCACCTGGGGATCGACGAGGCCGTGGCGCTCGTCGCGACCGACATCGAGCGCGGCCTCACCGACGGCGAGGCCGCCCGCCGGCTCTCCCGGCACGGCCAGAACGTGCTGCCCGCGCCGCGCCGCCCCGGACCGCTGCGGCGCCTCGCCGTGCAGTTCCACAACCCGCTCATCTACGTGCTCATCGCGGCCACGGCGGTGACGGCCGCGCTCGGCGAGTACGTCGACGCGTCGGTGATCGCCGGTGTGGTGGTCATCAACGCGGCCATCGGGTTCATCCAGGAGTCCCGCGCCGAGCACGCGCTCGAGGCCCTCATGTCGATCGCGACCACCCGCGCGGTGGTGGTGCGCGACGGCCGTCGCCACACCATCGACCCCCGGTCGCTCGTCCCCGGGGACCTGGTGATGCTGGAGGCCGGGGACCGGGTGCCGGCCGACCTGCGGCTGGTGTGGGTGCGGGAGGCCCAGGCGGACGAGTCGATGCTCACCGGGGAGTCCGTGACCGTCGGCAAGCATGACGCGTCCCTGCCGCCCGAGACCATCCTCGCCGAGCGCCAGAACATGGCGTTCGCCGGGACCCTGATGACCACCGGTCACGCCCAGGGGATCGTGATCGCGACCGGTGCCGACACCGAGCTCGGGCAGATCCACCGGCTCGTCGGAGAGGCGGCGGACCTCGCGACGCCGCTCACCCGTCGCATCGCCGAGTTCGGCCGGCTCCTCACCGTGGTGATCCTGGCCCTCGCCGCGCTCACGTTCACGCTGGGCCTCGCCCGCGGCGAGCCCGCCGCCGACATGTTCACGGCGGCGGTCGCCCTCGCGGTGGGGGCGATCCCCGAGGGGCTCCCCGCGGCCGTGACCATCACCCTCGCGATCGGCGTGAGCCGCATGGCGCGACGTCGGGCGATCGTGCGGCGGCTGCCCGCCGCCGAGACGTTGGGCAGCACAACCGTGATCTGCAGCGACAAGACCGGCACGCTCACGCAGAACCGGATGGTGGTGCGGGCGGTGTGGGTGGCGGGCACCGAGTACGAGGTGACCGGAGACGGGTACGGGCCCGACGGGGAGGTGCGGGTCGCCGGCGCGGCGCCCACCCGTCCGGACCCCGCCCTCGAGCGGTGCCTGACGGCGGGGGTGCTCTGCAACGACGCCCGCCTCCGTGGCGGTGACGACGGGTGGACGGTGGTCGGAGACCCCACCGAGGGCGCGCTGCTCACCTCGGCCGTCCGCGCGGGGGTCGACGTCGATGCGGTCCGCGGACGGTGGGAGCGCATCGACGTGGTGCCGTTCGCGTCGGAGCGCGGTTGGATGGCCACGCTGAACGCGGGCGGTTCCGAACCCGTGGTGTACGCCAAGGGGGCCGCCGAGCGAATCCTGGAGCGCTGCACGCGGATGGCCACCGCCGACGGGGTGGCGGCCCTCGACCCGGACCTCGTGCACCGGGCCGCCGCGCACCTCGCCAGTGATGGCCTCCGGGTCCTGGCGTTCGCCGCGGGCGAGGCCCCCGGGACGCTCACGCTCGAGGAGGCGCAGGTCCGGGACCTGGTGTTCCTGGGTCTGCAGGGCATGCTCGACCCGCCGCGGGAGGAGGCGGTCCGCGCCGTGTCCGAGTGCCGGCGCGCCGGGATCATGGTCAAGATGGTGACCGGCGACCAGCTCGAGACGGCCCGGGCGATCGCCGGCCGGATCGGCCTGGCGGACGGCCGGCAGCCGGTGGCGATGTCCGGGGCCCAGCTGGCGCGTATCGACCCCCACGACCTCCCGGACGTCGTCGGGGCGACCGACGTGTTCGCCCGTGTGTCCCCGGAGCAGAAGCTCCGGCTGGTAGAGGGCCTGCAGGCCGAGGGGCACGTGGTGGCGATGACCGGTGACGGCGTGAACGACGCCCCGGCCCTGCGCCAGGCCGACCTCGGCATCGCGATGGGACGCGACGGGACGGAGGTGGCCAAGGAGGCCGCCGACGTCGTCCTGGCCGATGACAACTTCGCGACGATCGCCGGGGCCGTGGAGGAGGGACGCCGCATCTTCGACAACATCACCAAGTTCATCGTGTGGACCCTCCCGACGAACCTCGGTGAGGGCCTGGTGATCCTGGTGGCGATCGTCGCGGGCGCGACCCTCCCGATCCTCCCCACGCAGATCCTGTGGATCAACATGACCACCGCAGTCGCGCTGGGCCTCATGCTGGCGTTCGAGCGCCTCGAGGACGACGCGATGGAGCGCCCGCCGCGCGACCCCGACCAGCCGCTGCTCGACGGCGCCCTCATCGAACGCATCGTGCTGGTCTCCGGGCTGCTGCTGGCCGCCTCGTACGGGCTGTTCCAGCTCGAGCTGGACATGGGGGCCTCGGTGGATGAGGCCCGCACCGTCGCCGTCAACGTGTTCGTGGTCGGTGAGGCGTTCTACCTGCTCAACTGCCGGTCGCTGACCCACTCCTTCCTGTCGGTCGGGGTGTTCTCGAACCGCTGGCTGCTGTCCGGTGTGGCGATCACCGCGGTGCTGCAGGCGCTGTTCACCTACGCGCCCTTCATGCAGGCGCTCTTCCAGACCAGCGCGCTCTCGCTCGAGTCCTGGGCGCGCATCCTGCTCGCCGGGTTCGCGATCTCACTGATCGTGGGCGCGGAGAAGCGGATCCGGCTGCGGCTGGCACCGCCGCCGCGCGCCGGCGGGCACGCACCGAATGTCCCCCACCACTGAGGAGTCCCACATGTACCGCACGGTCATCGCCGCGATCGACGGCACTCGCGCCAGCTTCGAGGCGGGACGACAGGCCGCCCGGCTCACGTCCCCCGATGGCGAGCTGTTGCTGCTCGCGGCCATCGACCCGTACATGGCGATGTCCAACCAGTGGGGCCCGGGGCGCCTGGTGCGGGCCGGTGAGACCGATGACATCTCCGCGTTCGGGCTCGCCAAGCGACGGCTGGAGGAACGCGCCGACGAATCCCTCCGCGAGATGCGCGAGCAGCTGCCGGCCGACCTGCGGGTCACGCTGCGACTGGAGTCGGGGCGTCCATGGGACGCGCTGCGTCGTGTCGGGACCGAGGTGCGGGCCGATCTGATCGTGCTGGGGAGCCACGGCGGCAGGCGGTTCGCGGGTATCGCGCTCGGGAGCACCGCCACCGAGATGCTCCACGTCGCCCCCTGTTCGGTGCTGATCGCCAGGTTGCCCTTCGCCCCGGCGCGCTTCCCGCTGCGCGTGGTGGTCGGCGTGGACGGCTCGACGGGTTCGCTCGCCGCGCTCGACGCGGCCCGGCTCCTTACGGCCGGTGGCGACACACGCGCGCTGGCCCTGGCCTGCGCGGGTTCGTCGCTGGATGTCGAGGGGCTCCGGCGGCTCGCCGGCACCATGCGCGTCGAGGCCCGCGAGGAGCGTCCCGTGGAGGCCATGGTGGAGGCCGCGGAGGCCGCCGATCTGGTCGTGGTCGGGGCGCGGGGGATGACGGGGGTCAGGGCCCTCGGGAGCGTCTCCGAGCGGGTCGCCCACCGTTCGGAGAGCTCGGTGCTGGTGGTGCGGACGGCGGACTGAGCACCGCGTGTGCGGTTGAGCCGGCCGCCCGCGGCGGAGCGGCCGGCTCCTCGGGCATGGGCGGCACGCCGCGGCGGGTCACGACCCCCCGGCCGCGCGGGCTCCCCGGTATCGGAGTACGGTGGTGTCATGGACGACGCCGAGATCCGCACAGCGCTGCGCAAGATCGCGCGGCCCCACCGCTCCGGCGGGGACGTGGTGGAGCACGCCTCCATCCTGGCCGCCGGCGGCGACACCCAGGCGATCCTCGCCTGGATCATCGCCCACGACGGACGGGCCGAGTCCGCGGCCCCGGCCGCGTCGCGCGGCGGCCTGCACGGTGGGCGGCTCACCTTCGGCGAGGCCCCGGTCTCCACCGACCCCCTGCGCTTCGTGCTCCCGGCGGCCTGCCTGACCTGATCCGCGCCGGGCCGGCGCGCCGCCGGGTCCGTCAGGCCTCGCCGTCCGGTGGCGGGGCGATGGGGCCGAGGGCGAAGGGACTGCCCTCGGAGTCGCGACAGATCGACCAGCGCTCGCCGCGGTGGATGATGCCGCCGCCGAGCGCCTGCAGCCGCTCCAGGGCGGCGGGCACGTCGGGCACCCCGAAGTAGGGGAGCGAGACGCGGTCACCGGGTCCGGAGGCGCGGGGGTGGACACCGACGGCCCGGTCGTCGCCCGGGGTCTGCCACCCCTGGCCCTGCCCGGCGGCGCGGGGCGCGAGGGTGGTGCCGAGCACCCCTTCCCAGAAGCGCACCGCGCGCTCGGGGTCGTCGGCGGGGAACTCCACCAGGATGGGGGGCGGGCCGCTCACCGGGTCAGCGTAGCCCGATGGGGAGCTTGGCGCCGAGGCCAGTTGCAGCGCCCAGAGCCGCCCCAGCCGGGAGGGGCCGCGGCCCGGCGGACCCGGTCGTGCGCGCGGTGGCAGCCTGGACGACGGGCCTGACGGCAGCGGTGTTGGCGCTGGCCCCGGCGGCCGACGCCGCCGAGGTGATCCGTGAGGTGCCCGGCTCGATGCACGTCGTGCACGAGCTGACCAGCGCCGCCGACGTGAATGCACGCGGCTACTACTCGTGCCGCGCCACGGTCTACGCGCGCTGGGAGGCGGTGCCCGGGGAGACCGGGCGCGCCCAGATCGTGTTCACGGCGGGCGGCGCCGTTCACACGCGGGACGTGTCGGCGCCCTTCTCCGACGCGGCGACCCATCCGGATGTGCCCGGATCGGAGCTGCCTCCGGGCATGCACCAGCAGTACCTCACCCACGTCGGCGAGTACGCGCGTGTGAGCACGTTCTGCTCGGGTCCGATCCAGGGATGGAGCGTCATCGCCGTGCGCGTGCGGGTGGACACCACGTGCGTGGACCCCGCCGCCACCCTCGCGCGCCTGAGGGCCGGGCTTGTGGAGGAGCGGCAGCGCCTCACCGTGACGCGCGGGCGCCATGCGGCCGCGGTCGGCGCCGCGACCCGCGCCACCGAGGCCGTGCGCGCGATCCGGAGCACGACGACGGGAGGCTCGGCCCGCCCGGCGGGAGCGCGCGCTGCTGGAGCGGCACCGCGTCGCGCTGCGCCTCACCCGCGACACGGCCGCCGTCCGCGCCGCCGCGGCCCGGCTCCGCGACGCGGCTCGCGCGAGCGCGTCCTGCCCGGCCGCAGGCTGAGCCGGGCGGCGGACGTCGCGCCACCGGCCCCACCGCCGCCGGGGCGGACCCGCGGGAACGGCGCCGCTACAGCGAGTACACGCCGACGAGCGGCGTGCCGAGGATCAGCACGATGCCGAGCGCGAAGCGGTACAGCACGAAGGGCAGGAAGCTCATCCGTCTGACCACCGCCATCAGCAGGCCGATCGACGCGTATCCGGAGATGAACGCCACGGCGGCGACCAGCAGGCCGTCGGCGAGCGTCACCGCGCTCTCGCCGTCGGCCCGGAGCAGCCCCACCAGGCCGAACACGCTGACCGCGGCCAGGATGGGCGCGCCGATCAGCATGGAGAACCGTGCCGCCTCGGTGCGCTCGTAGCCCAGGGCGCGGGCGACGGTCATGGTGATGCCGGAGCGGCTGGTGCCCGGCAGGACGACCGCCACGAGCTGGCTGAGGCCGATGAGCGCCGCGTCACGCCGTGTGAGGTCCGCCTCGGTGCGGGTGGTGCCGCCCTTGACGTCGGCCCACAGGAGCAGCGCGCCGAACACGATCGTCGTCGCCGCGACCGTGTAGATGCTGCGCAGGTCGTCCTGCACGCTCTCGGGCGTGAGGACCGTGAAGAGGGCCGCGCCGATCAGGGCGGGCGGCGTCGCGATGAAGATGGCGAGCGCCAGGTGCTGGCCGCGGTTCGGCGGCGTCACCCGGCCGAGGCGTGATGCGGCCAGCTCGAATCCCCCGACGAGGGCCGCGCCGACGTCCCTCCGGAAGTAGAGCAGCATCGCCGCGAGCGTCCCGGTGTTGGAGGCGGCGTTGAGCAGCAGCTCATCACGTCCTTCGAGGCCGAACAGGTCGGCGGCGAGCAGCACGTGGGCCGACGAGGAGATCGGCAGCCACTCCGTGAAGCCCTGGAGGACGGCGATGAGGATGAGCTGAAGGGTCGACATGCGTGCTGGTCGGAGCCGGCCGGCTCAGCGCTCGGACGCGCCCGCGTGCGCGGCCGCCGATGCCGGACGGATCGGTACCGACACCTCGATTCTCGGTTCGGGGGGAGGAGGGGGAGGGAGACGTTGATGCGCCGGCGTGCGGACCCTCCCGACGACCATCGTCATCCCGTCGGGACGACTGAAGCCGCGGCCCGTCCGCCGGCGCCGATTATGACCGTCCGCGCCGGTGCCGTTCGGGGCCTCCTTGGCGAGGCTGGGCTGACCGGTCTCACCCTCCAGGCCGGCCGCGATCTCACTCGGCGACGTGGACCCGATGCCCGCCCCGGCGTTTCGCTTCGTGCAGCGCGGCATCCGCTCGCTCGCGAAGCGCGGTGACGTCATCACCGGGTGCGAGGCGGGTGACCCCCAGCGACACGGTGACGGTCAGGTCGGTGCTTCCGATGGGGGTGCCGGTGATGCGGTCGGCGAGGACGCCCGCCCGTTCTGCGGCCGTCCCCAGCGGTGTGTCGGGCAGGATCCAGGCGAACTCGCCGCCGCCGAGACGGGCGATCGTGTCGTCGGCCCCGGCCATGAGTCGCAGGCGGTCCGCCACATGCCGGAGGGCCAGGTCGCCCGTGCCGTGCCCGTGGCGGTCGTTGACCTCCTTGAAGCGGTCCAGGCCGAGGGCGATGACCGCGAGGGGGCGGTCGTCACGCCCCGCCCGGGCGATTTCGGCGGCGAGGCCGGTCATGAAGGAGCGCTGGTTCGCCAGTTCCGTGAGCGAGTCGGTCTCGGCGTGCTGATGGACCAGCTCGCGCTCGGTCATCGAGCTGATCCCGATGCTCGCGAGATCCGCGAACCGTGTCATCCGTGCCAGGCACCCCTCCTGGACCTCGCCGTGGAACGTGGCTGAGAGACACCCCCACGGCCACCCCTCCACGTGGATCGGCACCGCCACCGAGGTGCTCGGCCCCGGGCTCGTGCCGGCCCGGTCGTGGCCGGGCGCGGTCACCACCGCGGGCTCACCGGTTCGCCAGACGCGTGCTGCCGCGGTGTCACCGCGTGTCATGTCGACGGGGGCGACCGGAAACGGATCCTCCGGCGCGTCCCCGTCGTGCCAGCGCCCGAGGACCCTCACCCGGTTACCCGCGAAGCGGAGGACAGCCACCTGATCGGCCATCATCGCCTTCGCGAGTTCCTGGGCCAGTCGCGCGAAGACCACCCCTGCCGGGGCCCCGGCGACGACGATCTCCGAGACCCGTTGCAGGGCGGACTGGTCATGCTCCATCTGCACCCGCTCGGAAACGTCGCGGATGCTCTGCTGCACCTCGATGAGTGCGCCGGAGTCGTCGAAGACCGGGCCGCCGGTCACCTCGGCCCAGATCAGACGGCCGTCGCCGCGGCGCATCCTGACCAGGAACCGGATGCCCACCGTGCCGCCCGCCATGTCCTCGAACCCCCGGGTGGCGGTGGGCAGGTCGTCCGGGTGGATGTGCTCGGCGAGGGTGTCGGGTAGGTGGTTGGGGTCGATCCGCAGAACCCGCCAGATCGACGGCGATGCGGTGAGGACACTCCCGTCGGGTGCCAGGCGCACGACCGCGTCGGCCTGGTAGCCGAACAGCGCCCGGTAGCGTTCTTCGCTGCGGCGCAGCTGGTCCTGCGCGTACCGCAGGGGCGTGATGTCGGTCAGGGTGATCAGGGCGCCTTCGGGACGACCGAGGTCGTCCGGGCGTCCCAGCGGAGCGCACGACTCGATCACCCAGACACGCCGTCGGTCGCGCGGTCGGTCGATGCCGACGATGAGTGGTGGTTGCAGGCGGCCGGTGGCGAGTGTGGCCATCAGCGGTCGCCTGGGGAGGGGCAGCTCCGCACCGTGCTCGTCAACCACGGAATGCCCCAGCCCGCCGAACTCCGCGCCCAGCAGGTCGGCCTCGTCGACGCCCAGCATCGCGCGGGCGGCCGGGTTGCAGTCGCGCACCCGCGCGTCGGCACCCACGATGATGATCCCGTCGCGCGAGGCGTGCAGTGCGGTGCGGTACCGCTCCTCGCTGTCCTTGAGGGACCGCTCGGCGGCGCGCCGTCGCGTGATGTCCCGTCCCGTGATCAGCATCATGCCGGGGGTCCCGTCCGGGTGGGTCCCGATGGTCCGCGTCACCTCCACCGGCACGCGTTCGCCCCGGGATGTGACGACCTCGAACTCGGTCGGGGCCCCGTCGTCGGCCCCCGGGTTCGCCAGGTACTCCGCGAACCCCTCCGCCAGCTCGGGCGGCCACCACGGGAACGGGGGCCGAAGCCCGACCACCTGCTCTCTGGGGAGTCCGACGATCTCGCAGAACCGGTCGTTCGCCAGCGCCACACGGTGCTGGGGGTCGATCACCAGCAGACTGTCGCCCATCGCGCTCAGCACCACGTCGGTGAAGTCACGCTGACGCCGGACCTCCTCGGTCCGGCGGTGAAGGTCGGTGACGTCGGCGAATGTCGCCACCACGGACGAGTGACGCCCATCGGCGTCCGGTGGCCCGAACGGGTCGGCGTTGATCTGGATCCAGCGTCGGTCACCTCGGGCCGGGCAGTCCACGCCCATCAGGACCCCCCTGGAAGGAACCCCGGTTCGCAGGGTGACCATCGCGGGGTGCGTCTCACCCGGGAACGGGGACCCGTCCTCGTGCACCGCCCGCCAGCGCGGATCCATGGGGGTGCGGCCCCGCAGCTGGTCCTCCGAGAGGCCCAGGATCCGGCATGCCGCGTCGTTGACCATCACGATCCGTCCGTCGCCGGCGTGCACGACGACGCCCTCGGACATCGACCCGAGCACCGCGGTGAGGCGGGCCTCGTTCTCGCGCACCGCGGCCTCCGCGGCGCGACGGTCCGTGACGTCCCGAACGCTCACGACGTGCGCGATCACCCGCCCCTCAGCGTCCCGGACCCGGCCGGGGGTGCACTCCACAACCAACCGCGAGCCGTCGGCGGTCTGCAGCGGCAGCTCGCAGGGCGCGCCCGCGCCGCGCTCGAGCTCGCCGATGGCATGACGCATTCGGTCGTGCTCACCCTCGGGCCACCAGGGAAACGGGGCCGTCGCACCGATGAGCGCATCCCGGCCGAACCCGGTCATCCCGCAGAAGCGGTCGTTGACACGCTCCACTCGCCCATCGGTGGAGAACACGATCAGGCCGTCGCCCATCGCCTGCAGCACCGCACTCGCCAGGTCCTCGTCCGGGCGGGTGCCCGGCCCGCCCGCGGTCGCGACGACCGACGGTGATGGGACCGCGTCATGCACCGACATCGACCCCGGGGGTCCTCGTCATGCTGCTTCTCCTGCCGCTCGCCTCGGCGACCGATGCGCCGAGATGTCCGGGGACCGTCAGGCCGGACGAGCTCGTGCGAGGGCACCGACTCCGTCTGCCGGGGCCTCGGACCCCATCCTAGAACGAACGGTCCGGAGGGCGGCGACGCGGACCCGTCGCCGGAACGACGGAACCCCGGGCGCCGCGATGCGGTGCCCGGGGTTCCGAGGAGGTAGCGCATACGGGATTCGAACCCGTGTTACCGCCGTGAGAGTGAGCTGGGAAAGGCTTGTGTGCAGGGGAAACGTTGGAGGTGCGCCGACGTGGACCAAATTTGGACCAATCGAGAGGTCCGCCAGCGGCCCCGAAAGTCATTTGTCACTCTCGATCCACCAACCTCTCGGACCGCCGGCAAAGCCCTCCTATGGGCCCTCCGGTGTCCGCGCCGCCAGGAACGCGGCTGGGGAAAGAACGGTGACCACTCCCCGGTGTTCGACGAGCGCCGAGTCCCCGGTCACCAGGACCGCGGTGGCCGCCTCAGCGAGCGCGAGCAGGTAGTCATCGTCGGGATCCGGACCGAGCGGCTCCGAGCGCACCGGGTCGTCGAACTGCAGGCCGGTGCGCCAAATCTCGGCAATCAGGAGTTGGGCCGCCTCCACGCTGAACCAACGGCGGAAGCGTGGACGTCCTGTCACCTCGCCGATCTCTGCGAGCCACTGAGCGCTCACGATGAGGTCCGTCCCGTCGATGAGGGCCGCGTCGAGCGCTCTGCGGGACGTCCCCTGCGGCGCTATCAGCGCCGAGACGACCACATTGGGATCAAGAACGATCCTGGTCACGCCGCTCGGCTCGGATCTGCCGAACCTCCTCGGCGACCAGCGCTACTGCGGAGTCGTCATCCAAGGGATCACGATTCGCCTGCGCAATGCCGCGCAGCGCGTCCTGGGCGGCGGCCCGAGCCCGAGAGCGCACGCCTTCACCGACGAGCTCGCGCGTAAGCTCCTCGACGGGACGCCCGGTACGGTCGGCCAGTTCCTCGATGCTGGAATACAGCTCGTCGTCCAAGGTGACTGTGACCGGTCTCATGGGCCTGAGTGTAGGCACAGCACGCCGCTTCGTCCACGCGCCCGGCCCCGAGGGGATCGCGCGGACCTGGGCTCCGCCGCGCCCTGCGAGGCAGCGTCAGGGCACGTCGCCTCATAAGGCTGCGGGACCAGCGCCGACCGCCCCCTAACGGTCGTCCGTCTGTCGGCCTGCGGCGGCAGCCAGCGTCCCCCGCATCGGCCGCGGCCGCAGCGCCAGGATGACCGACGCTGCAATCCTCACGACCCGTGCACGCTCTGCAGGCATGCATGATCGCGTTGACGCGTAGAAACGCTCGTGTTTGACTTCTTCGACAAGGAATTGACTGACCACGTAGGACCGCTCGACACCCGTCTCCGGTCCCCGGGCGGGAACCCGCAGAGGAGAAGTCATGCGGCACCGAGGAGGTCAAGGACTGCCGAGACCTGCGACAGAGGACCGCAGGCGCGGAGTCCAGATACCCGGCGTGGGCGTTCTCGTCGCCGTGGCCTTACTCACTGCGGGCGTCGGCACGGTCCTTGCGGGCCCGGGAGAGCAGTACAAGCCGTGCTACTGGCAGAACTCAGGATGCGCGAAAGGCGACATCCTGGGCTTTGGCACCAAGAACAGCGGCTTCTACGACTACAGCACTGGCTTGGCGACGTCGGGTGTGAGCGGCCGGTCGAAGGGGCTGCGGGTGAAGCGCGGCAGCACGTTCTACGGATGGTGGTTCA
>LNFM01011551.1_pt1 | contig 11953 bp, 9 predicted proteins | sample 596031 | NCBI WGS metagenome assembly LNFM01 (sample SAMN04254537, study PRJNA301005) | activated carbon metagenome | isolation source: dual media filters at the Ann Arbor, Michigan drinking water treatment plant | place: USA: Ann Arbor | reverse complement strand
GGATTGCAGCTGCGCGGCCGTTGCCGATGCCCTCGCCGCGCGAGCCCGCGCCCGTGACGATCGCGACCTTACCCTTCAGACCCATTTCAGGCATCGGCGTGCTCTCCTTCTCGAATGCCCCTTCTGGAGATGATCTTGCCGTCCGCACGGCAAGAAGAGCAAGCAACAGTACGGGGGCCGTCGAGGCTAGCGTCCAGGAAAGGCGCGGTCGACGATGGCTCGGGCGTCGGTCCAATCGATGCCCTGGCCATAGGTGGCGCGAGGCAGACCGGAGAGTCGGCTGGCGATGAAAGCATCGGCAATGGCTGGTGGCGCATGGCTCCGCAGCACGACGCCGGCCGCGACGACCGCCAAGGTTTCGACAAGCTGGCGAGCTCGACGATCGAGGGCGCGCGGATCTTGCAGAATCGCTTCGATACGAGCAAGGCTGGCTTTCAGGTGTGGATCGCCGCTGGCGACATCCGACAGATCCTCGATGACGAGCCCGACGACATCTGGCTCGCGCTGGAGGACACGAAGCACGTCGAGCGCCATGACGTTGCCAGAGCCTTCCCATATGGAATTTACCGGGACCTCGCGATAAAGACGCGCGGCGAGCCCGTCCTCGACATAGCCGTTACCACCGAGACACTCCATGGCCTCCATCACCAGTGGCGGCGCCAGCTTGCAGACCCAATACTTGACGATCGGAGTCATTAACCTCGCAAAGGCACGGGCGCGCGGATCGTCGACATGATCGACGGCGCGGGCCAGACGGAAGACGAGCGCCGTCGCCGCGTCGACGTCCAGCGCCATGTCGGCCAGCACCTCGGCCATGACGGGCGATTCGACCAGAGGCCGACCGAACACGAACCGATGGCGTGCGTGATGGACGGCGTTCGCAAGGGCAAGACGCATGAGGCCGGCGGAAGAGACCGCACAATCAAGCCGCGTCGCCGTGACCATCCCGATGATCGTCGCGACGCCACGGCCCTCCTCGCCGACAAGCCAGGCGTGGGCCTGGTCGAACTCGACTTCGGCGGAGGCGTTGGAACGATTACCGAGCTTGTCCTTCAGGCGCTGCAAGCGCAGCCCGTTCAGCGTGCCATCAGGAAGGAACCGTGGCATCAGGAAGCACGACAAGCCGCCGGGTGCCTGGGCGAGAACGAGAAATGCGTCGCTCATCGGCGCTGACAGGAACCACTTATGGCCCGTGAGGATGTGCTCACCCGTCGACGGATGACCGGCAGGCTCGGCACGTGTGGTGTTTGCCCCGACGTCCGTGCCGCCCTGCTTCTCGGTCATGCCCATGCCGAGGGTCGCACCGGTCTTGGCATGGGCTGGAATAAAGCGACGATCATAGCTTGAGCTCAGAATACGAGGCAGCCAGGCCTCGGCGAGTTCGGGCGCGGCCAGGAGTGCCGGCACAGCTGCGTTGGTCATGGTCAGCGGACAGACGTGACCGGCTTCCATCTGGGCGGCAAGGTACAGGCGCGCGGCACGCACGACATTTCGCCCCGGACGCGGCGCCGCGTCGTCGCGGATCAAGTGGCTCCACGCTCCGGATGCCAAGCCTGCTGTTACGCTTTCCTGCATCAAGGTGTGGTAAGCGGGATGATACTCGATGAAGTCGCGACGGCGGCCCTTCTGGTCGAACGAGTGCAACGTTGGCGGATGGGCGTTGGCTTGCCGACCGAGTTCGAGTGCATCACCAGAGCCGCAGTACCGCGCGAATGCAGCGAGCGCCGGCATATCGTGAGCCTCGCCTGCCTCCCGGGTCACCGCCTCCGTGAGAGCGGCATCCGTTGCAAGCAGATCGATATCAGCGAATAGCGGGCTTTGGTTGGTCACCTCGGGGGAGCTTGCTGGCGGCGGCATGGCGTCCTTCCGGCTCTCGAGCCGACACGGTCTTCCCGGACCCGGGGCGCGGTCATGCCCGTGAGGGCAAGGAATGGGCTCCGCTCGACATCATATGCCAGACGCTCAAGGCCGCGAACGTTCACTGTCGCGTCCTTCTCCGCTGTCCCCATGGCGCCATGACCGGCTGCTCACATTCCGCCGGTCTCGCCACGGTCGGCGCGACGCGAGAACTCGGTCTGGCCGCCGGAGGCGAGAATACGGGCTTGCTCGACCCAGTTCTCTCGCTCGATACGACCCTTGAAGTCGAGCACATGGCTGACGCGTTCGATGTCCGCAACGGTCCATTCGGCAATCTGCTCGTAGGTCATGACGCCCATCTGATTGAGCTTCTTCTCGATCAGTACGCCGATGCCGCGGATACGCTTGAGGTCGTGAGCCTCACCGGCCCGGGCCGCGAATGGGCTCGACCCGGTCGCGCGAAGAGCCTCGGAGCGAACGGAGCGAAGGCTCGACAGGTCGCCGGACCTCTGAGCGTCGGACGAGGAGACAGACTCGATCCGCGGCGTCGCGGCGGCCGATGCGGCTGGTGGAGTGCCATTCGCCGTCGTCGGGCGGACCGTGGCCAGGGCTGCAACTGCGGCACTGGCGGCAGCCGTCGCGGCAACCACCGACGCCGATGCCGCAGCTTCGGGCATGGACGGCGTCGCGGCCGGCTGGGTGATGGGCAGCGCGCCGACAGCCGGCACATCCGGCTTGGCGGCAGCTTCCGCGAGTGCCGGAGTGCTCGGCATCGGCTGCGACAAGGCCTGGACGCGCGTTACCGGTGGTACGGGCTTGGGGGCCACGGCGTCGGCGTCACGACGTTCGAAATCACGCGAACTGGCGGTATCGCCGCCGCGGGCGAGGATCTGGGCCTGCTCGACCCAGTTCTCGCGCCTGATCCGGCCTTGGTGCCCGAGCAACTGGTCGAACCGCTCCACGTCAATTCCTGTCCACTGCGCGATCTGGCCATACCGGGCGACGCCCTGGGCGAAGAGAAGGCGTTCGATTTCGGGCGTGATACCACCGATGCGTTGCAGCACGTCGCGGGAGGCGACCGCCGGACGAGCCTGCTCAGGGGAGGAACTTTCAGCAGGGGACGTCACGCTGGGAGTGATTGGAACGGCGGGCGCAGGTGCCGCGATGTCGGGAGACCGCTCCTGGCTAGCCGTTGGAACCGGATTGACGATTGGCTCGTCAGCAATGGGCGGCCTCGAAGCGGCAGCAGCGGCTGCAGCCATCGCCGCAGCGGCGGCTGCGGCAGTCTCGAAGCTGACACGCTCTGTGCGTACCGCGGCGACGGGACGCGTAGCCGACGACGCTGCGGATGACGCAGGCGCGATGGCAGCAGCGGCCACGACGGAACCCGATGCCAAAGGCGGCGTGGGCACGACGGCCGGTATCTGGCTGACCGGTGCTGTGGCGGGCTTGGGTTTTGTCGTTTCAGGCAACACGCCTTTCGCAAGCAGGCTCGAATAGTAGGTGTCCTTGCCGCTGGCCAGAATCTGGGCCTGCTCGATCCAGTTCTCCTGCTCGATACGCACCTGGAACCCGAGCTCGTGACTGATCCGCGCGACATCCGCTGGCTTCCACGCGCCGATCTCGGCGAATGTGCGAACCCCGAGGCGATGCAGTGCAGTTTCAAGCGTTTGGTCGATGGCCCGAATCCGCTTCAAATCGTCGGCCGAGCGCCCCGCGGGCAGACGGGAGATCTCTGGCGAGCGCGGGATGCTCACTGCGGCGGCGGCACCAGTTCCCCCAGCCACGGCACCCTTGGATGGCTGTTGTGGCGTTGTTGCAGGTCTAGCCTCGTGCGGGCCTGCCAATGCCCGCTCGAAGCGCGATACAGGATCCACCGAAGAACTCGACGAGGACTGGTGGCGTGACGACACCGTGGTCGGCCGGCCCGTCACTTCGCTGCCAGGCATCGGCTCGAGGGTGTCGGCCCTGCGGAAGGCGTCGCGGACGGGGGCGGGCGGAGCGACGGGCGCGATCGGCTTCGGCGTATAGCTGGGGGCCATCGACTGGCGTGCAGCGGCACCTGCGGCCGCGGCGCCTGCAATTGCTCCAGCCGGAACCATCGCCGACGATCTCGACGGCGCCGTCGAAGGGGCGATCATGCGGCGGGCGAGGCACGCGATCCAGCAGCCGAGGACATATGTCAGCCCGAGAAGCAGCAGCGTCTGCCAAGCGAATGCGGTCATGTGCTTCCATCTCCCCCGAACGCAACAACCACGAGCAGTTCAGCTCCTGTCGTTCTCTACCTGACCGCATGTGGCCCAACCAACGACAAGCCCAACGGCAAACGCGATTGCCACGTACCAGAACAGCTGAATAAAGAGATAACCCATGACACCTCGCTTCGATCGTGCCCTGCCTGCGCTTGCAGAACTTACTGCTTGATTTTAACCACGAACTCGATGCGCCTGTTCATGGCGCGTCCCTCGGGCGTGGCGTTGTCAGCAATATTGCGGTTCTGCCCGTATCCGATCGCGACCAGACGGCTCGGCTCCACGCCAGCTCGCGAGAGATACTCGCGCACGGAGTTGGCGCGGCGATCCGACAACCGCTGGTTTCGCTCGGGAGTCCCTTCCGCGTCCGTATGTCCCTCGATCTCGACGATCAACGACGGGCAACGGTTGGCTGCGTCGGCGACCTTGTTGAGGGTCGGAAAGCTCGCCCGGTCTAGATCGAAGCTCGCCCGGTTGAAGTTGACGATGCCCTCGCGAACGACCTTGGACAGCGCCTCCTGGCAAACATCGACGACTTTTTCTTCCTCTGTGCGCGGTCTGGCCGGTGGCGCAGCCTTGAGAGCTTCAGCGCGACGACGTTCCGCCTCCCCGGCCTGCTGGCGGACATTGGCCTCGGCAAGACGGCGGTCATCGTCTGCCTTCTGTCGGGCAGCGGCCTCGGCACGGCGGCGCTCCTCCTCCGACTGCTGACGGGCAGCGGCATCGGCACGGCGGCGGTCCTCCTCCGACTGCTGACGGGCAATGGCCTCCGCACGGCGGCGCTCCTCCTCCGTCTTCTGACGGGCAGCGGCCTCGGCGCGGCGGCTCTCCTCCTCCGCCAGCTGGCGGGCATTTGCTTCAGCGCGGCGGCGCTCCTCGTCCGCGCGACGGCGCTCCACATCAGACTGTGAGCGACGCAACTCTTCAGCGCGGCGCTCTGCCTCGACGCGGGCGATGTCCTCGCGGCGGCGGGTCTCTTCCGCGCGCGCCTGGATGGCTGCAAGGTCGAGCATTACTCGCACCTCGGTATCGCACGCCGCTCCGGCGCTCGCGCGAACCTCCGCCGGCAGCGACCGGGCCAATGGCTCTTCATCTGTCGTACCCGTAACCAGGAGGCGACGGTCAGTTATGGCCGCTTGGCCGCTACCCAATTTCTGGAGAGCGCCGAATGCCACCTCCAGGCACTGCTCCCAACCGGGAGGCTGACCCGTCGCGAGCTGCAATTCGTCTCGAACGCGGCGGCCAGCGAACCGCTGGCGCGCCATCGCAGCGAGCGCGCCACGCGCCTTCTCGTCGGGCACATAGCCTGAAAGCACGATTGTATCGGCCTCAGCTCTCGCCATCGTCTCGTATGGGGCGACGGGTTTGACCGCCGGCTCGCGATGACGAATCTCGCCGTTGGTCCGGAAAGCCGCCAGAACGCCGATTCGCATCGTCCGCTCGACCTCCCCGGCACGCTCCGCCGTTGCTGCGATTCCGCTCAACGTGGCTGATTTGTCGCGTATCTCTCCGGTGCCTTCGTCCAGCCGGCCGAGTTGCTCGAGAACGCCAACAGCCACGGCCGCGAACTGCTCGGGCGCACCGAAAGCTGGCTCCATGCGGTCTACGATTTTGGCGTCGGGAGCGAGGCGGCGGGCGACGCGCATCAATTCATCACGAACCATATCGCTCGGGACATGACCGACGAGCTGAATCTCCTTGGCTTGGCGTCGCACCGACCACATGTACGGCGATGCCCGGGGCGGACGGACGGCATCGCTCTTGAGGCGTATCCCCTGTGGCATCTGCCCAGCCAAAGCCGTCTTGAGGGCTCGGTAGCTGCGCACGTCGATAGCGTCTCCACGCAAGGAGATGCTGGTCTCCTCGAGATCGATGGCGCCTTCGCGAAGCTGGGTCAGCTGTTTCAGGCCGAACCCTACCCCACCCAGCCACACGTCGATAGGCGGAGCGCCGCGGGCCAGTTTCATGCGATCGTCTATGTCGTGCGTTGGAAAATTGGCCTTGACCATCCCGACGACGTCGCGCCGAGTCTTGTCGTTGGGAACGAGACCGTCGAGGCGAATCCGGTCGTTGCGGCGAACGGCGCTCCACTCGAACCGCTTCACCTCGTCGATCAGGGAGGCACGATTGTCCACGACGCGCACGCCCATCGTGTCAAGGGCGACTGTGACGGCCTTCGCCGGATCGTTTTCGTTGACGGCGCGACCGGAGACAACCGCATCTCGGCCCTCGAAGGTCACTTCGGCCCAGCCATAGCCGCTGCGTTCAAGAACAGTCTTGGTGCGCGACGTGAGGTCAGCCTCGATCCGGCCGCGCTCCCCGAGGATCGCGATCGCACCGAGCATGAGGATCGGTATCAGTCCCCATAGCCAACGCCACGGATTGCACTTCATTACGCTCTCCATCCCACCAACCGCGTGCCCAAGACCGCCAACGGTCTTTCGCGGCTACCCCACGCCCCTGCGCCCCTCCGTCCGTAGTTCTCCGTGCACCATCGACGACGCTGCAGCGCCCCACGCTGCGTTCAGCCGCAAACCGCAAGTCATCGCCCGCGGGTTGCGGCGCCGAGGCGCTCTCAAGTCCCACGTGTCCTATGCTTGCGAGACACATTATAGTCAATCTCAGCGGTCGCTCCAATAGCGCGAGCCGGCAAAGTGCTTGGTCCAAAAAGGGCTGCAATCAGCCGCACTTCGGACCCAGCGCAACGAGATTGCACCGTTCGTCAGCCCGGCGCGACGACCACGTCTCATCGATCGCGTTGGGGCTTCGATCGCACGGAATTCGGGGCTTTGCCGGGGATCAGGGGCGATTGCCTGCCAACAGCTTCCGCGAGACGACGACACGCATGATCTCGTTCGTGCCTTCCAGAATCTGATGGACGCGCAGATCGCGAACCAGCTTCTCGAGCCCGTAATCTTTCAGATAACCGTAACCTCCGTGCAACTGTAGTGCCTCGTTGCACACGTTGAAGCCAAGGTCGGTGGCGTAGCGCTTGCCCATTGCAGAATACATCGTCGCCTGAGGATCGGCCCGGTCGAGCGCATCGGCTGCACGATAGATCATGAGGCGCCCAGCCTCGAGGTCGGTGGCCATGTCGGCGAGTTTGAATTGAACGGCCTGGAAGGAGGCAAGCTCCGCGCCGAAGGCCTTGCGCTCATGGACATAGCCGCGCGCCTTGTCGAGGGCAGACCAAGCGGCACCCAGCGAGCAGGCGCCGATGTTGACACGGCCGCCGTCGAGACCGGACATGGCGAACTTGAAGCCCTGTCCTTCGGTACCGCCGACGAGGTTGCTCGCCGGGATGCGGCAACCATCGAGGATCACCTGCCGTGTCGGCTGGGCATTCCACCCCATCTTCTTCTCGTTGGCACCGAACGAAAGACCGGGGGTATCTTTGAAGATGACGAACGCGGAGATGCCCCCTGGCCCCTCCCCACCCGTCCGCGCGAAAACGAAGTAGAAGTCGGTCGCACCGGCCCCCGAGATGAATTGCTTGGTCCCGTCGAGAACGTAGCTATCTCCGTCCCGGCGCGCGGTCGTGCGCAAGGCGGCCGCATCGGAGCCGGCGCCGGGCTCGGTCAGGCAGTAGGACGCCAGCCAGTCCATCGAGGCGAGCTTCGGCATCCACGCGGCGACCTGATCGGCTGTGCCGTAGCGGCCGAGCATCCAGGCGACCATGTTATGGATCGAGATGTACGAGGAGATGGCCGGGCAGCCGTAGGCGAGCGCCTCGAAAATGAGGGCGCCGTCGAGACGAGAAAGTCCGGAGCCGCCCTTCTCGGCGTCGACGTAGATCGCAGCCATGCCGAGCGCCGCGGTCTCACGGATGACATCGATGGGAAAATGACAGGTCTCGTCCCACTCGGACGCCTGAGGAGCAATGCGCTCGCGGGCAAAAGCGAGGGCGGTCTCCTGGATGGCTGCCTGCTCGTCGGTGAGGGAGAAATGCATGACAGCTCCGCGATACGTTAACGTTCCTGGCGCCCGTCACGCGACGCGCTCGGGGCCGATGTTGTCAATTAGCGCCAGATCCTCCAGCGAGGAAGCAGGAATGGACGAAAGCAAGGCCGAGCCAGCCGACTTGGGCGAGCCGTTGATTGTGCGCTCGCACGTCATGCCATGGGGCTTTCTGGTCGCTCTGTCGCTCGCGCTCGCGTTCGCCTATGTTGGAGCGTGGGGTCTCGATGTCGGGCTGGCGCCCGAGTCGATCGCAGTGGAGAATGCGCCACTCTGGATTTTCAGTCTGCCTCTGCTCGCGTTCTCACTCTTTCTTTTTCTTATCGGCGTCGGTGAGTTGGCGAGATACCTCAAACCGGCGGTAGAGGTCGTCGTCGATGCCAGCGGCGTTACGACCTTCGACGTTCTCGGCGCGAGACGTATGTCGTGGGCGGATATCCTCGAGAGCCGGATCGAGGGAGGCCAACTCTTATTGGAAGGACGCGGTAAAGCCGGCAGAGGGACACGAGGGGTCAGGCTCAATTTCAACCGGCTGGCGATCGAGCCGGCGCTTCTTGTGCAGCGGATCGCGGCGCACCGTCCCGATCTGATTCCTGTTCCCCTTCGCCCGGCGGACGGAGGGGACAGTCCCATCGAGGTCGCTTAGGACGCTCTGATCCGGAACCAGCTTCTGGAGGTGGCAAAGTGGCGAGGCGAAGTGACATTCGGTAGCCGATGGCTGACGGGCATGCTGGCAGTGTCGCTGGCGCTTGGGGCAAGCGGCACATGGCTGGGACTAACCGGCGCCAGCCGTAACGGCGGCGGCCTCGCGTGCCAGAACGGCAGTGTCCCGATGCGGCGCCTGGAGCTGGTGCTCGGGATGTCGCGAAGAGGGCAGGTCGACATCAGCGAACCGGAGTGGTCCACTTTTCTTGCGCGCGAGGTGACACCTCGGTTTCCAGATGGGCTCACGGTGCTCGAGGGCAACGGACAGTGGAAAGGCTCATCTGGCGCGATCGTTCGCGAGCCGGCGCGCCTCCTGCTCGTCTGGGTCAAGCCGACGCCCGATCTGGAGGCCCGGATCGATGGCGTTCGCGCCGCCTGGAAGGCGGCCCACAGCCAGGAGAGCGTGCTGCGCGCCGACGGTTTGAGCTGCGTCTCGTTCTGAGGTGGCGCGGCCGCTACATGAAGATTGGATCGTCTGTGCCGAGCAGGATGCGGCCGACGGCTTCGAAGTGGGCACCGCGCGACTGAATCTGTTGCGATAGCGTGTGGATGTCGCGAAACCGGCGCTCGAACGGGCTGCCCGGGAAGATCGCATCGACACCGGCGGCCTTGTAAACGGCATCGGTGACCTCGATAGCGCCGTGGATGGCGTTGGCGCACGCCAAGCGGACACGCGCGCGGTCCGCTGTGTCGATCGCGGCCCACCGATCGGCGCGGCCATAGATGTCGGCCAGGACGGCCAACAGATAGGCCTCGGCGGAGCCAAGGCGGGCCTCGGCGCGGGCAACTTCAGCCTGAACGAGGCCTTGGTCGGCAAGGCGGGCGAGCCCGCGCGGTGTCTTGGCCGCGGCGAGGCGAACGAACTCGGCGAGCATCTCGCGCGCGGCACCGAGGCCGACACCCGCCACACCGACCGCATAGAGCCCTTGCATCGTGAAGGCATAGAGCGGGCCAGGAATGTTGCGGCCACTGGGGTCCTCGCGCGTCCCGGAATAGGCCTCGGGCACGAAGAGATCCTCGACCGTGTAGCTGTCGGAGGCGGTGCCACGCAGGCCGATGGTGTTCCACGTATCGATGAGAGCCGCTTTGTCGGCGGCAAAGAGCAGCGTGCGCACGGTCGGCCGTCCGGCGGGGTTCAGGCGCAGCGTTCCGTCAGCTTCCTCGACATGTCCATGCATGCCCATCCACAGCGCTTGACGGCAGCCCGAGGCAAAATCCCAGCGGCCGGAGACGCGATAGCCGCCCGGTACCGCCCTGGCTCGACAGGTGTTCGGCGGCCCCCAGGCGATGATCGTTCGCGGATTGCCAAAGATCTCCGCAGCCGTCTCGGGAGGAACGTGGGGGGCGATCAACGCCGAGCTGTTGGCGACGAACATGTTCCAGCCGACCGAGGCGTCATGGCGCGAGACCTCGATGACGGCGGCGAGATATTGGCCGGGCTCGACCTCGCCTCCACCATAGACACGGGGCAGGAAGAGACGCAGCAGTCCCGATTCGTGCAACCGGGTCAGCAGCGGCTCCGGGATGCGTCGCGTCCGTTCGATCTCGTCGGCAGCCTCGCAGATGGCCGGGCCTAGCGCCTTGGCCCGAGCGAGAGGTGACGAGCGGAGGTTGGCCTCCGCACGTCCGTCCTGGATCTCGTCGGTCAAGCCTGCCGCCATGGCGCGAATACTCCTATCCGGCCGCCGGCAGATCCCAGGATAGCGCCTCGTGGCCGGGCGCATAGACCCGGTTCGACTGCGCGGGATTGCGATTGACGTGATCACGCGCATAGAGCGGGTGTCGCATCGAGCGCACCTCGTGCTCGAGCTTGAACAGCACCTTGCCCGTGGAAAGATCCGTGATGTCCTCGAACCGATACTGGTGCTGGTCGCTCTCCTCCGAGACGAGGTCGCGCTCGAGCAGGCGCTTGTACGGCCCGGAGAAATCCGCGAGGTAGACCGCGATGTGGTGCCCGTCGAAGGCAGGTGCGCTGGCGGCAGCGTCGCTCTCACGATAAACGAGGACCTGGTCGGGACCGGTCGAAACCCGCGCGGCCTTCGCGCCTGACACCTCGGTCACGGTGGCCGCCGTCGCCACGATCTCGCGATAGAAGCGGGCGATGGCCTCGGCCGAGCCGCGCGGCACTTCGAGCTCGACGTACGGCATGCCGAGACGCATCGCGCCGAACTCCGCGGCCGGCTCATGGACCCGGATTCGATTGCCCCAAGGACACGTCGCCTCGACCCAGCCGGGCATCTCGCGGAACGAGAATTTGGTTTCTGCAAGCAGGTCCTTGACGCCTTGCAAGCGCTCGATGAGTGCCGCCCTGCCTGGGATGACGAGGCCCGTGACGCCACGCAGCACCTGTGCCTTGCCGGACGGCAGATGGAACTGGCTCCGGCCGACGTTCACCCACATGTTGGTGACGCCTGTCATCAGGTAGGGATCGCGCGTGAGACCGAGGCCGGTGACATAGAAGAGCGTGGCAAGCCTCTGGTCGGGCACGGTGATGTTGACATGCTCGAGCATCACCATGTTGCCCAAGTCCTCGATCGAGCGATCGAATTTTCGCTCCTTGGAGCCGCGAGGGTTGGGAGGAGGGAAGCGCTTCATCTGGGTCTGCATGGCGTCGTTCTCCATGACGCGGGAATGCGATGCCACAATCCTCGCTCAGTTGCAGCCTTGACGTCAAAAGGCAATTCTCGGCGTCGTTGCGAGTGTGGCGTCCCTTTCGCGTCGACAGCTATAGTCTCGGCGACGGGCCGAGCCCCGCCGCGTCCACGTGCACACCCAGGCCCGACCAAACGTGCCGCCTGAAGGTTCAAGCAGGAGCATCTCCATGTCCCATGTCGCGTCAGCCGATACAAAGCCGATCCCGTTCGACACCACCCATCTCGACAAGCTGATGGACGAGGCGGGCCTCGACGTGATCGTGGCGACGTCCAAGCACAACGTGCAGTACATGCTCGGTGGCTATCGCTTCTTCTTCTTCGACACCATGGAGGCGATGGGCGTCTCGCGGTACCTGTCGGCGGTCGTCTATCGCAAGGGGCGCCCGGACGATACGGCCTACATCGGCTGTGCGATGGAGGGTGGCGAAAAGGAGCTCGGCCGCTTCTGGACGCCGAAGGTGGAACTCGGTCCGGTCGGCAGCCAGGCGGCAATGGCCGGCGCAGCGGCGCACATCGCCAAGCTCGGCG
>LNFM01011550.1_pt1 | contig 11954 bp, 18 predicted proteins | sample 596031 | NCBI WGS metagenome assembly LNFM01 (sample SAMN04254537, study PRJNA301005) | activated carbon metagenome | isolation source: dual media filters at the Ann Arbor, Michigan drinking water treatment plant | place: USA: Ann Arbor | reverse complement strand
CAGAAATGGTACAGTTGCTTATATCTCAACGCGACGCACGTCGTGTTAATGCTCAGTTTTTTTCGATCGTATGCAACAACTTTATCTGCTTTCTTCGATGGCAGCGTGAGTCCATATTCCGTCCATGTTTGGCACATGGTGGTGGTCGAGATGATCACCTGCGCGGAGCAGTGATGGTCGATGGCGAAGCGTCTCACGACAGGAATCGAAGTGTCCCCGGAGAAGGCTGTTTGCAGCCCATCGGATGGAGCCAGGGCCTTATCCATGTGGAGCAATCGTGGATGCATCGTCATGCGCAAGACGACGGCAGGACCAGATCAACCGGCGACAGTTTCGCTCGTATCCAAATTCGACAAGGTCATCGCGCACGATCACGCAGTATTGAGTAGCGGTCCGGTAGAGCATCTACTGGTAGCGACAGACTTTACGGAGTGCTCCAACCGCGCAGTTGCCCGCGCGCTGGAGCGCGGGAATGCTCTTGGAGCACAAGTCACGCTTCTCTACGTTGTCGAAGAAGTGCTGCCACGAAAGTTGATGAAGCGACGGCAGCGCGAAGCGCGTGACCTGTTGATGGAGTATGGCAGATCATTGAGCCCCGATTTTAATAACGACATCTCGATCAACGTGCGCACCGGCGAAATCTGCCAGGAAATTGTTCGCGAGGCCATCGAGCTTGGAAGCGACGCTATTATCCTCGGTTATAGGGATTACCCCTACGTCGGCAAGAAGGTTGCGTCGACAGTCATAGATGTTGTTAGCTACAGCGATACGCCCGTACTTGCCGTAGCGCTGCCACCTGATCGCCCCTATAGCCGTGCGGCTATTGTTATCGAGCCTTGGGATCCGTCCGGCTTGCTCACGAGAGCAGCGCAGCGTCTTATGCCGCAGACCGAGGCGCAGCTTATCCGCATTGCGCCGCCAGCGGCAGCCAAATGCGGCGCTCGGCATGTTGATACATTCGAGGCAATTGGCAATTCAATCGAGCCGCGGATGGATTGCGTCTCGCAGCTCGGAGTTGACGTTTTTGTATTCGGCTCAGACAGAGCATTCCAGCATGCGCATGACGATCCGAGCAATCTCCTGCGCCAAGCCACCGCTCAGCGATGTGATTTGTTCTTTGTCAGGAACAGATGAGCGCGATTGTCCGACTTGGCGTCATGTTGGAGGCGGATGATGTCAAGCCGACACGCTCCTCACGACGGCTTGCCGATGCGGCTGCTGATTGCGACCGATACTTGGCATCCGCAAGTCAACGGCGTAGTGCGGTCGATCGAACACATGGTGCGTCATGCTGAACAGTTTGGTGCGGCGATTGCATTAATCGAGCCCGGTCAATTTCGCAGTCTGCCACTACCGACCTATCCGGAGATTCGCTTGGGGCTGGCACGGCCGTCTGCCATTGCGTCCCGGATTTCCGAGTTCAAGCCGACGCACATCCACATCACCACCGAAGGGCCGATCGGCTTTGCAAGCCGCTGGGTATGCCTGCGCCATAGGTTTCCCTTTTCCACGAGCTACCACACTCGGTTTCCCGAATACGTGTCTGCCCGCGTGCCGGTGCCAGAAAGATGCGTCTATTGGATATTGCGCCGGTTTCACAACGCCGCTGGTGCAGTGCTGGTAGCTACCGAATCTTTGCGGCACGAGCTCGCTCAACGTGGATTCAGGAACATCAGGTTGTGGACGCGCGGTGTGGATCCGGCCGTCTTCCATCCCCATTTGCGCCGCTCCCTGGATGCGAAGAGGCCGGTCTCGCTCTATGTCGGACGGCTAGCCGTGGAAAAGAACCTGCCTGCCTATCTGTCCCTCGATCTGCCAGGCACGAAAATGGTGGTCGGTGACGGCCCGGCCAGACCGGCGCTGGAGCGTGCGTTTCCGCAGGCCCGATTTCTGGGAACGCTTGAGGGTGAGCAACTTGCAAGGGCCTACGCATCCGCCGATCTCTTCGTGTTTCCAAGTCGCACGGATACTTTCGGCATGGTACTGCTCGAGGCGCTTGCATCTGGCTTGCCGATTGCCGCTTTCCCAGTGACCGGCCCCAGGGATGTTCTTGGCGACTCCGGCTGCGGCATCCTCGACGACGACCTGCAGCGAGCAGCGCTGAAAGCGTTGGACGTTCCGCGCGCACGGTGCCGCGCATTCGCCGAGGGCTTCGATTGGCAGGAAAGCGCGCGCCAGTTTTTCGAGGGCGTTCAGGCCGCCAATGGAAGATACAATATCGACGTTGCGGCATTGCGGCGCTGATCGCGCGTACGGCGGACCAGCCGCCGCCGTCACACGAAGCTTACGATGTCCTTGACCCGCCATCATCGTCTCGGCCGCGATCCTCTGCGCGTTCGTGCCTCCTGTCAGGATCTACCGAACATGTGTGGAGGGCGCGACCACGCTAAGTGGTGTAGGTGACGGCGGCGGCGTTGCGCGGAGGGAGGCTGTAGTCCGAGCGTAGCGCAACGCTGCGAAAGCCCTTTCCCCAGGTCGTACACAGCGACAGCGGGGAGTTCGAGGTCATGGGCCGACTCAGCTGTTGGTTCGGGTTCTCACACTCGAACGGACAGGAACCTGCACCCATGACTATCGACAGAGTGGCGATGAAGGAGCTGCTTGAGAAGGGCACCGATCAAGATCTCCTCAGGGAAATGCTGGCCTTCGTAGCGTCCCGCATGATGGACGTCGAGGTCGAAAGCCTCACGGGCGCCGCCCACGGCGAGTGCTCGCCCGAGCGCACGACCCAGCGCAACGGCTACCGCACGCGCAACTGGCACACCGGCGTCGGCACGGCGCCGGTCGCCATCCGGAGCTGCAAGGGCAGCTACTTTCCGTCGTTTCTCGAGCCGCGCCGCTCCGCCGACAAGGCCATGATCGCGGTGATGCAGGAAGCCTACGTACACGGGATATCGACGCGCTCGGTCGACGATCTCGTGAAGGCGATGGGCATGACCGGCATCTCCAAGAGCCAGGTGTCGCGGCTGTGCGAGGAGATCGACGGCTGCGTGAAGGAGTTCCTCAACCGCCCCATCGAGGGCACGTGGCCCTACGTGTGGATCGATCGCGTGACATTCTCGAGCGCATCGCCGAAGCGGCCGGCTTCGACAAGGAGCCCGGCACCGGGATCGCGGTGCAGATCGCGATCGAGGACGCCGTCGGACTCCGCACACAGATGCAGCAACTGTAGCAGCAAATCGAGGATGAGATCTGATGCGCAGACTCCCAACTGTCGCCGACGTCATGCACCAGAACCCGACGGTGATCGCCGGAGCCGCTCCGATTGCCGATGCGCCGGCTCTGATGCGCAGCGAAAGCATCGCCTGCCTTGTCGTTCCGCGCAGAGACGCGCATGACGAGCACGGAATGTTGCTCATCACTGACATCGCTCGCGAGATCGTCTCGAGAAACCGACCGATCAGCCGCACCCACGTTTATGAGATCATGACCAAGCCTGCGCCATCGCTCGATGCCACGATGAACGTGAAACATGCCATTCGCCGCATGGAACGTTTCGCGCTCACAAACTGCAACGTCTTGAATGAGGGGAACTCGCTGACATCGTGACTCTCAAGACGCTGATATACGCCTACCTGGATGGCACCGAAAATGGAAAGGCATAGCGGTCCTGAAGAGTATTCCCCGAGTCCGCGTGATTGGCGCAATCGCCATCGCCGCTACCACCGCGGATTCGAGTACATTGAGGTCAGGCCGTGAGTTTGCAGCCTGGATCGCGCTCTTTCTACGACGGAACTCAGCTGGTGGGAAGCAGAAGCTTGGCGGGGATTCGAAGCGAGGAGATCGTTATCTGCGGCGATCGATGATATCGCTGCGACAGCTGTCATTCGCTACGCGCGGACGTATCCCGGAAAACATCCATGGATGATGAAGTTGCTCGCGAAAATGCTGGCAAAGAATGCCCTGGTCGCGCTTGCCAACAAGATGGCGCGGATTGCGTGGGCGATCCTCGCCAAGGGAGGGGCTCACCGAGCGCCCGCACTGCCGGTAGCCGCTTGAAGAGGCCTGGCAATCGAGACGTGATGCGCCGGGCAACTACGACAATGGCATTGCGAGGGTGATCATGGCGTGATGCGAAGCGGTCGACCGTCGAACCGGAAAGTGCCTTGGAGCCTTTCGGGTGTACATGCTCTTCCACTACAAACAGGAGTATGTCGCGCTGGCTGGTCAGCTCGAGTCCGAAGAAGGACCGCTTCGGCTTCAAACCTTCGCCGCGACCACTTGGGATGATCGTGACGCCAGTCGCGCCGCCCGCGCGGGCGGCCTAGAGGGCCGAATCGTGTCGATCGTCGTCCACCATGGCTACGATGAGCTTGAATTGCATGATGAGCTCCTTTCTGCAGGGGGTACCGGCGCGACTTTCTGGCGGCGGAGCCGAGCTTCAAGCCTTGCGACGGAGAGCAGCACGATGCCGGGCATCAAGAGCGCAAGGACGATCAGGCCGAAGCCGTCTCTCATGGGATCGCGGCCCGGCATCGTCTCTGCGACGGCAACTCCGAACACAGCGATGAGAGGAACGACGACGGCGGATGTCGCCATGCCCCCACTGTCGACGGCGAGAGGCCCCAGTTCGCGCGGGGCTTTGAGCGAATGAGCAATCCAACAAGCGCCAGGCGTCGATGCGAGGGGCGTGAACACCGCCGGCGTGACCAAAGGCAAGGTCCACGACGCCAAGGTGATACCTCAACTTCGTTGCCCCACAGTCCTAGAAAGATAGCGCACGGCTAGAGCGGTCATGGCGAGCTGGGGGTAGTCGGTTTCCGGGATCGGCAACGCGAAACGCTTGTGGAGCGCTGTGACGAGATTGAGGAAATCCATTGAGTCGAGCCCCAGGTCATTCTGCAAATGGTCGTCGTCGCCGACCGCAGCGAGGTCGATGTCGGGAAAGACTGTGGCCAGCTCCTCAAGAAAGGCAGTGCGCAGATTCTGGGAACTCATAGTGCCTCGGGCTCCCGCAATCGGCGGTCGAATTCAGTCAGCAGCGTCGCGCCATGGCGGCCGTCGCTAACGCGGTGATCGGCGGCAAGGGTGGCTGTGACGGCCATGCGCGGGGCAAGCGCACCATCGACGATCATCGACCGCAAGCGCGGTGTACCGAAGCCGACCAGTGCCACCTGCGGCGGGTAGATCACGCCAAGCAGCGCGTCCACCCCGCCATCGCCCATGCTGGAAACGGTGATCGTCCCCAAGGTCAGCTCCGAGTTTCGGAGCCGCCCTGCGCGGGTCCGCGCAACGAGGTCGCGCATGGCATCCATGACCTTATCGAGGTTCAATTCATCGGCTTCCATGATGGCCGGCGCGATCAGCCCGCCGCCACGCATCGAGATCGCGAGCCCCGCGTTGACGTGCTCGGACGCTGTGAACACGCCGTTCTCATGCCGGCCATTAGCTCTGGCACCTTGGCCAGCGCAAGAGACGTAGCCTCGACGAGCAGCGCTCCCATCAGCAGCCGCGCATCCGGCGGACGACGGCATTTTGCGTGGAGACCCAATCCCAGGCGGTCTGCAGGTCGATCTCGTGGGACACGCGCCAACTCCAGGACCAGCATTTCGTTGAGCGACGGCAATGCCAGGAAGTCGAAGCTGTCGAGGCATTTGACCGTCGGTAACTTCGCGACCTTGATCCGGCGATCGACCATGCGCCGTTCGCGGTCGATCATCTCCATCTCGGCCAGCCGCATCAGGTATCGCGGATGATCGACACCCTCGGTGGCGCACAAGCGAGCGACCATGTCGTACTCCCTCAGGAACGTAGGAAGCTTGAGCGCCTTCAGGTGGTGGGCGAGCAGGATCTGCGATGTCTCCGTCATGCTGCGACGCCGGCAAGAAGATCCATGTACGAGCGGGTCGACGTCGTGGTGACGGTCGCCTTGGGCAGATACGGATAGATGGTCATGTCGAGCCGTGGCAGATGTTGAGAGCCCATAGATCGTTTGGCTCGGCCGTAGTGCCAGTCTTGCGCTTAATTAAGAGATCGTGAATGAGACCTTCCCGGTCGAGCCTAGGTCTCTTGGCTTTCGCGTCTTTCCTGGAGGTGGGGGACGGCGCCGCGCTCCTTTCATTGACAATCATGCCGAGCACTTTCGCCACCAGCTCGCGGCGAATGATGTAGCGGCAAGGGCGCGCCAATCGCTTCCTCGTGCCTGAGGCCTTGTTCCTTCGGAATCCCGTCGAAGGTCATTGCTCGATCGCCGACCAAGTCGAGGCGGGTGCTCTTCCCTCAACGAACAGGCCCGTCTTCGCCGCTTCGCTGATCGCAACCACGGCCGGATGGGTCAGTTTGCGTTCGACCGAGATGGCGTAATATTTTGCTGCGACGCTGTCGGCGCGGCCGATGACTTCAGCTTCATATTGGCTGCGGATCTCGTCTGCCAGTACTGTCGGTGCAGGGAAAATGCCTGCGCCCGCCTTGCCGAAGGCCTTCATCAGCGCGGTGTCGTCGAATTCCCCAACAATGCGCGGCTCGATCTGATGTTCGCTAAACCACCGCGTGAGCACCCCCCGCATTGTTGCGCCATCGCTTGGGATCAGCATGGGTGCGCCGTCCAGGGATTGCGGAAAGCCCTCCTGATAACGCACGGCAAGTCCGGGCACGGCATAGAAAGCGATAGGTGTGCGCCCGAGAGAGTGGCTGTAGCCTTTCACCCCCAGTTCCGAGGGCAGCGGCCGGTCGGCGATCACGAGGTCCAGCTTGTGAATGGCGAGTTCCGCGAATAGTCGTTCGAGCTTGTCCTCCCGGCACATCAGGCGCACGCGCCCGGCAATATTCAGTGCCGGGGCCAGCAGGTGATAGGCGATCGACTTAGGAACCACATCCGCGACTCCCACCCGAAAAAGCATGTCGCTGCGGTGGGAACGATTGCGCACCGTCTCCTCCAGCTCTCTTCCGATCTGGAATATCTCGTCGGCGTAGGAAAGGGTCAGCTGTCCCGCCGCGGTCAGCTCCAGCCGTCGTCCGGCGCGACGGAACAGCTCGGTTCCGAGAGATTCCTCCAGGGTTCCGATCTGGGCGCTGATGGTCTGCGGTGCGAGACGCAGCTGCTCGGCGGCGCGCGCGATGCTGCCCGCCTTCGCGACCTTCCAGAAATAGTGCAGTTGCTTGTAGTTCAACATGACCGGCCATTCCGATCCGCAGTTTTTTACGACAAAAGAACGCCGAATTATCTGCTTTTTTGGACGGTCGATCAAGCCCATATATCGCACGAAGCAGAGTGGCGGATGGAGGAGTAATGAAAACCGGGATTCAAGTGCGTAACTCGAACCTCACGGATGAGCTACGTGAGCAAGTGGAGCATCAGTTGGCATTCGCACGGTGGCTTTTCCCAGAGCACATTCATGGCGTTGTCGCAGTCTTGTCCGATGCCAACGGACCGAATGGCGGTATAGACAAACGCTGCAGCCTGGCGTCCGGCCGGAAGAACAGGTCAGCCAGTGGATGCCGGGTCTCGTCGTAGAACCGCCGGCCAACCACGTGAGCGGGACCGCGCCGTCCCGGGCTTGATGCGAGCCATCTTGCGCACCGCGAATCGGTCGAGGTCCGCTACGCGGGGCGCACCGCATTCGCTTCGGTGCGCGCGTAGTACGTTCACGGCTTCGCGGCGGCGGGGATACGACCAGTGACGGATGCAACGCAGAAGCTGAACATCACCGCTTTAGCGCTGGCCAAGGGTCGATCGAGCTCTCGCTACTGCCCCAGGCAGGAGGGCGCGTGGAATTTCGATTGAACGCTCTGGCTCAGTAGGAATTTGGCCAGGGGTACCGCGTGCCGCAGTCAACGTGAAGCAGCAGATCAATTGAGGAAATAGAAGAAATGACTTTCAAGGATGTCCTACTCCAGCTCAGCAGCTATCCCGAACCGACCCCGATTGCGGCGATCGAGCAAGCGATCGGCCTCGCTGGCGCGCTGGGCGCGCACGTCTCGGCGCTCACTTTCAAAATCGAGATCCCAAACGTCGGCAACGTGCTTGCGAACAAGCTGCTTGACGTCCCGGGAATGATTGCGGCCGAACGGCAGAAAATCGTGGCGAATACCCAGACCCTGATCGGGGCGTTCGAAAGCATGGCGGCGAAGCACGACGTTCCACACGGCCACATTATCGAGTCATCCACAACCTCGCACCTAGCGACCATCGTGACCGAACATGCCAGGATGCACGATGTCACGATGATCCCGATCGGCAAGCAGGCAGACCTCCAGCCATATGTCGCCGAGTGCGTGATCTTCGGTTCCGGACGGCCGACGATCGTCTTTCCCGAAGTGTCCAAACGCAGCGCCACCTTGGCTTTCGACGTCGTCGGCGTGGCCTGGGATTTCAGCCGGCCGGCCGCACGGGCTGTGGCGGATGCCCTCCCGATCTTGCAGCTCGCCAAAACCGTACGGGTGGTGACGATCACCGAGGAGAAGATGATTGAAACGAGACGCTCAGGCACCGAGTTGGCGAAGCATCTTGCCTATCACGGCATTGACGTTGTCCTGGAGGAAGAAAAGGCCGATGGCCGGCTAATCGGCCAGGCTCTCGCAGACTATGCAGCCGCACGCGAACTCGACCTGCTCGTCATGGGAGCCTACGGCCATTCGCGGATGCGCGACTTCATCCTGGGGGGCGCGACAAAGACCATTGTCGCCAACCCGCTGCTACCGGTTCTGCTCTCGCATTGAGATGCTGCATTCACCTCTGCGCAACGGCGAGCACGATGACCACAACGCCAACAAGAGCCATAGGCGCAATCGCAATATGACCGCCCGCCTCCGTATCAGCCGGGACCTGCTAACGGTCGAACATGGGCGCTATCGGAGAGGCCCTACGCATTCAACGGGTGCGCTCCCCGACACCCGAGAAGTAAGGATTACACGTGGAACTGCTCGCCGAATTTCTGACCAGTGATTTCCTCGGCAAGTCCGCCTGGCTCTGGTTTTTATTCCTCATCATGGTCGGGGCACTCCTCACCTTCGACCTCGGCGTGCTGCACAAACACGACAGAGAGCTCGGTGTCGGCGAAAGCTTGGCATTGTCCGCATTCTACATCGCGATTGCACTCGTGTTCGGCGCCTGGCTGTGGTGGTCCATGGGACCGACCTCGGGCATGGAGTACTTTACAGGCTACGCGCTTGAGAAAGCGCTTTCGATCGACAACGTCTTCGTCATCTCGCTGATCTTCAGCTATTTCGCTATCCCAGCCAAATACCAATACCGGGCGCTGCTCTGGGGTATTGTCGCGGTGCTTGTCTTGCGCGGCATTATGATTGGGCTCGGCGCGGCCCTCGTGCAACAGTATGAGTGGGTGCTCTATATCTTCGGCGCCTTCCTAATCGCGACAGGGATCAAGATGCTCTTCATGGGAGAGAGCGAGCAGCAAGTGTCGAAGAATCGGATCGTGCGCTTCCTGTCCAGGCGCGTGCGCGTCTCGGCCGAATTGCACGGTTCGAACTTCTTCGTCCGCAAGCTCGACCCGGAGACGGGCAAGCTCGCGCGCTTCGCAACGCCCCTGTTTCTTGCCCTCGTCGTGATCAACATCGCCGATCTCGTGTTCGCCGTCGACTCGGTGCCGGCGATCTTCGCCATCACCACCGACACCTACATCGTGTTTACGGCCAATATCATGGCGATCCTCGGCCTCCGCGCGCTCTACTTCGCCCTAGCCGCCATGGTCCACCGCTTCGAGTATCTGAAATACGCGCTCGCCATCGTGCTCGTCTTCATCGGCGCCAAGATTTTCTGGAACCAGATCGTCGGCAAACTCGACCCCGCGATCTCGCTCGGCGTGACCCTAACCCTCATAGCGGGCGGTGTCGTGTTCTCACTCTGGAAAACCCGTCGGGCCGCAACAGATGAAATCGCTAGCCACGGCCTGACAGCTGCGCTCCCCAGCCCCGTCGGAAAACGCCACTCCACTCGCCCTGCCGGAGACGATTGATGAAAATTGATGTCCCATCTGCTGCCGTCAAGCACACTATTGCATCCTCCTTCGCCCCTGCCTGGTGCGTCGCTGCTGACACTCGCGACAATGTCCTCGCCCGCCGCAACGTGCTCGCTGGGCTCTGGGCCAGCCGGCTGATGCAGATCCCGGACCACATGGGCCCCATCTATGCGGCAGCGGTTCACCAGGCCAACTTTAGTGAGCGTGGGCACGATGATGTCGTCGACAAACTCTTTGGCGACCTGAAGCGTTCCGGCGTTGCCATCACGCGTGACGAAGTGCGCCGCAGGCTCTGTGAGTTCCATCGCCAAGCGTTTTTGCAAACTCGCGAGACGGACTGATGCCCCAGCAGAAGGGTTCAGCAAAGATGGATATTTTTGCAGGATCAAAGCGAAGCTGCATACGATTGCAAGATCATCGCGGGATACAACAATGGCCGGGATGCACAACGGCGCGAATGTACCAGCCCATCACTTAATAGCGTGATGGCAGTGATCAGCAAGGAAGGCGACGGTGGGACGGGAGTGAGCATGGTCCAACGGTACCCTGCAAGGGTATCTGTCCTATCGCTGTCGCCGACAGATCGGTGATGCCTGCAAAGTCGCGGCTTTTCCGCTGATCTCACGCTCGATACCTCGAAGAACTTGCGAAGCCGCCCCGCGTACAGCGCGCTGCTTCACTGACAATTAGCAGCAATCATTGGCACGAAGTGGACCGAGTGCAGTCAGCGGGAGATATCCCACTTGGTCGTCTATTGCATGACGTAGATCAACGCTCTGCAACGGACCGCGGTCGTATTCACCCGTTTGGAAACCAAAGGGTGGGCCCATGAAATACAATACCGTGAGCACCGCGTTAAATGCCGCACGGTTGATCACGCTTGTCCTGGCCGTGTACACCCAGCGCGCGTTTGTCTTTCCTTTGGGCGCAGCGACGCCGCACCCGCCGCCTCTCAAAACCGGGGACATCGTTTTTCAGAACAGCTCGAGTAGCGCTCGAGAAGCAATCATGATTGCTTCGGGAAGCCCGTACACTCACGTCGGCATCATTGAGATCGACGCGAAAAAGCGCCCTTTTGTGATCGAGGCGGTGGGGCCGGTGCGGTCGGTGCCATTCGATACCTGGAGGCGCAACGGCATTGAGCAACGCATCACAGTCATGCGCGTCAAGGGACTAACAGAGGTCGACGCGATGCAAGCGATCGCGCGTGCTCGCCAGTACATCGGTCGCCCCTACGACCACCACTATTTCGAGACGCGAGATCGGATCTATTGCAGCGAACTCCTTCATTGCCACTCTGTCGATGGTCATGGGTGCAGGTTCCTGTCTGTTCGAGTGTGGAAACCCGAACCAACAGCTGAGTCGGCCCATGACCTCGACTTCCCCGCTGTCGCTGTGGACGACCTGGGGACAAGGGACTACACGGCGTTGCTCTCCGCTCGCCCTACGGGCTCCCTCCGCGCAACACCGCCGCCCCGCCTCCTACACCACATCCCGGGACGCGCCCTAGCCGCCCGCCGCTGCATTGTGTAGACGCCGTCTCTCGGCCCGCCCCCACTACGGGAGGCGGTTGGGATGCAATTCCAGCACAAATTCTGCATTGAACAGAGCGTCCAAGCTACATCCTGCGTCAATTTGTATATTGACGATCTCAATAAAGATTATTTCTCTTAAGAGAGGGGAGGCCAGCTCGCCAAGTATCAGAAGTGCACGCGCCGTTTGCTCTTGGCCCAGCGCGGGGACGTCGACTGGGCAGTTACCGAGACCAACGGCTCGGATCTGTCAAGGAGGAGCTGATGCTCGACGGAAGATACTACGTCGGCCCGCCGAGGCCCCCGGCTTTGGAGGATTACGATTATATGCGCACCCTTCGCCACCGTGATTGGGCATGGGAAGGCCTTCGTCGCGATCCCGCGTATCAGGAGGAGGCCCGCGCGCACATCAAATTTCATCAATACGGCACTCGATTGGAGAACGGAGCGCTTCTCACGCGGATGCACGAGGTGTCGCCTCGTGCTGAAGCGTGGACGCTCCGCT
>LNFM01014842.1_pt1 | contig 11955 bp, 11 predicted proteins | sample 596031 | NCBI WGS metagenome assembly LNFM01 (sample SAMN04254537, study PRJNA301005) | activated carbon metagenome | isolation source: dual media filters at the Ann Arbor, Michigan drinking water treatment plant | place: USA: Ann Arbor | reverse complement strand
GCGCCGCGCGATATAGCCCGCCATCTAGCGTGCCTCCCGCGCCAGCCCGCGCCCGGCGGTCTGCCGCTCGCGCCGCCGCCATAGGCGCACGGTGGGAACGATGGCGAGAGCCAGCAGCGCGGCAAGCAGCCACAGCGGCCACCAGATCGGCCGATTCCACTCGGCGATCTTCTGCACACGCAGTGCCGGGTCGACCTTCATGTAGGTGAGGCGGTCGTTGACCAGCGGCCCGGGCTTGACGTTGCCGACCCACTGGTGATTGACGCTGCCGGCGAACGGGTTGTAGCCGAACGCCCAGGCGGCATCGCGTTGCACGGCGTCGAGCATGGCGTCGATCGCGGCCTGCTTGTCAGGACCGTCGTCCATGAACTTCATGCGCTGAAACTGGCGGTCGAACTCGTCGTTCTGGTAATTGGAGGCGTTCTCGCCATTGCCGTTGGTGGCCGCCTTGGAGTTCGGGCCGTACAGCAGGAAGAGAAAGTTCTCGGCGTCCGGATAGTCGGCGAACCAGCCCCACCAGAACACCTGCAGCGAGCCTTTCTCAGCTTTCTCCTGGAAGCGGTTGTAGTCGGTGGCGCGCACTTCGAGTTGCACACCGATCTTGGCGAACTGGCGCACCATCCAGTCGACCTCGCTCTTGATCTCGGGCGTGAGCTGGCGCTGGTAGTCATAGTTGAGCACCAGCGGGCGGCCGCTGCGCGCATCGCGGCCGTCCGGATAGCCGGCTTCTGCAAGCAGCCGCTTGGCCTCGGCAATCGATTTGCGCTTCGGTGGTGAACCGGGCTGGCCGTCGTCCACGTCATACACATGTCGGTTGACCTGTTCGGGTCGATGGCCGAAGACACCGGGCGGCACCGGCCCCATCGCCGGCACGCCCGCCGCCTTGCTCTCGAACACCTTGACGTACTCCTCCCAGTCGATGGCGATCGATAGCGCCTGGCGCAGCTTGCGATTGCGCTCGTGCTGCTCGGGTGTCGCGCCCTTGCCCACCACCGGGTCGAGCCAGTTGAAGCCCAAGTACCAGTTGCTGATCTCGAAGGTGCGCGGCATGCGGATGTCGCGCTCGGCGAACAACCGGGCCGTGGTGTCCGAGTTCTTGACGTCGTAGTCCAGTTCGAGCAGCCAGTCGAAGCGCTGAATTTCCGGGTTGTCGTACCAGCCCTGAATGAACTTGGTCTTGTGCGGAATCTTTTCCTTCTCGATGCTGAACACCAAGCGATCGATGAACGGCATCGGCTTGCCGCAGTCGGTGAGCAGGCCGGCCTCGCGATCGGCGGCTTCGCCCTCGCACGGATATGGCTCGCCGCGGAAGTTGGGATTGCGCACCAACACGTGCCGACGGTTCTCCTGGAACTCGGCCAGCATGAACGGCCCGGTGCCGACCGGCCAGCGATTGAGCGTGAGGTCGTTGGCGGCCATGCCGGGGTTGGCATAGAACGCATCGGCCTCCCACGGCACCGGCGCGAAGAACGTCATCTGCAGCCAGTACTTGAACTGCGGATACTTGCCCTTGATGCGGATGCGCAGCGTATGGTCATCCAGCGCCTGCGCGCCGGGAAACGGGTGCTGGCGAAAATCCAGGAACGGCAGATCGCGCTGCGATGGCGGAGTCGACGCGCGCAAGGCGCGATCCACCGCGACGATGGCCTCGCCGTACTCCCTGAGGCCGACGATGTACTCGGCCATCAGCGAAAACGACGGGCTCTTGATGCGGGTCGTCGCCAGCCGGCGGATCGCGTACACATAGTCGTGCGCGGTCAGCTCGCGGGTGCCGCTGTCGGCAAAGTCCAACGGCGTGCGCTTGTCGGCGGTCTCGCTGGCGCTGAGCGCGTGATAGCGGTAGGTGCCGGCGGCATCACGCGCGAATGCCGGGTGCGGCGCGTAGAGAATGCCTTTTTGCAGCGTGATGTCGTACACGCTCTCGGCCACCGTCTCGCCCGGCGCATCGGCGGGAAGTTCACGACCGTCGCGGTCGAGATAGCGCGGCACCGGCACCGCAGCGGCGGTGCGTGGCGCGAGCTGATACGGGCGCTTCAGATAATGGAAGCGCAGCAGCGGCTCATAGACCGAGTAGGTGTAGGGCGTCTCGTCGAGCGCATAGCTGGCGGTGGGGTCGAGGTACTTCGGCGAGCGCTCTTGAAACGCGGTGAAGAACGTGTTGGTGCCCGCCGCGCCGCTCTCATACGGACTGTTGACGATCTCGCTGCAGCCGGCCAGAGCGAGCGCGACCGCGGCCCAGGCGGCGATGCGCCCGCGCGCACGGGCTACGGCGCGGGCGGCCACGGGACGGGCCATTGCACGGTCGCTCAAGCGGCACCAGGCCATCGGCACTCGGGTTCCTCGATGCGATCGAGTCGCTAAGGGGTCTGCTATGGGCTCAGCCGCAGGGATCGCGACACAGGCGCGAAGCGCGGCGATTCTACGCAGCGGCCTAGCCCGCACAGGCGAGGGTACGACTCGCGCCCGATGCTTGCGAAGGACGCCCCCATCGGTTTTCGTTGGCCGCTGCGCGTGTACTACGAAGACACGGACGCAGGCGGCATCGTCTATTACGCCAACTTCCTGAAGTTCTTCGAGCGCTGCCGCACCGAGTGGTTGCGCGCACTGGGCGTGGACCAGATCTCGCTGGCGCGCGATAAAGGCCTTCAATTCGTCGTGATGTCGATCGCCTGCGACTACCGGCGTCCGGCACGGCTGGACGATGAGCTGAGCGCGCTGGCGCAGCTGGAACGTGCCGGTGGCGCCTCGCTGGTGTTCGCGCAGGAACTATGGCGCGGCGACGAACTTCTGGCCAGTGGGCGGGTCAAGGTCGCCTGCGTCGACACCGTGCATCTGGCACCCGCACCGCTGCCCGACCGGCTCGTCGAGCGTTTGCGCCGACCGGTCGGGTGACCGTGTGGCCCAGGCGCCGACGGCGGGCCGGCCGACTGGCGGCGCCGATGTGCCGCTACCCGTTGACCCGGATTGATTCCGATCACCGTTTACCTCGATGAAAAGAGCGCATGAACGCAGCCGCTGATCTCTCCATTCTTTACCTGATCACCCAGGCCACGCTGGTCGTGCAGCTGGTGATGGCCCTGCTCGTGGTCGTTTCGCTCGCCTCCTGGACAGCGATCTTCTCCAAGGGCTTTGCGATCCGCCGCGCGCGCAGCGAGACAGTCGCCTTCGAGAAGACCTTCTGGAGCGGCGCGGAGCTGAGTCAGCTGTACCAGCAGGCGACCAACCAGCGCCACCGCACCGGGGCGCTGGAACGCATCTTCGAGGCGGGCATGAGCGAGTTTCTGAAGACCCGCGGCCGGGGCGATGCAAGCGCCACGCTCGACGGTGCCCGCCGCGCGATGCGCGCCACCTACCAGCGCGAGATGGACGGGCTCGAGTCGCGGCTGTCGTTCCTCGCATCCGCGGGCAGCGTCAGTCCCTACGTCGGCCTGTTCGGCACCGTCTGGGGAATCATGCATGCCTTCACCGGGCTGGCGTCATTGGAACAGGCCACCCTTGCCAGCGTGGCGCCGGGCATCGCCGAAGCGCTGGTGGCGACCGCCATCGGCCTGTTCGCGGCGATTCCGGCGGTGGTTGCCTACAACCGCTTTGCCCACGACATCGACCGCCTGGCCAACCGTTTCGAGACCTTCATCGAGGAGTTCTCGAACATCCTGCAGAGGCAGCGATGACCAGCGCGCCAGTGATTGCGCCCGCAGTCGGCGACGCAGGGAGCTGACATGGCGATCCTCGCCCGCCGCACCGGCCCGCGCCGCCGCATGCTCGCCGACATCAACGTCGTGCCCTATGTCGACGTGATGCTGGTGCTGGTGGTGATCCTGATGGTCTCCGCTCCCTTCGTAAACCCGAGTCTGGTCAACCTGCCGAGCGTGGGCAAAAGTTCGCGCGCGCCCGACCGGCCGCTTGAGATCGTGATCCGCGCCAACGGCAGTCTCACGCTGCGCGAAGGCGCGAAGGAGATTGCCGGCGACATGCCGGGGGCGATCGCCGAGATCGCGAAACGGCAGCAGGCACGCAAGGACAACCCGACGCCGGTGGTGATCGCCGCCGACAAGGACGTCAAGTACGACCACGTGCTCAAGGCGATGGATGCGCTGCAGAAAGCCGGCGTCCAGCGCGTCGGCCTGATGGTCAAGCCGGCCACGTGACAACGGGCCTGTCGGCGCAATGACTGCTGCCACCGTAGAGCGTCACCCGCACCTGCTTCGGCGAGGCGACAACCTGCCGTCCTCGTTCGGCCTGGCGCTGGCGATGCACGCGCTGCTGTTCGGCGGCATGACGCTGGCGGTGCAATGGCGCACCCAGCCGGCCGCGCCCGCCGTGGCGGAGCTGTGGAGCAGCCTGCCGCCGATGCCAGTGATCCCGGCGCCGGCCGTCGTGCCCCCCCCACCTGCGCCACCACCGAAGCCGGAACCCGAGCCCGAACGCGAAGCGGAGATCGCGCTCAAGGTGGAGAAGAAGGCGCCGCCGAAGATCGAGCCGCCCAAGGAAGAGAAGAAGCCTGCGCCAAAGCCGGAGCCCAAGAAGCCCGAGCCGAAGAAAGAGGAAAAAAAGGTCGAGCCGAAAAAGGCCGAGCCCCCGAAAGAAGAGCCACCAAGGCCGCGCACCGATCTGGAGCGCCTGATGGCGCAGGCCGCAGCGGCAGCCGCCCCCGGCGGTGCGCCGGCGCCGGGCGCTGCGGTCAGCGGCGTCGGCGGCAGCGACGCGGGTTACTCCGCGCTGGTAGTGGGCTGCATCCGGCCTCACATCGTGTTTGTGGTGCCTGAGGGCACCGGGGCAAACGTGTACGCGCAATTCGCGGTCGAACTTCTTCCGGATGGTTCAGTCGGAAACGTCAGGCTGGCGCGCGCGAGCGGACTGGCGGGCTACGACGCAGCGGCGGAGCGGGCAATCCGGCGATGCGATCCATTTCCACGTAATCGCGAAGGCAAAGTCGAACGCAATCTCACTCTCACCCTTCGTCCCGTCGAGACGCGATGAACACGACCGACAGGTCGATCGCGTACGGAGTTTCACCACTGACTGCCCTTCTTATAATTCGAACGATGCATTCGTCCTCTTGTTCTTCTGCTCAGTTCGGCTTGCCCAAGGTCTGCCTGGACCATCTCGTGTTTCTGCGCGGGTCGATCTCGTGGCTTGTGCTGGCGCTGGTAGCGAGCCTGCTCCTGATGGTGGCGTCCCCGGCGCGCGCGCAGCTGCAGATCGAGATCACCGGCGTCGGCTCCAACCAGTTTCCGATTGCCATCGCCTCTTTTCAGCGCGACGGTCAGGCGCCGGAGCAGGTGGACGCGATCATCCGCAGCAACCTGCAGCGCTCCGGGCTGTTCCGCCTGGTCGAGCCTGGTAGTGCCGCGATGGCGGAGAACACGGCGATCAACCACGGCGAATGGATGGGCCGCGGCGCCAATGCGCTGGTGGTCGGATCGATCGTGCGCCTGGCCGACGGCCGCTTCGACCTGCGCTTTCGCCTGTGGGACACGATCAAGCAGACCCAGCTCGACGCAGCTTCGTACATCTCATCGGCGGCTGAGCTGCGCCTGAACGCGCACCGGGTGTCGGACCGCATCTACGAGAAACTGACCGGCGAGCGCGGCGTGTTCGCCACCCGCATCGCCTACGTTGTCGCGCTCGGCAAGACCTCGTTCGAGCTGCAGATCGCCGACGCCGATGGCGGCAACGCCCAGACCGCGTTGCGCTCGCGCGAGCCGATCATGTCGCCCGCGTGGTCGCCCGATGGTTCGCAATTGGCTTATGTGAGCTTCGAGTCGGCCAAGCCCGTGGTCTACGTGCATGCGCTGGCCACCGGCCAACGCCGCCCCGTGGCCAACTTTCGCGGCAGCAACAGCGCGCCGGCCTGGTCCCCGGACGGCCGCCTGCTCGCCGTGGCACTCACCACCACCGGTTCGACGCAGATCCACGTGATCGATGCGCAGCGACCCTCCACGCCGCGACGCCTGACCAGCAGCAACGCGATCGACACCGAGCCGGTGTGGTCGCCCGATGCGCGGTTCATCTACTTCACCTCCGATCGCGGCGGCGGTCCGCAGATTTATCGCATGGCGCCCGACGGCAGCGGCGTGCAGCGCGTAACCTTCACTGGCGACTACAACGTCAGCCCGCGCATCAGCCCCGATGGCAAGACACTTGCTTTCGTTACCCGCCGCAGCGGCCGTTTCCAAGTGCAGACGCTGGACCTGGCGACCGGCGCGGAATTGACGATCACCGAGACCGGGCTGGACGAGTCACCCAGCTTCGCGCCCAACGGAAGAATGCTCCTGTATGCAACCGAAGTAGGTGGCCGCGGCATCCTGGCCACCGCATCGACCGACGCGCGCGTGCGCACCCGGCTATCCGGCCCCAGCGGCGATGTCAGAGAGCCCACCTGGGGCCCATTCATCAAGTAAGAAGGAGAAATACAAAATGCAACTGACCCATCTCTTCCGCACGTCCCGCCTTGCCTCTCTCGCCACCGTCACGGGGGCGGCCCTCGTACTCGCCGGCTGCGCGAGCACCCCGCTTGAAGAAAAGGCGCCGGCGCCCGTGGTCGAGAAGGCCGCGCCCGCAACGACGCCTGCACCGGCGCAACCTGACCCACGGTCGGTGGCACGCGTCGACACCACGCCCAAGGCGATCGACCCGCTCACCGATCCGAACAGCCCCCTCGCCAAGCGCAGCGTGTTCTTCGACTTCGACCAGTTCACCGTCAAGCCCGAGTTCACGCCGACCGTCGAGGCGCATGGCCGCTTCCTGGTCGCCAACAAGGCCCGCCGCATCACGATCGAAGGCCATGCCGACGAGCGCGGCAGCCGCGAGTACAACCTGGCCCTGGGACAAAAGCGCGCAGAAGCGGTGAAAAGCCGCCTGACGCTTCTTGGCGTTATCGACGGGCAGGTCGAGACCGTGAGCTTCGGTGAGGAAAAACCGCGAGCCACCGGCAGCACCGAAGCCGCGTGGGCCGAGAACCGCCGCGCCGACATCGCCTACCGCTGAGCCACCGCCGCGCACGCCGATGCGCGACGCGCGACAATCGCGGCCACCACCCGGTGGCCGCGATGCTATCCAGACAAGCTCTGCGCCTCGGGCCCACTTCGATTGCCATTCGTCTTGACGAGACCGCCATGCGCCCATTTACCGCCGTACTTCGCCCGACCCAGCGTGTCGCGCTCGGCCTGGCCACGCTTATCTTGATTGGCGCGGCCGGCAGTGCTCAGGCCGCGCTGTTCGGCGACGATGAAGCGCGCAAGGCGATCCTCGAACTGCGCGCCCGCAACGCCGAACAGGACAAACGCATTCAGGAGCGGCTTGACGCAATGAACGCCGAGCTGACGCGGCGCCTGGAAACGGCGCAGCGCAGCCAACTGGAACTGGTGAACCAGCTCGATGCGCTGCGACAGGAGATTGCGCGCCTGCGGGGCCAGAACGACATTCTCACCAACGAGGTGGCAGGCCTGCAGAAACGCAGTCGCGATCTCTATGGCGACCTGGATACGCGACTGAAATCGCTCGAACCCAAGCCGGTCACGCTCGATGGACGTTCGGTGACGATCGGCCGCGACGAGCAGGGCGCTTACGACGCCGCGCTGGTGCTGTTTCGCGCCGGCGACTTCCAGGGGGCGATCCGCAGCCTGCAGAGCTTTCTGGTGCGCTACCCGCAGTCAGCCTATGTGCCATCGGCGCACTACTGGACCGGCAATGCGCATTACGCGCTCAAGGACTACCGAAATGCGATTGCCGCGCAGCAGATCGTGATCGAGCGCTTCGCCGATACGCCGCGCGCACCCGAGGCACTGCTCAACATCGCCGCCAGCCAGGAAGAACTCAAGCAGCGCGCACCCGCGCGCGTGACGCTGCAGCGCCTGTTGAAGGAGTACCCGGACAGCGAATCGGCCAAGGTCGCCAAGGAACGGCTGGCTGCACTCGGCCCGCGCTGACCGACCTGCTCGATCGTCCGCGCCGATCTATTGCGCGGCTCGGGACGATCGAGGTCACGCCCGCATCCAGCCCTAACCGCGGAGAGTTGCCGCAGCGATCAGGTGCGGCACGCATCCGAGGCGCACGATCCCGCAATCATCGGGACGAACCTGCCTGACGCTGCGCTGTACCATCGTTTGCCAGTCCGCCCGAGTTGTCGACGCGGATGCGGCGCCCACGCTCCCGTGCCATGCCCATCGATGCCACTGCCCTGCCCGGCCTGACCAGCACCGTGCTGTGGGCGACCTTTGCCCTCGCCTTCGTCTTCGGTGCAGTGGCGCAAAAGACCCACTTCTGCACCATGGGTGCGGTCGCCGACCTGGTGAACTTCGGCGACTGGACACGCATGCGCCAGTGGTTGATGGCAATTGGTGTGGCCATCATTGCCACCGGCGCCCTGGCTGCCGGCAGCCTCATCGATCCAGCCAAGAGCATCTACACCGGGCCGCGCCTGCTGCTGCTGGGCTACATACTGGGCGGCCTGCTGTTCGGCTTTGGCATGGTGCTGGCAGGCGGCTGCGGCAGCAAGACGCTGGTGCGGGTGGGCACCGGCAATCTGAAGGCACTGGTGGTGTTCGTGGTGCTGGGCGTAACCGCGTTCATCTCGCTGCGCGGCGCGCTGGCGGTGCTGCGGGTCGGCAGCATCGAGCCGGTGAGCGTCGTGCTGTCCACACCGCAGGACCTGCCGTCGATCCTGGCCGCTGCCAGCGGGCTGGCGCTGGCGCAATTGCAGTGGATCGTCGCCCTCGCCGTCGGTGGCGCGTTGATCATCTTCGCACTCGCACGGCGTGACTTCTGGCGCTTCGACAACCTGCTGGCCGGCGTGGCGATCGGCGGCGTGATCGCCGGCGTCTGGTATGTGTCAGGACACATCGGGCACCTGACCGAGCACCCGCTGACGCTCGACGAGGCGTTCCTGGCGACCAACACGGGTCGCATGGAGTCGTTGAGCTTCGTCGCGCCGATCGCCTACGTGCTCGACTGGCTGATGTTCTTCAGCGACAAGAGCAAGGTGCTGACGCTCGGCGTGGTGGCAGTGTTCGGGGTGGTCACGGGCTCGGCCGCGTGGTCACTGATCAGCCGCGAGTTCCGCTGGGAGGGCTTTCGCGACACCGAAGACACCGCCAACCATATCGTCGGCGCGATGCTGATGGGTTTCGGCGGCGTGGTGGCGATGGGCTGCACCGTGGGGCAGGGATTAAGTGGCGTGTCCACGCTCGCCGTGGGCTCGTTCATCGCGCTTGCGGCCATCATCGGCGGTGCCGTGCTGGGCTTGAAGTACCAGATGTGGCGACTGGAGCGCATGGCGTAACTCGCGGCGCACCTCGTTTGCATTGCGCTCGCGTTTGACGCCCCCTCGGGCAATCTGGATAATGCGCGCTTCTTTGCCGGTGCTGCCGTTCCCTCAGCCGGTGAAGTTTCCCCTCGGAATGGGTCGTTAGCTCAGCCGGTAGAGCAGCGGACTTTTAATCCGTTGGTCGCAGGTTCGACCCCTGCACGACCCACCATTCCCCATATGCCGTTCAGCACTCCGGCCTGGCCACGCGGCCCGGTCAGCGTCCGTTGCTCTTGCGTAGCCGCTTGGCATTCGCCACCGCGCGCCGATGCACCGGCGCCAATCCCTTGCTCGCCACATCGAGCGCGGCACGCTGCCACTGCTCGCTCAGATTCAGCGCACTGCGACTCGTCACCGGCGTGAACCAGGCGCGCCACAGCGACAGTGCCATCTGCTGCTGCGCCGCCGCGGTCTGCAGCGACATCGCTGTCCAAGACTCGGCGAACGCCTGCAGCTTCTCGCTGCCCATTCGGCGCATCTCCCGATGATCCTTCTCGGTCGGCGCATGGCCTGCGGCGATCATCCGCTGCATGCGATGGGCCATCACCTGCGGTGCGGCGACAGCGAGTTCGGCCAGGTCAATGGCGTGACTGACGGCTTTGCGTTTCAACGTTGACTCCAATGATCACGAGATGCCTGCGGGGCGCAAGCGGACTCGCTGCGCTTGCAAGCGCCGTGCCCCTCGCCGCTGCAGCAGCGCGCAAGCGGCCCGGCACCAGCCTGCATGACCCACCGGTGGCATCATCGCCCTGCCCCGTCGACGAGACCTTCACCATGCTTCTGACTGCCAGCGCGCACGGCGTCTACCCGATCGCGCCCACGCCCTTCAACGACGACGGTGCCGTGGACAGCGCATCGATCGATCGCCTCACCGACTTCTATGCCGGCTGCGGTTGCACCGGCATCACGATCCTCGGCCAGCTGGGAGAAGCACCGAAGCTCGACCATGCCGAAGCGGTCACCATCGCAACGCAGGTGATCCGCCGCGCGCCGCAGTTGCCGGTGATCGTCGGCGTCTCCGCGCCCGGCTTCGCGGCGATGCGCGCTCTCACGCGTGAGGTGATGGACGCGGGCGCAGCGGGCGTGATGATCGCGCCGCCCAACACGCTGCGCACCGACGACCAGATCGTCGGCTACTACCGGCAGGCGGCCGAGGCGATCGGCGCCGACGTGCCGTTCGTGCTGCAGGACTACCCGCTCACTTTCTCGGTGCAGATGAGCCCCGGGGTAATCCGCCGCATCGTCACCGAGCTACCGTCCTGCGTAATGCTCAAGCATGAAGACTGGCCGGGGCTGGAAAAGATCTCCACGCTGCGCTCCTTCGAGCGCGACGGCTCGATGCGGCACATCGCGATTCTGTGCGGCAACGGCGGCCTGTTCCTCGACTACGAGATGGAGCGCGGCGCCGACGGCGCCAACACCGGCTACTGCTTTCCCGACATGCTGGTCGACGTCGTGCGTCTCGCGGCAGCGGGCCAGCGCGAAGAAGCGCACGACCTGTTCGACGCCCATCTGCCGCTGCTGCGCTACGAACAGCAGCCCGGCGCCGGCCTGGCGGTGCGCAAGTACGTGCTGATGAAGCGCGGCCTGCTGACCTCGGCAGCACAGCGCAAGCCGGCGGCGCCGATGTCGGCCACCGCACGCGCCGAGGTCGATCACCTGCTCGCGCGCCTCGCGCGACACGATCCGCGCGCACGGCTGGCTTGACGTCGGATTCCATTGCGTTGACGGTACATCACCCGACCCTGGAGACACCAAGATGAAGACCCGCGCAGCCGTCGCCTGGAAAGCCGGCGCCCCGCTGTCGATCGAAACCGTGGACCTCGACGGCCCGCGCGCCGGTGAGGTGCTGGTCGAGGTGAAGGCCACCGGCATCTGCCACACCGATCACTACACGCTGTCGGGCGCCGATCCGGAAGGATTGTTCCCGGCGATCCTCGGCCATGAGGGCGCGGGCGTGGTGGTGGAGGTCGGCCCCGGCGTCACCTCGCTGCGCCAGGATGACCACGTCATTCCGCTGTACACGCCCGAATGCCGGCAGTGCAAGTTCTGCCTGTCGCGCAAGACCAATCTGTGCCAGCTGATCCGCGGCACGCAGGGCAAAGGGCTAATGCCCGATGGTTCATCGCGCTTCTCGCTGAACGGCAAGCCGATCCTGCACTACATGGGCACCAGCACCTTCAGCAACTACATCGTGGTTCCGGAGATCGCGCTCGCCAAGATCCGCAGCGATGCGCCGTTCGACAAGGTCTGTTACATCGGCTGCGGCGTGACCACCGGCGTCGGTGCGGTGATCTTCACCGCCAAGGTGGAGGCGGGCGCGAACGTGGTGGTGTTCGGCCTCGGCGGCATCGGCTTGAACGTGATCCAGGGCGCCAAGATGGTCGGCGCCGACAAGATCATCGGCATCGACATCAACCCGGCGCGCGAGGCGATGGCGCGCCAGTTCGGCATGACGCACTTCCTCAATCCCAAGGAGCACGAGAACATCGTCGACGCGATCGTGCAGCTGACCGACGGCGGCGCCGATTACAGCTTCGAGTGCATCGGCAACGTCAAGACGATGCGGCAGGCGCTGGAGTGCTGCCACAAGGGCTGGGGCCAGAGCATCATCATCGGCGTGGCCGCCGCCGGGCAGGAGATTGCCA
>LNFM01011543.1_pt1 | contig 11956 bp, 8 predicted proteins | sample 596031 | NCBI WGS metagenome assembly LNFM01 (sample SAMN04254537, study PRJNA301005) | activated carbon metagenome | isolation source: dual media filters at the Ann Arbor, Michigan drinking water treatment plant | place: USA: Ann Arbor | reverse complement strand
ATCGCGGCGCGAGCTTGCAGGCTGGAGCGCAGATCGCGGGCCCCGCCATCATCGAGGAACCGACGACCACCATCGTCGTCTATCCCGGCCTCTCGGCGGAGCTTTCCGCCGCCGGCAACTACATCCTGCATTGCGCGTGAGGAGCGACCGATGATGGACCCCGTCCTGCTCTCCGTCATGGCCAATCGACTGGACGGCATCGTACGCGAGATGACGAACACGCTGCTGCGCGCCGCGCGCTCGGCGGTGATTTCCTCCGCGCGGGATTTCTCCTGCTGCCTCGTCACCGGAGATGACCAGCTGCTCGCACCCGCCGAAGGCCTGCCGGTCCACATCTTCGGCTGCCACATCCAGACGGCGAATATGCGCCGCTACCATGCGGGCGATATCCGGCGCGGCGATGCCTATCTCGACAACGACCCCTATGGCGGCAACACGCATCCGGCGGACCACACCTTCATGGTGCCGGTCTTCTTCGAGGGCGAGCACCTTTTTACCAGCGTGGCCAAATGCCACATGGCCGATATCGGCAACTCCATCCCCAGCTCCTATTTCGTGCTGGCGCGCGACGTCTATCACGAGGGTGCGCTGGTGTTTCCCGGCGTGCGTATCCAGCGCGACTTCAGGAATATCGAGGACATCGTGCGCATGTGCCGCGCGCGCATCCGCGTGCCGGACCAGTGGTATGGCGACTTCCTGGCGGGCCTTGGCTCTGCCCGCGTGGCGGAACGCCGGCTGGAGGAATTCTGCGCGAAGTATGGCGTGGAGGCGGTGAAGAGTTTCACCCGCGAATGGTTCGACTATTCCGAGCGCCGCATGATCGAGAACATCCGCCGCATGCCGCGCGCGAAGCTCGTGAACAAGGGCAAGTCGGACCCGCTGGAGGGGATTCTTCCGGGCGGCCTCGAACTCACCGTGAAGATCGAGATCGACCCGGATACGGCGATGATCCATGTGGACCTTTCCGACAATCCGCCCTGCGTGGATGTGGGGCTGAACACCTCGCTGGGCGCCGCGACATCGGCCGTGGTCGGCGCCATCTTCAACGCGTTGGACAAGGATTTGCCGCGCAATGCCGGCAGCTTCCGCCGCCTCACCTTCAAATACGCCGAGGAGAGCGTGGTGGCCGCGCCGAAATTCCCGCATTCCTGCTCCATGGGCACGACGAACGTTTCGGAGCGCCTGGTGAACATCACCCAATCCGCCTTCGCGCAACTGGGCGACGGCCATGGGCTGAGCGAGGGCGGCACCGGCCTTGGCGCCGGCATGGCGGTGATTTCCGGCAAGGATCATCGCCGCGGCGATGCGCCCTTCGTGAACCGCATGATGCTCTCCACCAATGGCGGCCCGGCCTCGCCCGTCGCCGATGGCTGGGTGAATTACGCGATCCCCGTCATCGCGGGCCTGATGTACCGGGACAGCGTGGAGGTGGATGAGCTGAAGCACCCGATCCGCGTGAACTCGCTGGAAATCGTCGCGGACAGCTCCGGCGCCGGGCGGCATCGCGGCGCACCGGCGCAGCAGATCGAACTCGCCGCCACGGGCCATGCCGTCACCGCCGTCATCTCCTGCGATGGCCAGCACGCGCCGCCGCGTGGCGTGGTCGGCGGCAAGGATGGCACGGCCGGCAAGACCTGGCTGGTGGGCGAGAATGGCGATGCCGCGCGCCTGCCCAATGTGGTGCAGGTGACCTTGCAGAAGGGCCAGGCGCTGCGCGGGCGGGACAGTTCCGGCGGTGGCTATGGCAGCCCCCTGGAGCGCAGCCTGGACCGCGTGCTGCATGACGTCCTCGAAGGCTGGGAAAGCCGCGAGAAGGCGCGCGACATCTACGGCGTCATCTTCACCGGCGAGATCGAGGATGAGAGCCTCGCCGTGGACATCCCCGCCACCATCGCCCGCCGCCAGGAGTTGCGCGCATGAGCCTCGTTCGTGATCCCGGCCGCATCCGCGACCTCTCCGCCGCCATTGCCAGCGGCGCGCTGACCTCGCAGGCGCTGGTGCAGCGCTGCCTCGATCGCATCGCCGAGGTGGATGGCCAGGTGCAGGCCTGGATCCATGTGCTGGCCGAGCAGGCCCTCGCCCAGGCGCGCCTCCTGGATGCCGAGCCCATCAAGCGCGGCCCGCTGCACGGCATTCCCGTCGCCGTGAAGGATGTGATTGACGTGCGCGGGCTGCCCACGCGCGCCAACAGTGCCTCGCGCGCCCAGATCGCGCCCGCCACCGCCGACGCCACGGTGGTGGCCCATCTGCGCGCGGCCGGCGCGGTGATCCTGGGCAAGGTTCACACCACGGAATACGCCTATTTCGCGCCCATCCCGCCGACGCGAAACCCCTGGGATCTGACGCGCACGCCGGGCGGTTCCTCCGCCGGTTCTGGCGCTGCGGTGGCTTCGGGCACGGTGCCGCTGGCGCTGGGCACGCAGACCGCGGGCTCGGTGAACCGGCCGGCCGCCTATACCGGCACGGGGGCGTTCAAGCCCTCGACACTGGCCATCGGCGGCGTGGGCGTCGTACCGCTCTCGCCCTCCTTCGACACCATGGGCGCTTTCGGCCAATCGGCGCAGGATGCGGCCTTCCTCGCGGCGGGCTATGCAGCCGCGCATCTGCGCCTGGCGGGAGCCACGACGGCCACGCCACGCATCGTGGTGCTGGAGGATGCGATGCTCACGCACCGCACCGCGCCGGGCACGGCGGCAGGCGTCACGGCCCTGACGGAGAGGCTGCGCGCGGCCGGGCTGGAGGTCGTCACCCTCCCCTCGCCCGTGGCGCTGGAAGATGTGCTGAACACCCACCGCCAGGTGCTGCTGGCCGAGGCAGGGCGCACCCATGCGAAGCTCCCGCGCGACCTGATCTCGCCGCGCCTCGCCGCCGATATCGCGACGGGCCTCGCCATGAGCGATGCCGAATATCACGCGGCCCTGCGTGCCCTCGCCGGCTTCCGCGCCAGCTTCTGGCCGGCATTCGGCCCGGAGGACCTGATCCTCATGCCCGCCGCCCCCGATGTGGCGCCCGCCGATGGCACCACGGGCGACCCCTCCTTCGTCATCCCCATGACGGCGCTGGGCGGCCCCATCGCGACGCTGCGCGCCGGCCTCGATGGCGGGATGCCGGTCGGCGCCCAGCTCTGTGCCCCGCCCGGTGCCGATGCGCGCCTCGCCGGCTTCCTGTTTTCCGATCTCGCCACGCAACTCGATCTTTAGAGGAGGGTCCGATGCTGCTGAACGTCCCCATCATCAACGTGGCCCCCTTCCATGAGGGCGACGCCGCGACCAAGCGTGCCATCGCGGCCCAGGTGGGCCAGGCAATTCACGATATCGGCTTCCTGGTCATCACCGGCCATGGCGTGGACCCCGCGCTGATCCGCAAGGTCCAGGACGTCTCCAACGCCTTCTTCGACCTCAGCGAGGCCGAGAAGAACCGCGTGCTGCGCCCGGCACCGGACGTCACGCGCGGCTATATCCCGCTGGAGGCGGAGTCTGTGGGCCGCAGCCAGGGCCTCGACGTGCCGGGCGACCTGAATGAGAGCCTGATGATCGGCCCGGTGGACGTACCCGGGACCGAGTATTTCTTCGGCCCCGCCGCGGGCAAGCATTTCCACCCCAACCTCTGGCCCGCAAACCCGCCCGAATTGCGCGCGCTCTATGAGGAATATTTCCGCGCGATGGGTGCCCTCGCCGAGGATCTGATGGCCATGTTCGCCCTCGCGCTCGACCTCGACGAGGGCTTCTTCACCGACAAGATCAACCACCACATCAGCCGCCTGCGCGTGCGCAACTACCCGGCACCGCTGGTGCCGCCGCAGCCCGGGCAGCTGCGCGCGGGCGTGCATGCCGATTACGGCTCGCTCACCATCCTGCGCGCCCAGGACAAGCCGGGCGGCCTGCAGGTGCTGAACCGCGCGGGCGAATGGGTGGATGTGCCCATCGCGCCGGACAGCTACATCATCAACATCGGCGAGCTGATGGCCCGCTGGACCAATGGGCTGTGGAAGGCGACGCTGCATCGCGTGGTAAACCCGCCAGCCGAGCTCGCCGCCGCCAGCCGCCGCCTCTCGCTCGTCTTCTTCCACAACCCGAATTACGACGCGCCCGTGGCCGCCCTGCCGGGCACGGTGCCGGCGGGCGAGGCGCCGAAATTCCCGGCCACGACCTCGGGCGACCATCTTCGCGCGCAATTCATGCGGACCCAGGTGCCCGCCGCATAGAACCTGGGGCGCGTGGCGCTTTCGAAGCGTCCGGCCGGCTACAGGAAATGCGCGGGCACCAGCCCCTTCTCGCGCGCCTGCCGGCTCAGCGCCTCGCGATGATCCGGATGCGCCAGGCCGATGATCGCGCGGGCGCGTTCCGGCACCGAGCGGCCCTTCAAATTCACCATCCCGTATTCGGTCACGACGAACATCTGGTCCGAGCGCGGGGTGGTGACGACGTTGCCCGGCGTCAGGTTCAGCACGATGCGGCTGCGCCGCTGGCCATGCCGCTCATAGGTGGACGCCAGGCAAATGAAGGATTTGCCGCCACGCGACGCATAGGCCCCGCGCACGAATTGCGACTGCCCGCCGGTGCCGCTGATATGCCGGTGCCCGTCGGATTCCGAGGCCGCCTGGCCCTGCAGATCAATCTGTGTGGTGTTGTTGATCGCGACCACCCGGTCATTGCGAGCGATGATGTCGGGCATGTTGGTGTCCTCCACCGGGCGGCAGAGGAAGTCGTCATTGCCGCGCAGCGTGTCGTAGCTGGCGCGGCTGCCCAGGCAGAAGCTGTAGGTGACCAGGCCCTGGTCGAAGGCCTTGCGCCCACCGCTGACACGCCCGGCGCGATAGAGCTCGACCAGCCCGTCATTCAGCATCTCGGTATGCACGCCGAGGTCCTTCACGCCGGATTCCAGCAGCAGCGTGGTCACCGCATTGGGCATGCCGCCGATGCCCACCTGCAGGCAGGCGCCATCCTCGATCTCGGTGGCGATGAGGCGCGCCACGGCGCGGTCCACCTCGCTCGCTTCCGTATTGGGAAGTTCAGGCATCAGCGTGTCGTCGCCCGGGATGACGTAGTCCACCTGATCGCGATGCACCCGCACATGCGTGCCGGCGACAGGCGGCATGTCGGGCGTGATCTCGATGATGAGCGTCGTCGCGCGCTCCACCACGGCCGGGTGCCAGATGCTGACGGGGCCGAGGTTGAAATAACCCTCCGCATCCATGGGCGCAGCCTTGAGGATGGCGATATCCACGCGCTCGATGAAGCGGCGGTAGTAGTCCGGAATTTCGCCCAGATGGCAGGGGATGTAGTGGCACAGCCCCGCATCATGCTTCTTCCGGTCGTAGCCGGAGAAATGCCAGTTGTAGAAGGCGAAGTGCCGGCGCTCGGGGTCGGATTCCAGCGTGGCGCGCGGGCGCATGCTGAGGCAGTTGCGGATGCTGACGTCGTGCAGCGAATCCCGGCGCGCGGCCAGTGCGCGGTCGAAGGCGTCGGGCTGGTTGAAGGTGGCGCCATAGTCGAGCCAGTCGCCGGATTTCACCAGTGCGGCGGCGGCTTCGGGCGTAACTTCGCGGGCCGCGCGGCCGCCGCTGCGGTTGATCATGCTCAGGCCGTCTTCTGCTCGCTGAGGCCAAGCTCCGCGATCATCGCCTCGCGCATCAGGTATTTCTGCACCTTGCCGGTGACGGTCATCGGGAATTCCTCGACGAAGAGGATGTGGCGCGGAATCTTGTAGTGGGCGATCTGCCCCTGGCAGAATTCGCGGATCTCCTCGGGCGTGGCGCTCTCGCCGGGCTTGAGGCGGATCCAGGCGCAGATCTCCTCGACGAAGCGCGGATCAGGCACGCCGATCACCTGCACCTCGGCCACCTTCGGGTGGCGGAACAGGAATTCCTCCACCTCGCGCGGATACACATTCTCGCCGCCACGGATCACGAGATCCTTGATGCGGCCGACGATGTTGCAGAACCCTTCCTCGTCGATCACCGCGAGGTCTCCGGTGTGCATCCAGCGGGCCGGGTCAATGGCTTCGCGCGTGCGCGCCTCATCGCCCCAATAGCCGAGCATGACGGAATAGCCGCGCGTGCAAAGCTCGCCAGGGCGTCCGCGCGGGACCACGCGGCCTTCGCCATCCACGATCTTCACCTCGATATGCGGCTGCACGCGGCCCACGGTGGAGACGCGGCGCTCGACGCTGTCGGTCGTGCTGGACTGGAAGCTGACGGGGCTGGTCTCCGTCATGCCATAGGCGATGGTGACTTCGGCCATGTTCATGTCGCTGATGCAGCGGCGCATCACCTCGATCGGGCAGGGGGAGCCCGCCATGATGCCGGTGCGCAGGCTGCTCAAATCGAACTTCGCGAAATCGGCGTGGTTGAGCTGCGCGATGAACATGGTGGGCACGCCATAGAGCGCGGTGCAGCGCTCCTCCGCCACGGCTTCCAGCGTGGCCAGCGGATCGAAGCCCTCGCCCGGATAGACCATGGTGGCGCCATGCGTGGTGCAGCCGAGATTGCCCATCACCATCCCGAAGCAGTGATAGAGCGGCACGGGGATGCAGATGCGGTCCTCATGCGTGATGCGCTGCGCTTCCGCGACGAAATACCCGTTGTTGAGGATGTTGTGGTGCGTGAGCGTGGCCCCCTTCGGCGCGCCGGTGGTGCCCGAGGTGAACTGGATGTTGATCGGGTCATCGCTTTGCAGCGTCGCCTCGATCGCGTGCAGCTTCGCCAGCGCCTCGGCAGGGGCGGGCTGCATCAGCTCGGCGAAGTTGCGATAGCCCTTTTGCGTCTCGGCGCCGATCTGGAAGCGGTGGCGCAGCGTGGGCAGTTTCTCGGCGCCGAGGATGTCCAGCATGGTCACGTATTCGCTGGTCTTGAAGCGCGTGGCGGTGACGATCGCCGCACAGCCCACCTTGTTCACCGCGTATTCCAGCTCGGAGAGGCGGTAGGAGGGGTTGATGTTCACCAGCACCAGCCCCGCCAGCGCGGTGGCATATTGCGTCAACGCCCATTCGGCGTTGTTGGGCGACCAGATGCCCACGCGCTCCCCCCGCTCAAGCCCGGCGGCGAGGAAATTAGCGGCCACATTCTCGGCATGGGCCAGCATCTCCGCATAGCTCCAGCGCACGCCCTGCTGCCGCGCGATCAGCGCCATGCGATCCGGGAAGCGGGCCACGGTGTTGCGGAAATTCGTGCCGATCGTCTCACCCAGCAGCGGCGTGGACGAGGTGCCATGGACGTAACTCAGCATGTGGCGTTCCTCCGCAATTGGGCCGCCGCCTCAGCGATGATCGCCGCGGGCGGGGCCGTGATGTCGAGCATGAGCGCCGCCTCGTCGGGGCCTGGCGGTTCCAGCGTGGCGAATTGGCTGGCCATCAGGCTGGGCGGCATGAAGTGGTTTTCCCGCGCCGCCTGGCGCGCGGTGATCATCGCGGGCGCGCCCGCCAGATGCAGGATGCGCAGCCCGGGCACGGCCTGGCGCAGCCGGTCCCGATAGGCGCGCTTCAAGGCCGAGCACGCAATAACGCCGCCAGCCTGCGCCGCCAGCCAGGCGCCCAGCGCATCCAGCCAGGGCCAGCGATCCTCATCCGTCAGCGGCGTGCCGGCGGACATCTTCGCGACGTTCGCGGGCGGGTGGAAGGCATCCGCATCGCCGAAGGGCAGCGCCAGCGCCTGCGCCAACTCCGCGCCGATGGTGGATTTGCCCGAGCCGGAAACGCCCATGACGAGGATGTGCAGGCTCATTCCTTCTTCGGCTCCAGATGCCCGCCAAAGCCCTTGCGCATGGCGCTCAGCGCCTTGTCGGCGAAGCTCGCCTCCTGGCGCGAGCGGAAGCGGGCAAAGAGCGCCGCCGCCAGCACGGGCACCGGCACCGCCTGCTCGACCGCCGCATCCACCGTCCAGCGGCCCTCGCCGCTGTCGCTGACGCGGCCGCTGTATTCGGTGAGGTCGGGGTCAAAGGCCAGCGCCTGCGCCGTGAGGTCCAGCAGCCAGGAGGAGACGACGGAGCCGCGGCGCCAGGCCTCGGTGATGTCGGGCAGGTCGAATTCGAAAGGGGCGGCGCGCATCAGGTCCAGCCCCTCGGCCATGGCCTGCATCATGCCGTATTCGATCCCGTTATGGACCATCTTGGTGTAGTGCCCCGCGCCATTCGGGCCGCAATGCACATAGCCCTGGGCGGGGCGGGCATCGCGCCCCTCGCGCCCCTCGGTGGGCAGGGTCGTGCCCTCGCCCGGCACCAGCGCGGCGAGCAGGGGATCAATCCGCGCCACCACCTCGGCCTCGCCGCCGATCATCAGGCAATAGCCGCGCTTCAGGCCCCAGACACCGCCCGAGGTGCCGATATCCAGGTAATGCAGCCCGCGCGCCGCGGCCTCCGCCCCGCGGCGCCGGGAATCCTTCCACATCGAGTTGCCGCCTTCGATGATGGTGTCGCCCGGGCTCAGCAGGCCGTGCAGCTCGGTGAGGCAGGCCTCGGTGATCTCGCCCGCCGGCAGCATCACCCAGATGATGCGCGGCGCCTTCAGCAGGGCCACGCATTCGGCCAGGCTGGTGGCGCCCATCGCGCCCTCGGCCACAAGGGCAGCCACCGCCGCATCGTCGCGGTCATAGGCCACGCCCTGATGCCCGGCCTGCATGACCCGGCGCAGGATATTCCCGCCCATCCGGCCAAGGCCCACCATGCCCAGCTGCATCTCGCTTCCCCCGATGTTTCCGGCGTGATTTGATGGCCCAAACGCCGCCAAGAGGAAAGCCATGATCGCACTTCCCGAAGCGGGCCAAGACTGGCCCGCCCTCAAGCAGGCCCTGCTGGAGGCGAAATCCCGGGATTATTCCTGGAAGCGCGGCCGCCTCGCGGTCTTCTTCTACTACCTGGATGAGGCGCTGGAGCGGGTGCAGCAGGAGGCCTACCTGGCCTTCTGGACCGAGAACAACCTCGGCCAACGTGCCTTCCCCTCTCTGGCGCGGCTGGAATCTGAGGTGGTGCAGATGGGCCTCTCCCTCATGCACGCCCCGGAGGGGGCGGGCGGCACCTTCACCTCTGGCGGAAGCGAGAGCATTTTCCTCGCACTGCTGGCCGCGCGCGAGAGGGCCGGCGTGGCGAAGCCCAACATCGTGATCCCCGACACGGCGCATCTCACCTTCGACCGCGCCGCCTGGTATCTGGGGCTGGAAGTCCGCCGCATCCCTGTGGCCGCCGACCGGCTGAGCGACATTCCCGCCATGACTGCGGCGATGGATGCGAACACCGTGGCGCTGGTGGGCTCCGCGCCAAACTACCCCTTCGGCGGAATTGACCGCATCACCGAGCTCGGCGCCCTGGCCGAGGCCCGCGGCGTCTGGCTGCATGTGGATGCCTGCGTGGGCGGCTTTCTCTCGCCCTTCCTGTCACGGCTCGGCGTGGACTTGCCCGATTGGAATTTCGCCGTGCCGGGCGTGACTTCCATCAGCGCCGATATCCACAAGCATGGCATGGCGCCCAAGGGTGCCTCGCTGCTGCTGCTGCGCGACGCCGCGCTGAAGGCGCATCACCGCTTCGAGAGCAAGGCCTGGGCGCGCGGGCTTTATGCGGCGCACACCGCGCAGGGCACGCGCCCGGGTGGCGCCGTGGCGGCGGCCTGGGCAGTGATGAACCATCTGGGTCAGGCGGGTTACCTGGACTGCGCGCAGCGGATCATGCAGGCGCGCGCCACCATCGCCGCCGGCGTGGCGGAAATTCCGGGGCTGGACGTGCTGCCGGGCGATCACGCCATCCTGGTCTATCGCAGCACCGATCCCGCGCTGAATATCGGCCGTGTGGCCACGGCGCTGGATGCGCGCGGCTGGCTGGTCAGCCGGCAGCAGGAGCCGGACGGCATCCACCTGCACCTGAACCCGCTGCATGCCGAAGTGGCGGAGGAATATCTGGCCGATCTGCGCGCGGCGGTGCAAGAGGCGCGCGAGGGTGCGGCGCCGGAAATGGCGGCGGGGCGGGCGTATTGAGCAGGCCGAGACGCGGCCCATCGAGGGGCGCCGCCCCTCGAGCACCCCGGCAGGAAACCAGTTTCCTGCACCTTCGTCAGTTTTCAGAGCCAGGCTGAACGACGACGCCCTGAGAGCGTGACGCCATCTGAATTTCTCCAGCCGACGAGTCACCCTTTCAAGTCATTCACTGCACGGAGATGCAAGAAGCTGAGGTTCTTGCCGGGGAGCTTGAGGGGCAGAGCCCCTCAAAACCGCCGCAGCAACCGATCAATGTAATCCAGCTCTTCCGCCGGCCTTTCCCGCTCCGCCCCGCGCCGCCGCAGTTCCTCCTGCAGGCGCCGCGTCCGCAGCTGCTCGGCCTCATCCGGCACCCGAGTGTCGCTGCCGTTGTCAGCATTGCCGGTGTTCTCGCGGGCGCGGCGGCCGAGCGGGTCGCGACCCTCGCCGAGCTGCTGCTGGCCATCGGGGCCGTGGCCGCCCATCTCCATTTCGCCCATGCTGTCGTCTTCGCCTTCGCCCTCGCCTTCCCCCTGGCCCTGGCCGAATTGGCGCTGCATCTGCTGGGCCATCTGGCGGCCGCCCTCCTGGAGGCGGCGCATGGCCTCCTGCTGCGAGGGCCGGGCGTCGCGGCCCTCGGCCAGGGCTTCCATCGCCTCACGCATGGCCTGGTCCGCCTGGCCCAACGCCTCGGGGATTTCGCCGGTCAGGTCGCCCTGCTGCTGCATCAGCTCACCCAGGGCGCGGCGCAGGGCGCGCTGGCGGCGGGCATCGGCCTGCTGCTGGCGCTGCAATTCCTGCTCGGCCTGCTGCTGCTGTTCGGGCGTGGTCTGGCCGGGCTGGCCCGGGCGCTGGTTCCAGGGCTGGGCCTGGCGGCGCTGCTGGGCGGCGCGCTGTTCCTGCTGCTCGGCGCGGCGGCCGCCCTGGTCCACCATCTCGCCCTGGCGGCGGACCATGTCCTGCACGGCGCCCATCTGCTGCTGTCCGCGCTCGCGCTGGCGCTGCCGCTCGGGCGATTCGCCGCGCGCCACGCGGCCCTCCTGCAGGGCGCGGAGCATTTCCTCGAGTTCCGCGAGTTCGCGCTGGGCGTCCTGCATGCGATTCTCGCGATTGGCCTCCTCCATGCGGCGGGTGCGGCGGTCCATGTCGCGCTGGTCGAGCATGCGCTGCTGCGGATCATAGGGCAGCGCCTCGGCATTTTCGCGTTGCAGGCGCTCGGCCATGGCTTCGAGGTGGCGGCGGATGGCTTCGCGCAGCTGCTCGATGCGGCGCTCCACCTCGCTGCGCTGCTGCTCATTCTCGGCCTGGGGGGTTCGCTCGGCCTCGTTCATCGCCTCGCGCAGCTGGCGCTGGGCCTCGGCCAGGGCGCGGGCGGTGCGGGTGTCGCGGCCTTCTTCCAGGGCGAGGGCGGCCTCCCAGAGCAATTCCTGCGCCTCGCCGACCGCCTCGGGGCGGCGGTCGCGCTGCAACTGGCCGCGCGCGGTGCGCAGCGCCAGCAGCGTACCGGCATCATGCTCGAAGGCCTCGGGCGCCTGGGTGATGCGGTCCAGCTCGCGCATCGCATCCGCCCGCCCCTGCGGGTTGAGCGAAAGCGCCTTGCGGATCTCGATCATCGCGCGCGCCACGGGGTGGTTGAAGCTGCGCTCCGGCAGGGTGAGCGCGACGTCTTCCGAAAGCCCCTCCTGATCCGCGCCGTCGCGGGCGACCAGGCGCAGCACCACGGGCAGCCCGGCCCAGGGATGCGCGGAAAGGTCGGGCTGCGCCAGCCCACGCGCCTGCTTGGGCGCGGCGGAGGGGAGCGTCATCTCCAGCGTGATCGGCGCCGCATCCGGTCGCGCGACGAGGCGGAATTCGGCGCGCAGGGCCACCACGCCCCAATCATCCTCGGTGCGCCAGGGAACACGCAGCGCCAGGCCACGCGGCGAGCGCGCAGGCACCTCGGTGAAGGCGGCGACGGGCGGGGCATCGGCCTGCACGGCGAGGTTCCAGGTGACAATCTCCGTCCCCTCGCGCCGGATG
>LNFM01006393.1_pt1 | contig 11956 bp, 12 predicted proteins | sample 596031 | NCBI WGS metagenome assembly LNFM01 (sample SAMN04254537, study PRJNA301005) | activated carbon metagenome | isolation source: dual media filters at the Ann Arbor, Michigan drinking water treatment plant | place: USA: Ann Arbor | reverse complement strand
CCTTCCCCCACCTGCGGTGGGGGAAGGTTGGGATGGGGGCATGCGTTCGCAGATTGGTGGAGCGGCAGAGCATGACCCTCCTCGCCAACCGCGTCGCCCTTGTCACCGGCGGTGCCCGCGGCATCGGCCTCGCCATTGCGCGCATGCTGCACGCGCAAGGTGCTGCCGTGCTGATCGCCGACAACGGCGCTTCCATCGGCGGTGACGAGCCCGATTCGAAAGTCGCCGACAAGGCAGCATCGGCACTGGGTGAGCGCGCCGCGGCCTACACGGCCGACCTGTCCGAGCCCGGTGCGGCGGAAGAAGCAGTGCAGGCCGCCGTCGCACGCTTCGGAGCCCTCGACCTCGTCGTCAACAACGCCGCCATCCTGCGCGACGGATTCATCTTCAAGACCCGCCGCGACGACTGGGAGCGCGTGCTGCGCGTCAATCTGCACACGCCCTTCGCCGTACTCGCGGCCGCGACGCCGTTGATGCGCGAACAGGGCAAGGCCGGGCGCGCCCCGGGGCGCATCGTGAACGTCGTATCGAGCGCCGGACTGATCGGCAATTTTGCACAGAGCGCGTATGCCTCCGCCAAGGCCGGTCTGGTGGGGCTGACCCGTGTCGTCGCCATGGATCTCGTGCGGTCGGGAATTACCTGCAACGCCGTGGCACCCTTCGCCGCGACACGCGTGACCGAGTCGATCCAGCCCGCCAACGATGCGCAGTCGGAATACAAGTCGCGCGCGCTCCGGATTCCCGCCGACTACGTCGCCAGGTTGACCGCGTTCCTGCTGTCGGACGCGAACCGCTACACCGGCCAGATCTTCGGCGTGCGCGGGCGGGAGGCATTCCTGTTCTCGCAACCGCGCCCGGTGGCGCGTGCCGTCACCGCACCGCTGTCCGAGGCCGACCCGGCCGCGCTCGGTCCGGTCCTCGATGCTGCGTTCGCCGGGCACCTCGCCACATTGGCGACCGACCTCGAACTTTTCAACACCGAACCCGTCCTCTAGCGAAAGGGGCCCGTGCCATGTCCACCGTCGCCGTTCCCGAAGTGAAGACCGCCGCCGAGCTGAAGACCCAGCCGGAGGAGTACCGCGCTGCCGTGGAGAAGATCGTCATCAGCCACGCGGTGAACGAGCTCTACGGCGCGCAGGTGTTCGACGAACCCGCGATCGCGTTGGCACCGACGCCCTACGCCAAGTGGCTCACCTGTCGCATCGCGATGGAGGAGTACCATCATCACGTGCGCTTCCGCACCCTGGCCGACGAGATCGGCGTTCCCGCCGAGCGCATGGATCCGAAGGTGAAGAAGCCGCTGTCGATCTTTTCGTTCGAACTCAGGACCTGGCCGGAGTTCTGCGTGATCAAGGCCATCGCCGACTATGCCGAGATCCTGCAGGTGGAAGATCTCCTGCACTGCTCCTTCCATCCGCTGCGCAACCTGGGCCGCATCACCATGCCGGAGGAGAAGTTCCACGCGAAGTTCGGCAAGGACTTCTGCCTCGAGCTGATCCAGGCGGGACAGGGTGGCGCCGTGCAGGACGCGATCGACCGCTACTTCCCGATCACGCCGGCGTTCTTCGGCGCATCGAACTCGAAGAACAACGAGATGTACCGCCGGTTCGGCTTGAAGCAGCGCACCAACGAGGAGATGCGCGCCGATTTCATGCAGCGCGTGACCGAGCTGGTGGAGCAGGATTTCGGGTTGAAACTGCCCACGCTCCAATAGCTCGCACGGAGGCAAGGCCATGAACCAGCCCGTCGACAACCGCGCCGCACGCGACGAGTACTACCACCGCATCGCGACGAAGCAGCTCACGCCGTTGTGGGAGGCGCTGTCGGCGCTCGTGCCGGAACGCCCACGCTCGCCTTGCGTGCCGCATCTGTGGCGCTACGACGACGTGCGCCCCTGGTTGCTCGAATCGGGGCAACTCATTACCGCCCGGGAGGCGGTGCGCCGCGTGCTGATTCTCGAGAACCCGGGCATCCCGGGCGGCTCGGCCATCACGCAATCGTTGTACGCCGGCCTGCAGCTGATCCTGCCCGGTGAGGTGGCGCCGAGCCACCGGCACACGCAGACCGCGCTGCGCCTGATCGTCGAAGGCAGCCGCGCCTACACGGCCGTGGACGGCGAACGAGTCCACATGCACCCGGGCGATTTCATCATCACGCCGTCGTGGACCTGGCACGACCACGGCAGCGAAGCCGACGGCCCGGTGGTCTGGCTCGACGGCCTCGACATTCCGCTGGTGCGTTTCTTCGATTGCGGTTTCGCCGAGAACAATCCGCTGGAAACGCCGCCGGTATTGCGACCCGAAGGCGATGCCGCGGCGCGCTACGGCGTCAACCTGCTGCCGGTAGACTTCGTGCCGTCCCATTCGTCGTCGCCCCTGTTCGCGTATCCGTACGCCCGCAGCCGCGAAGCACTCGACCGCCTGGTGCGCGCCGGGGATCCCGATCCGTGGCACGGCTATCTCATGCAGTTCATCAATCCTTCCACCGGCGGACCGGCCATGCCTACCATGGCTGCTTTCATCCGCTGGCTGCCACGCGGCTTTTCCGGTCGGGATTACCGCGCCACCGACGGCACCGTGTTCCAGGTGATCGAAGGCCGCGGCGAATGCGTGATGGGTGACCAGCGCCTCGCCTTCGGTCCGCGCGACACGTTCGTCGTGCCGTCGTGGACAACGCATCGGTTCACCGCATCGGACGATGCGGTGTTGTTCAGCTTCTCGGATCGCCCGGTGCAACGGGCGCTGTCGCTGTGGCGCGAACAACGACTCGATTGACGGCGGAGCCGCTGCCGCGCGTGCTGCCTTCGGCCGCGTGGTTTTCCGCCTGCGGCCTGCCGCTCGAACCCTCCGACCTGTCGGACGCGCGCGCCTACCTCTATTCGTTGAGCGCCCCCGCAATGACGAAAGTCGAACCGGTTGCATCCTGGGATCATGCCGAGCGCATCATCCGCAACCCGGCCTGGGACACCATCTGGTGGGAGCGTGAGGAGGCCGAGCGCAAGGCACTGCTCGCGCAATGCGTGCGCCAGTTCGGCGAGGCCCCGGCGCTCGATCACCTCAGTATCAAGGCCGGCATCGACCACGAAGTGATCCATGGTGCTGCCGCGTTGGCGGCGGCGCGCTCGGGCGTGGCCGACCCCGCATTGACCCGTGCGGCAGCCGGCGCTGCGAGCATGGCCGCGCATGGGCATGCGCTTGCGGTGCTCGCGGAGGCCGGAGACACGCACATGTTCATGCGAAAATACGGGCTCTTCGAAGGCGGGCGCTGGCCGCTCGGCATCGTCCGCGGCGTGTTCTATCTCTTCTAGGGTCCCAGTTCCATGAGCTTCGTGTTCCAACCCCATGCCGTCACGGCCGTGCCCATCGTCGGCGAGAGCGCCTCGTTTCCCGTGCATCGGGTCTACTGCGTCGGCCGCAACTACGCTGCCCATGCGCGCGAGATGGGCAAGGATCCGGAGAAGGAGCCGCCGTTCTTTTTCCTGAAGCCGGCGGACGGCGTGGTGCCCGGCGGTGGCGACATCCATTACCCGCCCGGAACGAAGAACTACCACCACGAGATCGAACTGGTCGTCGCCATCGGCAAGGGCGGGCGGCGCATCCCGGTGGCCGATGCACTGTCGCATATCCTGGGTTATGCCGTCGGTCTCGACATGACGCGCCGCGACCTGCAGTTCGCCGCGCGCGACCTCGGGCGGCCGTGGGACTTCGGCAAGAGCTTCGATGAATCGGCGCCGCTCGGCCCCATCCATCTCGCCGCGAAGACCGGTCATCCGACCAAGGGCGCGGTGACTCTCGAGGTGAACGGCGAGGTACGCCAGCAGGGCGACCTGGCCGACCTCATCTGGTCCGTGCCCGAGACCATCAGCTTTCTTTCCGACTACTACACGCTGGTCCGTGGCGATCTCATCTTCACCGGCACTCCCGCGGGGGTCGCCGCAGTGGTTCCCGGCGACAAGCTGGTGGGCAAGGTCGAAGGGTTCGGCACCCTCGAAGTAACGATCATTCCGGCGCTCTAGCGCCTCCCCTGGAGGGGGTATGGCAGAAGAACAACAAGAACCCGCCGGTCGCAAGACCTGGCTCGAAGTGGCATTGAACGGTCCGTGGGGGCGTGAGCGCCAGCCGCGTTCGCCCATCGCCGTCGACGACATCGTCAACGAGGGGATCGCCTGTGCCAAGGCCGGCGCGGCCATCATTCACATTCACGCCTACGACGAAGCGACCGGCCGGCAGAGCGACGACTGGCAGCAGATCGCGCGCATCATCGGTGGCATCCGCCAGAGCGTGGACGTGATCGTCTATCCGACCATTCCCTTCATCGGCGAGGCGAGCTCCCCGAACCTGCTCGGTCCGACCGAGCGCTTCACGCACCTCGACGAACTGGGCAAGCGCGGTTTGATCGAGTGGGCGGCGATCGATCCGGGCTCGTGCAACATCACCCACTGGAACGAGATCCAGGCGGACAAGCCCGGATTCGTCTACCTCAATCCGGAAGAGCATGTCCGCCACGGTCTCGCGCTGGCGCGGCGGCACAGCTTTCATCCCGCCTACGCCATCTACGAGCCCGGGTTCCTGCGCCTCGGGGCTGCTTTGCACTGGCGCGAGAGCACGCCGACGCCGGTGTACCGGTTCATGTTTACCTCCGACTACAGCTTCGGGTTCCCGCCGGAGGATTTCGGCCTCACCGCGTACCTGCATCTGCTCGACCGCCTGGCCCCCGGTGCTGCCTGGATGATCGGGGGGCTCGGTGTCGACGTGCTCGACATGATTCCGCGCGCCATCGTCGAGGGCGGGCACGTGCGGGTGGGGCTGGAAGATGCATCGTTCGGCTGCGACCGTTCCAACCTGGAACTGGTGACCGATGCCGCCGAGCGCATCGCCAACATGGGCGCCACGCTTGCGACCGCGGCCGACGTGCGGGTGGCGCTGACCCCCGACGAGTGAGCAGCGGGGGGCCATGCGTATAATTCCCGGCCTTCCCGCATCCGTACCGAAAGGCAATCCATGAGTGCAGCTCCCACGCTCGGCATAACGATGGGTGATCCGGCCGGGATCGGCCCCGAGATCATCGTCAAGGCCTTGGCCGACATGCCACCGGAGGAGCGCAGCCGCAGCGCAGTGATCGGCAACCTCGGCCGCCTGGAGCGGGCCGATCGTCTGCTCGGCACCAAGCTCAAATTCGCCGTGGCGCCTGCCGAGGCCCGTGACGGTGCGGTGCCGGTATTCCATGTGGATTCGAAGGGCGCCGACTCGATGCCCGATTCGAAGATCAGTGCTGCCGGCGGCGAGGCGGCCTACCAGTTCATCGCCAAGTCGGTGGAACTGGCGCTCGCGAAGAAGATCGCCGTCATCGTCACCGCGCCCCTCAACAAGGCGGCACTGCACGAGGCCGGTCATCATTTCGACGGCCACACCGAGCTGCTCGCCACCCTCACCAACACCAAGTCATCGTGGATGCTGCTTGCTTCCGAAAAGCTCTCCGCGATCCACGTGTCGACTCATACGAGTCTCAAGAACGCCACCGAGCGAGCTACCACGCAACGCGTGCTCGACACCGTCCGCACCGGGTGGAAGCACTACAAGGCGCTCGGCTACGACAATCCTCGTATTGCGGTGGCCGGCCTCAATCCGCACTGTGGCGAGGGCGGCATCTTCGGGCGCGAGGAGCTGGAGCAGATCAACGCCGCCGTCGAACTCGGCAAGAAGGAAGGCATCGACGTGAAGGGGCCGATCTCCGGCGACACGGTGTTCTACCGCGCGTTCAAGGGCGAGTTCGACCTCGTGGTCGCGCAGTACCACGACCAGGGCCACATCCCGACCAAGCTCATTGCTTTCGACACGACCGTGAACGTGACCCTGGGGCTGCCGATCCGGCGCGCGTCGGTGGATCACGGCACGGCGTTCGACATCGCGTGGACCGGCAAGGCCGACCACACCAACATGAAATCGGCCATCGCGTACGCGAAGATGATGGCCGACCGGATGGCAGCCTGATTCGCGTGCGCCACCCGCGCCTCGCCGGTCCCCGCCGGCGATTCGGGTGGCGTGCCGCCATGTTCGTGCCATGCCCACTCCCCGCATCCTGATCATCGCCGACGACCTGACCGGTGCCATGGATGCGGCGGGCCCCTTCGCATCGCGGTGCATCGCGACCTGGGTCGTGGCCTGCCCGGACGATTGCCGTGCACAGGACCTGGCGCAGGCCCAGGTGGTGTCGGTCAACACCGAATCGCGCCACCTCGGAGCAGCGGAAGCTGCGGCCCGTGTCACCGCTTGCTTCGACCGGGTAGGGGGCGATGCATTCGCGCTGGTGGTGAAGAAGATCGACTCGACCCTGCGCGGCAACGTCGTGAGCGAAACGCAGGCCATCCTGCAACGCGCGCGGCGCGCCAGTGCGGTGGTGGCGCCAGCATTCCCCGGGCAGGGCCGAACGATGCGCGGCGGGCGCGTCTTCGTACGCGGTGTGCCGCTCGAGGAGACCGCGTTCGTGCGCGATGCGCTGTCGCCGGCCTTGGCGGGTTCGCTGGGTGCAGCCTTCACGCAGGCAGGTGTCCCCGCGACCTTGCGCGATGCCGAGGGGGACGGCGACCTCGATGCGATCGTGGCGAGCCTGCCGCGCGACGCGGGCGCACCGCTCGTCGTCGGTTCCGCGGGCATCACGTCGGCGCTGGCGCGAGCCATGGCGGTCCCCGGCAAGGTGGCGGCACCGCCGGCCGTGACGGGCCGACTCGTGTTCATCATCGGATCACGCGCGCAGGCATCGCGCGAACAGGTGGCGCGGCTGCAGGCTGGTGGTGCACTCGTCGTCCCGGCACCCAACGGGGTTCCTGCAGCACTGCCCGCGACCGAGGGCGACCGCGCCGTGGTTTTGCTGGCCGTGCCGGATGCGACCGGCGGCGAAGGCGATGCCGACCAGGTGGCGCGCGGTCTCGCCGCGAATGGCCTGGCGCTGGCTCGACGGCCGGGCACCGGTGCGCTGATCGCCACGGGCGGAGACACCGCCATCGCGGTGCTGCGGGCAAGCGGCAACAGCGCGCTCGAGGTGGGCGGCGAGCTGTTGCCCGGCATCGCCTGCGCAAGACTGCTGATCGACGGCAAGCCGCTGTGGCTTGTAACCAAGGCCGGCGGATTCGGCGATCCGGAGGCGTTGTGCGAGATCGGTCGCCGCTTGCACGGTATCTCTTCTGCGGTAACGCATTAGCATGCCCGTCGACCGCAAACGTCTCGACCGCTTCTTCAAACCCGGCAGCATCGCCGTGGTGGGTGCGGGTGATCGCAGCACGAGCTCCGGCGGCGCGGTGCTGCGCAACCTGCGCATGTGCAACTACCCCGGGCGCGTGGTGCCGGTGAACCCGAAGGGCGGCACCATCCAGGGCCTCACCGTCGCCACATCGCTGAAGGACGTCTACCCGCCCGCGGACCTGGTGGCGGTGCTGGTGCGGCCCGAGTCGATCCTCGAAGTGGTGCAGGAAGCCGCCGACACCGGCCACGAGAATCTGCTCATCCTGCCGGGCGGTTTCGCGGAAGCGGGTGAAGACGGCCGTGCGCGCGACGCGGTGCTGCGGCAGATCGCGCGCGAGAACGACCTGCTGATCGGCGGCCCGAACTGCGCGGGCCTCACCAACCTGCTCGACCCCGAGTTCCGTTTTGCCGCCACGTTCTTCCGCGACGTGCCGCGCGGCGGACCGGTGGCGCTCATCTCGCAATCGGGCGCGGTGGCCGAAGAGATGATCGCCGCGAGCCACGGCTTCGGCATTCCGCTGGGGGCGGTGGTTTCGGTGGGCAACGCGATGCACCTCGACCTCGCCGACTACATCGAGTATCTCGGCGACGACCCGAACTGCAAGGTGATCCTGCTGTACGTCGAAGCCTTCGGCGACCCTGAGCGGTTCAAGGCGGCGACGCGGCGCATCGCGGCGAAGAAGCCGGTGATTGCCGTGGTGGGCGGCAGGACCGAAGCAGGGCGCGCGGCTGCGTTCCGGCACACCGGCTCGACCGCCTGGACCAACGAAGAGACTGATGCATTCTGCGCAGCCGCCGGCGTGTTGCGCGTTGCGAACCTGCGGCAGATGCGGATGGCGGGCAAGGTATTCGGCTCGCATCCCGAGGGCATAGGGCCGCGCGTGCTGATCCTGTCCAATTCCGGCGGACCGGGTGTGCTCACGGCCGATCAGGCCATCCTCGAAGGGCTGGAACTGGTGGATCTGTCGCCCGAACTCGCAGCGCGTTTGCGCGAGGCGCTGCCGCCCGAAGCTGCGGTTGCCAACCCCATCGACCTGCTCGCGGATGCGCGCGAAGACCGCTTCGAACTCACCTTGCGCGCGATTCTGGAAGAGATGCCAGGGCGCATCGACGCGGTGCTGATGATCCACGTGGTGCCGTTCATGGTGAGCGCGGAGCCGACTGTCGAAGTGCTCGCCGGCCTGGCGAAGTACTCACCGATTCCGATGATGCATTCCATGATGGGCACGTTGGAGCGCAAAGCGGAGTGGTTCATGACGCTGGCGAAGTCCGGCGTGCCGTCCTTCAACGACAGCGAGGAGATGTGCGTGGCCGCCGGCATGCTGGCGCGCTACCGGACGCTGCGGCAGTCGCTCGAGAACGGAGGGCAGTGAAACATGAAGCTCTACAGCTACTTTCGCAGTTCTGCCGCCTATCGCGTGCGCATCGCGCTGGCGCTGAAGGGGCTCGACTACGAGTACGCGTCGATCCAGATCGCGAAGGGGAAACAGTTCGAGCCTGAGTATGCCGCAGTGAATCCTCAGCACCTGGTACCGGTGCTGGAGGACGAGCGCAAGCTGCTCTACCAATCGCTCGCGATCATTCAGTACCTCGACGAGACCTATCCCGAGCCGCGCATCCTCCCCATCGATCGCTTCGAACGCAACCGGGTGCGTTCGCTCGCTCTCATCATCGCCTGCGAGATCCACCCGCTGAACAACCTGCGCGTGTTGAAGTACCTCACTGACGTCCTCAAGGTATCGGACGAGCAGAAGAACGCCTGGTACCACCATTGGGTCACGACGGGATTCACCGCCCTCGAACATCGACTCGCGACCGAACCCCAGACCGGACGCTTCTGCCACGGCGACAAACCGGGCTTTGCCGACATCTCGCTGGTGCCGCAGGTGGCCAACGCGCGTCGCTTCAAGGTGGACCTGACGCCGTTTCCGACGATCGTGCGGATCGATGCGGCGTGCAACGAGCTGGAGGCGTTCAAGAAAGCGGCGCCGCAGGTGCAGCCGGACGCGGAGTAGGGCTAGCCGCGCATGCGATCCAGCGGGCTCGCCACGCCGCGGCCACCGCGATTGAGGACGTGCGTGTAGATCATGGTCGTCTGCACGTCGGCGTGCCCGAGCAGCTCCTGCACGGTGCGTATGTCGTAGCCACCTTCGAGCAGGTGCGTGGCGAAAGAGTGACGCAAGGTATGGGGTGTCGCGAGTTTCGGGATGCCTGCCGCGCGCAGGGCGCTCCTCAGCTTGCGCTGGATCGGCTTCTCGTCCACGTGATGCCGCCGCACGGCGTCGCTGCGAGGATCCTTCGAGAAGCGCGCTGACGGAAACACGTACTGCCAGGCCCATTCCCGATTTGCGTTCGGATACTTTCTTTCCAGCGCGAACGGCAGGTAGACGTCCCCATGGCCCGCTTCGAGGTCGCGAACGTGCAGATGTTTCACCCTGACGAGATGCTCGCGAAGGGGCATGGCGAGGCTGTGTGGCAACATGGTTACACGATCCTTGAAGCCCTTGCCTTCGCGAACGAGGATCTCATGCCGGGCAAAATCCACATCCTTCACGCGCAATCGCAGGCATTCCATGATGCGCATGCCCGTGCCGTACAGCAGCTTGAGGATCAGACCGCTGGTGCCCTCGACCCGGGACAGGAGATCGTGGACCTCCTCCGAAGTGAGCACCACCGGCAAACGACGCGATGCCTTGGCCTGCTCGACGTTTTCCAGCCAAGGCAACTCGACCTGCAATACTTCCCGATACAGGAACAGGAGGGCGCTCTTGGCCTGATTTTGCGTGGAGGCGGATACCCTTCCCTGGACAGCAAGATGGGTCAGGAAAGCCTCCACTTCTGCCGGGCCGAGGTCGCGCGGATGCCTGCGGCCGTGGTACAAGACGAACCGTCGGACCCAATCCGCATACGCGTCCTCCGTCCGGATGCTGTAATGCTTGAGCCGGATCTTGTGGCGGACCTGGTCCAGAAGTTTCGGCGGTTGCTCCACGGCACCTCCCCGCAGGTGCGTTTGGGTGGCTGATTTAGGTCCCCCTAAATCGGCCCAACTTGTTGAACAATGGAACTGCACAGCGAGTGCACTGTGATCATATACAGTACTTCGGCGGTTTGTAAAGCACCTGTTGCGGTGCCTAATTTTAGTTGAACGAGCCCCGCTTCGCGGAGGGGAACGAAGCGTCACGACGCAAAGAATCGGAGTTGCGGTAAAGCCCATCGAACCACACTGCTGTTGGCGAAGATGCGCGCGAACCTCGGGTCGATCGTTCGGGAACATTTCCGTGCGTGCGCACAGCGCTACGCGCTGAGCGCCGATCAGTTTCACGCCGCACGCCAGATCGGGCGTTGTCGCACCCCGGCCCTGGGTGGTCATGTGCAGGCCTGTCCCGAGGGCCACATCCAGCGCATCTGGTATCACTCCTGTCGTCACCGCAGCTGCCCGCAGTGCCAGGCGCTGGCCACCGAGCAGTGGCTCGAACGGCTCAAGACCCGCTTGCTGCCCACGGCGCACCATCATCTGATCTTCACCATTCCGCATGAGCTCAACGCGCTGTGGTGCGCGAACCGTCGAGCGATGGGGGAGCGATTGTTCGAAGCGGCACACGCGAGCTTGAGCGCGTTCCTCGACGATGCGCGCTACCTCGGGGCCAGCGCCGGGATGGTGATGGCACTGCACAGTTGGGGACGCTCGCTTGCGGTGCATCCGCACGTGCACGTCCTGCTCACCGACGGCGGGCTCGACGAGCAGGGCGGTTGGCGCACCCCGAGACGCAGCCACCTGCTGCCGGTGCGCGCGCTGATGCAACTGTTCCGCGGCAAACTCCTGAGCGCCTTGCGCCTGGGCCTGGAGGACGGCTCGCTGTCATTGCCCCCGTCCTGCGACCGGGGCGATTGGCGCCGTTGCCTCAAGCGCCTGCATCGGCTGAAGTGGAACGTTCACCTGCAAGCGCGCTACGCCCATGGCGCCGGGGTCGCCTGCTATCTGGCCCGCTACGTGCGCGGCGGAGCGCTCAGGAACACTCAGATCCTCGAGGCCGATCAGCGCCAGGTGCGCTTCGGCTACCACGACCACGCCCAGGCTCGCGGCGTCCAACTCAGCTTGAGCCCCGCGAGCTTCCTGCAACGCGTGCTCTGCCACGTCGCGCCCAAGGGCCAGCATCAACTGCGCGCCTTCGGCCTGTATGCCCCACGGGCCAAGGACAAACGCCAGCGCGCCCGCGAGCAACTGGACCCGCAGACCGGGCCCGAAGCGCCCGCAAGGGCACTGCATTGGTCTGAATTCCTGCAGCGCTTCGGGCGGCCGCGTTCCCATACCCACTGCCCGATCTGCGCCAAACCCCTGGTGGCGCGCCAGCGCATCGCCTGCGCACCGGCGCCGAGCTAGTCATGACACCGTCACCGTCAAGATCCCCCGCGCAACCCGCCCGAGCCCGCCCCGAGCGCGGATGCGCACGCCCGCGCGCGATGTTTGCATCCCTCTTCGCGCCCATCATCGCCTGCGCGCGCTTGGACCCCCGGTTTTTCGCCACACCGCGGCCCGCATCGGGCGCCGCTCGCGGGCATCGACAACTGTTCGACCGCCTCGCTCCGGCATAGAATTTCCCTACGATCGCGCCGTGCCTGAAGCGGTGCCCGTCCAACCTTCCGTTGAAGCGGAGTGACGTATGACCATCGCCTCACTGTCGATTGCCGTGCACGTCTTCCGCTTAACTACACGTTAG
>LNFM01011539.1_pt1 | contig 11958 bp, 11 predicted proteins | sample 596031 | NCBI WGS metagenome assembly LNFM01 (sample SAMN04254537, study PRJNA301005) | activated carbon metagenome | isolation source: dual media filters at the Ann Arbor, Michigan drinking water treatment plant | place: USA: Ann Arbor | reverse complement strand
AGCACCGTGTAGTGTCCCATCTTCCGCCCGGCCCGTGGCTCCCGCTTGCCGTACAGGTGCAGCTTCGCGCGCGGATGGCCGAGCACCAGCGACCAGTCGGGTTCGCCGCCCGCATGCAGCCAGGCCTCGCCCAGGATGTTCACCATCACCACCGGCGAATGCAGCGATGTGTCGCCCAGCGGCACGCCGGCCAGCACCCGCACCTGCTGCTCGAACTGCGAGGTGACGCAGGCATCGATCGTGTAGTGGCCGCTGTTGTGCGGCCGTGGTGCGATCTCGTTCACCAGCAGGCGGCCGTCCTCGAGCACGAAGAACTCGACGCACAGCACGCCGCGATAGTCGAGCTTCGCCGCGAGCGCCACCGCGTTCTCGCGCGCCTGCGCCGACAGCGCCTCGGGCACGCGGGCCGGCACGATGGTCACGTCGAGGATGCCGTGCTGGTGATGGTTCTCGGCAACCGGGAAGGTGCGCACCTCGCCATCGAAGCCGCGTGCGACCACCACCGACAGTTCGCGTGCGAGCGGCAGCCAGCGTTCGAGCACGCACGGCTCGCCGCCGAGCGCCGTCCACGCGGCACGCGCCTCGTCGAGGCTGCGTACCCGCGCCTGGCCCTTGCCGTCGTAGCCGAAGCGGCTGACCTTCAGGATGCCGGGCACCAGCGACGCCGCCTCGGCACGGTCGAGGTCGGCGAGCGAACGCACGACCACGAAGGGCGCGACCGGGAAGCCGTTGTCGCGCAGGAACGACTTCTCGGCGATGCGGTCCTGCGCGACGGCGACGCTCTCGGCGGCCGGACTGACCACGCAATGCCCGGCCAGGAAGCGCAGGCTCTCGGCCGGCACGTTCTCGAACTCGGTGGTCGCGCCCGCACAGGTGGCGGCGAGCTCGCGCAACCGTTCGGCGTCGAGGTAGTCGCCCTGCAGGTGCCGGTCGGCGACGGTGCCGGCCGGGCTGTCGGCACCGGGGTCGAGCACGGTGACCCGATAGCCCATCGACTGCGCGGCCATCGCGAACATGCGGCCGAGCTGGCCGCCGCCGAGCAGGCCGAGCGACGCACCCGGCGCGATCATGGCCGGGACTGCGCGGGCGTGGGCGGCGTGGGTGACGCCGACGGTGGCAGCGTCATCGCCTCGACCTTGCGCCGCAGCCCGTCGCGGTAGGCATCGAGCTTCGCGCACAGCGCTGCGTCCGCATTGGCCAGCAGCGACACCGCGAACAGCCCCGCGTTCACCGCACCGGCCTCGCCGATCGCGAAGGTGGCGACCGGGATGCCGCGCGGCATCTGCACGATCGACAGCAGCGAATCCTGCCCCTGCAGGTGGCGCGACGGAACCGGCACGCCGAGCACCGGCACCGAGGTCTTCGCCGCCAGCATGCCCGGCAGGTGCGCAGCACCGCCAGCACCGGCGATGATGCAGGCAAGGCCGCGGCTGCGGGCGGTCGCGGCGTAGTCGAACATCGCATCGGGCGTACGGTGGGCCGACACGACCTTCGCCTCGTGTGCCACGCCGAACTCGGCTAGCACCGCCACCGCGTGCTGCATCACGTCCCAGTCGCTGTCGCTACCCATCACGACGCCGACCAGCGGAGAAACCTTCATCCCGGGGTCTTTCGGCAAAAGGCGGATTCTAGTCCCTGCGGCGGGTGCAGGTGGCATGCAATCTGCATGGCAGGAGGCTTCGACGCAAGCCAACGGAAGACGTGATGCGCGCTGCGCTGCTGCCGGTCATCCTGAGCGCCCTGCCAGCCCTGCTAGCCTGGCCCATCGCCCATGCCCAGGACACGCGCTGGCCGGCCAGGCCGGTACGCCTGGTCGTGCCGTTCGCGCCCGGCGGGGCAAACGATGTCACCGCCCGCAGCGTCGCGCAGAAGCTCGGGACCGCGCTGGGCCAACCGGTGCTGGTCGAGAACCACGGCGGCGCAGGCGGGACCATCGGCACCGGCCTGGTGGCCCGCGCGGCACCGGACGGCCAGGTGCTGTTGATGGGGTCGGCGAGCAGCCTGACCGTCGCGCCCGGCCTGTACGCGAAGCTCTCCTACGATCCGATACGCGATTTCGCCCCGGTCAGCAACGTGGCCGCCGGTCCGTACGCGCTGGTGGTTCATCCGTCGGTGCCGGCGCGCAGCGTGCAGGCGTTCGTCGCGCTGGCCCGCAGCCGGCCCGGAGGGCTGGACTATGCATCGTCAGGGCCGGGCAGCATGTCGCACCTCGCGACCGAGATGATGAAGGCGGCGGCAGGGATCGACATGGTCAACATCTCGTACAAGGGCACGGCACCCGCGGTCAGCGACCTGCTCGGCGGCCATGTGCACCTGATGATGGCCGACCTCGCGGTGGTGATGCCCCAGGTCAGTGCCGGCCGGCTGCGCGCGCTCGCGGTGACCAGCGCGAAACGCGCCTCGATGGCACCCGCGCTGCCGACCCTGGCCGAGGCCGGGTTCCCCGACTTCGCGATCGTCAACTGGCGCGGCGTACTCGTCCCGGCAGGCACGCCACGCGAGATCGTCGTTCGCCTGAACACCGAGATCGTGCGTGCCCTGCGCGCGCCCGAGCTGCGGGACGCGCTGGTGCGCGAAGGCTACGAACCCATCGGCGACAGCCCGGAGCAGTTCGCGGCACTGATACGCTCCGAGGTGGCGCGCTTCACGAAGGCGATCCGCACCGCGGGCATCGCGCCGATCTGACCCACACCGAGGAGCACGCGACCGATGGCGATCGACCGGAAGCACCACCCGATCGAAGGACCGGTCGGCTGGCGGGGCAGCGAGATGGCTGCGCGCAGCGACTGGATACGGTCGTTCAACGCGGCCGAACTCGACGAGATCGACCGCGCCGTGCGCGGGGCACGCGGCCTCGACCTGGTGGACGTCTCGCGCGAGCGCTTCCCGCTGCCCACGCTGGCGCCGGTGCTCGAAGCCATCGCCACCGAGCTCGAGCACGGACGCGGCATGGTGATGCTGCGCGGGCTACCGCTCGCCTACGACGAAGCCGACCTCAGGCTGGCCTATTGGGGACTGGGCACGTGGCTCGGCACGGCCGTCACCCAGAGCCCGCGCGGCGAATTCCTGCAGGAAGTGAAGGACTACGGCGAGACCGTCGAACTCACGAAGTCGCGTGGCTCGCGCACGACGCGGCTGCTGCCGTTCCATGCCGATCGTTGCGACGTGGTCGGCCTGTTGTGCGTGCGCCCGTCGAAGTCGGGCGGGGCGAGCCGCGTGGTGAGCGCCGCGGCGATCCACAACGCGATCCTCGAACATCACCCGCAACTGCTCGACACCTTCTACTCGCCATTCAACCAGAGCCGCCAGGGCGAGGAGCCGGAGGGCGCTGACCCGTTCTTCTCGCAGCCGATCTTCAGTTTCCACGAGGGTCGCTTCACCGGGCAGTTCTCGCCGGCCTACATCCGCTTCGCCCAGCTGATCCCCGGATGCCCGCCGCTGACCGACACGCAGAAGGCGGCGCTGGACCTGTTCGGCCGCCTGTCGGACGAACTCAGCCTGGCGATGGACTTCCGCCCCGGCGACATCCAGCTGCTGAACAACCACACGATCTACCATGCACGCACCGCGTTCGAGGACCACCCGGAACCGGCGCGGAAACGACTGTTGCTGCGCCTGTGGCTGTCGATGCCGAACAGCCGCGCGCTGCCGCCGAGCCATGTGGTGAACTGGGGCGCGACCGCGGCCGGGGCGGTGCGCGGGGGCGTGATGCCACGCAACGGCAGCGCGCTCGACGTGGAGGCCGAACGGCGGCGGCGCGCGACCGCCGCAGGCTGAAGCAACGCGCCGCATCCGCGGCGGCCCACCCTTGCCGGCAGCGGCATTGGTTCATAATCGGCACCGAGGGCGACTCGAACAGGCACCCACGCCTGCGCAACGCGCCACGCCACCAGGGGGAGTCCATGTCACACCACCGCGCGCCCGGACGTCTGGCGTGGCTTGCCGTCGCCATCAGCCTGCCACACGGGGCATTCGCCCAGGCCCCGGCCGCGCGCGACTGGCCGACCCGCCCGGTACGCCTGGTCGTGCCCTTCCCGCCCGGCTCCGGCGTGGACATCGTGTCCCGGCATGTCGCGCCGCGCCTGTCGGAGGGACTCGGCCAGCCGGTGGTGGTCGACAACCGTGGCGGTGCCGGCGGCGTGGTCGGCGCGGAAGTCGCCGCGAAGTCGCCGGCGGACGGCTACACGCTGCTGATGGGTACCGCGGGCATCCTCACCGTGGTGCCCGCGCTGGCGAAGGTCAACTACAACGTGCAGCGCGACTTCGCGCCGGTATCGGTGGTGGCCTCGGTGCCGAGCGTGCTGGTGGTGCATCCGTCGCTGCCGGTGAAGACGGTACGCGACCTGGTCACGCTCGCGCGCAGCCGGCCGGGCACGATCAACTATGCGACCACCGGCAACGGCACGCTGCCGCACCTGGCGGCGGAGTTCCTCCGGCTGCGTGCCTCGATCGACATCGTCCATGTGCCGTACAAGGGCAGCGCGCCGGCGATCACCGACCTGCTCGGCGGGCAGGTCGAGATGTTCTTTGCCAACATGCTGTCCGCGATGCCGCACATCACCAGCGGACGCCTGCGCGCGGTGGCCGTGTCGAGCGTGAAGCGTTCCGCCGTGCTGCCCGCGGTGCCGACGATGATCGAAGCCGGCTATCCGGATTTCGAGGCGAGCACCTGGTTCGGACTGCTCGCGCCCTCCGGCGTGCCGCCGGAGGTCCTGCAGCGCCTGCACGCGGAAGTGGTGAAGCTGCTGGCCGGCAAGGAGCTGCAGCAGCGGCTCGCCTCCGAAGGGGCGGTGGTGGTGGGCAACACGCCGGCCGAATTCGCCGCCTACATCCGCAGCGAGACAGAGAAATGGACGCGCGTGGTCAAGGCCGCGAAGATCCGATCCGAGTGAAGGACCGTTGATGAACGACAGCGCATGAACGACATCACCCGCACGCTGGCGCGCTTCGTCGTCGACAGCACGCCGGACGCAGTGCCCCGGCCGCTGTACCACGAGGCCACGCGCGCACTGGTCAACTGGATGGGCTGCGCCATCGGCAGCGCGCGTACCGACACCGTCGGCAATGCGGTGCGTGGCCTGGCCCCCTGCTTCGGTCCGCCGGTGGCGACGCTCTACGGCCGCGAAGAGAAGGTGGACATGCTGCATGCGGCGCTGCTCAACGGGATCAGCTCGCATGTGCTCGACTACGACGACACGCATGCGCGGGCGATCCATCCGAGCGCACCGGTATGGCCGGCGCTGCTGGCGATCGCCAGCGCCTGCTCGGCAGGCGACGACCGGCCGGGGTCGCTGCCCGGCATCGGTCCGATCGACGGCCAGCGGCTGCTGCATGCCTTCGTCCTCGGCGTCGAGACGGAATGCCGTGTCGGACTGTCGGTGTTCCCGGAGCACTACGAGATCGGCTGGCACATCACCGGCACCGCGGGCATCTTCGGCGCGGCGGCCGCGGCGGGCAAGCTGCTCGGGCTCGACGAGCGGCAGATGTGCTGGGCGCTGGGCATCGCGGCCACCCAGTCGTCGGGACTGCGCGAGATGTTCGGCTCGATGTGCAAGAGCTTCCACCCGGGGCGCGCCGCCCATGGCGGGCTGATGGCCGCCCTGATGGCGAAGCAGGGCTTCACCAGCTCCGAGCAGGCGATCGAGGCGAAGCGCGGCTTCGCGCACGTGATGTCGACGAAGTTCGATCCGTCGGTGATCACCGAGCGCCTCGGCGAGACCTGGGAGCTTTCGAACAACATGTACAAGCCGTTCGCCTGCGGCCTGGTGATCCATGGCGTGATCGATGGCTGCATCCAGCTGTCGACCGAGCACGCGCTCGGCGCCGACATGATCGAGTCGGTCGACCTGGTGGTGTCGCCGATCGTGATGGAGCTCACCGCGAAGCAATCGCCGAAGACCGGGCTCGAAGGCAAGTTCAGCGTGTACCACGCCGCCGCGGCCGCGCTGGTGCACCGCGCCGGTGGCGAGGCCCAGTTCGGCGATGCCTGCGTGAACGACCCGGTGGTGCGCGGCCTGCGCGAGCGGGTCACGACCACGGTTGACGCCGCGATCCGCCGCACCGAAGGCAAGGTCACCGTGAAGCTGCGCGACGGCCGCGTGCTGCACCGGCATGTCGAGCATGCGCTGGGCACCCTGCAGCATCCGATGTCCGACGCCGACCTCGAAAACAAGTTCCGCGCACTGGTCGTACCGCCGCTGGCGGAAGACCATGCCGGCGCGATCCTGCAGGCCTGCTGGTCCATCGGCCATGCGGCGGATGCGGGCGGCGTGCTGGAACGCGCCACACGATGAATACCGGGAGCCATTGACGATGCACAGCCTGCCCAGCCCCTGCGGCGCCCACCTGGTCGCGCGCGCGCTGAAGCGACACGGCGTGGAACTGATGTTCGGCCAGAGCCTGCCGTCCGCGCTCTACCTGGTCGTCCCGGAAAACGGCATCCGGCAGGTCGCCTACCGCACCGAGAACGCCGGCGGCGCGATGGCCGACGGCTATGCGCGGGCCTCGGGCAAGGTGTCGGTGGTCACGGCGCAGAACGGACCGGCTGCGGCGCTGCTCGCGCCGGCCCTGGCCGAAGCGCTCAAGGCCTCGGTGCCGATGGTCGCGATCGTGCAGGACGTGCGGCGCACCCAGACCGACCGCAATGCGTTCCAGGACCTCGACCATTTCGACATCTTCCGCGGCTGCAGCAAGTGGGTGCGCCGCATCCCCGAGCTGTCGCGCATCGACGACTATGTCGACATGGCGTTCACCGCCGCGGCCAGCGGCCGCCCCGGGCCGGTGGTGCTGATGGTGCCGCAGGACCTGCTGACCGAGCCGATGAAGCAGATGCCCGCGGCCGAGCGCCGCGCATCGCTCGGCCAATATCCGCTCGACCGTTGCAGCGCCGACCCGTCGCTGGTAGAGCATGCGGCGCGGCTGCTCGCGACGGCGCGCGCACCGCTGATCGTCGCCGGCGGCGGCGTTCACCTGTCCGGTGCCCACGATGCGCTCGCATCGCTGCAGCATTCCGCAGGCATCCCGGTGGCGACCACCGTGATGGGCAAGGGCGCGGTCGACGAGACGCATCCGCTGTCGCTCGGCGTGATCGGCTACTTCATGGGCACGCGCAGCCGCACCCGGCACCTGCGTACGCTGGTCGACCAGGCCGACGTGATCCTGCTGGTCGGCACGCGCACCAACCAGAACGGCACCGACTCCTGGTCGCTGTTCCCGAAGACGGCGCGCTTCATCCATGTCGACGTGGACGGACTGGAAGTCGGGCGAAACTATGAATCGCTCCGCCTGGTCGGCGATGCCCGCCTCGTGCTGCATCAGTTGAGCCAGGCCCTCGCCGTGCAGGACCTCACCGCGCGCCGGCAGTCCACTGCCGGTGTCGAGAAGGCGATCGCTGCCGGGCATGCCGCCTTCCGGACGGAAGCTGCGGCGCACCTCGGCGCCACCTCTGCCCCGCTGCGTCCGGAACGGCTGATGCACGAGCTCGACCAGGTGCTCACACCGGAATCGGTCGTGGTCAGCGACGCCAGCTACGCACCGATCTGGGCGGCCAACTACCTCACCGCACGACGCGCGGGCATGCGCTTCCTCGCCGGGCGCGGGCTCGCCGGACTGGGCTGGGGATTCCCGGCCGCGCTCGGCGCGAAGCTGGCGGCGCCTGCGCAGGACGTGTTCTGCCTGACCGGCGACGGCGGCTTCGCGCACATGTGGTCGGAACTCGAAACCGCGAAGCGCATGGGCATCAAGGTGGCGGTGATCGTGCTGAACAACCAGATCCTCGGCTACCAGTGGCATGCCGAGGACGTGCTGTACGGCGGCCATACCGATGCCTGCCAGCTGTCGCCGGTCGACCATGCGGCGATCGCCCGCGCCTGCGGCTGCAACGGCATCCGGGTGGAGACGGCGGAGGCCTTCGCACCCGCCCTGCAGGCTGCGCTGGCGTCGGACACCACGACGGTGATCGACGTGGTCACCGACCCGCGCGCGTTCCCGCCGATCACGCTGTTCGAAGGAAAGCTGGAAGGCTGAACACCCACCACAGGAGGAGTGATGCCGAGGCACTGCAACAGACAGTCCCGGTCGTCGACGCTGAAGTACCGGTTTGCGTTGATGGCCTTCGCTGCAACGAGTTCCATGCTGGCGATGCTGCCGCATGCGGCGGCACAGTCGGGCGCCGCGAAGGGCTATCCGGCGAAGCCCATCCGCATGGTGCTGCCGTTCCCGCCCGGCGGCGCCACCGACATCATGGCACGGCGCATCGGACAGAAACTCGCCGAGCGCTGGGGACAGCAGGTGCCGATCGAGAACCGCGCGGGCGCAGGCGGCAACATCGCGACCGAGCTGGTCGCGAAGGCCACGCCGGACGGCTACACCCTGCTGTTCGCCGCGAGCGCGCAGCTTGCGGTGAACCCGGCGCTGTACGCGAAGGTCCCGTTCGATCCGGTCAAGAGCTTCGCGCCGGTCACGCTGGTCGGCAGCGTCCCGAACATCCTGGTCGCGCACCCGTCGCTGCCCGTGCGTTCGCTGAAGGAGTTCATCGCCTTCGCGAAGGCACGTCCCGGCCAGTTGAACTACGCCACCGCCGGCAGCGGCTCGACGGCCCACCTGTCGGTGGAACTGCTGAAGATCCAGACCGGCGTGGACATCGTCCATGTGCCCTATCGCGGTGCCGCGCCTGCGGTGAGCGACCTGCTCGGTGGGCAGGTGCCGCTGATGATGGTCAGCATGCCGTCGGTGATCGGCCATGTGAAGGCGGGCAAGCTGCGCGCGATCGGCATGACCGGCGCGAAGCGCTCGGCCGCCGCGCCCGAGGTGGCGACCTTCGCCGAGACGCTGCCCAACTTCGAGTCGAGCGCCTGGTACGGCATGCTGGCGCCGGCCGGAACGCCAGGCGAGATCGTCGACCGGTTGTTCGAGGAAACCGCGGCCATACTGAAGATGGCCGACGTGCGCGAGACCTTCTTCGGCCAGGGCATCGAGATCATCGGCAGCACGCCGGCGGCGTTTTCCGCCATCATCGAATCGGAGCTGACCAAGTGGGCAGTCGTGGTGCGCAAATCGGGCGCGAAGGTGGATTGAGATGACAGGCAAGGCGCAGAAGGTCGTGCGGGTGTACATGGGCGAGGACCGGCGGTCCCATTTCGAGGACGTGATGGTGCCGATGGGCGAGTTCCGGCTCGGCACGCTGTTCTCGTACAAGACCGCGATGGCGGGCGTGAGCGGCGTGGTGTTCCGCGAGAACCCGCTCGACGGTTCGCCGGACTTCCACACACCGCCACGCCGGCAGTTCGTGATCACGCTGGTCGGTGCGGTCGAACTGCAGGTGGGCGACGGCAGCACCCGGGTGTTCGGGCCCGGCGACGTGCTGTTCGCGGAAGACGTGGAGGGCGAAGGCCATTCGGCACGCGAGCTGCTCGGGCCGCGGCGCAGCCTGATCCTGCCGGTGCCGGACGCGTTCGACTTCAGGGCCTGGGTCTCGAGTTGAGTCGCAAGGCCTCCGATCGACCGGTGGCGCGCTTCCGCCTGCGCATCAGCGCCGGCGAGACGGTCGCGATCGGGCCGGGCAAGGTCGCGCTGCTCGAGGCGATCGGCGACACCGGCTCGCTGACCGCGGCGGCGAAGCAGCTCGACATGTCGTACCGGCGTGCATGGCTGCTGCTGGACGACCTGAACCGTTCGCTGAAGAAGCCGGCGGTGGAGACGGCGATCGGAGGACAGCACGGCGGCGGCAGCCAGCTCACCGAGACCGGGCGCGCGCTGGTCGCGCACTATCGCAGCGTCGAAGCGACGGCAAGCGAGGCCTGCGCGCCGGAGATCCGCAAGCTGCTGTCGCTGCTGGCGCGCTGAACGTCCGCCTGAACGTTTGCCCCGGCCCGCCTTCCGCTATATCTTGCGGTATATTGCGCTTCGGTCGCCGTGACCGGTTTCGACAGACAGCACCGCCATGAACGATTCGCCGCATTCCGCGCGTTTGCGCATCCCGGGGGCAGCCCGGCGCCTGCTGGCGGGCGTGCTTTGCAGCCTGCTGTCCACCGCGCCCGCGCTGGCTACCGACCTCACCGTGTCGGCCGCAGCGAGCCTGGGCAATGCGTTCCGCGAGATCGCGCCGCTGTTCGAGTCGCGCAATCCCGGCACGCGTGTCGTGTTCAACTTCGCCGCATCGGATGCGCTGCTGGCACAGGTTGCGCGGGGTGCACCGGTCGATGTCTTCGCTTCGGCCGACGAGGAGACGATGGATCGCGCCGGCAACCAGAAGCTGCTGGCCCCGGGCTCCCGCCGAACCTTCGCACGCAATGCGCTGGTGGTGGTCATCCCGTCGGATGCGAAGGCACGTCCGTCGGCGCTCGCCGACCTGCAGCAGCCCGCGTTCCGCCGGATCACGCTCGGCAGCCCGGCCAGCGTGCCGGCCGGACGCTATGCCCGAGGGGCGCTGGAAGCAGCGAAACTCTGGCAGTCGGTCGAGCCCCGCGCCGTGTTCGCACAGAACGTACGCCAGGCCCTCGACTACGTCGCACGCGGCGAAGTCGAAGCCGGCTTCGTCTATGCGACCGATGCGATGATCCTGAAGGACAAGGTGCAGGTCGCGTTCAGCGTGCCGACCACGACGCCGATCCTCTACCCTGCCGCGGCGATTGCCGGCCGCGCGAACAGCGATGCGGCACGCCGCTTCGTCGACTTCCTGCTGTCGCCGGAGGCGCAGGCGGTGCTGGCGCGGCAGGGCTTCCTGAAGCCATGACGCGCGGCCGGATCGACCGTATGGGATTGCCGAGTACGGGGATGCCGAACTGATCACCACGCCCGACCCCGCCGTCTGGATCACGCTCGGCCTGACGCTGAAGGTCGCGGCCTGGGCGACCGGCATCAACCTGGTGCTGGGCACGGCCGTCGGCTGGCTGCTCGCGCGCAAGGCCTTCCCCGGCCGCGAGCTGGTGGACGCGATCCTCACGCTGCCGTTCGTGCTGCCACCGACCGTGCTCGGCTACTACCTGCTGGTGCTGGTCGGCCGCCGCGGCTGGCTCGGCGGCTGGCTGCACGACACCTTCGGCATCAACCTGATCTTCACCTGGCAGGGCGCGGTGATCGCCGCCTCGCTGGTCGCCTTCCCGCTGGTGCTGAAGGCGGCGCGCACCGCCTTCGAGGCGGTCGACCCGCAACTCGAGCAGGCGGCGCGCGTTCTTGGGCTGGGCGAGTGGGCGCTGTTCTTCCGCGTCACGGTGCCGCTGGCCTGGCCGGGTATCCTGGCCGGCACCCTGCTGGTGTTCGCGCGCTCGATGGGCGAGTTCGGTGCGACGCTGATGGTGGCCGGCAGCATCCCGGGCAAGACCCAGACCCTGTCGATCGCGGTGTACGAAGCGGTGCAGGCCGGGCAGGACTCGATCGCCAACACGCTGGTGCTGATCACCTCGGTGACCTGCATCGTCGTGCTGCTGGTGGCCGGGCGGCTGGCACCCGCGGGGGCACGGCGATGACCTTCAGCGTCGACATCGCGAAGTCCGTCGGCAGTGCCCGCCGGCGGTTCGAGCTGAAGGTGTCGTTCGAGACCACGGCACTGCGCACCGTGATCTATGGTCCGTCCGGCGCCGGCAAGAGCCTGACGCTGCAGGCGCTCGCCGGGCTGCTCGCGCCGGATCGCGGCCGTATCCTGTTCGGCAGCGAGACGCTGTTCGATGCCGAGCGGCGCATCAACGTGCCCGCACGATCGCGCCGCTTCGGCTACCTGTTCCAGGACTATGCGCTGTTCCCCGGCCTCAACGTGCGGCAGAACGTCGCGTTCGGCCTGTCGCGGGGCCTGCGCAACCCGCCGCGCGACGCCGGCGGCGAAGCGGTCGAGCGGTGGCTCGACGCGCTCGAACTGCGCGAGGTCGCGCTGCAACGGCCGGGCGAACTGTCGGGCGGACAGCGCCAGCGGGTCGCGCTCGCGCGTGCGCTGGTCAACCATCCGCGCGCCCTGCTGCTGGACGA
>LNFM01015185.1_pt1 | contig 11961 bp, 10 predicted proteins | sample 596031 | NCBI WGS metagenome assembly LNFM01 (sample SAMN04254537, study PRJNA301005) | activated carbon metagenome | isolation source: dual media filters at the Ann Arbor, Michigan drinking water treatment plant | place: USA: Ann Arbor | reverse complement strand
AATGGCGTTTGCTGATTATTGGCGCTAATCAATTAGGCTCTACGCTAGCGAGTATGGCGCAAGTGCTGGATTTTGATGTGCTGATTTGTGAGCCACGCCAAGAGATTCGCGATGAATGGCATGTAGAAGGTGTGACATGGGTTGAAGGCATGCCAGACGATGTGGTGCTGGAAATCAATCCAGATGCGCATACCGCGATTGTGGCGGTGACACATGACCCCAAGCTGGATGATATGGCCTTGCTGGAAGCGCTTAAATCGGATGCTTTTTATGTGGGGGCGCTTGGCTCACACAAAAACCAAGAAAAACGCCGCGAACGTATGCGCCTATTTGATTTGAATGAGCTGGAAATTGCCACTTTACGCGGCCCAGTCGGCTTGCAGATTGGTAGCCGCACGCCTGCCGAAATTGCGATTGCTATTTTGGCCGAATTGATTCAGGTAAGAGCGCAGCAACTTAAAATGGGCACTGGCTTTATTGATGATATCAGCCAAATTAACCATACTAATAAGGCGCGCTGCGAAGCTTAAGCGCTTGGATTAATGCGATTCAAATCAGCTGGCGTATCAATATCCGCTAAAATTCCTGCATCCTCACACGCGAATAACGTTACCTCGTGAGAGTAGTGCTTGATGATAGACCGCGCGCCCTCATCACCTTTTAGGCTTTCTAGTTGATTGCGAAATTGGGCAGAAAATCCGACAGGATGGCCGCGCTGACCTTGGAAAGTAGGAACAACGATTGCAGCACCCGCTTTTAAGTGCGTTGTAACCCCGCTAATCGTGGCAGGCTGGATGTAAGGCATATCTCCAAGTGCAATCACAAATCCATCATCAGAAGCTGAAAATTGAGCTGAGAATCGAATCGCAACGGCTAAGCTATCAGCCATGTCTTGATCATTTTTATCGCAAAATACAAGGTTAACTCCCCTGCTTGAAAGAGAATCTGCTAACACTTTATTTTCTGGTCTAAGCACTGCAATACAAGTTGGAACTGCCTGCACCAAACTTTCGGCTGATGCAATTGCTATTGGCCGACCATCTGGCAATGGCTGTAAAAGCTTATCCAAATCGCCATATCTGCGTGAAAAGCCCGCAGCTAATAAAATGCCTATCATTTACTTCCATCTAAAAAATCACTACAGATATGATGGTGAATGTTATTCATGCCGTCAAGGTTGCTGATTAGCTCGATTTGATTAATATACGTCACGACGGTATCGACCAGATGTGGTTAAGGCAGATAATTTGGCTTCTCCAAGAATTTCAAGCAATTGATTATGCACTGCAGGCGCCATGCCATTGACACTGCCACATACATAGATTGCAGCACCATCGGCAACCCACTTTTTAATCTCAGTTGCTGATGACCTGACAATATCTTGCACATAAACTCGGTTAACTTGGTCGCGTGAAAAAGCGGTTTCTAGCCTTGTAATCCAGCCCTGATTTTGCCAATCGAGCAACTCATCTTTAAAATAAAAATCATGCGAAGCTTGACGTTCACCAAAAATAAGCCAGTTATTGCCCAGCCCTGCTGAGATACGCGCTTTTAGATGTGCTCTTAAACCTGCAATTCCTGTACCATTGCCGATTAAGATGAGCGGAATTTCATGAGGCGGTGGATGAAATGCGCTGTTCTCACGAATACGTAAGGCAATATCACTCTTGATTGCTGCATACTCTGTCAGCCAGCCAGAACCAATGCCTAAGCGGCCATCGGCATAATGTGTTTGACGAACCAGCAGCTCGAGCTGGCCATCTTGCGCAATGGATGCAATCGAGTATTCACGATGCGGCAACGTTTTTAATGCCAGTAAAATGGCTTCAATAGTTAACCCATTTAACACGTTAAAACCAGCTTCATCATGTGGTAGTAGTTTATCTTGCAACGCTTCTCGTAATGTCAACTCTGACTCTGTTTGAATGCTGCCATCCAGGCCAAGATACTTCAAAAAGTTATCCACCGCTTGCGGTGAATTACGCGGGCCGACTTCTGCAATATCTCCTGCTTGCCATTCTATTTGTTTGTTTTGTGCAGATAAACTTAAATGATAGACAGGTGAACCTATACTGCCCTGATTCAATTGCTTACGTCTAGTCAGTTCCCAACGTTGATAATCAGGCGTTTTCCAATCAACCATTTCCGTATCTTGTGCCAAGACGCTTAACTGATATTGCCAATGTCTTAATGCGCCATCATCGTTGCGGTTAACTTCTACCATGTCGAATAATGGGATGGCATGTGACTGTTGCAGCCATGCTGTAAGCGTATGGCCAAATCCGCAAAAATGGCTGTAACTAGCATCGCCTAAAGCCAAAATACCGTATTTAAGATTGGGGAATCTTGTATTTTGATGCATGACTTCGGTTAAGAATTTGTGCGCATTATCAGGCGCATCGCCCTCACCAGTGGTGCTGACGACAAATAAAGTACGATTAAAAGCCTGCAACATCACAGAATTAATGGCTAAGAGTGGCTGCATCTCAACCGTTAATCCTGCAGACTTTAGAGATTCTGCCGTTTTTTTGGCAAGCTGCTCAGCATTACCCGTTTGGCTGGCATAGGCCACTAAAATCGTGCTCTCACCTCGCAAATTTAGATCTGCGTTAACCACTCTACTTTCCAGTATGCGTTGAGCAGATCTTTGTTTATATCGCCATATAAACCAACTACAGAACGCTAAATAAAGGACGACAACACTTATCGCGTTTACCAAATAATGCGCCTTAATACTGGCTGCATAAGACGGATAGGTGACAAACAAGCTTAAAACCGCGAGTAGATATTTCATTCTAGCATCGTCATTAATTGAGTGGAAAACTGTGCTTCATAACTGTGTATCTAATGTTCAATCAATAACGGTCATTGCTCTAAAGCAAGCTTACTGCGGCAACACTTCCAGTGTCAGTACATATGCCAAACCGCGCTCGGTAGCAAGTTTATTTGAAACATTTTTATCTTTAAAATCAGCATCTAACCAATACAAGCCTGCCTCTTGTAAAGTGATTTGGATTTTGCCGTTTTTATCGGTTTTATACTTATTCTCATCTAACTTGTTTCTATAACGTGTTTGGCTGCGAATCATCTCAACTTCCACACCTTCAGTCGGCTGACCATCCACAAGAAATGTAAACTCAATAGGCTCACCAACTACCAAATCATTAGGGTGTGTGCCAGCGACTAATTCCAGACCGCTACCCATTGGCTTTAATACTGATGGCTTGCCTACGGTAATGAAATTTTGCATTCGACTCATTGATTCAGTCACTTTTAGCTCTTTTGCGTCAGCAGGCACTGCTTTTGCTAATGCTTCAGCGGCGCCCATAAAACGTTTAGGCTTATTATCAGCATCTTTCCAGTTTGCTCTAAAGCCAGAACGTACCAGCTCTAAACGATAAGTACCAGTTTGTTCAAATTTCGCATCAAAAACAGTTCGCAACTCACCTTTCATTACATTCACTGGTAACACTTTGCTGCCGTCTGGCGCAGTAATCGACAGCGCATCGATTACAAGTGGTCGATGGTCAATCATGAATGGCACACTCGATGATGCTGCGTCAAAAGTGACAAATTGAGGTGTAGATAAAACGCTACTTGAAGATGTGATCCAAGTGCCATGTGCTTGCGCAACAGAGGCTGACATGCTGACAGCTAAAGATAGTAATGCAATTATGAGTTTCATTATGATTCCTTAAAGTAAGATAAAAATTAGGGTTTTAGCTCTACAACAATATCGCCCAGCTCTTCTTGGCCAGTTGCTTTAGCGCTAATTGCTTTTTGTGCAGGCCATGTAAATGGCATGCGAACCAACTCGCGACCACCTTTTTCACGGGCAGATTCAACTACGATGTTGTATTCGCCTGCTGGCAAGCTACCTAATGGCGACTTACCTTCAACAAAGCTTAACTTGTGCTCACCAACTGGCCGGGTTGCGCTTGTCACACCATCTAATGGCATTGTTTGGTTGCGCCCACTTTTACGCCACCACTGACGCAGATCTTTCAGCCATTTATCACTTTGTTCGCCTTTATCAGTTTTCTTTTGGCTGTACCAAACAGCTAAGTTTTTTTCAACCGTTTGGTCGGGCTTTTCAATCCAAATGGCCAAGTAAGGTCGGTGATACTCGGCTGTATTAAGATTAGGAATAGTCACTTTTAGATTAATCTCGCCTGCTGCAATTTGATTAGAAAAGCCAGCAATCAAAGCTGCCAACAAAGCGGGTGCTAATATTGACAAAGATATGTATTCAGAGACCCATTGACGCATTGACAATAACTCCTATAACTAAATTAAAAGTAAGACTAAATTAAAAAATTAGTGAATAAATAAAATCACTAAAACCAGTGGCGCCACAAAGCCCAATCCAACCAGCGGCCAAGTCGCTGGGCGATTGCCAGCATGCATGTGCAACATAAGCATGCCCGTGATGCAGAACACAAGCGTTGTGATGGAAAAAATATCCAAGAACCAACTCCAAGCATTGCCAGTGTTTCGACCTTTGTGCAGGTCATTAAAGTACGATACCCAACCGCGGTCGGTTCGTTCATAGCTCACTTCGCCATTGGCGCGGTCTATCACTAGCCAAGCGTCCCCTCCTGGCCTAGGCAAGGATAAATACACTTCCGCATCTGACCACTCACCAGCTATATCAGCCAAGTCCACCCCAATCGCATTACTGACCCAATCGGCTGTTGCTTTGGGCAGCGCCGATTTGTCACTTGCAGGCTGAGCTTTGATTTGATTTAACAGAAGTGCTGGCACAGTTGCCGTTATTTTGGTGACTACGGGTATCGATTCAATCTGCGTAGCATTGTTGAGGGTGATGCCAGTTGTTGCGAACAAAAGCATACCGATTAGGCAAGCAGCAGAACTCATCCAATGCCATCGATAAAGGTGCTTAAGCCAGAATGCTCTGTTTTTTTGATTAGTTTGATTTTGCATGTCTTGCTAATGTTGAAACTGCAAATTTATGATTTGCAGTTTATATAAATATAAATGAGAATTAATCTCATTATAATAGAAATAACAATCTAAACCGTTCAGCAACATGTAAAGTTAATTAAAGATTTTGTTGTGATGACATTGAGTTTGCTCGCGAAGTATTCGCGACCTATATAATAAAAAAGCCCGTCAGCATACGCTGGGGGCACTTAACCCAATTTATTTAAAACATAAACTCTGCTGTCATCATGGCAGAGCGTGGTAAACCTAAACGTACGCGTGAACCATTGTTGTTGAGGGTTTCTACGTATTCTTTATCGAATAAGTTGTAAACATTCAATCGTAAGTTCAAATTTTTATTCACTTCGTAAGCAATCATGGCATCAGCTACAAAATACGATTCGATTACTGGTGTGTTGGCAGTTGCTGTTGCAGCTGTGGTTACCAAGCGTTTTTGTTCACCCATGTAGCGCGCACCACCACCAATCGTAAAACCTTTAAATGCATATTGTGTCCAAAGCGTGGCGCTGTAATCTGGGGTCCATTGCACGCCTGTTGTATCTAAGCCCGTAATGTTTTGCTGGTCTAGCGCTTTCGCGTTTAACTTGGTAACGCCAGTAGATAACTGCCAGTATTCAGTTAACTGCCCCACTGCAAGCAGTTCAACACCTGTTATGCGTGTTTTACCAATTTGTACAGGATTCGCCAAATCGTCAAATGAAGCTTGCTTATCATTTTCTGTACGAAAAATTGCCGCTGTTACATTCAATTGGTTATCTAATAAATCCCACTTGGTACCAATTTCAATATTGTCAGTTTTTTGCGGATCTGATGCACCGTTATTAATGTTGTTTGCTGTAGTTGATAATGCAAAGTTTGCACTGCCTGGTGGCGTATAGGATGTTGCATAAGCCGCATAAATACTACCGTTGGTGGCAGGTTTAAATAACACACCTGTTTTCCAGCTTAATAAATTATCAGCATCACTTGCATGCGTCACCGCACCACCTGCGCTAGTTGCTGCGCGTGCATCTGTCGCTGTTTTATAACGCTCGTAACGTAAGCCAGCATTTACCTGCCATTTATCGGTTAAGTCTACTGTATCAAACGCATAAAGTGCGGCTGTTTTGGTGTTGCCATCCGTCTGTGCACCACTTGCAAAAGGCACTGGCAATTCATCGTTTTCGTTTGGGTTATAAAGATTCGCAGCTGGAATAACCTGCCCAGTGGTAGCAAAAAGATTTTGCTTTTGTCTCTCGTACATTAATTCAACACCACCAACAAATGAATTTTTTAACCCGCCAATATCAAATGCACTGTTGATGCTGGTTTGGTTCACCATAATCTCATCTTGACGATCAATACGCTGACGTGAGCGAGTTAAAGTCCAAGTATTAGGGTCTGGGGTTACTGCAGTAATTGCACCAACACCAGTTGTAACGCGGTTTAAATCAGTTTTGCCATAGCGTGAAATATTTCGAATCGTTGTATTTGCGTTGATGTCGTGCTCAAACTTTGCAGTAAGCATGTCGGCATCTACATTTTCATCATCATCATTATCGCTACCGTAAAAATTTTCGCGGTCGACTTTTCTGCCTGCATTGATTGCAGGATTTGCATTAAAAAAACCACTTCTTCCAATCGTTGAAATACCGCCATCAGGTGTGTTGTCTTGACGTACATGTTGTGAATATAAGAAAAAGCGCGTATCGCCACCTAAGCCAAAAGCAATAGAAGGCGCAATAGAGAAGTTTTGATTATCAACCTCATCGCGTTTAGGCACATCGCCATCAGAAATCAACGCATTCAAACGTATAGCTGTCGTTTCACCAATTGCTTGGTTCACATCAATCGTTGCACGCTTTCTATCAGCGTTACCATAACCAACTGTCGCATAATTTTTACTATCTAGGCTTGGTAATTTACTAATCAAGTTAATATAGCCACCCGCCGCGCCACGGCCAATATCCGCACCTGCTGGGCCTTTAACCACTTCAATTTGCTCTAAGTTATATACATCGCGTGAAACGGCACCAAGGTCGCGCAAACCATCCACAAATAATTGGTTGGAAGCATTAAAACCTCGCATTGTAAAAGTATCACCTGCTGTCGAGTTGCCCCCTCACCCAATTGCATCGTAATACCAGGGGTGTTACGCAGTGCATCTGTCAAAGAGAAAACGCCCTGTTCGCGCAATAACTCTTTTTTAATCACTTGCACGGTTTGCGTTGTATCAATTAGCGGTTTTGTAAATTTTTGGCTGGCAGAAGTGTCTGCTTTAAAAGGTACTTCTTTTTTAGATTTAACACTCACCTCTGGCAATTCTGTCACTTCATCTGCGGCATATACGTTTGGCACGCTAGATGCAATTGAAAAAGTGGCAGCAACCATTGCCGCGATACGGGCAGGATTGTGTTGACGACTACGGATATGACTCATGGTAGTTTCCTCTATGGTAGATAATTTATCTGGCTGGCTAGAGGAAATTCCGATGGCTGGCTTGATGTTTGTTTTAAATAATAGGTAGTGAAGTGATGCTTATTTTTTCAACATATCGATTTACTTGTAAATCGATGTAAATATTTCAAAAGTTATGTAAATTAAAGAGTTAATGATAACCGTTCTCATTTATAATTTCAAGCATTATGTATGATTTGCTCTAAGTTTTAAACACTTATTTTAAGGAAACCGTTTCGTTGAATATTTTTAGATTAAATAGCAAGACAAGAATCATCAATTGGCATTTATTGCTGATTGTGTTGGCTTGTTTTAGCGCAACCGTATCGGCAGAGGAATCTATTTGGTATAAAGATGGCGATCCACTCAATACACAAATATTCACCCTCCCCAAAATACCAAATGGCTACAGAGAAACGGACGCGCCTTGTGGCAATGTAGATTTAAACAAATCAATCACCTTAGCTGAGGTGGCGGATGCAAGCCTTTGTAATAACCCACAAACCAGCGAGATTTGGGCAAGTGCGCGTGTGCAAGCGGCGCAGCTAGGTGTTGCCAAATCAGCCTATTTACCCTCATTAACTGCCAATGTTTCAAACGGTTTAAGCGTATCTAACCCCGAATCTAGTTCGCGAAGCAATCCTAATTTAAATTTAAGCGGCAGTTTGGCTGCCAGCTATCTTTTATATGACTTTGGCAATCGAAACGCCAATTTAGAAAATGCACGTCAATTATTGCTTTCTGCCAGCGCTAGCCAAAGCAGCACAGTACAAACTGTTTTACTATCTGCAACCGTGGCTTATTACCAAGTGCAAGCCAATATTGCCGCCTTAGAGGCCGCGCTGCAGGCCGAACATGCCAGTGAAGAAAGCTTTAAAGCGGCAGATGCCAGATATAAAGCAGGTGTTTCGACCCCTGCTGACAAATTGCAAGCGCAAACGGCCTTTGCACAATTAACGCTGACACGCATTACTTCTGAGGGTAATTTGCAAATCGCTTATGGCAATTTAGTCAATGTGATGGGCTTGCCAGCTAACCAAAAAGTGACTTTATCAACCACAGTGGGCAATGCACCATCTACTATTTTAGAAGATGTGAATACATTGATTGAGCAAGCGGGTATGCGCAGACCCGATTTAATGGCTAGTGAAGCGCAACTAAAAGCAGCGCAAGCCAGTATTGATGCAAGCAAAGCAGTGACTAAACCGACTATTTCTATTTCTACAACCAATAATTTGCAAGATGGCTCTCAATTAAGTAGCAGCAATAACTCCACTTTGGGTGTCACCTTATCAATCCCATTATTCGGTGGCTACGCCCCAACCTACCGCATCCGCGCGGCTGAAGCAACTGCCGATTTACGTGCTGCACAACGCGATCGCTTGAAATTGCAAATATCATTAGACGTTTGGAGCGCTTACCAAAGTTTGCGCACAGCGCTTGAATCAGTCACAGCTACTGAAGTGTTGGTGAGTAGCGCAGAGCAGTCGTATCGCGTAGCTTTGGGGCGCTACAAAGCTGGCGTTGGCAATATTATTGATACGCTAAATGCACAAAGTGCCTTAGCTAGCGCACGCCAACAAAAAATCCAAGCGACACTTAATGCCAACATCACCCGTGCAACGTTAGCGCAGGCAATGGGCGCACTGGATAACGCCATGATTCAATCGCTGCCAAACGCTAATACTTTATCTCAAAATTAATCAGAAAACTTACTTAGAATTCAAGCTATGAAATTACTCAAAAAAATCGCCATCTTAATCCTGTTATTGATAGCGGATTTATACAGATTAGATGAAGTCACGCAAGGTGATATTGAGCAGACAGTTTCGGCTAATGGTACGTTAAATCCAGTGAGTTTAATTAGCGTGGGTACGCAAATTTCTGGCATTGTGCGTAAGCTTTATGTGGATTTTAACGATAGAGTTGAAAAAGATCAGGTGCTGCTAGAGTTAGATAGCGCACTATCTTCAGCGGCTATCGTTCAATCCTCAAGTAGCGTACGTAACAACCAAGCTAATGTTGATTTAGCGACTGCAAACGAAAAACGTATTCGCGAGTTATACGCACAAGAGTACGTTTCAAAACAAGAGCTTGATACCGCGGTGCAAGTGCTTAAATCGGCAAAAGCACAATTAGATAGCGCACGCGGATTATTAACGCGCGACCAAACCAATTTAAATTTCACCATTATTCGCTCGCCAGTGTCTGGCATTGTAGTGAATCGCGTGGTGGATGTTGGGCAAACAGTGGCGGCTAGCTTTCAAACACCAACTTTGATTCAAATTGCGCAAGATTTAGCCAAAATGCAAATTGATACCAGCTTTGCTGAAGCCGATATTGGCAAAATTAAGGACGGACAATTGGTTAAGTTTAATGTAGACGCCTTTCCTAATCGTGACTTTGAGGGTGTTGTTAAACAGGTGCGATTAAACTCAACCAACACCTCTAATGTGGTGACTTATAACGTGGTTGTATCAGTCGACAATAGCGATTTAACCTTGCTACCAGGCATGACGGCTTATGTAAATATTGCTGTCGCCAAGGCTGAGCAATCATTATTAGTACCCAATGCAGCTTTGCGCTACAAACCAAAAGTGGATGAAGAAGCCAATGCTAGTGGTGACAAAAAGCAAGATGCTGGCAGGAATGTTGACAGAAAAAGAAATGGCGGTAGCAGAAATAAAAACAAATCGGATGACTTAAGCGCCGGCAAAATTTATGTGTTAAGAGATGGCAAACCAACATCGGTAAGAGTGCAAGTTGGCATTACCGATGGCCGCTCTACTGCCATCAGCGCACCCGACTTAACGGCTGGCGACCAAGTAATTGTGGGTGAATTGCAAGCCAACGGACAAGCGCCATCTGGTGGCGGTAGCCAACGCGCACCAAGAATGTTCTAGGCTAAATTTATGCAAAAGAATATTGAGGCCAAAGCCGTTATTGAAGTGAGTAATCTATACAAAGATTACCAAACCGCAGCTGGGCCGTTTCCTGTATTAAAAGATGTGAATTTACGCATTGAAAATGGTGATTATGTGGCGATTATGGGGCCTTCTGGCTCGGGCAAATCTACCTTTATGAATATTTTGGGCTGCTTAGATAAGCCCACTAAAGGCAAATATGTGCTGGATGGTCATTCCGTTGCCACGATGGAAGAAAATGTAGTCGCTGGCGTGCGCAATAAAACCATCGGCTTTGTGTTTCAAGGCTTTAACCTGCTGGCGCGTTCTAGCTTATTAGATAACGTTGCTTTGCCTTTGGTGTATTCAGGCATTGAAAAACCAGAGCGGCACAAAAGAGCCAAAGTGCTGTTAGAAAAAGTTGGCTTAGGCAAACACATCAACTCACGGCCTAATCAAATTTCGGGCGGTCAGCAACAGCGCGTGGCGATTGCGCGCGCACTTGTAAATAATCCTCGATTGATTCTTGCCGATGAACCCACAGGTAACTTGGATAGTGTGACGAGTGAAGAAATTATGGCGCTATTTGGCGAGTTAAATCAAGAAGGCATTACCATTGTGCTGGTCACGCATGAAACCGATATTGCCGAACATGCCAAACGACAAGTACGCTTTTTGGATGGCAAAATTGTGCAAGACACATTAACAAACAGCCATGCATTAGCAGAGGTAATCTAATGAGACTATTTTATGTTTAGCGCAATGCTAGGTGAAGCTTGGCACGCCATGGGCGCCAACCGTTTGCGTACATTTCTAACCATGTTAGGCATGGTAATCGGTGTGAGTGCAGTGGTGTTGATGATGGCAATTGGTCAAGGTGCAGAGGCTTCTGTTAAGCGCTCGATTAGTGCCATGGGCAGTAATCTTTTTGTAGTGTTGTCTGGCCCGCCTAGCATGGGTGGCGCTCGCTCAGCCACGGGCAATGCGCCCTCCCTTAATGTAAAAGATGCCAATGCCATTGCAGAATTAGATGGCGTTGCAGGTGTAGCGCCTGTAACTATGGGTAAGGCGCAAATTGTGTTTGGAAGCAATAACTGGAACACCGACATATTAGGCACTACGCCTAGCTATCTGGATGTGCGCTCATGGTATTTGTCATCAGGTTATGCGTTTGCAGATTCTGATATTCGTTCTGCCACGCGCGTTGCTTTGATTGGCAAAACGGTTGCGCAAAATATCTTTGGCGATGATATTGACCCACTAGGTAAAACTATTCGAATCAAACAAAGCCCTTTTGTGGTATTGGGTGTATTGGATAGCAAAGGTCAATCATTAGATGGGCGCGACCAAGATGATACGATTATTGTGCCCTTAACCACCGCCCAGCGTAAATTATTTGGAAATCAGTTGCCTGGCAGCGTACGCCAAATCATTGTGCAAGCAGAATCAGATAAAGCGATGATAATGGCTGAAGAAGGTATCAATGGCCTACTCAACCAGCGCCACAATATACGCGAAGGCGCTGATAGCGACTTTTCTGTACGCAACCTAACAGCCATTGCCAACTCTGCCGCCGAAACCACGCGTACCATGTCGCTACTTTTAGGCGCAATCGCATCCGTTTCTTTATTGGTAGGCGGTATCGGTATTATGAATA
>LNFM01011538.1_pt1 | contig 11962 bp, 14 predicted proteins | sample 596031 | NCBI WGS metagenome assembly LNFM01 (sample SAMN04254537, study PRJNA301005) | activated carbon metagenome | isolation source: dual media filters at the Ann Arbor, Michigan drinking water treatment plant | place: USA: Ann Arbor | reverse complement strand
GAAATGTTCATTTAAAAACAGCCCTTATCTTCGGAATTCCATCTATCCTTTCTGTGTATGCAGTTAGGAAATTTGTGGTTCCCATTATTCCAGATCCGTTCTTCTCTCTAGGCACCTTTACAGTGACCAAGCCTTTGTTTGTGATGGTACTGTTTGCCGTACTCATGTTGCTGGCTTCCATCTCCATGATACGCAAGCCTAAAAAGACAGCACCAGAAAGTGGGGAAGTAAAGTATAATTATCCCTTGATTTTTGTAGAAGGTTTGCTGGTGGGTGGTGTGACTGGACTGGTGGGTGCAGGAGGAGGATTTCTGATTATTCCTGCCTTGGTATTGTTGGCGGGATTACCCATGAAGCAGGCCGTTGGTACTTCTTTATTAATTATCGGATTGAAATCACTGATTGGTTTTACAGGCGACTTAGGTTCTGGGTTGAGTGTTGATTATACCTTTATGCTCATTTTTTCTGCCTTTGCTATGGTGGGGATTGTGTTGGGTAGTATGCTTTCTAAATACATTTCTAATGAGAAATTGAAACCAATTTTTGGCTGGTTTGTGTTAGTAATGGGATTATATATCCTGGGTAAAGAACTTCTTTTCTAATACTGGGATCACTACATTAAATAGAACACTTCATGAAAAAAATCTTGTTGTTAGGAGGTGGTGCTTTGTTGGGTGCCGTAGCAGGATATGCCTATTGGTATTACATTGGTTGTATGAGTGGATCTTGCGCGATTACTTCTTCACCTATCAACAGTAGTTTGTATGGTGCTGTTATGGGTGGCTTATTTGTCAGTATCTTTCAGAATGAAACACCTACTAACAAGACCTCAGCATGAAGACTACCGAACGATTAATCTCCAAAACGGATACAGCCTACAATGAAATTGGCGAATACATCCAAAGTAAGGAGAGTGTGGTGGGCATAGACGCCCGCCACACACATATCATCATCATCAAAAAGCTAATGGAGTTGGAGGAAAAGCTGGACAGAATTGAAAAGCAGCTGGCCTCTAAATAAAACCGATCGCTAAACATTTCCGACTTTATTCTTCTATCTTCTGTAACTTTAGTTACGGACTGACGAAAATCAGCTTTTTAACTTTGTATCCATAAATAATTTTTTATAAAACTATGTTAGAAATACTAAGACAACCTTGGCCATGGTATGTGGCAGGAGCCATGATAGGGCTGACTGTGCCAGCTTTACTTCTCTTGGGTAATAAACATTTCGGTATCTCCTCTTCGCTTCGCCATATTTGTGCAGCGTGTATTCCTGCTAATATTCCCTTCTTTAAATATGAGTGGAAAAAAGAAGCTTGGAATCTTTTCTTTGTAGTGGGTGTGTTATTGGGAGGAACCGTAGCGACCTACTTCTTAAGTAATCCCGATCCTATTGTAGTTTCTGGAAAAACGGTAGCAGCCTTACAAGAGCTGAATATTGAGGTGGATCATGAGTTAATGCCTGCTTCTATTTTTAGTTTCGAAAACCTGTTTTCGTTACGTGGCCTTATCTTTTTTGTTATCGGAGGATTTTTGGTTGGTTTCGGAACGCGTTATGGCGGTGGTTGTACGAGCGGTCATGCCATTATGGGCTTATCGAATTTGCAGTGGCCATCCCTAATTGCTACATGCTGTTTTATGGCAGGAGGATTTATCATGGTCCATTTGCTTTTCCCTTGGTTAATGTCATTGTAATTTTTAAAAGATATTTTGTATGCAGCATACTAAAGATGAGTTTGTAGAAACCCCGGTGATTGATCACCCTGTGGAGTGTGAATCCCCGAATGATCAGGTAGCAGAGGAATCACTTATCGGTTCCAATATTAAGTACCTATTTGTCGGTGTAGTATTCGGTATTGTTTTTGTTAAAGCAGAAATTATTTCTTGGTATCGTATTCAGGAAATGTTTCGCTTGCACTCTTTTCATATGTACGGAGTGATTGGTACCGCAGTGGTAGTAGGAATGATTTCAGTCTTCTTAATTAAGAAGTTTTCTATTAAGACCATGCAGGGCGAAAAAGTAATTTTCCATGATAAGCAATTTCATTGGGGTAATGTAATCGGAGCTTTACTATTTGGTTTAGGATGGGCCATTACGGGCGCCTGCCCAGGTCCTCTGTTTGCCCAAATTGGTAGTGGTTTCTTAGTAGTTATTGTAACACTTGTGAGTGCCGTTGCTGGTACCTGGGTGTATGGTTTATTGCGCGACAAACTTCCTCATTAAACTTTGTGTGACTGTAATGAAAGTCACAGACTAAATAAGGATGATGTGGGATCTTTGCACTGTAAAAATGTATGATCCTATGTCATCCTTATTTTTTGAAAACCAACACCTCGCTATTAGTTACGATGCAGATCATCAGTATCTCACATTAATCTGGAGAGGTTTTATTCCCAGTAATCAATTTCGTTCACTGGCTTGTGAGATTATTAAAGCTGTTGAAAGGACGAAGGTGACAAAGATTCTTTCTGATAATACTGAATGGAAAATAATTTCTCCAAACGATTATAGTTGGGCTGCTAATCATTGGTTTCCTAAGGCAGAGGAAAGTGGTGTGCGACAATTGGCTACCGTGCTCAGCAGTGATTATTTCAACCGACATGCAGAGCGAACTGTAGAGAGCATGGCGGACGTTGAGAAGTTGGTCATCAAGCAGTTTCAAAGTATTGGTGAAGCCGCTACGTGGCTAATCTCCAACGCTTCTAAGAAGGTTTCAATAACACAATAGTAATTCGTATAGTGTAGTGCCATTATGAATACTGATCATTCTGAAATACCACGTTTAGTTAAACTAATTACAAACTTAGTAGTCTCGTTGCTAGGGATAGTCCTTCTCGGAGCGGCTACTGTTATTGTGCTCTACGTAAAACCTGATTTTTTTCAAAGGGCATTTACAGCCAGTGAAAAATCTATTAAAGAATTGGTACCTGAAAAGCCATCGTATTGGACAGCCCCTGATGTGACTACGATTCCTTCGGGGGCTTTGGGTAAGGAGATTCTTTACGGTAAAGAATTGATAGCGCATACCTCCGATTATCTCGGACCTAAGGGAAAAATTCTACAGATCAGCAATGGCATGAATTGCCAAAATTGTCATTTAGAAGCGGGTACAAAACCCTTCGGTAACAACTACAGTGCGGTTGCATCTACGTATCCAAAATTCAGAGCCCGTTCAGGATCTGAAGAAACGGTTGAGAAACGTGTGAACGATTGCTTTGAACGCAGCTTAAATGGAGAGCCTTTAGCTGAGGACAGCAAAGAGATGAAGGCTATTGTAGCCTATATAAAGTGGTTGGGTACGGATGTTAAAAAGGGTGAAGTTCCTAAAGGCGCAGGGTTGGTGGAGTTACCTTTTTTGAATCGTCCTGCGGATCCTCTGAAAGGTAAAATTTTATATGAGGAAAAATGTACGGTGTGTCATGGTAAGAGTGGAGAAGGAATAAAAAATGGTGATGGTTCGGCTTGGTCTTTCCCACCTCTTTGGGGAAAGGAAAGTTATAATGACGGAGCTGGCCTTTTCAGGTTGTCTCGTTTTGCCGGATATATAAAATCAAACATGCCCTTGGGTGCAACGGTGGATGAGCCACAACTGAGTGATGAAGAGGCATGGGATTTGGCCGCGTATGTTAATTCAATGGAGAGGCCTTCAAAAGATATCACCAAGGATTGGCCGGATATTTCTAAAAAACCATTGGATCATCCTTTTGGCCCTTTTACGGATGGCTTTGATGAAACACAACATAAGTATGGACCCTTTCTTCCCATTCAGGAGAAGCGTAAGGAACTAGTGAAAAAAAATAGGTAAGACGATGAAGCGTATTTTTAGTATTGTTCTTTTTGTAGTAGGTGTTTCTTCTCAAAGTATGGCGCAGCACCAGGATCCGAGCTGGTCTGCCCGCAGAGCAATCATAAACGAACAGTGTGTGGAGAGTGATAGCCTGTGCAATGTATTGCACACACTCGGTACATTTGAAGGACATTTGCGCTCGTTCTTTATGGCCACCAGTAATCATGAAGAGTATCCTGATTACTATGCGTTGGCCATGGGCGGTGGATTGGGTTACTACTCACCGATTATTAAGAATTTTCAGGCAGGCATGTCTGGCTTTATTATTTACAATATGGCCTCCTCACACCTGGGGCCGGAAGCTCCGTTTTCGAATCGTTATGAGTTGAGCCTTTTTGAAGTACACGATCCTGACAACCATGATGACTTAGATCGCTTGGAGGATTTGTATCTGCGCTATTATATCACTGAAGAAACACATTCGTATATTCAGTTTGGTAAATTTCATTTAAAAACACCGCTTATTAATTTACAAGACGGACGGATGCGTCCGAATTTGCAAGAAGGTATTTTTGGTGAGTATAATGATTGGAAGAACTTAAAATTGAAGGCGGGATGGTTATGGAAAACATCCCCTCGTGGTACTATTCACTGGTATGACATCGGTGAGTCTATAGGTGTTTATCCAATGGGTAGGGCAATTAATGGGGCAAGGGCAGATTATGCAGGTCATGTAGAAACTTCAGGCATCGCAATACTAAGTGCTGGATTCAATCCCGTGAAGGAAGTGAATGTTCAGCTGTGGAATTATCATGCACCTGATCTATTTAATATGTTCATGCCAAAAGTCGAGTGGAAGAAAAAGAGTCACTCGATTCAATGGTCAGCGGGACTTCAATACTTTTGGCAAAGTTCTTTATATAACGACACACTTTCTGTTGAGCGACAATACATTTCTAAAGGTGAGCAATCTCACAGCTTTAGTGGCAAGATAAGTCGTGCCAACACTGTGAGAGGTTCTGATTGGAGTTTGAATTATACACGAATCACTGCCCATGGGCGTTTCTTATTGCCCAGAGAATGGGGGGTGGAATCTTTCTATACTTTTATTCAACGTGAGCGACTGGAAGGTTCAGGTGATGTACATGCGGTGATGGCTCAGAATTTATTTCACTTAGATAAAGCGCATCAACTTTCTTTTCAAACCATGGCGGGGATGACATGGATGCCTGCTTTGTCTAATGCAGAGCTGAACAAGTATAACATGCCAAGTTATTACCAGGTTAACCTCCGTGCTCGGTATGCCTTTAAGGGATTCTGGAAAGGCTTGCGCGCTGATTTGATGTATTTGTATAAAGGAAATATGAGTAAGGACGTAGAAGTAAGTTCAGCTATCTACCACAATAAAGTAGATATGCATCATGTCTCGCTTGTGTTGGATTATTATTTTTAATCTACTACACAAGCGAGAATGAGAGTTTAGTACCTAGACCTTTTTAGTTGGGCAGGTATTAAGCCCCACGATGGCGTACAGAGGACAAAAGCCAACCATGCTGGTAATAGCAAAGACAGCTCCCAGTGCCAGAAGAACATATCCCAATGTGCCTGTGATAGTTTCTGTAAAATAGAGCGCAGCAAAAATTACAGCTAATACAATTCGGATCATGCGATCCGCAGTTCCAACATTTGTTTTCATATGTATATGTTTAGGTAAAAGATACTTTTTTAAAGTATTGTGTTGTTAAGATAGCAGGATGTTTTATTAAAGTAGGTGACCTTTGTCACGTACACTGCCCTTCTACTCCTGATGGAAAATTCGTGAAAAGAAAGTTATCTGGCATTTCAAATTTATCAGTCCAGGCGTCCGAAGCTACGTAAACCTGACAAAAATCAGGTGTACTTTGTAACTAGAGTCACATGAAAATTCTTGTAACAAGCTGACTTTTGGTTCATTATTAAACAAACCCAAAAGCATATGACTGTAGAACAAATCTATACTGGTTGTCTCGCGGAGGCTGCCTATTACATTGAGAGTGAAGGAGAGGCAGCTATTATTGATCCGTTGCGAGAAACTGCACCCTATATTTCCAGAGCGGAAAAGGATAAAGCAAAAATTAAGTATGTCTTAGAGACCCATTTCCATGCAGATTTTGTGTCGGGTCATATCGATTTAAGTAAGAAGACGGGAGCCACCATTGTTTTTGGTCCTACAGCCAAACCTGGGTATGAAACTCACATTGCTGAAGATGGTGAAATACTGACGTTAGGTAAGGTGAAAATTAAAGTACTCCATACACCAGGTCACACATTGGAGTCCAGTACCTATTTATTAATAGATGAGCAAGGTAGAGAGCATGCTATATTCACAGGCGACACATTGTTTATTGGAGATGTGGGCCGGCCTGATCTGGTGCAAAAGCTTAAGGCAGAGATTACACCACAATATTTAGCAGGATTACTCTTTGATTCACTTCGCAATAAGATCATGACATTGCCAGATCATTTAATTGTGTATCCAGGCCATGGGGCAGGTAGTGCATGCGGAAAAAAGATGGACAAGGAAACAGTGTCTACACTCGAAAAGCAAAAGAAGTTTAACTATGCGCTGCGTGCAGGTATGCAGCGGGAAGAATTTATTCAGGTGGTAACCGATGGTTTAGTAGAACCACCACAGTATTTTCCTGCTAATGTATTGATGAATGTGTTGGGTGGTGTGGATAGCCTTGATGAGATTTTAAAGAAGGGCAATCGTTCGCTATTTGTAAAAGAGTTTGAAACCGTTTGGGAAAGCACCGAAGCACTTGTGTTGGACACACGCCCCAAAGAGCAGTTTGTTAAAGGATTTATTCCCGGATCTATTTTTATTGGTATTGATGACACTTTTGCACCTTGGGTGGGGGCTTTGATTATCAATTTGAAACAACCCATTCTGTTAGTGACAGAGGAAGGCAGACAGGAGGAAGTGATCACCCGCCTGGCGCGTGTGGGATATGATAATACCTTAGGGTACTTAGCAGGGGGAATGGATGCCTGGATAAGAGAAGGAAAGGAAGTAGATACTGTGAATGAAATTTCTGCGGAAGATTTTGCTTCTCTATTCGATACGCACATCAATACTTTCTTATTGGATGCCCGCAGACAAAGTGAGTACGAAGTTGAGCATCTGGTGGGAGCAGAAAACGTCCCACTGGATACAATCAATAAGAATATGGCAACCCTGGATTTAAGAAAGACGTATTACATCCATTGTGCTGGTGGCTACCGTTCTGTGATCATGAGCTCCATTTTAAAATCAAGAGGTTATCACAACATAGTCAACATTCGTGGAGGTTATAAGGCACTAAGCGCAACTAAGTTAAAGCGCACAGAACATCATGAGGTGAATACTGAGTTGTAAGACAGTGTATAGTAAAGGTTATCTGTTTTTACAGATAACCTTTACTTTTTATCCCCATCCCAGCCGGTAATTCCCATAGCCAGGTTGTAAATCTTTCCTTTAAATCCTTTGTCTTCGAGTATTTTGCAGGCGCGAGCGGAGCGCGCTCCACTTCGGCAATACACCAAATAGTTTTTGCTTTTATCTAATTTCAACACAGCCTTCTCAAACTCTTCTGCATTGTTGATATCGGCAAACACATGAGTGCCGACAATATGAGCTTCAGCCACTTCAGCAGGGGTACGAACATCAAACACCACCGTGTTGGCTTCCTTCATTATTTTTTTAAATTGTGCATTATCAATGTTTTGGAACATAGAGGGTTCTTTTAATCAACCAATTTAGATAAAATTCTCATTGTGTAACCAAAGTCACATAAACAATTCATTCAAAGCGCCACCTTTATCCATTCTTTTTATGAAAAATCTACTCATTGCCCTTTTCTTCTTTGCTTTTTTTCAGGGATCATTTGCCCAAGATCAAGCAAAAGTTATTTTTCACCTCCAATCTGCCGATACCCTGGTGTATAAATCAGTAGTCAGTCAGATCAAGAATTTGAAAAAGGAAATGCCAACCACACCCATTGAGGTACTTTGTCATGGTCCGGGCATAGATTTTCTGCGCATAGAAAAATCAACCTATGCCACTAGCATCCAGCGTTTAGGCTATCCTGATATTAGTATAGTTGGTTGTGAGTTTACCATAAGCCAGCGAAAAATTAAGAAAGAAGGATTAGTCCCCTTTGCCACCACCGTTCCCTATGGTTTAGTAGAGCTGGTAAAGAAGCAGCAAGAGGGTTGGATTTATATTAAAGCAGGTTTTTAAAGAATACGCTGAGATGAATAAACTAAAATTGTCCTTACGAGTTAATCAACTGCTTGTAGTGCTTGCCTTCTTATCAGCAGCTTGTACACAAGAAACGGCACAAGATGTTGTTGATAAGAGTATTGTGGCACACGGTGGCGATTCTTACAAAATATTTGATGCAGCGTTTGACTTCAGGGATAAGCACTATACAGTAAGACGGATCGAGGGAGAGTATGTATATACAAGATCTTTTACCGATTCTACTGGGCACTACTACGATGAACTGACCAACCAAGGTTTTACAAGATTGCGCAACGACACAGTAGTGACGCTTGCTGAGGACAGAACGAAGGCTTTCACCAATTCAGTTAATTCTGTAATTTATTTTGCTTTGTTGCCTTATGGTCTCAACGATCCTGCAGTTATTAAAAAAATGGTAGGCAAGACTACACTGGAAGGTGAGCCCTATTATCTTATTGAAGTGAGTTTTGAACAGGCGGGTGGTGGAACAGATTTTGAAGATAAGTTCTTGTATTGGATTCATACATCTTCCTATACGATGGATTACATGGCGTATAGCTATCAAACAAATGGTGGAGGTCTGCGCTTTCGAAAGGCCTATAACCCGCAAGTGGTGGGTGGAATACGGTTTCAGGATTATATAAATTATAAGCCGAGGGATGAGAAGAATACAACACTTCAAGACCTGGAGCAACTCTATACCAAGGGTGATCTTGAAGAACTATCTCGTATAGAAGTTAAAAATCTCATCGTTACAACTAAGCAAAATTAAATCTTTTAAGAATGGATCATCAATCAACATGTATGTGTCAGGCGTGTACAGAGACTGCTATTAGCGAAAAGGAGAGAGAATTGCATGTTCGATTGTCTGAATCCAGCAGGCGAGAATTTTTGAAGAAAGCTACCGGAATGGGTTTAGCGCTGGGTGTAGGCGGTGGACTGATTACGCCACTTTCGGCATCTGCTCTTAGTACGGGAGACAGTGCTTATAAAAGTCAATCCATGCAAGGTAATCAAGCCGTAAAGCAAGGAAAAGCCACCATGGTTTCGTTGTTGCATACGGCTGATATTCACGCGCAGCTTTTGGTGCACGATGAGTTTTTTATGGAGAACGGAAAGCCTGTGTATAAAAAACGTGGTGGTTACGCAACGCTTAAAACCATGGTAAATGAGCTGAGAAGGGAAAATCCCGCTAACACCATACTGATGGATGGTGGCGATTGTTTTCAAGGTGGGGGCGTAGCGGCACTTAGCGAGGGAAGAGCTATTGTTCCTTTAATGAACAACATCGGATATGACTTAATGCTACCCGGAAATTGGGAAGTGGTTTATGGCAAAGAAATGATGATGAAGGATATGTTTGGCTACGATGCGCCAAAGGTGTGTGCCAACATGTTTCATGAAACCAATGATGAGTTTAATAATGACCTTATTTTTCCACCTTACTATGTTAAACACGTAGGTGGAATTAAGATTGGATTTATTGGATACAATGATCCCCTTACTCCGAAGCGTCAATCGCCTGCCTATAGTAAAGGTATTTTATTTACACATCCTGAAAAGAATGTGGCGAAGTATATTAAAATCCTGCGCGAGTACGAAGGATGTCATTTGGTAATGCTGCTAACACACATGGGCTTAGCCCAGCAAGTGGGATTGGCTAACATGCCTTTTGTAAAAGGCGTGGATTACATTATTGGTGCCGATACGCATGAACGCGTACGTGTGCCCATTCAAGCGGTGCATGCGAAGGTTACAGAGCCAGGTGCTTTTGGTTCCTTTGTTGCCAAGTTTGATTTTGTTGTAGAAAAAGGAGTGGTGAAGGATCACAGTTATCAATTGCTGGATGTAGATCCGGATCGCTACAAGGAAGATGAAGAAATGAAGGCTTTGGTGAAACAAGCGCGTGAGCCGTATCGAAAAGAATTGGATCGTGTAATAGGCACGACAAAAACGCCATTGGTGCGCTATTATGTAACAGAAACACCGATGGATAACTTCATCACGGATGCTATCATGTGGAAGTTTAGCCCCGACATTGCCCTCAGCAATGGCTTTCGATTTTGCCCACCGCTGGTGCCAGATTCAAAGACAGGTTTAGCTGAGATTACGGTAGATTATTTGTGGAGTATGCTTCCTGTAGACAGTGAAGCAAAGCGTGGCACTATTACAGGGCAGCAGTTGTGGGACTGGATGGAGAAGGAATTGCAAAATGCTTTTGCAAAAGATCCAGGAAAACGTTTTGGCGGTTGGGTAGTTCGGTTTAAAGGTATGGAGGTGAATTTTACCATTGCGAATGATGCAGGTAAACGTGTTAACTGGATTAAGGTGAAAGGCGAACCACTTAATAAAGCTAAGACATACAGCTTTGTGGCATGCGAGCGTGAAGGTGATCCGGACACCACCATCTGTCGAGTAGATAATGTGGCAGAGCCAAAACGACTTGGCTTCACCTTACATAGTATTATTGAAGAATATTTATCAAAGCATTCTCCGATAGAACCTGTTCTAGAGGGACGCGCCACAGCAACCGATGCTCCGAATACCTTACTTACTCAACTCAGTGGCTTTGGGTATGAGTTCAGGTAATGCATCTAAGAATTGACTGAAGGATTTATGGATACAGAGTGGAAGGTTATCTCAAAAATGTGATGACCTTCTTCATACCTGTAATCTAATACATATCCCAATTGATCAACTATTTTTTTTGCAATCGCAAGTCCGAGCCCTGTTCCATTGGAGTTTGTGTCTTCCCTGTAAAGCGTTCGAAAATTACTTCGGGCCGTTTTAAGGGATCTCCTTGGTTCATAATTTTGCACGTAGTCTTGGTTCCTTCAATCGTTATGCAAGAGTTGGGTGGTGCGTAGCGAATAGCATTGGAGATCAGGTTGGAAAGAAGTATTTCTAAGAGTGCTTTATTAGACTTGATCAGGATCTTTCCTTCTGGAAAGAAATATTTAATGACGAGATTTTTAGCACGTATGGATTCTTCAAATTGATTGATAAGTTGAGTAAGTGTACCGTCACCATCAATTTCTTCAAGCGTTTGAAATTGATTGTTTTCAATTTTAGTCAATAACAATAAATTTCTGTTTAATCGGGAGATTCGCAAGGCACTTGAATGAATGCTTCCAATCAGCTCTGCTTGTTGTTCGGTTAAATCCGTTTGTATGAGTAGGTCCAACTTTCCATTCAGGAGAGCCAGCGGAGTCTGAATTTCATGGGAGGCATTTTCTGTAAATTCTTTTTGACTTTGGTAAGCATTTTTATTGTTGGAAACGAGTTGAGTGATGGCAGAGCTGAGGTCTCGAAATTCTGCCGTTGACGAAAGCGGCAAATCAATAGATGCATCTTTGTCTATTTGAAAGCGTTTTAACCGATCCAGAATCGTATAGAAGGGATCCCAAATGACTCTGGTCAACTTGCGATTAATAAACACCAAACCTAGAAAGAGAACGAGAAGAAGCCCTGCTTGAATAGCTACAATAGCAGTAACCAAATCACCACTGCTCACCATCGATTCTCGAATGGTTAGCAAGTATGGCTTGTTCTGAATGGATACTCCGCTTACATAGGTTCGAAAAGGAATGATTGCTCCATGAAGGCTATCGTAACTTTCAACCGTAAATAGAGAATCTCTGATGCTGGGAGAGGGATTTGGTGTGAGGATAAACTCCTTGTTCATCATGTGGTACAGTGCCAGGTCGTCCTCAGTCTTTAGGTGTTCACTCGATTTGATGAAATCCTTTTTATGAGAAAGCAGAACGCTATCCATTTCGTGCACAAATAAGCGCTGAATAGCTACATAGAAAATGGGCGTACAAAGCACAAAAAGCAGTGCTGAGTAAAGTACGTAGTTCTGAATGGTGCGCCTTAATAGTTTCATGCCTCAAACTTATAGCCTAAAC
>LNFM01012300.1_pt1 | contig 11963 bp, 17 predicted proteins | sample 596031 | NCBI WGS metagenome assembly LNFM01 (sample SAMN04254537, study PRJNA301005) | activated carbon metagenome | isolation source: dual media filters at the Ann Arbor, Michigan drinking water treatment plant | place: USA: Ann Arbor | reverse complement strand
ATGGCCAGCCTGGGCAGCAAGGTGCTGCAGATCCGCAGCGTCGAATTCGCCGGCAAGTACCGCGTGCCGACACGCGTGCTGAGCAGCTTCACACCCTGGGACATCCCTCTCGAAGAAGAGATGAACTCGGGCACCCTGATCACCTTTGAGGAAGACGAGAAGATGGAACAAGCCGTCGTCGCCGGCATCGCGTTCAACCGCGACGAGGCAAAGATCAGCGTCATCGGCGTGCCGGACAAACCCGGCATCGCCTACATGATCCTGGGGCCGGTGGCCGATGCCAACATCGACATCGACGTCATCATCCAGAACGTCAGCCACGACGGTCGCACCGACTTCAGCTTCACGGTGCACCGCAACGACTACGCGCGCACGATGGCCGTGCTGCAGAACACCGTCATGCCCGCCACGGGTGCGGCCAGCCTCACCGGCGACCCGAAGATCTGCAAGGTCAGCATCGTCGGCATCGGCATGCGCAGCCATGTGGGCGTGGCCAGCACGATGTTCCGCACGCTCAGTGAAGAGGGCATCAACATCCAGATGATCACCACCAGCGAGATCAAGACCAGCGTCGTCATCGACGAGAAGTACATGGAGCTGGCGGTGCGCGCGCTGCACAAGGCCTTCGATCTCGACCAGCCCGCCGCCTGAGGCGAGGTAGGCAGGCCTGAAGTTCAGGCTAGAAGTCGTGACCGAGTGGCCGAAGGTGCTCCCCTGCTAAGGGAGTATGTGGGCAAAACCTGCATCAAGGGTTCGAATCCCTTCGACTCCGCCAGCGCACTGTCCGTAGCAGTCCGCAGCAATCCAGAAAGCCCCGCAAGTCGTTGATTTGCGGGGCTTTTTCCTTCCGAGGCCGTCCGCACTATTCCGTGTCAATCCTGGAGGTCCGGGGTTCCCGGTGGGGGTTCCGGGCCGGGTCTGGGGGTACGATGCGCGCACATAGCCACCACCGCAGGAAACATCAGCGTGGCAAGAGAACTGCTGTCGGCGCGCGGCCTCGAGGTCGCCGTCAAGGCCGCCACTGCCGAGGCGACCGAGAAGAACACGCGGGTCAAGGTCCGCGACGGCGACAACCTCATGCTCATCGTCCGGCCGGGCGGGGGCGCGTCGTGGGTGCTCCAGTACCGCATGGCCGGCAAGCGCAAGCCGCTGACGCTGGGCGCCTGGCCCACTGTAAGTCTGAAGCTGGCCCGCGAGCTGGCAGGCAAGGCGCGAGAGCTGGTCGCCGCCGGCGTGGACCCGGCGGAGCGCAAGCTGGCACAGGCCGCGGCGCAGGCCTCTCGCGCGAAGCCCTACAGCGTGCGCCAGCTCGTGGACGAATGGACGGCAAAGCAGCGCGTGAGCGACGTCTACGCCGGCAACATCGAGGCCGCGCTGAAGAAGGACGTGCTGCCGGTGATCGGCGCCATGCACCCAGCGGACGTGACGCGGCAGGACATTCTCAAGATCCTGCGGGCACTTGAGGGCCGGGGGTCGTTGGACATGCTGCGCCGGGTGCGGATGTGGCTGCGGCAGCTCTACGAGTTCGCCTTGGACGCCGACAAGGTGCAGGCCTCTCCGGTGCCCACCGGCCACCTGAAGAGCTTTCTGGAACCCCAGCGGGGGCACTTTCCCGCGCTGACGAACCCCCAGGACGTGGGGCCGCTGATGCGCGCCATCGCGGGCTATGACAAGCCCCTCGTGCGGACCGCGCTGCAGCTCTCTGCCCACGTGTGGCAGCGGCCCAGCGAGGTGCGCCTGGCCGTGTGGGAAGAATTCGACCTCGACGCCGCAAAGTGGGTGATCCCGGCCGACCGGATGAAGCTGGGCCGCGAGCACTGGGTGCCGCTGTCGCCGCAGGTCGTGCGCCTGCTGCGCGCGCACGCCGGCGTGGTCGGCGACGTCGGCATGCTGTTCCCCGGCCAGCGCCACGGGAAGACGCTCAGCGAGGCCACGCTGGGCGCTGCGCTGGACACGCTGGGCTACAAGGGCAAGCACACGCCGCACGGCTTCCGCGCGATGGCGCGCACGATCCTGGAAGAGCACCTGAAGGTCGATCCCAAGTTCATGGAGAAGCAACTCGCGCACGAATCGGGCGACAAGGTGCAGCGGGCCTACAACCGCGCCGAGTATTGGGACGAGCGGGTCAGCATGATGGCGGTGTGGTCGGACTGGCTTGAGGCGCAGCAGGCAGCGCTGCCGGTCAAGCGGCGCTGATCATCAGGCCACCTTCCCGCGTCCAACGAACCAATCCAGCGCTGCGCAGATTTCGGGGTCCTCGTACCAGCTCTCTATCTCGCGCTGGCAGGCGTGGTCGCGAAAGAACGATGGCCCCATGTAGCTGTGAAACTCCATGAAGACGCGGCCACCTGAAGCCAGGGGCAGGCGCCAGACGCGGGGACCGGTGACGCAAGCGCGGCACATCAGAACAGCCTTTCCTGCACCGGTTCCGGCTCCCGAGGCGCCAGCTCGGCATCGTCGCGACGCTGCTGCAGGTGCGCAGGGCAGAGGTGCTGATCCTTGCCGACCTGGTGGGCGTGGCCAGCGCAGAGCGGGGCGTCGCAGGTCTTGCCGCTGGCCAGCACGTGGTCGCACAGGAACGTGCTGGGCGCGCAGCAGCGCTGCGTGGTGCCGACGGTGCGCGAGTAGGCGTCAAGCGGCACGCGTGCGGCGCACGGCTTGGGCGCAGGCGTGCGGCCACGGCTGCAGATGAACCCGCGGCCGGCGCCAGGGATGGTGAAGGGCGTGCAGGGCATGGTCAGGCGCCAGCGCGGAGCGGTTGCCACTCGACAGGGCTGACCTCGTAGAAGCCGCTGCCGCTCTTGTTGGGAACGAACCACCCGTCGAAGGGTGGCATCAGGCCATCGCCGTCGCCGAAGGCGTAGTGCATCGGCTCAAGGACACGGCCCTCCGCAGTTCGGCCGCGCACTTCCAGGATGGGGTACCCCATGGTCGGCGCGTTGACCAGCGGATCCCAGCGGTCGGCGGGCCATTCGACGGCCTCCGACCAGTGAGGATGAGCGGGCGGGTTGTGCAAGCGCATGGCAATTTGCATGGCCTTGTGCTCTTCGGTTCCGGTCTTGCCCATCGCTATGCCGCTCGCTTGAACTCGACCGCCCACACCCATGGGTTGGCCTCGACGCTGCCGGACCCATTGATCGCTTCCCACAGCGAAAGGTAGCTCTGGCGCGGGTCGACGGTGTGGAAGTGCGAGCCGTCGGCCAGGCCGAAGCCGCCGAACCCGGGCACGATGCCCTCGGCCAGCGCATCCGCCGTGCTGATGTCCTGCAGCCGCTCCACGCGCACGCTCACGACTTCCATCAGGAGGCGACTCGCCACCCGCGGCATGAAGATGGCCGGGCGCTTCCACCAAGCGGGCGCGGCGCTGGCGCGCTTGGTCTTGCGGTAGCCATCGGGCTGTCCGCTGGCCGCGTGCACGTACTGGCGGCCGGCTTCCACCGTCAGGTCGATGAAATTCCACTCGTCTCTGCCCTTCTCCGGGTTGAAGCAGATTTCCCATCGGCCCCATGCGAAGAAGGTCTCACGGCCCCACAGGCGGTCGCCGGGTTGGCCGTATGGGCAGCGCGTTGGCTTGCTTCGCCACTCCCACGATGTACGAGTCGCCGCACCGAGCACCCACGCTGGCTCGCCGTCCGCGGCGCTCCAGGTTCGCTCAACGCTCAGGCCAGAGAAACTCATGTTCAAGCCCGGCGAGGGCTCGCGCCACTTCACGCCGCGGCGGGTCTGGGTCTTGCTGTCGTCCAGCGTCGCCAGCGCCATCGGGGCGCTGTAGAGAATGGCGATGTCGCGGCTCACGTGGCGGCTCCCATGAAGCGCTCGGCGAACCTCAGTGCCTGCTTGCGCCGGGCCAGGAACTCGGGGTTGTCGGGGTCGTTGTTCCACCCGACGTACTCCTTCGGCGGCTTCGCCATGGCACGTTGTGCACGCCGGAAGCTCTCTTCGAACTGCCACTGCGCGCTGGTGACCAGGAAGGGCTTTCTGCCCTCCTTCTCCGCTTCGGCCAGCTTAATGAAGGCTGAGCGGTTGAAGGTAGCCAGCGCGTCCATGGCGCAGATGGCGTAGCGCAGATCCTCATAGGACGGGCGCTCTCCGTCGCGCACGGCCGCGATGATCTGGCCAAGGTTTAGGGGTGTAGGCGTGGTGCTCATGCGGTCATGGCCTCTTCGATGGTTCGCTGGTTGAAGGGCTGCAGGCGGCACGAGCCGGGCAGCATCAGGGGGTGCTCGGGGTAGCCGCTGCGCGTGATGCGCAGGCACTGCAGCTCGCGGCTTGAAGCGCGGCGAAGCAGCGGAATCACCTGCTGAACGCGGGCGTCGATCTTCGGCTTTGCGCCCCAGGCCAGGCACACCGCGTCGGCGTCACGTGCCGCGGCCTCAATGTGCCCGTCGTTCAAGGGGCCGACGGCTTCCTTCGCCAGCCACAGGGCGCGGACCTTGGTGGCACGGAAGGCATAGAGGTTGACCACTTCCATTGCCCCGAAGCCGTGGGCGTGCGCAAAGCTCGCGCAGCGCTTGATCGTGTTGTCGTCAACGCGGGCGTCTGCGGTGCTCGGGTTGATCATCACGAACAGCAGGACCGGGCCTGGCGCCCAACGGCGCATCAGCCAGTAGCGGTACACGCCGCAGGCGCTGAGAATCGCGTCGCGCTGGGCGTCAGTGAGGATGTTCTTGGTGGGCATGGTCTAGAACGGCACCCCGTCGTCCTCGCCGATGCCCAACAGCACCGCCACGCGGCGCTCTCCCCAGGGATAGCCGCTGACGGTGGTGTGGGTCGGGATGGTCACGGTGGTGGCGGCGGCTGCCGCCTCGAAGACCACGAAGCGCTTGCCAGGGTTGCGCTCGGCCAAGCGCTTCGCTTCGGCTTCGGCGATAGCGCGGTTCGGCTGCAGCACGGCGGGCCTGCGCGCGAGGGGGATGCGCTGCGGCTCGTTGTTCTTCAGCCGCTGCATGACCTCGGCCGACCACAGGCCAGGCCACTCGTGAGCGTCGCTGCACTCCACGATGAGGCAAGGGGTGTCGTCGGTGCTCATGTTCGGTCAAGCACCTTGCGCACGCTCACGGTGCTGACGTAGTTGCGCATAGCCAGCGGCTTGCGCGGGACTTGCTCGATGGTGAGCACCAGGCCCCATTTGGTGGCCTTGTCGACCAGGCGCTGCGCTTCAGCCTCGATTTCGGCGGGCATGCGCTCGCGCGTCACGTGGCCCTGGCAGCCGGCTTCGGCGCTGCAGCCCGGGCGATTGCAGGTGCTGACGTGGCACAGCGGTGTGGCGGTCATCATGATGGCGTGCAGGAAGAGAGCATTGCGAAGAAGCAGACGAAGGCGAGGGTGGTGGACTGGTTGCGGCTGCGCAGAGACAGCAGCCAGGCCACGACGCAAAGGAACACGGTCATTACGGCTCCTGCGTGTTCGGGTCAGACCCGGTGCTCTGTTGCTGGGCCTCAGCCAGGGCCGACAGGAACCCAAAGATCAGCGGGTCACGGTCCTTGTAGAAGTCCTGGCCGCACTGGCTGTCCAGGTGGCGGATGGAAACGTAGCGTTCGTCCTTCTCGCCAGCGCAGTAGCCGGATTCAATGGACCACACCTGGGGCATCGTCGCTGGCGACGTCGACGGCGCTTCAGGCAATGGCCCGTGCTTGGGCTTCGCCGCCTGCTTTGCGCGGATCTTCTCCACCATGGTCCAGATGCGCGCGAGCTCGGCCTCGCCTGCCTCGTGCATGTTCAGGCCCTGGGCCAGACACAGCGCGGCCAGCGTCACCATCACGCCGCCCGTCTCCTGGCGGGGCTCGCCCACTGGCCGGCCAAACACGTAGTCCACGAGCTGATGCGCCTCGCTCTGCGTGCAGCCGCAAGACTGGACCAGCTCCAGTGCTTCTTCCAGGAAGCGGTGGTTGCGCTCCACCTTGTCGCCGGCAATCTCGGCGCCGAAGCAGGCCAGCAGCCACGGCTGCACGCGAAGCTGGAACGGCGCCTTGGCAGTAGCTGCGCGAGCCTCCAGCTCCACAGCGACGCGCTCAGCGCAGCGCATGCCCAGCGCGAAGCCGAACCACACCGACTGGACCTCGGGCCGCGAATACTCCTGCGCCACGCCTTCGAACTGGCGGCGGTCCAGCGGCAGCCGGTCCTTCAAGATCGCCGTGTCGGTGATGGCCCCCTCGAAGTAGTGGCGCATGTGCTCGACGGTGATGCAGCCCGGCCGATCGCGCGGCGCCAGGTGGGCAGCGGGTTGCGCGACAAGTGCATCGCGTTCCTCTTTGGCAACGCAATAGAGCTGCAGGAACTCATCGACGGCGGCCACGTCGCCGGCGTAGTAGCGCTGGCCCATCTCGGCCATGTTGCGTGCGAGCTCCAAGAGCATGAACTCGTGGAACGTCTCGCCGCTGCTAGTGCTCGCGTGGCCGGCCTGCTTCAGCATGCCGCTGTAGTGAACACGCATACCCTGATGCGGCGCGGCGAGAAGCGGGCTTGATGGCGGCGCGGCCTTTTGTTGGTAGCTTGCGAGGAAATCACGGGCAGAGAGCCACGCGCGTCCTTCCTCGGTGTCGGTGCCTTGGCCGTCCGTCAGCTTTTGCAGCGTCTGCTTGCCCACGTCGCTCTGCAATACGTTTGCCAGCAGGCGCACGGCTGCCGTCTCGGGACCCTCTGGGATTTGGCTCTGGGTGCTCATGCGTTGCTCCGGGTGGCCTTCGCTGCGTACTCGGCTTCTCGCTCGGGGCGATAGAAGCCGTGTCCGCTGACTTCCTCGTAAAGCTGGCTCATCGTGCGCAGCGTCGATTCAAGGCGCTGCGCGTGAGTCGTGCCTATCGAGAACCCGGCGGCGTTCAGGCTGTCGTAATAGCCCGGCACCCCCAGCCCGTGGTCATAGCGAATCGCCATGCTCATCAGCAGGCCAGGGGGCGGCTCTTTCGGAAGAGCTACTGCCACAGGCGCGGGCGCTACAAGGGGGTGTTTGTATAGCGGCCGCCACGCAATGGGCTCCACGCGCTGCAATGCTTCATCGGCGTTGAAGATGACCCAGTAGCTGCCGAACCACTCGCCCTGGACCTGCAGATGAGTCGAACGCCTGGCATAGCGCGTCGGCACCAGCAGCAGCACGGGGCCCGTCTCTTTCGGGGCTTCGTGCAGTGGCAGCCATCCGTCGGCCATCGCGGCGGCTTGATCGGTGATGCCGGCCAGCAGATCCCCAGCGCGGGCGACAAGCCCGGTCGCGCCGTCGTCAATCGCGCAGGTCGATAGCAGCTCCTGAAGCATGCTGCGCAGGGCCGTGGCGGGCGCCTCAGCCTTCCCCTCGAACCGCTCACGCAGCACACGAGCCATTTCAGGCGTGACGGCCGTGCCCTGACTGGTGTTGCCCAGCCCGGCCTCACGCAGCGCTGCGAATGCCTGCGGCACTTCGATACCCAGTTCGCGGCACAGGTCACGCAGCAGCAGCGGCAGGAACTCGGTGGCCGACTTCTGCGGCCCCGTGTAGAGAAGCCGGGCTTCGTAGCCCTGCCACTCGTGCGGCGCGGCAAACACCATGCGGGCGTGCTCAATGCTGCATGGCGACCATCCCATGCCTGTGAATCGGCTCTCCGCTGAGACCGGTTGCTGGGCTTTGGTCGCAAGCGCGATGGCCGCGTTCACCTTGGCTCGATAGAAAACCGGCCAGTCACCGTGCATTGGCAGGCCCGGCTCCAGGATGCGGCCCGCGACCGCGCGCCCGATGTCTCGCATGAGCGCGTCGATCTGTTCATCCGCCAGCGCCGTCACAGGAGCCGGTGCTGGTCCGGGAACGGCTGCACTCTCCAACTGGACGAGCGCAATGTCGAACTGTCTGGCGGCAGTGTCGAAGTCCGCGTCGGCGTCTTCAAACGCGCGCCAGTCGGCGTTCTTGGCTGAGCCCTTCATGCGGTCCAGCGCTGCACTCATGCGGTCGCGGCAGGCGCGCAGCTTGCGCGATGCGACCGCGGTGTTTGTAGCGCGCACGCAATCGTCCATGTCGGCGCTCTCGCTCATGTGGTGCTCCCGGCTGGTGCTGGCGTCCGCGCGTCGGCGAGCTTCAGCAGCGCCGCGTCGACCTCGTGCTCGGGCCAGCGCGCAGCACCGCCGAGCTTCACGGGGCTCGGCAGCTTGCCGCCCTTGATGAGCACGTAGATTGCTGACTTCTTCAGGCCGGTCTTGGCCTCGACCGCATCAAGCGGGATGAGTTTCAAGGGTGCTCTCCTTCTCTTCGGTGATGTCGTCGCCAGGCCAGTGCGGCAGCCGTTTCGGCCACAGCCCCATGTCCCGGACGTGCTTGCGTGTTCGCGCCCCGTAGGTCGCTTCAATCTCTCGGCGCTGGGCCTTGGGGTAGATGCGGGTCGTGCCGATCAGCGTGTGGCAGCCCGGGCGGCCTGGCGCGTCGGCGCAGCCGGGCCAGCCCAGTCGGCAATCGGTCTTGACGCCCGTGCCCTTGCCTTCGTCGGCATGGCAGAACTGGCTTCGCGGCGGCCGGCGGCAGTGCATGCAGGCCATCCCGCGCACGATGTCGATGTAGCCGTGGTGCTGCAGCGGCTCCGCCTTGGGCCGAGGCACGGCGACGTCCAGGCGCGCGGTGCCCGTGAATACCGCGGTGGCGCGCGCCTTGATCGTGTAGCCGTCCATGCGTTTCTCAGGGCGCCGCGGCGGCACCTTCGCCTGGAACCCGGTCCGCGACTTCAGCGGCTTGTTGCGCTTCATGCCCGGCCTTCCAGCAGCGCGCGCTGGCGCTGGCCCACGAGCTGAAGCAGGCGCAGGCGCACCTCCTGCCGGGTCGGCTGATACACCGGCTTGGGCATGACCTGCAGCCACTCGTCGGGGTGCATGCCGCCCTTCAGGCCGTTGCACTCGTTGCAGGCCCAGCGCAGGTTGTGCCAGGCGTTCGTACCGCCCAGCACCTCGGGCAGGTAGTGGTCGACGGTGCCGACCTTCAGGCGCGTAGGCCGCAGGCAGTAGGCGCAGCGGTCGCCATAGAACGCGCAGAGCTGTTCCCGAAGCATGCGGCGCTCGACGCTGTGCAATTCCTTCATTGCAGGTCCAGGCTCAGTTGGGCCGGCGAGCTGTAGCGCCGGCGCGGTTGTGCGCTGCGCGGCAGCACGGTGAACGTGGGCACGCGGCCAGGCTTGACCACCACGCGCTCGGCGCACTTCGGGCCCCAGCCCACAGGGCCGTCGGGCGTGTCGATCTGCACGGTGAAGCGCACGAGGGGGCGTTGGCAGGCTACGCACTTCATTCCCTGAAGTCGGCCAAGATGGCCTCGATCGCGTGCATGCGAAGCAGCGGGCTCAGCGCCGGCCACAGGGTCTTGCAGGCGTGATTGGTGCGCAGGAAGGCCACGCACGCGTCGTGAAACTCGCGCATCTCGCCCTCTTCCATCTCGGTGTAGCTGGTGCTCTTCGGGACCGGGAACACGCCGCCCTTGGGCCCTGGGTGCCAGTCGCAGTGACCGGCGCCGACCTTCAACCAGTCACGGAACCCCTTTTCGAAGTTCGTGAAGCGCTCTTGCGCCTCGAACACGCGGGTCTCCAGCAGCATGTGCCGGCGGTGGAACGGGCCGCTGCGCGCCTTGTGCGTCTTCACCGTGGCAATCTCGCCCGGCTCCAGGCGGAACAGCATGCCGATGAAGCGGCGCCACTTCCGTTTCTCAATCTCGCCCAGCCCGTCCACGATGCCGAACAGCACGCGCGTGGCCGCGATGCGATCGGCGTCGCTGATCGGCTCTTGGATCTGGCGCACGAGAGTGATGTCGGGCATGGGGACTGCGCAGCTCGGTTTCAGGAGGACACAAGCGTGTCTGCGGCAGCAGGCTCAGCAGCGGGAGTTACCGATGCGATGGGCGTCACGGACGGCACTTCAGGCAGCGTTTCGCCGCGCCGGATCAGCAGGTCACGCGCGAGGCGGCGCAGGCTGTTCTCGCCGGTGTCGATGCGCTCGGCCAGGGCCATGTCGGGGTTGCGCACGCCCTCGATCTGGTCGCGCTTGATGCCCAGCACCTCAGCGATGAACGGATCAGCGCCCGTGTCGGACAGCAGGAAGTAGACGGTGCAGGGGTCTTCCTGGCCGTCGCGGTGCAGGCGACCCGCGCACTGCTCGTGCATCGCAGGGGACCAGTCCAGCTCACCGAAAACGCCGGTGTGGCAGTAGCCCTGAAGGCCGTCGACGCCGGCGCCGGAGCGCAGGGACATGATCAGCACCTTGGTCTCGCCGGACGTGAAGCGGCGGATGCTTTCGTCCTTCTGCGTGGCGGACTCGCTGCCCGTATACATGGCCGGCTGGAAAGCGGCCAGGCCTTCCATCCAGATTTCGTATACAGCCCGGTGCCATCCCCAGAGCACGATGGGCTCGCCGCTTTCCAGCAGCAGCTTCGCGAACTCCACGACGTAGGGGCTGTTGTGGGTAACGGTAAAGTCCTCAAGTAGGAATAAACCATCCCCATCGAGCTCGAAACCGAAATAGTCGCCCTCGCCGACGGGCCGCACAGCGATGCCAGACACCAGGGCGTTCTTCGCCTGCTGACGCGGGACAGCTTTCTTCCGGGCGATCTTTACGGGCAACTGATCGAGGCCATCTCCGCTGATCGTCACCCTAAAGGCAGTGAACTCGCCAGATTGGCAATTAGCGGATGTCTTGACCACTGAAGTGCGGAAACCCAACGATTGCGCCAGTCTGCTTACCTGATCAGCGAATCCATTCCACTTTGAAGACAACACGTAGCAATTGCTAGTGAGGCTTCCGTCGGTGTCAATCAAGCCAGCCAGCAGAGACATCCGCGTCTCGCGGTCGTTCAGCATGTAGCACTCAGGGATGTGCTTATTGCCGAAGACGCCTAACTGCTTGAGTGCCGTCCGAATTGGGTTGCGACTCTTGCCGCGCAGTTTGTCGGTGCCGAATTCAGGCCCCGAGATGCGATAGGTCGGGGCCACGCGGTCAGCGTGTTTAATGGTTACGGTCAGGCCATGAGATTCGGCGAATTGATCGATGTGCGCCTTAATTTCGGGGTCCATCGTCGTGATCGCCACGGCGTCAGATGTGCCGTCGCCAAGCCATGCACCAAGGAAGTACGGGTCGATCGGAACGGCCTTCGATGCGTAAGCGATGCAGGGCGCCTTGTAGCCTTTGACCAGCCGCCGGAAGTGGGCGCTCTTGGTCAGATAGTCGTCGACCGAAATCTCGATGTGGTCGCCGACGACATAAGGGCTGAACAGGAAGCGGTCGCCGTGTCGAATCTTTCCGCTGTGCTTTAGGGCGAGGATGTGGTTGCCGTTGACGACATAAGGCTTGAACAGCGGCCTCGCTGAAGTTGAGGACACTTCGTACATCTGATCGCGGCCATTCGTCGTCGCCACAATCCGGCGCGGCCGACTGTCCGGGCCCATCAGCAGGTCTCCAACGCTCAGTTCTTCGACCGGCGCCACCGAGCCATCGAACTTGACAATCCTTGTTCCCTTGGCAACACATTTCGCGATGCCGGTGGCCTGCCGCATGAGGGCGTCGAACTCGCCCGCGGCCTGCATCTTCTGGCCCTTGAACTGCTCGTTGTGGCGCAGCACGATCTTGGCCAGCGCGATCGCGTTGCCCTTGATGGCGTCCAGCGCGGCCGCGTCCGACTCGACCTCGTGCACCACCTTGGTCAGGGGCGGCAGCTCGCGGCCCACCTCGGCGCGCGTGCGGCGCAGCATCAGCCCAGAGCGGCGCAGGTAGGCGCCGAATTCCTTGGGGTCCGTCAGGCGGGACTTGCCGCCGGCCTCGGGCGTGCACCACTCGCGGATGAACTCGCCGTACTCACCCAGGGCATCGGGCGACAGCACGTTGATGACGTGGTGGAACTCGTGGCCGTAGTTGTAGATCGGCGTGGCGCTCAGGCCCAGGCGACGCCAGGCGCGGCCGGCGACATGCCCGGCTGCGATGTGGATCCCGGTGCCAGGGCTGCGCAGCGCCTGGCACTCGTCGAACACCACCAACTTCAC
>LNFM01011537.1_pt1 | contig 11964 bp, 8 predicted proteins | sample 596031 | NCBI WGS metagenome assembly LNFM01 (sample SAMN04254537, study PRJNA301005) | activated carbon metagenome | isolation source: dual media filters at the Ann Arbor, Michigan drinking water treatment plant | place: USA: Ann Arbor | reverse complement strand
GATCTTGAGCTGCCGTTCGTGCGTCGCGACGGTGCCCGGCTGATGGTGCACGCGCTGGGCCACGTCGAGCATGAGAACGGCGTTCCGGTGCGCCTGGTGGGCGCGTTCCAGGACATCACGGCGCGCGTCGCCCAGCAGGCGCGCGAACAGGCCTTGGCTGATGAGCTCGCGCGCGAGCACGAGCTTCTGCAGGTGACGCTGCAATCCATCGGCGATGCCGTCATCACCACCGACCCCGACGGACGCGTGACCTGGCTGAACCCGGTCGCCGAGCGGCTGACCGGCTGGCTTCAGGCGCAGGCGCAGGGGCGTCCGCTCGAAGAGGTTTTCCGCATCGTCCTCGAGCACACACGCGCACCGGCCCCCGACCCCGTGCGCGCGTGTCTTGCGACCGGCCGCATCTCCACGTTGATGGAGCACACGCTGCTGCTGGCGCGCGATGGACGCGAGATCGGTATCGAGGACTCTGCCTCACCGATTCGCGCCGCCGACGGCCGGGTGCACGGCGCGGTGCTGGTGTTCCACGACGTCACCGAACAGCGCCGTCTGGCGGGCGAGGTGCGGCACCGGGCCTCGCACGACGCGCTCACTGGCTTGATCAACCGCGGCGAGTTCGAGCTGCGCTTGCGTGCCAGCCTGGAGCGCGCGCGGCTGAGCGATGCGCGCCACGTGCTGCTGTTGATCGACCTTGACCAGTTCAAGCTGGTCAACGACGCCTGCGGGCACGCCGCCGGCGACGAGCTGCTGCGCCAGGTCGCGCGTCTGCTTCAGCAGACCGTGCGCGGCAGCGATACGCTGGCGCGCGTGGGCGGCGATGAATTTGCTGTGATTCTCGAGCACTGCAGCAGCGAACAGGCGCTGCGCGTGGCCGCCCTCATATGCGAGCGTATCGACGCCTACCGCTACCTGCATGGCGCGCGCAGCTTCCGCGTTGGCACCAGCGTCGGCCTGGTGCCGGTAGACGATGCCTGGCAGGACGCCGCGGAGTTGATGAAAGCCGCAGACGCTGCGTGCTACGCCGCCAAGGAGGCCGGCCGCAACCGAGTGCACGTGTGGCACGACAACGACGAGACGGTGCGCGCGAATCAGGGCCAGATGCAGTGGGCGACGCGGCTGGAGCAGGCGATCGACGAGGGCCGCTTCGTTTTGTACGCACAGCACATCGCTTCCATTGCGGACCCCGACGCCCTATCGAAGGCCGCCGGCTGGCACGCCGAGGTGCTGGTGCGACTGCTCGAGACCGACGGCAGCCTGGTGATGCCGGGCGCCTTCCTGCCCGCCGCAGAGCGCTTCCGGCTCGCAGCGCGCGTCGACACTTGGGTGCTGCGGAGCACACTGGGCCTGCTGGCGTCGACGCCGGAGGCCTGCGCTCCTGGCTTGCTGAGCATCAACCTGTCGGGCCAGTCGGTCAGTGACGCCGCCTTTCGACGCCTCGCGCTCGATGCGCTGCAGCAGGTCGGCGAGGCGGTGTGCAGCCGGCTATGCCTGGAGATCACCGAGACCGCGGCGATCGGCAACATGGCCGAGGCGACGGCCTTCATCGGCCAGCTTCACGCCTTGGGCCTGCGCGTCGCGCTCGACGATTTCGGCGCGGGCAGCGCGTCGTTCGGCTACCTGAAGCAGCTGCCGGTGGACCTGCTCAAGATCGACGGCCAGTTCGTGCAGAACCTGCTGGACGATCCCTTGGACGAAGCGGCCGTGCGAGCCTTCGTCGATGTCGCGCGCGTGCTGAAGCTGCAGACCGTGGCGGAATTCGTCGACCGGCCCGCCCTGCTGCCGCGCCTGCGCGAACTGGGGGTGGACTGGGCCCAGGGCTATCTGCTGCATCGGCCCGAGCCCCTGCATCGCCTGCTTGGTTTGGCCACGCGAGACTGAGGCGATGCACCTCGGGCACCGTGTCGGCGCGCAAGTCTGGCGACGGCCTGCCAACATGAAGCCTGATGCCCGCCCTCCCCCGGAGCCCGCCGTGTCGACCCTCGAGATCTGGGAATTGCTGAGTTACGTGGTGACCGTCATCGGTCTGCCGCTGGCGATCCTGCTGTTCTTTCACGAGCAGCGGAAGGAACGCGACAACGAGGAGGAGGAGATCCACCAGCAGTTGGCGGACTCCTACACCGGCTTCATGCGCCTGGTGCTGGAGAACGCCGATCTGGGCCTGGTGTCACGTTCGGTGGGCCAAGCCCTGGATGAGGAGCAGCGCGAACGGCGCCTGGTCCTGTTCGACCTGCTGGTCTCGCTGTTCGAGCGCGCCTATGTGCTGGCCTGGGAAGACCACATGAACCCGCGTCAGCGACGACGCTGGGCGGCCTGGGAAGACTGGATGCGCGAATGGTGCCGGCGTGAGGAGTTTCGCGAGGCGCTGCCGGCATTGACGCGCGGCGAGGATCCCGACTTCGTCCGCTACATCGCCGGATTGGCCGAGGAAGAGCGGAGCCCGGGGTCTGATCCAGCAAACTAGCATCGGGCCGCCGCTGGCTTGCCGCGGACGCGTGGGCCAGCACGCTTCGGTCGAAGTGCAGAAGCACGGGCAATCCACCCACCCGTAACCCTTCGTCAATCAGGTGCGCGAACGGTCGGGACGCGACACCTACGGCTCGAAGCCGTTGGCGAACACGGCCACGGTTAGCGGCACCGCGAGCCAGACGTCGCGCAGCTGCTGCTCGGCGAACACGCCCACCGGGCGCGGATCGGAGCCGAAGGCGAGCCGCCCGCTGTGGCCGCGCTGGTTGGTTTCGGTGTCGCTGATCATCACGCTGCGCGCGCTGCTGCTGCATACCGGATCGCTGCAGGCCCACCAACCGCCGCTGCCGATCGTGCCGCTGCTGTAGACGGGCAGATCGCCCGGACGTAGGAGCAGCTGATTGGCGATATCGAAGGGGTTGGGCAAGGCGGCTCGGGTCGTGCTGGAACAGCTGGCATCCGCGCAGGTGACCAGGCTGCGCACACCGGAGAAGGAGTTTTCCAGCAGCACGGGTCGATTGTCGGCGCGCACGGCGATGCCGCCGCCATTGAAGACCTGCTCGGTGCCGAGGGTGCGCACGGTGACGCTGGTGCATTCCGCATCGTCACAGCGCGCCACCCGCAGTTCACCCGCGAACGTCCCGGGCGTGGGCTGACGGGTCAGGCCCCAGGTGATCACCGGGCGGCCGTCGCCGCCGATTGCCAGCCCAAGGCTGGCCACCGAAGTCGACTGCTGCGAGGGATCGGGCTCATCGACCACCAGTCGCGTCTGCCCGCTGCTGCAGTTGATGTCCGCGCACGAGAACAGGGAGACCGCGTTGGTGCTTCGGCTCATGTACAGCATCAGCGGCCGCCCATCGGGGCGAATCGCCAACTCCGTGAAATCGCCGGTGGCATTGGCCGAGCCGCTGACCTCGCGCTGCGTACCGTTACTGCAGTCGGCGTCGGCGCAGTCCCAGGCGGCGCTGCCGCCCACGTTGGAGTAGTAGGCGAACGGCCGACCGTCCGGACGCAGCGCGATCGAAGGTCTCGACGCATCGGCATTCGCGCCGCCGCTGTCCCGATAGACCACCGAGCTGCATAGTCGGTCCGTGCAGATACCGATGCGTGGCCGGCGCAGCTTGGTCCAGATCGCCACCGGGCAGTCGCCTGCCTGTGAATCTGCCACCGTCAGGACAGAAGAGGCGCAGGTAGTCCGTGGCCCGGCAGGGTCTTCACCGGGTCGGGGTTGCTTGGGCCACGCATGGCCCCGAATGCGCCGATGGCTGCAGGTGCCGACAGCAGCGCTTTGCGTCTGGATAACGCGGCATGTCGCAAAGTCGTGCGCGGCTACGAATCCACTGGGTGATCCAACGTCCGAGGTACTGCTCGCCATGAACCCCAATCATCCCAAAACTAGCCGGCGTGCCGCTGCCGTGTGTCTGCTGCTGTCGACCGCGGCGCTCCCGTCGCTCGCCTCGGCGCAGGCACGTGCGCCTGAGCCTGAGGGCGCCTGGCCGGACTGGGCCATCGCGGTGCCGCCCCTGAGCGCCGCGGAGATCGCTGCCATCCCGCGTTCCACGACCGTACGGCGTGAGGACAGCAGCGCCTACGTTGGCGTTCCAGCCCGCGCTCCCGCGCCCTACGACGTTGAAGCTCGCCTGGCCCTGCACGCGCAGGCCGGGGTTCGCGCAGCGGTGTTCACCGTCAACTACCTGGGTGACACCGACGCCAACGACATCAACCCTGGCGACGGCGTCTGCGCCGATGCGACTGGGGCCTGCGGCCTGCGCACGGCCATCCAGGAAGCGAATGCGCTGCCGGGGCTGGACACCATCGTGCTGCCGGCGGGCACGATCACACTGGCCACCGCAGGTGAGAACGAGGAGGCTGCGTTGACGGGCGATCTCGACATCACTGACAGCCTGATCATTCGCGGCGCAGGTGCATCGGTCACCCTTGTCGACGGCAACGGTGCCGTGACCGTCGACCGCGTGTTCCATGTGCGGCAGAGCGGCACCAGCTACATCACCGCGGATTTCATCGACCTGTCTGTCCGCGGCGGCAATCTGGCTTCAGGCACCGGAGGCGGCATAGCAGCGACCTGCCGCGCGGACGTCGTCGTGCGTCGCAGCGGCGTGTTTGAGAACTTCGGGGCGTTCGGCGGTGGTATCAGCGTGTCGGGGTCCGGCGGCTGCCCGCCCGAGCTGCTGCCGCGCATGGTGATCTACGAGAGCGCGGTCTATCGCAATACCGCCAACAGCAATCTTGCGGGTGCGGGCATCGATCACTTTGGCGGCGGCACGCTCAACGTCATCAACAGCACGGTCGCGCTAAATGTGAACAATTCCTCGACGAGCTCGGCCGCAGGTGGCATCAGCGTCTCATCGAACACGCCGAACGTCGCCACCATCCGCAGCAGCACCATCATCGACAACAGTGCGCCAAGCGCGACTGCGAATGATGGTGTCGGCCTGCGCATCGGAGTCTCGTCGACCACCACGTTGATCGACAACCTGATCGGCTTCAACTTCTTCAACAACAACACTTCGATTGCCAACTGCGGCGGTACCAGCGCCACCATCACCAGCGGCGGTGGAAACATCTACAGCTCCGGAACCGTGACCTGTCCGGTCAATGCGAACGACAGCACGGGCAACAACTCCAGCTTGGCGCCGGGTATCGCGCTGAACGCCCCGGGGCAGACGCCCACCGCTGCGATCAGCGCAGTCTCCGCCGCGCGCCTCTTTGGCAAGTCCTGCATCCTTCCGAACGATCAGCGCGGTGTCGAACGTCCGCTGCGGGCCTGCTCCAGCGGTGCGTACCAGTTCGTCGTGGCGCCTCCCATGCCGGAAATCTTCGACGACAGCTTTGAGTGAGCGGAACGGCGGGTTGGTCCTATCGGGCCGTCCTGAGCGCTGAGGTGATGCGACGTGTCGCGTCCTCGTCTCGCCGTGGCGTGCAGGCGAGCCGCCTATTCCCCCATCACCTGCTGCGCCGCCAGCCGCAGCTTCTGCAGGTGCCGCTCCATCTGGCGCAGGCGCTCGACTGCGGTTTCCTGGCTGCCCGGAATGAAGCGCAGCGATTCGCCCGGCGCGAGCTGGGCCAGGCGCGGCAGGTCGGCACGGGCGGCATGGCCGATGCGCGGGTAGCCGCCGACCGTCTGTGCGTCGGCCATCAGCAGGATGGGGCCGCCTTCAGGCGGCAGCTGCAGGGTGCCGGGCACCACCGGTTCGGACAGCGTTGGCGAGGGTTCCAGCAGATCGAGCGTGGGCCCCTCAAGGCGCAGGCCCATGCGGTTCGAGCGCGCGGACACCCGCCAGGCGCTGTCGAACAGCCGCTCGCTGTCGGCGACGCTGTCGCGCCCCGGCAGCAGGCTGATTTCTGCGGGCTGGTCGAGCTCCAGGATCGGCGCCGGGTTGGCCCACCAGCGCGCCATGCGCACGCCGATGTCGGCACGCGGCCAGCTGCGGCCGACCAGGCTCATGCCGCGCAGGCGCAGCTGGTCGCCTTCCTGCAGGGCACGCCCGGCGAGGCCAGGCCAGCCCGAACCCGGCAGGCAGCCGCGGCCGTCCAGCACGGTCGGCACATCGATGCCGCCGGCCACGGCCAGATAGCCGCGCGCGCCGCGCTGCATGCGGCCGATCCGCAGGACCGTGCCGGCGCCCAGCCGCAGCGGCCGCCACATCGGCAGGGCCAGGTCTTCGACCTGCACTTCGAATCGACCGCCGCAGAGCGCGATCACCACATCGTTCTGGAAGCGCAGGGTGGGTCCGGTGAGGGTGAATTCCAGCGCTGCTGCCTCGTCGGCATTGGCTACCAGGGCATTGGCCGCACGCAGGCTGAAGCGATCCAGCGCGCCGCCCAGCGGCACGCCGATCGCGCGGTGCCCGCGGCGACCGAGATCCTGCACGGTGGTCAGCAGTCCGGGCGACAGCACTTCCATCATGCGCCGTGCTCCCGCTCAAGCCGCTTGAAGTCGGCCGGCGACACCGCCACGAAGCGTACGCGGTCGCCCGGCATCAGCAGGCTGGGCGCCGCGCGGCGCAGGTCGAACAGCACTTCGGGCGTGCGCCCGATCAGCCGCCAGCCGCCGGGGCTGGCCTGTGGATAGATGCCGGTCTGCGCGCCGCCAATCCCGACCGCGCCGGCGCGCACTTCTGCGCGCGGCGTGGACAGACGCGGCATCGCCAGCCGCGCGTCCAGTCCGAGCAGATACGGAAAGCCCGGCAGGAAGCCGATCATCGCCACCGTGTACTCGGGCTTGCAGTGCAGGGTGATGGCGGCCTCCTCGTCCATGCCGGCGTGCGCGGCAAGGTCGGCGAGGTCGGGGCCGTAGTCGCCGCCGTAGCAGACCGGGATCTCGATGCGGCGGGGCAGGGGCTCGCGGCGGTTGGCATGCTCGTACTCGCGCAGCCGCGCACGCACCCAGGCGGCGACGCTGTCGAGGTCGGTCTTCAGCGGGTCAAAGTGGATCGCCAGCGCGCTGTAGGAGGGCACGAACTCCTGCACGCCCTCTGCCGGCTGCTGGCGCAGCAGGCCGGAGAGCTGCTGCACCGCCAGCGTCAGCGCAGGTTCCAGGCTGTCGCCGAAGCGCAGCAGCAGGGCGGCTTCACCCAGCGGCTCGAATTGCGGCTTGAGTTTGCGCTCAATCATCGGCGCAGGCCCGGGTGGCATCGAGCGCGGTGATGAGGCGCGCGATCAGGACGCGAGCGTCCCCGGGTGCATAGGACTGGCGCGCGCCGTTGCCCCAGACCGGACCAGGCCAGGCGGCGTCGCCGGGATGGCGGGCGATGAGGTGCAGGTGCAGCTGCTCGACGATGTTGCCGAGCGCGCCGATGTTGAGCTTGTACGGTGAAGCGACGGCATTGAGGGCGCGTGCGGCGTGGTTGAGCTCGATCAGCAGCTCGGCCTGGTCGAAGGCGGACAGCTCGAACAGCTCGCGCACCGCTGCGCGCCGGGGCACCAGCAGCACCCAGGGGAAGCGCTGGTCGTCCATCAAACGCAGACTGCACAGGCCGAACTCGGCCACGGGCAGGCTGTCGGCTTCAAGTCGAGGATCAAGCAAAAAGGACGCGCTCATGCCAAGTGCAGCTCCAGGAACTGGCGGCTGACCTGCAGGGCGCGTGCCGCGGATGGCGCATGAAAATCGACGCGCTGCTCGCAGTTGAAGCCGTGGCCGGCCTCGAACATCTCAATGCGGGCCTCGGGCAGGGCGCGGCGGTGGGCTTCGATGGCCTCGGCAGGGATCAGTGCGTCGTGTCGGCCGAACAGCAGCAGCAGGGGCGCCTGCGGCCGTTCATGCAGGAAGGGCACGGTGCGACCGCCGTAGTAGCTCACCGCCGGCAGGCCCAGTCGCGTGCAGCACAGGAAGGCGATGCTGCCACCGATGCAGAAACCCAGCGCGCCGACCCGGAGCCCGCGGGCGCGCAGCGCGTCGGCGGCGGCAGCGCAGCCAGCGACGCAGCGATCGAAGCCCACTTCGGCCATCAGTGCCCGACCGCGGGCGACGCCGGACTCGGTGTACTCCAGCTCGACGTCGGGCTCGACGAAGTCGATCAGCTGCGGCGCCAGCACCGCGTAGCCGAGCTCGGCCCAGCGCTCGGCCACGCTGCGGATGTGGGCATTGACGCCGAAGATCTCCTGGATCAGCACCAGCCCGGCGCGCGGTGCTTCGGCGGGTTCGGCGGCAAAGGCGCGGATCAGGCCGCGGTCTGTGCTGAGTTCAATTGACGACGGCATGGTCGGGGCCGGGTTGCGCTGGGTGGCTGGGTGGGTGGTTGGGTGGGTCGACAATGCTCCGCATGATCGCCACTTTCCTGCAAGTCTGGCCAGGTGGCTGCGCCGCAAATGCATCCAGCCTGGCTGATCGGTTCGGCTTCGTACCGGCCACGGCGACATGCGGCCCTGCAGTTGGGCAAAGCAGCGCGTCTGCGCAGCCCCCTGCGCCAGCCCCAGTTGAGGCGCTTCCCAGCCCCGCGTGGTCGCGCAAAGGTTCTCGAGGAATCATGGAGTCGTCGTCCCCGCGAAGGCGGGGATCCAGAATCGAGCTGGGCCTCTGCCTTCGCGGGGGCGACGAGCAACGGGAGCGAGAGTGCTGCCTAGTGAGCCGATCCCAGGCCCGTCCCGGCGCGCGCGACCTGCAGCTTCCAGCCGGCGATGCGCGAACCCGGCTCGGTGTTGAGGTGGCTGCTCAGGTAGTACAGCCGACGGATTTCCGACTGTTCGGCCGGGCCGGCTTCGGCATCGGCGAAGCGCTGCTGCAGGTAGGACGGCGGCAGACTCTGGCTGTACAGCACCGCAGTCGCCTGCTGAACTCGCCGCGCCTGCTCGGGCGGCAGCTGGAAGCGATAGGTGAGGCGGTCGCTGCCGGTCAGGCTGGGGTCGGTGTAGTGCGGGTCGTTGGCGGCTTCGCCCTCGACCTCACTGAGGATCTGTATGAAGGGCGAGGGGTTGGCCCGGAACCACTTGGGATCGAAGCCGCGCGGGCGTAGGCGGTTGTCCTTCACCGGATGGGCGCGGCGCAGAAACGAGGTGGTCAGCATGCCATCGGAATCCTTGATCAGCTCCTGGTAGATCTGCACCTGATCGCCGCGGGTGATCGTCTGGTAGTGCGGCTGGTAGTCGCGCTGGTCGATGCCCTGTTCGGTCTTCAGCGGCGTGTCGCTCAAGCCATCCAGGATCACGCCGAGCGCATTGCTGCGGCCCGACGCCCACAGGGGCGCGCCCTGTGCATCACTGACCGTGAACTCGATGAACAAGCGGCGGAAGCCGACCCCCGAGGGCAGGAAGTGGCCGGCCTGGTTTCGCACCTCGACCTCGGCGCTGACCTCGCCGGTGGCTGGGTCCACGCTCAGCGAATGTATCTGCAGTTCGGCCGTTTCCTGGCTGGCCATCCGCTGCATCGACTCGGCGGCGGTGATCAGCGCGGGCTGGGTGGTGGTGGCGCCCATGTAGTCGATCTGGCGCACACCCAGCAGCAGCGGGAACTGCTGGAACATCTCGTTCAAGAACAGATTGATCCCGTGCAGCGCATGGCGCGCGTAGCGGTCGCGCGGGGTGAGCTGAAGCTCGGCGTCCGGCAGCCGGTGGGCGGTCGGTGCGAACGCGCTGGACTCGATGTTGGCGATGCGCGTGCCGGCCAGATCCTGACCCTTGTAGTGGGTGGGCATGTGGCAGTCCTGGCAGCTCTGGAAGGTGTCGCCGCGCGCGAACTCGCTGTTGGTCCACTCCAGATGCGTGGTCTGCTCGTAGGTCGCGGTGACCGTGCTGCCGTCCGGCGCCTTGATCGGGTAGGGCTGGCCCGCGTTGTCGAACACCGGCAGCAGGATGTTGTGGCAGCTGCCGCAGAGGTCGGAGCCCTGGATCTGCGCGCCGAAGGCTGGCGTGATGCCCAGCGCGTGCTGCATCGGCTTGGTGATCACTTCCTGGTAAGGGCCGTACAGCGTGTCATCCGGGCCGGGCACCCAGTTGCCGGTGAAGCTGGCTTCGCTGCCCAGCGCTTCGCTGCTGACCCGATGACAGACCGTGCAGGAAATGCCGTCGCGGGCCAGGTTGCCGTACTTCGCGTAGGGCTGCGAATCCTGATACTGGCCCAGCATGTGCAGCCGGAAAGGCTCGCCGAAGGCGATCTGCTTCGGCGGCTCGATCGCGAACAGATCGGTGCAGCGGGCGTCGTCGGAGGCGGTATCGATGCCGAGCTGGCGCTGGCCCATCACACCGTGGCAGTGCAGGCAGGTGGTTTCGATGCACTCGGCGTGCATCGGTAGGCGATTGGTCTCGCTCTGCAGCTGTGCAAAAAACACCGGGTCGCGCCCGGCCAATCCCATCGGTGACGCCCGCCACTCGGCATAGGGCGAGACGTTCACGTTCTGACCGGTCTGTGGATCCTGGATCAGCATGTGCGGCACGCTGCTGTTGGACACGGTGGCGTCGTGGCAGCCGATGCATTGGTCCGAGGTGACGAAGGCGCCGGGGCCGCTTGCGGCGGCGGGATGATGGTCGAAGGTCTCGGCGGGCAGCCGATACGCGAAAGCCTCGCCGAAGCTGTGCGGGCCCAGGTCGCCGAAGTACTCGGCAAAGCCGGGCGCGGGCTGCGCGCGGGCCTGACTGAAGGCCCAGCCGGGCGCGCTCGATTTGGCCGATGTTGGGGGCGCCAGCTCATCGTCGCTGCCATGCGCGCCGCCAGCGCGGCCCGCGCTCCCGGCCGAGGTCTGCGCGTCAGCTGCGGGGCTGAATTGCCGGTACTCCAGCCCGGGGCCGAGCACGTTTTCCAGCGCGGAGAAGGTCGACAGCGACTCGGCGGATGCGTGGCAGTTCATGCAGTACGCGCCGAACAGGTTGTAGGGCGTGACCACGCTGGCCAGATGGCCGTCGGCGTCGAACAGATCGCCGGTCGGATACCAGTGCGGATTGCGCTGCGGCTGCTCCGGCGTCGTGCCAAAGAACGCCGGGTCGGTGACCGCCGAGGCCGTCAGCAGGGGCGGGTTGCCGTCGCCGCTGGCCGTGGGGTTCGCCCAGTACCAGCCATCGAAACTGGCCTCGGCCGCACGCACCATGACGGTCCAGGAACTGGGCTCGACGGTTTCAGGTTTGGCGGTGATGCGCAGGCACTCGGCGGCGGGATCAATGCCCAGGGGCTCGGCCTGGATCGCGCGCATCTCCTTGATGATGATCGCGCCATCGCGGGGCGGCCGGTCTGCGGGGCGCCCCGCGCACATCCAGTGCACCACGGCCGGCGAGTACCAGACCCGAACCGCGGGGTGCACGCCATAGCTCTGGCCCTGATCGATGCCGCCGACCATCGGCCCGGTCAGACGCCAGCCCTGATCGGCGACCCAGCCTGCGACTTCGTCGCGGTAGCTGCGCGCACGCAGGAACCCGCGCAGCGCGATGTCGTAGCGATTCTTGGCGTCGAGGTCGCTGAGCGGCGCGGGCGTGCCGACGGCAGCGGTATCGGACTCCGACGGCAGCGGGTGCCGCGCCGTGTAGTCATCGCACCAGGCCTGCGTCTGCTGTGGCGTCGGCTCGGAACTGCCGCTGCACAGCCACTGCTGCGGCTCATCAGCGGGAAACGGTGCAAAGCCTGCTGCATGCGAGCTCGACACCGTCAGAAGCACACTGATGCCGCCGCATACGGCAAGCCAGCGCGCGCGTCGTCCGATTGCAACCGCCATGACACATCCCCCCGAGCGCATGTGGTGCGCCCGAGAGTACAGGGGCCGCTGACGGATGGGTGCCTGTCAGATCTTGCAGGCGAACGCCATTTGCGAACGGCCATCAGGAGCGGTCGTGCGCCGCGATGCGAGTGCCGACCTGCGAGGGTGTGAACCGCCCCGGCTTTCCCCGGGGGCTCATTACTTCGAGAAGATCGAGCGATGAGAAAGTCGGAAAACGACTCCCCCGAGACACGCGAGCGGGCGGTTCGTCTGGTTCTTGAACACCAGAGCGAGCATGGCTCTCAATGGGCGGCGATCGGTCCGGTGGCGGCCAAGATCGGTTGCACGGCCGAGACGCTGCGGCGCT